>ODAJ014790709.1_pt1 | contig 119121 bp, 83 predicted proteins | sample 1539241 | NCBI WGS metagenome assembly ODAJ01 (sample SAMN02144231, study PRJEB22623) | gut metagenome | biome: sheep rumen | host: Ovis aries | place: New Zealand | reverse complement strand
CGTGAATATGCCATTCGTGGTTATGTGCTGGACAGGAAACGAATGGAGAATGGTACGTTCTTGGATGAGGACTACTTTGAACACCTGTTAGCGGAGATTCGAGAGATCCGTTTGTCTGAGCGACGTTTCTATCAGAAATTGACGGACATCTATGCGACAGCAATTGATTACAATCGTGATGCGCCAACGACAAGACTCTTCTTCAAGATGATGCAAAACAAGATGCACTATGCCGTTCATGGACGCACAGCCGCAGAGTTAATAGTAGAACGAGCCGATGCAGAACAAGAGCACATGGGACTGACCAGTTGGGAAAACGCACCTGACGGAAAAATTGTCAAGACAGATGTGTCGATAGCCAAGAACTACCTAAAAGAGGTGGAACTGGCAGATATGGGACAGTTGGTGAATGGTGTACTGGAATTGGCAGAACGTATGGCTAAGCGCCATATACCTATGACGATGGAGGACTGGGCCAAACAGATTGATACCATCTTGGAGGCTGGTGGTAATGAAGTGCTGCAAACGGCAGGTTCTGTAACAGCAGAAGAGGCCAAAGACCATGCCGAGACTGAATTTGAGAAGTACCGCATCGTACAAGATCGTTTGTTCCAAAGCGACTTTGACAAGTTTTTGGGTGAATTACCTTTTGAAGATGAATAAGTGATTCCTGTATAAAACATATCATTACGGTAGAAGGACGTAGCCTAATACGCACTTTTCTGGCAGGTGCCACAAAAGATGCCGCAATCTGCTTAGTGAGCGAGGAGCAAGCTCAAAAGAAAAATGTGTGAGTAGATTTGGTTCTTTCAGAAAGAATGATTACCATTGCATCCGATGATGAGTTATAAAACGGCTGGTGGCTCAGCGTCTCTTCGGACAATATTTTTGCACTTCATGCAAGATATTCTTGCAAAGCAAAGCGGGAAAAGTTCCGCCATCGCCGATGAATGTACGGACGCCGTCGATGAACGTACATCCACCGACGATGGATGTACATTCATCGGCGATGGCGGAACTTTTCCTCCCGAGGTTTGCAGAAATCACGCTTCAGCGTGTAAAAAATCCTTTGCCACCCACTCGGAAATGTTCAAATAAATTTGGCATTTCGCGCGATTTGCACTATCTTTGTACCATGCAAAATATGCATTTCGTGCAAAACGACAGCTGTCGCAGAACCAAATTATCTTAAAAACCAATACCAATAATGATGAAGAAAACCCTACTCGCAGTCCTTGCTTCCGTCTCGCTGACGGCCGCGGCTGCACCCAAGCAGGTCGCCAAGCCCTACTGGCTGGACGCCAACACAAACCGTGTGAACACCGAAGCTCCACGCGCCTCGTTCTTCGCCTTCGAGAGCAAGGACAAGGCCCGGACGGCCGACAAGTCGAAATCCGAGCGCTACCTCTCGATGGAGGGCCAGTGGCGTTTCTGCTTTGTCAAGAACCACCAGGACGCTCCCGTGGGCTTCTGGGCTGAGAAGTACGACGACTCGAAGTGGGAACTCTTCCCCGTGCCCGGACTGTTCGAACTGAACGGACACGGCGACCGCATCTATAAGAACGTGGGCTACTCGTGGAACACGCAGTTTGCCAACCAGCCCGGATTCGTGGAGGAGAAGAACAACTACACGGGCTCCTATCGCCGCTCGTTCCAGGTGCCGGCCGAATGGAAGGGACAGGACATCTACATCCACGTGGGCTCCGCCACATCGAACCTGCGCCTGTGGGTCAACGGCAAGGAAGTGGGCTACTCGGAGGACTCGAAGATTGAGGCCGAGTTCAACGTCACCAAATTCATGCGACCCGGCCAGAAGAACCTCGTAGCCATGCAGGTAATGCGCTGGTGCGACGGCTCTTACGGCGAGGACCAGGACTTCTGGCGCTTCACCGGCATTGCCCGCGAGGTCTACATGTATGCCCGCCCGAAGGCTCATGTCCAGGACATCAAGATCGTGCCCGACCTGGTGGACAACTACACGAACGGCAAGCTCGACATCAACGTCAACGTGGTGAACGGCAAGGGCAACCTGATACAGTTCCGACTGGAGGATGCCGACGGCCGCTCCATCTACGAGACCGCCACACCCAGCAAGATGTCGGCAGCCAAGCAGGTGGCCACCATCGACGTCAAGGCTCCCCGTCGCTGGACAGCCGAGACGCCCTACCTCTACACCCTCTACACCACCATCACGAACGCCAAGGGCAACGTAATCGAGTGCATCGCACAGAAGGTGGGCTTCCGCAAGATTGAGATCAAGGGCGGACAGCTGCTGGTCAACGGCAAGGCAGTCCTGTTCAAGGGTGCCGACCGCCACGAGCTGGATCCCGACGGCGGCTACGTGGTCAGCGTGGAGCGCATGATTCAGGACATCCGCATCATGAAGGAGCTGAACATGAATGCCGTGCGCACCTGCCACTATCCCGACGACCCACGCTGGTACGACCTCTGCGACCAGTATGGCATTTACGTCGTGGCCGAAGCCAACTTCGAGAGCCACGGCATGGGCTACGGCGACCGCCGACTGGCTCAGGATCCGCTCTACAAGAAGACCATCGTGGAGCGCAACGAGGCTAACGTGATGATTCAGAAAAACCATCCCTCCATCATCTTCTGGAGCCTGGGCAACGAGAGCGGCTATGGCGACAACTTCGAGGCTGCCTACGACCGCGTGAAGGAACTCGACCCCAGCCGCCCCTGCCAGTATGAGCAGGCCGGACAGAACGGCAAGACCGACATCTTCTGCCCCATGTACTACGGCTACGACGGCTGCGAGAAGTACAGCCAGGGCACCAACCCACGACCCCTCATCCAGTGCGAATATGCCCACGCCATGGGTAACTCGATGGGCGGATTCAAGGAGTACTGGGACCTCATCCGCAAGTATCCCCACTACCAGGGCGGATTCATCTGGGACTTCGTCGACCAGGGCATCCGCGGCACCTCCAAGGTGACCGGCAAGCAGATATGGATGTACGGTGGCGACGAAGGCCGCTACCCCGCCAGCGACCACAACTTCAACTGCAACGGCGTCATTGCCCCCGACCGCTCGCTCAATCCGCATGCCTACGAGGTGCAGTATATCCACCAGAACATCTGGCTGAAGAATTTCGACCTCAAGAAGGGTAAGATTGACGTTTACAACGAGAACTTCTTCACCGACCTCTCCAACGTCAGCGCCAACATCTATCTCCTCATCGACGGCAAGAAGCAGACCTTGGTGGAAGGCTACTCCGACTTCAACGTACAGCCGCAGGAGACCAAGACCTTCGACCTCTCGCCCATCAGTCAGGACATCGACCAACTGCTGGCCCAGAATCCCGGCAAGGAGATACTGGCCAACGTGGAATTTACTCTGAACCGTCAGGACGGACTGCTGAAGGCCGGCACCGTAGTGGCCCGCCAGCAATTGACCCTGCAGGGCTACACCTTCCCCACCGTGGAGAAGACTCTGGCAGCCGCCAGTCAGGGCAGCGTCAAGGCCGACTCCATGCTGGCCTGCTACACCATCTCGGCCAACGGCGTTGACGTGACCGTAAGCCGCTGGTCGGGCGAACTCGACTATCTGGACGTCGACGGCAAGCCCATGCTGCAGGACGATTACTCCGTAGTGCCCAACTTCTGGCGCGCCCCCACTGACAACGACTTCGGTGCAAATCTGCAGAACCGCTTCCGCGCATGGAAGAATGCCGACCGTCGCCTCCAGAGCGTCAGCCTGTCGGGCAGCGACAAGGCACGCACCATCACCGCCACCTACAAACTGCAGCACCTCGATGCCATGCTCACAGTCAGCTACACCCTCGACGCTGCCGGCGAACTCATCGTCCGCCAGCATCTCGACGTCAACGAGGATGCCAAGGAGAAGCCTCAGATGTTCCGCTTCGGCATGCAGTGGGTATTGCCCGAGGAGTACCAGACCGTCAACTACTACGGCCGCGGCCCCATCGAGAACTACATCGACCGCAACAACAGCCAGCAGCTGGGCATCTACAACCAGAAGGTGGCCGACCAGTACTGGGGCTACATCCGTCCGCAGGAGAGCGGCAACAAGACCGACATCCGCTACTGGAAGATGCTCAACAAGGCCGGACGCGGACTGCAGTTCACCGCCGTTGGTCCCATGGAGGCCTCTGCCCTCAACTTCCTGCCCGAAGACCTCGACGACGGTCCTCGCAAGGATGCCCACCAGAGCCACTCCGGCGACCTCACCCCGCGCAAGTTTGCCGTCGTGCAGATTCAGCAGCGCCAGTTCGGCCTCGGCTGTGTCACCAGTTGGGGCGCATGGCCTCGTGGCGAATACCAGATGCCCTGGCAGGACCGCGACTTCACTTACATCGTGACGGCCGTCAAGTAAGATGACCCGCCGCAGGAAGATAGCATACGCAATAGCAGGAACAGCGCTCACACCCGTAGTGCTGTTCCTGTTACTCGTTGCTGCGCTCTACATTCCTGCCGTGCAAAACTGGGCCATCCAGCGAGTGGCCGAATACGCCTCCGAACAGACGGGCCTGCAGATACGGCTCCAACGCATCCGCATCAAGTTCCCGCTCGACATCGACCTCCAGCAACTCTCCGTCACCACCCCACCCGACACCATCCTGGCCGTGCGGCATGCCATCGTCGACCTCGACCTTTCCGCCATTTTCCATAAACAGATAGGCGTGGAGGCCATCGACCTGCGAGAAGGCATCGTCGACACCCGCGACCTGGTGGCCACCGTCGTGGTGAAGGGCGACGTAGGCAACCTCCACCTGCGGGCCGACCAGATATTCCTCGACCAACAGCGGGCACGCATCAATGGTGCCCGACTCGACGGCTGCAACCTCGACATAGCCCTGCGCGACACCACCGTCACCGACACCACCGAGTCCGCCCCCATACCCTGGCGCATCGAGGTCGACGAAGTGGAGGCCCACGACAGTCGCCTGGCCTTCCACACCGTTGGCGACTCGCTCTGCGTCCGCGGCGGCGTCAGGAACCTCGTCATCAATGGCGGCAACGTGAATCTCGAACAGGGCATTTACCAGGTCGGCTATCTGTTGCTCGATGCCGACTCGCTCAGTATCACCCCCACCTTTGCCCAGACGCTCCGCGGCATACGCCTCGAAACCCACGACCTGCTCATCGACGAGGCCCATGTCCAGGTACCCCAACTCAGTCTGTCCACGCCGTCAAGTCTTATTGAGGGCAATGCCGACCTCGAGTGGGCTGCCCTTTCGCCCAGGCAACGCGGCCGCATGGACGTCGACCTGCAAGCCAGCATCGGCCGCGCCGATCTCCTGGCCATTGCCTCCGGCTACCTCTCACCCCAACTGCGCGACCTCCTGCCCGAACAGGCCATACAAGTCAATGCCTCGGCTCGCGGCAATGTCGACAGTCTCTCCATCCGTCAGGGCCACATCAGCCTGCCTCCCTATCTGGCAGGCGACATCAGCGGTTCGGCCACCCATATCCTCAGTCCCGACAGCCTCGGGGCCGACATCCGTCTGGACGTTGCCACCCACGACCTGCAGCCCATCCGCCGCATGCTGGGACTGGACAACAGCATCCGGCTGCCGCAGATGACACTGAAGGGCGACGCCAGTTGGCACAACCAGGCCATCGACGCCGACCTGCTGCTGACCCAGGGACGCGGCAAAGTTCTCCTAAAAGGAAAATACAATACGCAGAACGAAGAATACAAGGCCGACCTCGACATCAGCAACCTGAACATTCGCAACTTCCTGCCCCGCGACTCCATCGGAATACTCACGGCACGCGCCCATCTGAACGGACGTGGCACCGACCTGCTGAGCCGACACACCCGGGCCAAGGGCGCAGTGGACATCAGTCACCTGCAATACGGCAACAAGGCCCTCGACGACATCCGACTGACGGCCGACGTGCGCAACGGCGAGGCACTGGTGAACCTCTCCAGCGCCAACGACATCCTCATAGCCGACGCCTGCGCTACCCTGCAACTCGACCACAAGATATCCCAGGCCCAATTCAGTCTGGGCGTCAACCGCATCGACCTCTACGCCTTGGGCCTCACACAAGAGCCCCACACCGTATCCATGTTCCTCGACATCGAGGGCAACAGCAACCTCAGCGACACCCACCAGCTCACGGGCCATGTGCGTGCCATCGAACTGGCTTTGGCCGACACCACCTTCTACCCCACCGACATGGACCTCTCGCTCCTCATGATGCCCGACACCATCTTTGCCCAGGTGGAATCCGGTGACCTGGAAGTGGAACTCGCCTCCAGCGACGGACTCGAGCAGGTGATGGAGAAACTGCAACTTTTCGGTCCCGAACTGGAGCGCCAGTTTGCGGCCCACGTCATCCAGCAGGATACGCTCAAGGCCCTCCTGCCCCGACTCTCGCTCCGCCTCCGCAGCGGCCAGGAGAACACCCTGGCCCACATCCTTCGGTCCATGGGCTACACCTACGACCGCCTGGCACTGACACTGGACAGCGACCCCGACGCCGGGCTCAACGGCAACGGCCATCTCCACAGCCTCAACACAGGCGCCATCCTGCTTGACACCATCCAGTGGCGCATCTTTCAGGACACCACCAATGTCGTCCGTCTGGACGGCCGCGTGCGCAACGGCCCACGCAACAAGCAGGTAGTCTTCGAGTCGAACATCATGGGCCAACTCACCCCCTCCGGAGCCAACGCCTCCATATCCTTCCTCGATGCCAAGCGGCGCAAAGGCGTCGACCTGGGAGCCGAGCTCGCCCTTCAGGACGACGGCTACCGCCTCCACCTCAGCCCCCTGAATCCCATCATTGCCTATCGTCGCTTCACGCTCAACGAGGACAACTACATCTATCTTCACGACAACAAGCGTCTGGAGGCCGACATCGACCTTCTGGCCGACGACGGGACGGGCTTCAAACTCTACTCCACACCCAATGCCAATGCCCTGCAGGACATTACCCTCTCGGTCCACGACTTCAACCTGGGCGAACTGGCAGCCGTATTGCCCTATATGCCCGAGGTCGGAGGCAAACTGGCAGGTGACTTCCACCTGGTGCAGGACTCCACCTCGATGAGTGTCCTGGTGGATGCCGGCATCGACGGCTTCTCCTACGAAAAGGCACAGATGGGCCACCTGGGCCTCAATGCCGTATATCTGCCCAACGCCGACGGCACCCACTATGTCGACGGCATCGTCTCGCACGACGGCAGCGAAGTGATGACCCTGGCCGGAACCTATGACCCCAAGGGCGAAGGCACCATCGACGCACAGGCCGCACTGCAGCGCCTGCCCCTCTCGCTGGCCAACGGATTCATTCCCGACGATATGTTCGGCCTTCGGGGCTACGTCACAGGTAACATGGACGTACGCGGTCCCGTCTCCAACCCCATACTCGACGGAGCCATCGCCACCGACTCCATGCACCTTGCCAGCGAGATGTACAGCCTCGACCTGCGCTTCCCCGACGACACCATACAAGTCACCCAGAGCCACCTCGACCTGCGCCGCATCGAGGCCTACAGCATCGGAAAGAATCCGCTCGTCATGGACGGCACCATCGACTTCCAGGACCTTAGCCGCATCCTGCTCAACCTCAACCTCTCGGCACGCGACTTCGAACTCATCAATGCCCCCAAGAGCGCCAAGGCCGTGGCCTACGGCAAGGTGTTCGTCAACATCGGCGCACGCCTTTCGGGTACGCTCAACGACATGCTGCTGCGCGGACGGCTCGACGTCCTAGGCAACACCGATGTCACCTACGTCCTGACCGACTCGCCCCTAACCGTCGACGACCATCTGGCCGAGATAGTCACCTTTGTCGACTTCTCCGACACACTGGCCGTCGCCGAGGTCACCAAGACTCCGCCTCAGAACATCGACATGCAGCTGGACATCGACATCGAACAGGCCGCTCAGGTGCACTGCCTGCTCAGTCTGGACGGCACCAACCACCTCGAGCTGGAGGGCGGCGGCGACCTCACCATGACCTACACCACGCAGGACGGACTGCAACTCTACGGCCGCTACACCATCGTCAGCGGACTGATGAACTACACCCTGATGGTGATGTCGCTCAAGAACTTCACCATCCAGAACGGCAGCTACGCCGAATTTTCGGGAGACATCCTCAATCCGCGCCTCAACATCAAGGCCAGCGAACGCGTCAAGACCACCGTCTACGAGAACAACGTACCGCGCAGCGTCAACTTCGATGTAGGCCTGGCCATATCGCAAACCCTCAACGACATGGGACTGGAGTTCACCCTTGCAGCCCCCAGTGACCTCAACGTCTCCAACCAACTGGCCACCATGAGCCAGGAGGAACGGGGCAAAGTGGCCGTGACCATGCTGGCCACAGGCATGTACCTCACCGAGAGTGGCAACGGCACCAGCGGATTCAGTGCCACCAACGCCCTCAACTCCTTCCTGCAGACGCAAATTGCCAACATCTCCAACAGGGCACTCTCCACCATCGACCTCAATTTCGGCATCGACAACACCAATACCGCCTCGGGCGGCACCCAAACCGACTACAGCTTCAGTTTCGCCAAACGCTTCTGGGGCAACCGCATCAGCCTCATCATCGGCGGAAAGGTCAGTGCGGGCAGCGAGGTCACCAACAACGGCGAGGCGTTCATCAACAATGTCTCCCTGGAATACCGCCTCGACAAGAGCGCCACCCGATACGTCCGCATCTACTACGACCGCGACACCGAGTCTCTGCTTGAGGACAACATCATGGAGATGGGCGCCGGTATCGTCCTGCGCCGCAAGAGTTCCCGCTTGGGCGAACTGTTTATATTCAGAAGAAAATGAGAAAATGAGAAGGACTATGGCACATATTAATTATTTAAAAGGAAAGTGGACAACGCTGTTTGCTCATTTTGACCTTCGGTCGAGTCTGCTTCCGCTCGGCAATGTTCATGCAGGCATGGCATTGCCCTCGCTTAATCGCAGACTTCTCATTCTCTCATTTTCTCTTTTTCTCCTGCTCTCCTGCTCCGAAACCAAAAACCTGGCCGAAGGCGAAATCCTATATACAGGCATCAAGCGCGTCAGCTACGACAAACCCATCAAGAACGAACCCCAACGCGACTCCACCGGCGTCATCATAGCCCTGGGCGAGGCCTACAACACGGTCAGCGACTATCTCCGTCCCAACCACGCACAGGCGGACGACACACTCCGGAAGCCGAAGGGCGAGGCACCGAACACCATAACTTCCCCCGTCCCCAACGCCAACAGCGGACGCTTAGACAAGGCCGCCTATGCCCTGGCCAAGAGTGAGGTGGAGGGCGTGCTGGCCTATTCGCCTAACAATTCGCTGATGGGGTCCTCCTTCTATCGCCAGCCGCTGGCCATCGGACTGTGGACCTGGAACCGCTACGTCAACAGCCAGAAGCGCTTCGGTCGCTGGATGTTCAACACCTTTGCCGCCACCCCCATCACCCTCACCAGCGTCAACCCTCGCGTCCGCACCCAGGTAGCCCAGAACACCCTCCACAGCTATGGCTATTTCCGGGGCACCGCATCCTTCGACACCATTCCCATGCACCATCCCCGCAAGGCCAAGGTCAGCTACGCCATACACCCCGGTCCGCTCTTCCATCTCGATAGCATCGCCTACCTCGGCTTCCCCCTGGTGGCCGACTCCATCATCCATGCCACCAGCCACCTGACGGCCCTGCACTCCGGAGCCCCGTTCAGCGTCGTCGACCTCGACGAAGAGCGCAACCGCCTGTCCAAGGCCTTCCGCAACAACGGTTACTACTACTTCCGACCCGAACACATTGTCTATCGCGCCGACACCATTGCCCGTCCGCTCTTCGTACAACTGCAGGCCATCCCTTCGCCCGAAGCGCCCGACGAGTCTCGTCGCCAATACCGCATGGGACGCACCCTCATCAATGTCTACCAGCACGACGACCAAGAGATTGTCGACACACTCCGACGCCCCCAGAAATTCTCCTGGCGCATGCGCCGCGCCATAGCCCGATACCGCCGGCTCCATCCCCAGGACAGCCTGAGCAACAGGAACCGCCAACCCTTCATCACGATGGCCTACAGCGGTACGCCCGGACACGCCCCTCTGAAGATGAGGGCCCTGTCGCGCTTCATCGCCTACCGCCCCGGCGACCTCTACAAACTCCATGTCCAAGAGGCCATGCACAACAACCTCACCTCCATGGGCATCTTCTCGCAGGTCGGCGTGCGCTATACGCCCAGTTTGGAGTCCGACAGTATTCTCGACGTCGGCATTACCCTGCGCCTCGACAAGCCCTACGATGCCGAGTTCAAGGGCAACATCGCCACCAAGAGTAATGGTCTGGTCGGCCCCGGTGTCAGTTTCTCCATGTCCAAGCAAAACGTGTTCCGCGGAGCCGAGACCCTCAGCCTCGATGCCTACGGCTCCTACGAGTGGATGACGGGAGCCCAGGCCCACGGCCGCCATTCGCTCATGAACTCCTGGGAGTGGGGTGCCTCCGTCAACCTCACCTACCCCCGTCTTTTGCTCCTCGGCATGGGGCACCGTCTCAACCACCGCGCACAGGCCACCACCTCCTATAAGGTCAATGCCGACTGGCTAAACCGCTCCGGCTACTTCAGCCGCGTGTCCTTCGGTGCCCGCGTTACTCACACTTATCAGCGCAACCGCCGCTACATGCACGAAATTGTGCCCATCCGTCTCGAATATGAGAAGCAGTTGCACACCACTGCTAAGTTCGACTCCATCGCCCGCAGCAACCAGGCACTCTATGCCTCGCTGCGCGACCAGTTCGTGCCCTCGGCACAATACACCTTCACCCACACCAACCCCGCCAGCCGCGACCGCAAGCGCCGCATCACCCTCTCCATCAAGGAGGCCGGCAACCTCACCAGCCTCGTCTACCGCATGGCGGGCAAGCCCTTCGACCAGCGCGACAAATCGCTCTTCGGCGTACCCTTTGCCCAATACATCCGACTGACGGCCGAAGCCACGCAGCAGCTGCGTCTGGGCAACACCCGCACCTTCCTCGTCGGCCGTTTCTTTGCCGGCATCATACGCAGTTTCGGCAACGCCACCACGGCTCCCTATGCCGACCTCTTCACCGTGGGCGGCGCCAACAGCATCCGCGCCTTTGGCGTGCGCACCATCGGTCCCGGTAGCTATCATCCTGCCAACAGCAGCTACAGCTACATCGACCAGATGGGCGACCTCAAGTTCGAGGCCAATCTCGAGTATCGCTTCCCGCTTATCAGCAAGTTGGGCGGCGCCCTGTTTGTCGACGCCGGCAACGTGTGGCTCATGCGTCGCGACCCCGAGCGTCCCGGCGGCAGTCTCCACCTCGGCAGCATCGGTCGCGAGATTGCCCTCGGCACAGGTTTCGGATTCCGCTATGACCTCGACTTCCTCGTCATCCGCTTCGACGTCGGCATCGGCATCCATGCCCCCTACGACTCAGGCAAGCGGGGCTACTACAACATGGGCCGCTTCTGGGATTCCCTGGGCTTCCATCTGGCCGTAGGATATCCGTTCTGATTATCTTTACAATTTTATTTGGGTCTCCCGCTTCCCCGTCAGCCAAAGTCCGACAAACGTGAAGAGGCCGTTGAGCATGAGCAATTCATAGCCGAAGTGGTAGTCAAAAAAGTGACGGCAGAGACAATCGAGACCATAACACAGGAGGGGGGAGGCCAGGCAGAGATAGGGCACCAGACGGTCAGCGGGACGGCGACGGGTGAGGAGGCCGAAGGCAAAAAGACCGAGCAGGGGACCATAAGTGTAACTGACAAGGATGTAGATGGCATCGATGAGGGAGGTGGAGTTGGCATACCGGAAAAGCAGGATGAAGAGCACAAAGAAAAGACACATGAAGACGTGGACACGACGACGAAGAGATTCGTCGGCGGGGCGACGGCGGATGTCGACGCAGTAGCAAGTGGTGAGGGAGGTGAGTGCGGAGTCGGCACTGGAGAAAGAGGCGGCCACAATGCCGAGAACGAAAAGAGAAGGAAGAAAAGGAGAAAGGTGAAGGGGGGAAGAATGGGCCGCGCTCTGGATGAAAGTGGGGAGCAGGCGGTCGCCGGGGAGTTCGGTGCCTAATGCCATCGTGAGCAAGACGCCGAGAGAGAGAAAGAGCAGATTGGCGGGCAGGAAGGCAAGGCCATAGGTGCACATGTCCTTTTGTGCATCGCGAAGGGTGCGGCAGGTGAGGTTCTTCTGCATCATATCCTGGTCGAGGCCGGTCATAACAACGACAATGAAGGCTCCGCTAAGGAACTGTTTCCAGAAGTTGTGGGGCGACAGCCAGTCGTCGAAAACAAAAATGCGACTCAGGGGACTGTCGGCAATGCGACGGACGGCCTCACCCAGCGACAGACCCAAATGGTCGGTGACGGAAAAGAGAATGAGTGCGAGGGCTGCGAAGAGACAGAGCGTCTGGAACGTGTCGGTGAAGACCAGCGTGGCTATGCCGCCCCGGCGGGTATAGACCCAGATGAGAAAGACCAGAGCCGCCACATTGACGACGAAGGGGATGCCGGCAGGGTCGAAGACAAACTGCTGGAGTATCATGCAAACGACATAGAACTTGAGGGCAGCACCGGTCATCTTGGAGATAAGGAAGAACCAGGCACCGGTCTGATAGGAACGAGGCCCCAGACGGTCGCCCAGGTAGGAGTAGATACTGGTGAGGTTGAGCCGATAGTAGAGCGGCAACAAGGCGAAGGCTACGATGACGTACCCGACGATGAAGCCCAGGCAGACCTGCAGATAAGTCATCTGCGAGGTGAGCACCATGCCGGGAACGGAGACGAAAGTGACGCCGGAGATGGAGGCGCCCACCATGCCGAAGGCCACCATGTACCAGGGCGAGCGATGGCGGGCACGAAAGAAAGTATCGTTGTCGCCCTTGCGGCTTGTCAGCCGACTGATGGCGAAAAGTATGGCAAAGTATGCCAATATGGTGATGAGGATTTCCATAACTGGGTGTAAAGGTACGAAAAATATTTCAACTTTCCACATTCTTTTCGTAACATTAACCTACGGTTTTAGGTACTCTCGCTCGGAAAAGCCCAAATGTATTTGGCTTTTCGCTCGCTTATTCGTACCTTTGTCCCCATGCAAAACGCAATATTACCCTTACAGCGACTGAAGATGCTGCTCCAGATGGAGCACGATGCAGAACGGGAGGAGTACCGACTGCAGAGTCAGCGGATGAGTCTGGCCCGGAAGGTAAGGCGCGGCATCTGCTGGTGGCCTGTCCGGGTGGGGCGCAGTTATCACAACTCGCTGAACCAGCTGGTGGTGGAACTGACACAAGAGAATCCGCAGGACATCGACCACCAGTTTGAGTACGGACGGCCCGTAGTGTTCTTCGAGGCACAGACGGACGTGCCCACGGGGGGATTTCTGCCCCACACGGCCACGGTATCGTATGTAGACGGCGAGAGGATGGTGGTGGTTCTGCCCTCCACCCAGGCCCTCGTGGATGTGCAGAATGCCGTCGGACTGGGGGTACAACTCTACTTCGACGAGACCTCGTACCGCACGATGTTCGGTGCCCTCGATGAGGTCATCAATGCCAAGGGCAACCGGCTGGCTCAGCTGCGCGACCTGTTTGCGGGCCAGATGAAACCCGAACGTTTCTCGTTCCGCCCGCTGGCTTTTCCCTGGCTCAACGTTTCGCAACAGGAGGCCGTGAACCAGGTCTTGTGGGCCAAGGACGTGGCCATCGTGCACGGTCCTCCGGGCACAGGCAAGACGACCACCCTGGTAGAGGCCATCTACGAGACGCTGCACCGCGAGACGCAGGTGCTGGTGTGTGCTCAGAGTAACATGGCCGTAGACTGGATAAGCGAACGTTTGGTGGACCACGGGGTGCCGGTGCTGCGCATCGGCAATCCGACCCGCGTGAACGACAAAATGTTGTCCTTCACCTATGAAAGGCGTTTCGAGGCGCATCCCGACTATCCCGAACTGTGGAGCATACGCAAGACCATCCGCCAACTGCGCGAAAACCGAAAGAAGGGCGAGAGCCTGCACCAGAAGTTGGCCCGGCTGCGCGAAAGGGCAGCGGAACTGGAGATGCGCATCCACGAATCGCTCTTTGCCGAGGCCCGCGTGGTGGCTTGCACACTGGTGGGAGCGGCCAACAAGATTCTGGTCGGAAAGACCTTCCCCACCCTATTCATCGACGAGGCTGCTCAGGCGCTGGAACCAGCCTGCTGGATAGCCATACGGAGGGCGCATCGCGTCATCCTGGCCGGCGACCATCAGCAACTACCGCCCACCGTCAAGTGCTACGAGGCGCTGCGCCAGGGACTGGGCGTGACACTGATGGAGCGCATAGCCGGGAACTTGCCCTCGGTGGTATCGCTGTTGCGGGTGCAATACCGCATGCACGAGCAGATAATGCAGTTCTCGTCACAGGAATTCTACGACGGCATCGTGGAGGCTCATCCCTCGGTGCGGCATCGCAGTATTCTGGACCTCGACCGCCCCATCCTGTGGGTGGACAGTCCGTCGCCGGAGGCCTTCGTGGGCGAGACGCACGGGCGTATTAATAAGGAAGAGGCGGTGCTGACCCTGCAGACGCTGGAGGCGTACATTGAAAAGATAGGACGCGAGCGGTACCTCGAAGAAAATCTCGACGTGGGCATCATCAGTCCCTACCGCATGCAGGCACAGTACATCCGTTCGCTGGTGAAGCAGAGCGACACGTTGCGCCCCTTGCGCCGCACCATCACGGTGCAGACGGTCGACGGATTCCAGGGGCAGGAGCGCGACATCGTCATCATCTCGCTCGTGCGCAGCAACGAACACGGACAGATAGGCTTCCTCTCCGACCTGCGCCGCATGAACGTGGCCATGACACGCGCCCGCATGAAACTCATCATCATCGGCCACCAGGAGACCCTGACGCACCACCCCTTCTACGAACGCCTCAAGAAGTACATCGACGGGCTGTAGGTTCAATCATCCAGAGGCAGGACGACCTTACGGAAGACTTTTCAGATAACATACACTTGCTGGCTGACTCTGCACGTGACTTATTATCGCCTCAAATAAAAGAAAAGTTGAAAAAGTCTTTTCCTTTACGAGAAATTTCCGTATATTTGCAACGTCGCGAGGTGAAAATTTGCGCCTGCACGATAAAAACGGAGCAATAGGATTATGTATAAACATTAATTATTACTACTATGGGATTTCTCTTATGGATTCTTTATGGTCTTGTCGCAGGCGCATGCGCTTCGTGGCTAATCGGTTCAAGTCATGCATGGTACTGGAACATCATCATCGGTATCGTTGGCAGCGTTGTCGGTGGTTTCTTGGCTGGCTTGCTCGGCATCAAGAGCAACAACTGGATTGGTTCGTTCGCCATCTCGGTGATTGGTGCCATCATCTGCTTGCTCCTCTACAACTATTTAGCATAATAGACTGAATACCTTTAACACTTACTAAACATATTTAACATGAAACCTACATTGTTTCTCTTGGCTGCCGGCATGGGTAGCCGTTACGGTGGTCTGAAACAGCTGGACGGACTGGGTCCTCACGGCGAGACCATCATGGACTACAGCATCTACGATGCAGTGAAAGCCGGATTCGGCAAAATCGTATGGGTCATCCGCAAGGACTTCGAGGAGCAGTTCCGCACCCAGATTCTGGCCAAGTACGAAGGCACCGTGCCCTGTGAACTCTGCTTCCAGAGCCTCGACGCGCTGCCCGAAGGATTCAGCGTTCCCGAAGGCCGCATCAAGCCCTGGGGTACCAATCACGCCGTTCTGATGGGTAAGGACGTCATCAAGGAGCCCTTTGCCGTACTGAACTGCGACGACTTCTACGACCGCGATGCCTTCAAGGTTATGGGTAAGTTCCTCTCTGAACTGCCCGAAGGCTCCAAGGGCAAGTATGCCATGGTCGGCTTCCGCGTGGACAACACCCTTTCGGAAAGCGGCACCGTGAGCCGTGGCATCTGCGAAAACGATGAGAAGACGCACCACCTGACTTCTGTGGTGGAGCGCACAAAGATAGAGCGCCGCGACGGCAAAGTGCAGTATCTGGACGAGAACGACCAGTGGGTATCCATCCCCGACACGACACCCGTCAGCATGAACTTCTGGGGCTTCACTCCCGACTACTTTGAGCACAGCGAGGCTTACTTCAAGCAGTTCCTCTCAGACCCGAAGAACATCGAGAACCTGAAGGCTGAGTTCTTCATCCCCCTGATGGTGGACCACCTCATCAAGACCGGACAGGCCACCTGCGAAGTGCTGGACACCACATCGAAGTGGTTCGGCGTAACGTATCCCGAGGATCGTCCCGGAGTTGTGGAGAAGTTGGCAAAACTGCATGCCGACGGCCAGTACCCCGAGAAGATGTTCTAAAAATCGATACGATTAAGGAATAAATGGATTAGGGATTAGGGATTAGAGATTAGTGTTGGCTGTCGTGCCACGCTAATCCCTATTCCCTAATCCCTATTCTCTAATCACTATTCCCTCCTAATCCCTAATCCTCCTAATCCCCACTCCCTACTCCCCCTCATGGTTTCAATAGAGAACTTATACGTAGAATTCAGTGCCAAGCCCCTGTTCTCAGGGGTTTCGTATGTCATCAACGACCGCGACCGCATTGCCCTCGTAGGCAAGAACGGAGCCGGAAAGAGCACCATGCTCAAGATTATTGCCGGTCTGCAGCAGCCCACAAATGGCACCGTGAGCATTCCGCGCGAAACGACCATCGGCTACCTGCCACAGGTGATGCAACTGACCGACGAGCGCACCGTACGACAGGAGACCGAACTGGCCTTTGCCCACATCCACGAGATGCAGCAGGAGTTGGACCGACTGAATCGGCAACTGGCCGAGCGCACCGACTATGAGAGTGAGGAGTACATGGCGCTGGTAGAACGTTTCAGCAACCTGGACGAACGCTTCCGCATGATGGGCGGACAGAATTATCAGGGCGAACTGGAACGTACACTCGCGGGTCTGGGATTCCGACAGACCGACTTCGACCGCCCCACCTCGGAGTTCTCGGGCGGTTGGCGCATGCGCATCGAGCTGGCAAAGATTCTGCTCAGAAGGCCCGACGTACTGCTACTTGACGAGCCCACCAACCACCTCGACATCGAGAGCATCCAGTGGCTCGAACAGTTCCTTCAGGGCCACCAGGGGGCCGTGGTCATGGTTTCGCACGACCGCGCCTTCATCAATAACGTGACGAACCGCACCATCGAAATCTCCTGCGGACAAATCTACGACTACAAAGTGCGCTACGACGAATACGTCACCCTGCGGGCCGAACGCCGCGAACAGCAACTGCGTGCTTACGAGAATCAGCAAAAGGAGATTGCCGAAACACGGGCATTCATCGAGCGGTTCCGCTATCAGGCCACCAAGGCCAACCAAGTGCAGAGCCGCATCAAGGCGCTGGAGAAGATAGTCCCCATCGAAATCGACGAAGTGGACAACAGCCGCCTACGTCTGCATTTCACCTGCAGTCAGCGCTCAGGCGATTTTCCGGTCATCTGCGACGAGGTCGGCAAAACGTATGGACAGCAAACCGTCTTCTCACACGTCAACCTCACCATTCGCCGTGGCGAGAAAGTAGCCTTCGTTGGACGAAACGGCGAGGGCAAGACCACACTGGTCAAGTGCATCATGGGGCAAATCCCATTCGACGGAACATTGAAAATCGGACACAACGTAGAGATTGGTTACTTCGCACAGAATCAGGCCCAACTCCTGGATGGAGAACTCACCGTATTCGACACCATCGACCGTGTGGCCCGCGGCGATATTCGTCTGAAGATTCGCGACATTCTGGGGGCTTTCATGTTCGGCGGCGAAGAGTCAGACAAGAAGGTGAAAGTACTCTCCGGCGGCGAACGCACCCGACTGGCTATGATAAAACTGCTGCTCGAACCCGTCAACCTGCTCATTCTGGACGAACCCACCAACCACCTCGACATGCGCTCGAAGGACGTGTTGAAGGAGGCCATCCGCCAGTTCGACGGCACCGTCATCCTAGTCAGTCATGACCGCGACTTCCTGGACGGACTGGTCACTCGTGTCTATGCCTTTGCCGACGGACAGGTTCGCGAGCATCTCGGTGGCATCTACGACTATCTCACCCAAGTGCACCCCACAGCGTCGGTGGGACTGCAGCCCAGTAGCCAAGCACCTAAAAGCACGGTGCCAGCCCCACAGCGGGCAAACAATGACGGAGCCGCCTCATGGGCCGAACAAAAGGCCCAAGCCCGACAGCGAAAGAAGTTGGAGAAGGCCGTCAGCGATGCCGAACAGGCCGTCAGCGAGTTGGAACAGGCCATCGCCATACTGGAGGCCAAAATGGCTACACCCGAGGGCGGCAGCGACATGTCGCTATACGAAAAGCACGGCCGACTAAAACAACAGCTCTCCCAAGCCGAGGACGAATGGACCCAGGCTATGGAAGAGCTGGAAAAGGCTATTTGATGAAAACTACTTAACTACTGCCTATTCTACTACATATCTGAAGTCGTCGACATCGACCCAGCCACCTGATTGCTTCGTGGCATAGTTGAAGATGGCGAACTTCGTACCCATGAAGAGGCGGCGGTAGTCAAATCTCATTTTATAATCGGCAGTACCGATTCTTGTCCACTGCTTGCCGTCCAGACTGAAATAGAAATTGGCAGCATCGCGATGGTTGCGGAAGTCACCGTCGATGCGCAGCCACACCTTCTTGGCCTTTGACGACAGTCCGACGCTCTCCTTCACCTGCTCGTCGACCTTCGTCACGGCTTTCTCGCGGTCGGTCAGTTGAACGGACTGTTCGCTCATTTCTAAAGTGAAGGCCTTACCCTTGCATTTGATGGTAAGTACACCGGCATCGCCATTGAAGGCCGAGAATCCTGCGCAGTCGCCATCCTTCATGTGCCCATAGTCGATACATACCGTCGCGCTGCATGTGGGGCCTTCCATACGCTGGGTCAGCGTATTGGGAGCCAGGAAGAGATTAGGCGCCAGGCGGCTGGTCTTCAGTCGAAGCCATCCCTTGCGGTCGGTCAGGCTCCAGGCCTGGTCCACAGGGTTGTGGTTCCACTGCCACTGCAGTCCCAGTTTGGAACCGCTGAAGTCGTCCGACAGCGTCAACCGCTGCTGCTTCAGGGGTTCGTTGCCCTTCAATGTCTTCAGCCAACTGCCATCGATAAACTCCGGGATGCGCCCCTTCTCGTCGCCCAACATGGGCCAGCCATCCTGCCACCGGCAGGGTTCGAGGGTCAACACGCGGCCCACGCCGCCACGGTCCTGGAAGATGACACCGTACCAGTTACCTTCGGTGTCGTCCACGATGGTGCCTTGACCCACACCGCCGAATCCGGCAAACTCCGTTTCCAGAATCACCTTTTTCTCGTATGGGCCACGGATATTGTCGGCCCGATAGCAGACTTCGCGTCGCGGATGTCCGCCTGTCCATGAAATCATCATCAGATAGTACTTGCCATTGTGCTTGATGACCCGGCTGCCCTCCAGCAGGCCGCGCTCGTCGCCGTCCCGTTCAAACAGACGGCAGTCTGTTTCCTCCTTCACGCCCGTCAGGTCGTCCTTCAGTTCGCACATCTGCCCCGTTCCGTAGAAGACATAGACGCGATCATCGTCGTCGAAGAACAATGTGGCATCGTGGAAGTGACGCATACGCGAAACCAGCGTCCACGGTCCTTCGGCGCGTTCGGCCGTGCAGATGTAGGTATCGCCGCCCGGATTGTCGTTGGGGGCAAACAGGGCATAGAAGCGGCCCTTGTGGTACTTCAGCGAGGTGGCCCACTGGCCGCGGCCATATACCGTGCCCTCCTGCATGTCGTACTTCGGCGAATCGGTCAGGCGGTCGAAGACGTAGCCCACAGTCTCCCAGTTCACCAGGTCGCGCGAACGCATCACCGGTGCTCCGGGCATCAGGTGCATGGTGGTGGAGACCATATAGAACTGGTCACCGACGCGGATGACATCGGGGTCAGGCACATCGGCCCAGAGCATAGGATTGGGATATCGAGGTTGCGGCAGTTCCATCTCAAAGGGGGATGCGGGCAGTCCGTCTCCGGCAGCGCGGCAGTTGGCCTCCACGGGATTGTTCTTCCAGGCATAGCGCACACGCGTGCCCGTTCCTATTAATATGACGTTCGCCCCCTTTGCCTTGGCCTCGACGTTGCGGAAGCGTCCTTCGTGGCCTGCCAGTTCGAAACCTTTCAGTTCGCCTTCGGTCAGCGGTTGGTCGAAGGTCACCTGCATGGTTCCGTCTCCCATGTTCTTCAGGGCTATGGGCTGTGGCGACAAGGGAAGTTTGCTCCCGAACACCAGTCGGTCGAAGCCTTGCGCCACGCGCTCAGCCACTTCCTTCTTGCGCAAGGGATGAATGTCGTTGGCATCGCCCAGATCGATAGCCACTGCCAGTGCGGCATGGGCATCGGCAAGTGCGGCCCGGCGCTGGCTCTCGCGCAGTCGGGCCCAGCCTGTCTCCTGAGGTCGTTCGCTGGGAGCCATGTAGTTGGCCAGTTGCACGATGACGAAGGGCATCTCGGGCTGTTGGAAACGTTCGCGCCAGACCTTCATCAACTGCGTCAGTTCCTGCTCGTAGACCTCGGCTCGTCCGGTATTAGATTCGCCCTGGTACCAAACCACACCGGCCACAGGCATCGGTGCCAGGGGACTCAGCATTCCGTTGAAGGCCGCACCGGCCATATTCTGGTAGCTCGTCGGCATCTGGGGCATCTGGGGCATCTGCGTGCCATCGTGTACGAGCCACTCCTCAGCCAGGGGCTGTTCGCTCCCGTCCGCCCACACGATCTTGTAGGGCTTCTCACGAATGAATTGTGGCCGCTGACCGCGATTGACGAAACGCACCGTCAGCACGTTATCGCCCTCGCGCAGCAATCCTTCGGGAATAGTGTAGCGGCGCGGCGGATACTGGTAACCCGTGTGCCCCACCAACTGACCGTTCAGATAAGTAAAGTCGGCATCCACCAACGTGCCCAGCAGCAACTGGGCCTTCTGTCCAGCATGGGCAACATCGATGCTGATGTGCTGCCGCATCCAGTAGGTGCCGCAGAACCCATAGGCAGGTTGAACTGGCAGGTCGTACTGGCTGGCCCGTGTCCATCGGCGGTCGTTCAGATCAGTCCGTGTCCACTGTCCGCTTATGCCCGGGTCGGCCTCCTCCAGCACCTTATCCCAACGTTGCGAAGCCTTGCGGTTAGCCTCCATCGAGAGACGGCGCAGGTCGGGGTCGGCATAGTATTCGGCCTCACTGGCCATGCGGCTGTCAAAGGGACGCACCACTTCGCGTGGCAACCACGACTCAATGGGTGTTCCGCCCCAACTGCACTGCACGATGCCCTGCACCACACCCTGCGTCCGGAGCATGCGTTTGCCCAGGAAGTAGCCCAAGGCTGAGAACTTCCATGCGTTTTGTTTCGAGAGCGTGGTCCACCCGCTACTGCGGACATCGCTGCGCGGAGCATCGAGCACGGCCTCGTTTTCCACACGGAACAGGCGCACACGGTCGGTGGCATCGGCATCTATCTCGCTGACATACTGCGGATAGACGCGCTCTATGTTGACATCCACATTCGACTGGCCGCTGCACAACCACACATCGCCGACCCATACATCGGCCAGCTCCTGGCGGTCGCTGCCGGCCGTCACCGTCAGACGCAGCGGTCCCATTGCTTTCAGACTGGGCAGTTCCACCTGCCATCGGCCGTCGGCGTCAGCCTTTGCCTCGGCTTGGCCCAATGTGCGCAGTTTTGCTTTCCCATGCGCCACATCGGTCTGCAGGCTCACATTCACCATTGCCCCCGCATCGGCCTGTCCCCAGATGCGGATGGGGCGGTTGCGTTGCACCACCATGCCGTCGGCAAACATTTTGGGCAGATGCAACATGGCACTGGCCGCAGTGCCCACAGTCAGGCAGAGCAGCACGAGGAAGACACGCAAAGTGGCTGTAATCGATCGTTTCATTGCTATATACATTTTATATTTATGTGCAAAGTAAACAAATTCCCGCCACATTCAGCCCAGTACAACGTCTCAAAATGTGCTAAAGATGTCTCAAAGGCGGAAAAAGGGGGCTGCAGAGGCCTCATATGTGCCCGATATTTCGGATATTTGCAAAGAATATTTGCATTGGGATCATTATTTTTGCATCGGAATATAAAAACAAATACAATACTTCATGAAAAAACGAACCCTTCTACTCTCCGTGTTTCTGATGGCGGTGCTGGGCACAATCCGGGCCGCCGACCAGTTTGTGTGCTTCACCCGTGAGGCCGACGCCAGCCTGCTGAATGCAAACGGCCGCTTCGCCATCTTTGTCGACCCGGGCGATGAGCGTGGCGTGCGCCATGCTGCACAGAACGTCATGGACGACCTCGCTGCCGTGACCTCGTCCAAGGGGAGTTGGGCAGAGACACCAGCCTCTGCCAACATTGTGGCTGGCACGCTGGGCCACTGTCCTGCCCTCGACCGACTGCTCACCCGCGACCAGCGCGCTCGTCTGCAGGGCCGCCGCGAGCAGTTTCTCATCACGCTCGCTGGGCAGCAACTCGTCATTGCCGGCAGCGACCGCCGGGGCACCATCTACGGTCTGTACGAACTGTCGCGCCAATCCGGTGTTTCGCCTTGGGCCTGGTGGGCCGACGTAGCCATCGGTCGGCACCCGCAACTCTACGTCCGTCCCGGCGAATTCACCGACGGCGAACCCGCTGTGCGCTGGCGTGGCATCTTCCTCAACGACGAGGGCCCCTGTCTGATGCAGTGGGTCAAGAACACCTACGGCACCGACTACGGCGACCATCGCTTCTACGCACGCGTCTTCGACCTCATTCTGCGCCTGCGCGGCAACTTCCTTTGGCCTGCCATGTGGGCCTGGGCCTTCTATGCCGACGACCCCGAAAATTCGCGTCTGGCCGATGAGGTGGGAGTCATCATCGGCACCAGCCACCACGAGCCCATGGCCCGCAACCACCAGGAGTATGCACGCCGTCGCCGAGAATGGGGGCCCTGGAACTACCAGACCAACCAGAAGAATCTGGACAAATTCTTCCGCGAAGGCATCCAGCGCATCAAGGGCACCGAAGACATCGTCACCATCGGCATGCGCGGCGACGGCGACGAAGCCATGTCGGCCGAAGCCGACACCCGTCTGCTGGAGCAAATCGTCAAGAACCAACGTCGCATCATCAAGGAGGTCACCGGCCGCCCGGCCAAGGAGACGCCCCAGGTGTGGGCCCTCTATAAGGAAGTACTCGACTACTATGACAAGGGCATGCGCGTGCCCGACGACGTCACCATCCTCCTCTGCGACGATAACTGGGGCAACATCCGCCGCGTGCCCACCGCCGAGGAGCGTAAGCATCCCGGAGGCTGGGGACTGTACTACCATGTCGACTACGTGGGCGCACCACGCAACACCAAGTGGATAAACGTCACACAGACGCAGGGCATGTGGGAACAACTGAAGGTGGCTGCCGACTTCGGACTCGACCGCCTGTGGATACTGAACGTGGGCGACCTGAAACCTATGGAATACCAAATCCAGTTCTTCATGGACATGGCCTGGAATCCTCAACAGTTCGATGGCCGTCGGCTCGTCGACCAGCACACCACACCCTTCTGCGCCACCATCGTAGGCCCCGACCACGCCGCCGAGGCTGCACGGTTGCTTAATATGAGCGCCAAACTGAACAGCCGCGTTACGGCAGAGATGCTCGATGCCCACACCTACAACCTGCAAACGGGCGAGTGGAACGACGTCTGCGGACAATTTGCCCGGCTCGAGGCCGACGCCCTGCAACTCCACCGCCAGCTCGACGAAGCCCGTCGCCTGGCCTACCACCAGCTCATCCTCTTCCCCATCCAGGCCATGGCCAACCTCTACGAGATGTATCGCGCGCAGGCCGCCAACCATGCCCTGGCCCAGGCAGGCGACCCACGTGCCCAGCAGTGGGCCGACGAGGTACGCCGACGCTTCCGCCGCGACTCGCTGCTCTGTGCCGAATACAACCAACTCGCCGACGGCAAGTGGCGCGGCATGATGATACAGAAGCACATCGGCTACACTTCGTGGAACGACAACTTCCCCGCTGACCGCCTGCCAGCGCTGAAGGACATTGCACCCACCGCCGCCACGCTCTTCCACGACCCGCTCAACCAGGGGTATCTCTCCATCGAGGCTGAGCACTTCGCCCAATCCGTGGCCACCGAGGGCACCCAATGGACCATATATCCCGATATGGGCCGCACCCAGAGCGCCGTAGCCCTCACCCCCTACACCCGCGAGGCCGAGGGGGCATCGCTCACCTACCGTCTGTCGCTGCCCCAGGGTACTCGGAAGGTTAAGGTACATGTCGCCGTCAAGTCCACCCTCGACTTCTTCAACCGTGGCGGTCATCGCTATGCCGTAGCCCTCGACGGAGGCCAGCCCGCCATCGTCAACTTCAATGCCGACCTCAACGAAGCCCCCGACAACGTCTACCGCATCTTCTATCCCACCGTGGCCCGCCGCGTGGTGGAGAGCACCGTGGAGCTGCCCGTGCGTGAGGGAGGCGAACACAGCCTCACGCTGTCGCCCCTCGTGCCCGGCATAGTCTTCGAGCACATCGTGGTCGACTACGGCGGCTACCAACTCCAATACCTCTTCGGCAAAGAGAGCCCCCGGAGGTAGTTTTCCACCCCCAAGAAAACCTCAACATCCGCACATCGCCTGTAAACAAAGGCGTTGGGCGGATTTTTCGTATCTATACTTTTCCATAGGGCAAGCGATACAACGTATGAATAAAAACCTTAACTTTGCACCAGAAACCTGAATGCAAACGCATGAAAACACTCCGAATGCTCCTGCCACTGCTCATGATGGGCCTGCTGTCCGGTTGTAAAAAAGCCGAACCGGAAACAGCACGTTCCATCTATGAAGAGGCACTGAAAGCATACGACAACGACAGCATCCACCAGAGCGAGCAGTTGCTGCGCCAGAGCATCCGCATGGCTCATGAGGAGGGCGACCAACACACGCTCTATCTTTCCCAACTGCAGTTGGCCCAGTCTCTCTCGTGGGGCAATGCCCAAGCAGCTTTTAACATGGGCATTCAGGCCCTCCAGACCTATCGGAAACATCCCGACAACGAACGCAACCACATCATCATCCTTGATAATATAGGTACATACGCCTCGCAATGCGCCTTCGACAAGGAGGGAACCTTCGACGAGGCGCTGCAATATGCCCGCAAGGCCAACCAAATGGCCCTGAAGGCCAACGACACCACACTCATCAGTCAGACATACACCACTCTGGCCAACATACACTGGGCCACGAAAGAATATAAGAAGGCACTCCACTGCGCACGTTTGTCAGTCAGCATGGCGCCTCCCCACCTGCTTTTCAGTGCACAGCAAGTGCTGGCCCGCACTCTGGTATATTGCGACTCGCTGCAAGAGGCCGAAGCCGTCTACCGTTCGATGGACTATGGGCACGACGTGCAAGGGGCATACATCGTGGAAAGCAACCTGGCCAAACTGGCCTTGCAGCGCAACGACACGAAGGCAGCAGCCGAAGCCATCGACGAAGCCTTCAACCGGGCCGAGGAACTCTACTTCCATGCCCTTGCCCAGAAGGATGCCTACTACCAGACCACCCTGCAACAGGCTCAGGAGAACCAGCGCATGCTCTATCGTCAACGTCTCCAGATGGTGTTTCTAGTCGGCGGTCTGCTCTTGCTGCTATTGCTTGCCTTCATCGTCTACCGAGAGGTTCGCCTGCGACGTCGGCAACGGCAAATCTACGAACACGAGGCAGCCATCCAGCGCGAACAATTGCAACAGCGCGATGCCACAGTCGACTTCCTGAAAAACTTCATCTACGAACGTTCGGAAGTGGTGCAGAAACTGTCGAGCGTCGGCAACCGACATGTCAGTCTGTCGGAAGGCGAATGGAATGAGGTGGAACGCATGCTCAACACCATCGACGGCGACCGCTTTGCCCGACTGCGCAAACTGTACCCTGACCTGCGGGAGGAGGATCTGCAACTGTGCATCCTCACCCGCCTGCGACTGACCAACCGCACCATCGGCAACGTCTATGCCATCAGCATCTCGGCCGTACAGCACCGCAAACTGAAACTGAAGAAAGAAGTGTTTGGCCAGACAGACCCCGACATCACATTGGAACAAGTGCTGGACAAGATATAAGAGCCTTTGACTACAAATTACACGAATTTAGTGGATGATATTCACCACCACGATGAAGCAGATTAAACGGATATAAAGAAAACAACTAAATAAAGGAAAAGCCATGAAGAAAACCATTACACTTTTGTTAGCATGCCTGACAATTCTGAATCTGAGCGTGATGGCCCAGGACAGCAGAGAATTCCCCACCATCTATATTCCTAATTCAGAACTACCTTCTCCCATCAGTGAGTATGGAAAATTGTGGAGAAACCATTTAACCTTCTACAATGGAGAGCAAAAGAATACATTGCTGCGAACAAGCACGAGGCTTGAACAGATTAATGGCAAACAGTATGTTCCTGCTGAGTTTATTCTGGTTCCTCAGACTTATTCTTACAGCACTATAAAGAATAATTATAGTGGTATACCTCAAACTCTATATTACCGTCAGGAGGGGAATAAAATATATTGCCTAAGCGATGTGGGCGAGGAGCTTCTGCTTTTCGACTTTGGGCTGGATGTGGGTGACAATTTTCAGTTATATCCTGGCGGTGAAGTATTTACGGTGGTCGAAACTGGCAGTTTCCCTGAATATGAAAAAGCATTTTATCCAACCGGTTCTATTCATCCCCACATGCTACGACTGAAATCGGAGACAGGCAAAGAGGACGTATGGATTGAGGGAGTGGGTTCCGTAAACTGGGGAATAATTTCGCCCTTAATCCCATGGGAGGAGATGAGGGGCAACCCAGTGGAGGCACAACTATACCAAGTTAGTAACATGAAAGGAGAATATTTCGACTACATGGCCGACATCAATAAGCCCGATTACAAGATTACATTCTTTGAATTGCCCGAGCAGGAAGCCGAATCCAATAAGATGGAGTTAAACTATGCATTCAGCCACGATACGCTGTGCATTTCAGGTATCTACCTACCACAGAGTACATTTGGTCCCGAATGTATTGAATGTAAAATCACAGAGGACAATACAATTGCCTTTGCTTTTTATGGAGTCCATGTAATAACTACCAGCAAATTCCGGGAGTTAGACGTCCGCATCCCAGGCTTCAAGCCCGGCAAGTACACGATATGGGGAACCGACGGACCAAAGACGTATGTCTGCCAAGGCAAACAGGATGACTACGTCCCATTCGTGGAAAAGTGGAAAAAATGGCATGTGCTGGGATTCAACGAAGGGCCTGCCATTCCGTACGACTATGAATTTGGTCAGTCAGAAAGTGTTATAGACGGTAAAACGTATTATCCTCTGTATTTGAAGACAGGAGAGGGAACAAATTGGGAGAAATCACTAAGATTTTATTTATTCCGTGAGGAGAACAGGCGTGTTTATCTATATGATTACGAAACAGCACAGGAGCATTGCGTCTATGACTTCACGCTGGAGGTTGGCGATACGTTCGACATCGGCTGGGGCGATGAAGCCGACCGCTGTGTCGTAACAAAGGTCGATTACATCGACGTAAAGGGCAGCAAACTGAAGACCATCACATTCTCATCAGTAAATCCTGCTGATGGGTGCGAACCAGAACACAAGGACCATACTTGGGTGGAAGGCATTGGAGACTTGAGTCAACCGATAGCAGGATGGAAGCCTAATTCGTATGAACGTTCATGGAGTTATCACTTGGCATATATGCTCACGATAGATGATTTGGATAATTATTATGTATCATATTATCCATTCTCTTTCTCTGGCATGTCGGGCAATAACGACTGGGTTTTAGGAAAAGAACTGATACCAGGTAAAAGGGGAAATCAACAATGCGTGTTGGAGTACGAAATTACCCGTGGACGACTGCATGTAACAGGTTACATGTGGCTGAATCATTGCGACAACAGATACATTTACTGCAAAATATCGCCTACGGAAGATAACAAGACCTTCGCCATAACTTTAGAGGATGAAAGCATAATCCCCATAGCGACTGATGCCGGAGCATATGCCGTAGATCTCTATTTTGACCTTCCGCCTGCAATTCTTAACAATAATTACAACTTCGTCGCTGTTGACGAGGAAGGCGTCGAGCACCCCGTTCCCAATCGCGACAAATACCAGCCCTTCGTAGCAGAAGGCAAAGTGTGGAAGGTGGGTCTCTTCTGGAACGGAAGCAACCAAGCCAGCGAAGTGGAGTTCTATTGCTTGGAAGGCGACACCATCGTCGGTGACAGGACGTGCAAGAAATGGATGCTGCAAACCATGAGCCACGAAAACCGGAAGGCGGAATACATTGGTGCCGTATATGAAGAGGACGGTCGCGTGTATGAGTTCCTGCCCGGACGCTGCGAGGCCGTCATGCTCTACGACTTTGCTACACCCGTGGGCGAATGGGTGGAGGTGTACGATGCCTACGAAGACCGCATGGACTCCTGCTATATTGCAAAAAGGGACACCGTCAGCATCGACGGGTACCTGCTGCGCCAGACCACGGTGTGGAGCTATCCCAACGATGAAACGACCGTCATCTACAAAACGATATGGACAGAGGGAATCGGTTACAACAAACGCCCAAACTATAACACCGATAGCGAAAATCCTGGCGACTATCATTGGCTGATGGCCTGCACAACGGCAGACGATATGCTGCTGTACCAGAGTCCTACGCTGTACGAAGACATCTCAGAATACTGGCGCTATGTGGATGATTTGGACAAGACTGATGCCGAAGCCAGGAAGGAGAAACTGGACTTCACCCACGTCATCAAGACGCGACCGACTGCACCGGTCTGCTACGCCACAGGCATCAGCCTGCTGTGGGGCGAGTACGACAACACGGCTCTCACCATAGGATTCGGAAACATGGGCGGCACGTACACCATCGCCGTACTGAACGTTGACGGCGAGGAATGTTTCTTCCAGAAGCAAGAGACCGCCAACCTGCAGTCGCTTGACATCTCGTTGGCCAACTTCGCCACTGGAGATTATACCATCGCCGTGGAGAACGACGACGAAGCCTATACCGCCCACTTCGCCCTGCCTTTCGACGGCAACGGCATCAGTGAAATTAAGAATGAAGAATCAATAAGTAAGAATTATTACGACTTGACGGGTCGCAAGGTCTCTGTACCCTCTATGCTTCCGAAGGGAGTTTATCTGCACAACAAACGAAAAGTAATAATTCATGAATAATTCATGGAAATTCGTGTTAATACTTGCTTTTTCGCAATCATAATCGTAACTTTGACCACAAATATGAACGCGACATGAAAACGAAAGCATTTTTACTCTTCCTGACGGGCATTGTCCTGACGGCATGCACATCAAATGAACCTGTGTCCATAAGCACGGAAAGCCCCGTTGCCACCACCAGTGAAACAAAGGCCACGGCAGCTGCCGACGGCAAGTTCGAGACCTACACCCCACAGGCCACATGGCCCCTGAGCGAGACACAGAAGACCCAGATGATGATGGTCAACGACTTCTCGCTACGCATGTTCCACCAGATGCGCACAGAAGGCAGAAGCAACATCTTCTCGCCCCTTAGCCTGGCCTACGCCATGAGCATGACGGGCCTGGGGTGCAACGGCATAGCCCTGCAGCAACTGAACGAAGCCCTGGGACTGCCCGCCGACGACACCACCACCCTGCACGACCTCATGGCCAGCCTGATGCTGGGTCTGCCACTGGCCGACGACGAGGTCGGCATCAACCTGGCCAATGCCTTCTACATGAACTCCCTCAGAGCCGACGTACAGATTAATCCCGACTTCCGGCAGGCGCTGCTTGGTTCCTACAAGGCCGACTGCCAGTCGCTCGACTTCAGCCAGCAGTCCACCGTCGACTACATGAACGAGTGGTGCAAGGAGCAGACCAACGGATTCATCCCCAAGGTATTCGATAACTTGAATTCGGAACTCGTCTCCATCCTGATGAATGCCATCTACTTCCGGGGCGACTGGACGGTGCCCTTCGTCACCGACTATACCCACAACTCCACGTTCACCAACGAAGACGGCACCACCTCCACCGTGCCCATGATGACACAGGGGCTGGCCGGTGACTTCCGTTATGCCGAGGACGACCTGATGCAGGCCGTCCGTCTGCCCTATGCCAAAGGCCAGTATGGCATGACCCTCCTGCTGCCCCGCGAGGGCAAGACCACGGGCGAAATTCTCGACATGCTCTCCGGCGAACGGCTGGCCACACTGGAAGGGGAGATGAAGTACACGCCCGTAAACGTCGAGATTCCGCGCTTCGAGACGAACCAGACCACCCAACTCGTCCAGCCCATGAGGCAGATGGGCCTCAGTTCGTGGTTCGACGGCGGCAACATCACGGGCATGGTGCAGAACCCCGACGGCACGCCCCACGGCGTCTTTATCGCGAATGCCTTCCAGGTGGCTCGCATCAAGGTGAACGAGAAGGGCACCGAGGCCGCTGCCGTCACAGTCTTCGAGTTCGCCGATGGCATGGGCCCGGACAACCCGAAGTCATTCCTGGCCGACCATCCCTTCGTCTACCTCATCACCGAGCGCTCGTCGGGAGCCGTGCTCTTCGTGGGCACATATCATGGCGAATCCTCCGCCAACGGCACGGAGACGGGCATCCGTTCCATCTACATGTAAGGCCTCGTCTCGGAGGCTTGCGCTTGACGCACAATTGTCCGTCAAGGGAAACCACGTATGGTCTGTGCTCCAACGACGCGTCGTTTCGCTTGACGGACAATTGTGCGTCAAGGGAAACGACGGCTGGCCACTATCAGGCAGACAGGAGGAACAGGGAAAAACGTCGGTAAGTCTAAATATTATGGTCGATAGGAAGAAAATGGGGGAAAAATTAGAATAATCGGTTGGTTTTTTGTATTTTTGCTTCGCACAAATTGCCTTTCACCCCAAAGAAACGGCATTGGCACGGACAAACGACCCATAAAAACGCTATAGTGCTATGAAGAACAACCGAATGAAAGCCCTCTTGATTGGCGTGCTGACACTGTTCGCCGCCACCATGCTGGCAGCCGAATTGCCGCGTCCCGAATATCCAAGGCCCCAGTTCGAACGTGCCGAATGGCAAAACCTGAACGGCACCTGGACCTTTGCCTTCGACTTCAGCCGGACAGGCGACCAGCGCGGCTGGACCACATCCACCGGATTCGACCAGCGGATTCTGGTCCCCTTCTGCCCCGAGAGCAGTCTGTCCGGTGTCGCCCACACCGACTTCATCCCCAGCCTCTGGTACCACCGCACCATCACCGTCCCCGCCAGTTGGCAGGGGCACCGCATCCTGCTCCACTTCGGGGCTGTGGACTACGAAGCCGCCGTCTACATCAATGGGCGCCACGTGCAGACCCACTACGGGACGGGCTCTTCCTTCGAACTGGACATCACCGACTACCTTGAGCCGGGCCAGGCAGCCAACCTTGTGGTGCGCGTCAACGACGACCTGCGCTCCCGCACGCAGCCCGGCGGCAAGCAGTGCGAAAGGCTGAACTCATACGGCTGCATGTACACCCGCACCACGGGCATCTGGCAGACCGTCTGGATGGAGCCCGTAGCCCCGACGGCCATCAAGAACGTCTTTGCCATCCCCGACATCGACCAGCGCCAACTCATCGTCCGTCCCCAGTTCTACCATGAGGACAACGGTGCCACACTGCGCGTGGAGATGTTAGACGGCAAGCGCCTCGTGGCCTCCGCCTCGGCTCCGGCCTGCAACGGTGCCACACTGGTGCTGCCCCTGCGCAACATGAAACTCTGGAGCCCCGAGTCGCCCTTCCTCTACGACCTTCGCTACCTGGTCACCGACAGCCGCGGACAGGTCGTCGACGAGGTGAAGTCCTACGCCGGCATGCGCAAGGTGCACACCCAGGGCGGCCGCTTCTACCTCAACAACCAGCCCTACTTCCAGCGTCTGGTCCTCGACCAGGGCTTCTATCCCGACGGCATCTGGACGGCACCCTCCGACGAGGCCCTGCGCCGCGACATCGAACTCTCCAAGGCCGTGGGCTTCAACGGTGCCCGCCTCCACCAAAAGGCCTTCGAGGAGCGCTACTACTATTGGGCCGACCATCTGGGCTACCTCACCTGGGGCGAACAGGCCAGTTGGGGCATCGACGAGAACAGCGACCTGGCCGCCCGCAACTTTCTCTCGGAATGGACCGAACTGGTGGTGCGCGACCGCAACCATCCCAGCATCGTCACCTGGACGCCCTTCAACGAGACCTGGGGCTGCCGCGAGGGTGCCTACCAGCGCATGATGCGCGACGTCTATGGCCTGACCAAGGCCATCGACCCCACCCGGCCCGTCAACGATGCCAGCGGCGACGGCCACGTGAAGACGGACATCTGGACCGTCCACGACTACGAGCGCGACCCGGCCCGCCTGGTCCAGAACCACACCTTCGTCGACGGCCGGCCCATCTTTCGCAATCAGCCCGACAAGCATTTCCTGGCCCAGTACGAGGGACAGCCCTACATGCTCGACGAGTTTGGCGGCCTGCCCTGGATTCCCGAGGAGGAGCGTGCCACATCGTGGGGCTACGGCAGCAACATCGACTCGCTGGACGACTTCTACGCCATCCTGGAGCGCGAGATTGACGCCATCCAGGCCTGCCCCGCCATCGCGGGCTTCTGCTACACCCAGATTACCGACGTCGAACAGGAGAAGAACGGCATCTACCGCTACGACCGCCAGCCCAAGTTCGACACCGAACGCCTTAGGAAGATATTCACAAAGATTCCTGCCACAGGAAAGTAGGAGGTTTCACATTTTTTTGTACTTTTGCAGCACGAATCAACCTAACGAACAAAATGACAATGAAACGACTGATGACAATGATGACCATGGCGGCCGCCCTCACTGGCTGCCAGATGGGCGACAAGGCCCTCAGGTCGGGCATCGACCTGGCCAACCTGGACACCACCTACCAGGTGGGCACCGACTTCTACGAGTATGCGACCCACGGCTGGCAGGTGGCCAACCCCCTGACGGCCGAATACAGCCGATACGGTTCGTTCGACGTGCTGCAAGAGAACAACAACAAGCAGCTGCGCCAGCTCATCGACAGCGTGGCCGCGCTGGAGAATAAGCCCGGCAGTATCGAACAAAAGATAGCCGACCTCTACCGCTCGGCCATGGACAGTGTCAACCTGAACGAACACTGGTGGGGTGCCTTCGAGGGTTTCCTGCTCTGCGACGGCTACCAGGCGTCGCCCGACATCACCGCCCAGTGGCTTCGCGAGGTCTGGCCTCGCATGCAGCGTCAGGGCGTGCCCGGCCTGTTCGGCATGTACATCGGCGCCGACGAGAAGGACTCCAAGAACAACCTCGTCAGCATCTTCCAGGGCGGAATGACCCTGGGACAGAAGGACTACTACATCGACCAGGACCCCGAGACGGCCAAGATTCGCACCGCCTACCAGCAATACATCGCCGACCTCACCAAACACGTAGGCTTCGCAGAGAAGGACGCCCAGCGCATCAGTCAGGACGTCATGCGCATCGAGACCCGTCTGGCCCGCGCCAGCAAGAGCATGACCGAGTTGCGCGACCCGGAGGCCAACTACAACAAAATCACCTACCAAGAACTGAAGACCCAGTTCCCCGGCATCGACTGGGACGCCTACTTCCGCAACCTGGGCATGGAGGGCGTGAAGGAGGTCTGCATGGGACAGCCCCAGGCCATCCACGAAGTGGAAAAGGTGTTGAAGGAGGAGACCCCCGAAGCCCTGCAGAACGTCTACCTCTGGCATGCCATCAACATGGCCTCCAGCTACATCGACGACGAGAGCCGCGCCCTGAACTTCGGCTTCTGGGGCACCACCATGAGCGGCAAGCAGGAGGACCGTCCGCGCTGGAAGCGTGCCGTAGCCTCCGTGGAGGGCGGCCTCGGCGAGGCCCTGGGACAGCTCTACGTGGCCCGTTTCTTCCCCCCCGCAGCCAAGGAGCGCATGCAGCGGCTCATCGCCAACCTGCAGGAGGCCCTGGGCCAGCGCATCCAGGTGCAGGACTGGATGAGCCCCGAAACCAAGAAGGTGGCCCAGGAGAAGCTGGACGCCTTCTACGTCAAGGTGGGCTACCCCGACAAGTGGCGCGACTACTCCGAACTGGAGATAGGGGACAACTATCTCAACAACATCCTGGCCTGCAACGAGTTTGAACTGAAGACGATGATACGCGAAAAACTGAACAAACCCGTCGACCGCGACGAATGGTTCATGACGCCCCAGACCGTCAATGCCTACTACAACCCCACCACCAACGAGATATGCTTCCCCGCAGGCATCCTGCAGCCCCCCTTCTTCGACATGACGGCCGACGATGCCTTCAACTACGGAGCCATCGGCGTGGTCATCGGTCACGAGATGACCCACGGATTCGACGACCAAGGCTCGCAGTACGACAAGGACGGCAACCTGCGCCAGTGGTGGAGCCAGGAAGACCGCCAGCGCTTCGAGGAACGCATCCAAGTGATGCGCCAGTTCCACGACAGCATCGAGGTGCTGCCCGGCCTCCACGCCAACGGCAGCCTCACCCTGGGCGAGAACATGGCCGACCACGGCGGACTGATGGTCAGTTTCCAGGCCTTCAAGAATGCCACCCGTGAGGCTCCCCTCCCTGACATCGACGGCTTCACGCCCGAGCAGCGTTTCTTCCTGGCCTACGCCAACGTCTGGGGACAGAACATCCGCGACGAGGAAATCCGCAAGCGCGTCAAGAGCGACCCCCACGAGTTGGGTAAGTGGCGTGTCAACGGACAGTTGCCCCACATCGATGCCTGGTACGAAGCCTTCGGCATCACCGAGCAGGACCCCATGTTCGTGCCCAAAGAGAAGCGCGTGACCATCTGGTAACATGACAATACAAAAAAGAAGGGCGGGCGTCATCACGACGCCCGCCCTTCTTATTTGTATTTCTGTAATTTGCATTTATTCTGCCTTGTAGCCTGCTATGCGTGCCATGGCAGGTGCAATCTCGATGTTGTCGATGCGGCCCTGGAAGACTTCGGTGCCGGGGCCTACGGCATAGACGGGTACGTAGCCGTTGGAGTGGCCGCCACTGGCCCAACTGATGCGGGCCACCTCGCTGAGGATGTGCTTCACGGTCTCGCAGAGGTCGTTGATGCGGTCCTTCACCTTACCGTTCTCGGCGATGGCCTTCTCTACGCCTTCCCAGCGGCGCTGAAGGCGTTGCTGCTGCTTTTCGTCGAGGGTGATGCCGGCGCCAAAGCCCATCTCCTGGCGCAGGGTCTTCTGCACAGCATCCCAGGTAAACTTCTTGGGCGAACGCTGGTACTGTTGGCCGAGCATCCACTTCAGTTCGTCGATGCTCTTGTGCTGGAAGCGCAGGAGGTCGGTGTGCAACTCGTAGGGGCCTGTGCCCATAGCCATGCCGCCGGTCTCGTGGTCGGCGGAGATGACGATGATGGTCTCGTCGGGGTGCTGAAGATAGAATTCGTAGGCCACGCGGACGGCCTTGTCGAGGTCGAGGACTTCGTTGATGGCGTTGCCGATGTCGTTGCGGTGGCAGGCGTAATCAATCATGCCGCCTTCTATCTGGAAGAAGAATCCGTCGGTCTGCTTGGAGGTGAGGTAGTTGATGCCGGCGCGCACGATTTGCTCCAGTGTGAGGTCATTCTTATCCTGGTCCAGGGCGTAAGGAATGTGGTCGCTGCCCAGTTTCTCATTCTGGTAGTCGCTCTGCAGCATGATGAGTTTGTCGGCGCGGCGCCCTTTCTTCTCATACTCCTTGTAACCGCCCGTCAGGATAGTGTAGCCTGCGTCTTGTGCCTGCTGGCGCAGGGTGGGCTGGCCTTCCTTGGTGTTGGGCCGGTGAAAGTCGGCTCCGGCGAAGAAGTCGAAGCCGCTCCGGCAGAGGTCCTGCCCGAGTTCGTAGTACATTTGTCGGCTGGGCTGGTGTCCGTAGAAGGATGCGGGGGTGGCGTGGGTGATAGCTACGTTTGTGGCTACGCCTACGGCCTTGCCTGCATTCTTGGCCCACTGTGCGATGCTGGTGACGGGGGTCTCCAGGTCTTCCAGCACGCCGATGGCTCCGTTCTTGGTCTTGTGGCCGCTGGCCAGTGCTGTGCCTCCGGCTGCGGAATCGGTGACGCCGTTGGTGGCCGAATAAGTATTGACGAGACCCACTACGGGGAAGCTGGACATGAGGATGGGCTCGGTGCCGATGCGGCCCTTGAGGGCGGCCAGGTAGGTCTCGGTGACGTTGATTTGGTTAACGCCCATGCCGTCGCCGATGAAGTAGAAGACGTACTTGACTTGGCTTTGGGCTGCCGCTGCCAGGGCGATGGCCGCAAGCAGCAGGAAGAAAAGGAAACGTTTTTTCATATCTGCGTATGTTTTAGAGTTATTCGGTGGCAAAGATACTAAAAATATGGGACAGTACAACGCATTTGTCTGAATAAAAGTGACGATGTGGTTGCTTTTTCGCTCGTTTAATCGTATCTCTGAGCTTCGCTCTTAGATACTCACGCTCGGAAAAATGCAAGAATTCTTGCTTTTTCGCTCGCTTAATCGTATCTTTGCATCGCTTTTAACATTTTAACATTTTAACTTTTAACTTTTAACTTTACACCCCCGTGCCACTAAGACTACCCGACAGGCTACCCGCCATAGAACTGCTGAAGAAGGAGAACATCTTCGTCATGGGCAGTTCGCGCGCCGAGCATCAGGACATTCGCCCGCTGCGCATAGCCGTACTGAACCTGATGCCGCTGAAGATAACGACAGAGACCGACCTGGTGCGCATCCTTTCGAACACGCCCCTGCAGCTGGAGATTCACCTGATGAAAGTGAAGGCCCACACGAGCAAGAACACGCCGGTGGAGCACATGCGGGCCTTCTACCGCGACTTTGAGGTGATGCGGCACGAGAAGTTCGACGGTTTCATCATCACCGGAGCCCCCCTGGAGCACCTCGACTTTGAGGATGTCAGCTACTGGGACGAGGTGAAGGAAATCTTCGACTGGAGCCGCACGCACGTCACCAGCACCCTCTACATCTGCTGGGCGGCGCAGGCGGGGCTCTATCACCACTACGGCATCCCCAAGTATCAACTGACGGAGAAGATGTTCGGCATCTTCCCGCAACATATTCTGAATCCGCAACTGCCCATATTCCGAGGCTTCGACGACGAGTTTAACATGCCCCACAGCCGGCACACGGAGGTGCGGCGCGAGGACATACTGAACCAGCCGGAGTTGACGCTGATAGCCGAAAGCACGAAGAGCGGCGTGGGCATGGTGATGGCGCGCGGGGGCAGGGAGATATTCATCACTGGACACTCGGAATACGAACCGTACACGCTGGACACTGAGTACAAGCGCGACCTGGCTAAGGGGCTGCCCATACACAAACCGGAGAACTACTACCTGCAGGACGACCCAGCCCTGCCGCCTCGCGTCACCTGGCGTGCACACGGCAATCTGCTCTTCACCAACTGGCTCAACTACTACGTCTATCAGGAGACGCCCTACAATCTGGATGAGATTCATTGAACTGCTGGCACCGGCACGCGACCTTCAGACGGGCATTGAGGCTATCCGCCACGGAGCTGATGCAGTGTACATCGGTGCACCGAAGTTTGGAGCACGCGCAGCGGCAGGCAACTCCGTCGGGGACATCCGCCAGTTGGTGGACTTTGCCCGGCCCTACGGCGCGAAGGTGTACGTCACACTGAACACCATCCTCTTCGACCAGGAACTGGACGAGGTGAAGGGCCTCGTCGGCGAGCTGGCGAAGGCAGGAGTGGATGCGCTGATTGTGCAGGACATGGCGATGCTGAATTCACAATTCACAATTCATAATTCACAATTAAGCCTGCACGCCTCGACCCAGATGGACAACCGCTCGCCAGAGAAGGTGGCTTGGCTCCGCGACCTGGGATTCCGCCAGGTGGTGCTGGCCAGGGAACTGACGCTGGACGAGATTCGGGAGATACACCGCCGGGTGCCCGACGTGCGGCTTGAGGTCTTCGTGCATGGGGCCATCTGTGTGTCGTACAATGGCCAGTGCTATGCTTCGCAATACTGCTTCGGACGGTCGGCCAACCGTGGGGAGTGTGCCCAGTTCTGCCGCATGCCCTTCGACCTCGTGGACGAGGAGGGCCGCGTGCTGCAGTCGCAGAAGCACTTGCTCTCGCTGCGCGACATGAACCGCAGCAACGACCTGGAAGCCTTGCTGGACGCCGGAGCATCGAGTCTGAAGATAGAGGGACGGCTGAAGGACGTCGGCTACGTCAAGAACGTGGTGGCGCACTACCGCCAACGGCTGGACGAGATATTCCGCCGCCGAACTGAATATCGGCGCAGCAGCCTGGGACATGAGAGCATCACGTTCGTACCCAATCCGGCCAAGTCATTCAACCGCCTGTTCACCGACTACTTTCTGCATGGGCGCACACCGGAAATGGCCAACATCCACACGCCGAAGAGCATGGGCGAACCGATAACGGCACTGACTGAACTGCACAATGGCGACGGTCTGTGCTACATCAATAAGGAGGGAACATTGGAAGGCTTCCGCGTGAATCGCGTGGAGGGCGACAAGATATATCTGGCCAACGGACAAGTCCTGTCCATACGCGAAAAGATGGCCGACGGACTCTACCGCAACCTCGACCACGACTTCGAGCAACAGCTTACGAGGCCCACGGCTACGCGGAAGGTGGATGTGCGCTGGACGCTGAGCGAAACGGAGGAGGGATTCCGCCTGCGACTCACACGGGAGGACGGAGCCTGGGTGGAGCGGACGTTCGTCTATCCCCACGAAACGGCTCGTTCCTCGCAGCGCGAACAGATTGAGCGCCAACTGAATCGTCTGGGCGACACACCCTTCGAGGCCACTGGCGTGGCCATCGACTTGTCGCAGGATTGGTTTGTCCCCGGCAGCGTTCTGGCTGACTGGAGGAGACAACTGTGCGAGAAAATGAAGCATAAAAAGCGGGAAGAAGAAAGCGAGGGACCTGAAGAACCTGAGTTGCCATCGGATTGTCCGCAAGTGGACAGATGGAAATCTGATTCTTCACTCACATACCTTGCCAACGTAGCCAACCACGCGGCGCGACAGTTCTACCTCGACCGCGGAGCCACCCAGGTGGATTGGGCAATGGAAGTAAAGAGTCCCAAGCAGACGGACGGAGAAGAAGTGTTGCTGATGACCTGCCGCTACTGCATTCGCCACGAACTGGGCATGTGCAGTAGAACGAAGGATGCGGGGAAACTATTCCTCCGCCTTTCCGATGGCAGGTGTTTCCGACTGCAGTTCGACTGCAGACAATGTCAGATGAAGGTGTGGGGAAAATGAGAAAATGAGAAAATGAGAAAATGAGGAAATGAGAAATTGAGAAAATGAGAAAATGAGGGAATGAGGGAATGAGAAAAATACTTATCGCTATTGGGGTTTTGCTCTCGCTCGTGGCCTGCAAGCCATCGCCGAGCGGCCACGCCGAAGGGCGGGAGCGCATGTGGGACGTCGACTACAACTTTGTGCTCGCAACGGACAGTCTCGTCCTGCAGGAGGAGCGCCCCATGCACCTGCTCATCGTGCCCGAACAGACCGACTCGTTCGTAGTTTACAGAAACGACCCGCTCGTGGTGGCCCAAATCGAGATTATCCCCGAAGACTCCATCGACAGCGTCTGGGTGAAGGTGGCCCGCGACCAGATGACGCAGGGCTGGATTCACGAGTCGGCGCTCATGGAATCCGTAGTTCCCGACGACCCCATTTCGCAGGGCATTCACCTCTTCTCCGACGGGCACGTCATTGCCACCATAGCCCTGCTCATCATCGCCCTGGCCGCCATCCTGCTACGCAGAATGCGCCGTCAGCGGTTCCATCTCGTCCACATCGACGACATCGCTTCGCCCTACCCCATGCTGCTGTGCGTCAGCTTTGCAGCTGCCACGGTGCTGTACACCACCATTCAGATGTTCGTGCCTCAGTTGTGGGCCGATTATTATTTCCATCCCACACTCAATCCCTTCGGACAACCCACGTTGCTGGCGCTTTTCCTGGCCCTGGCCTGGCTCATCGTAGTTCTGTCCATAGCTGCCATCGACGACATCCGCCGCTCCCTGTCGGCCACCGAGGCCCTGCTCTACGGGCTCTCGCTGCTGGCCATCCTGGCCGTCATCTATTTGGTCTTTTCCCTTGCCACACAGTATTTCCTCGGCTTTTTCCTCTGGATATGCTATGCCACGCTCGCCTTCTGGCAATATCTGCGGCGCCATCGGGCACGCTACCGCTGTAAGCAATGCGGTGCCCCACTTCACGATATGGCTCCATGCACCAAATGTGGAAAATAGAATTAAGCAACACCTAATATCCGACACATGAAAAAACATATCCTGCTCCGCTGCTTCGCCACCCTTTTGTTGGCACACTCAGGTCTCGGTCTGACTGCACAAGAGTCCGTAACCCTCACCGACGGTTGGCAGTTCCGACAGGAAAGGCTTCGCAACTGGCATCCCGCCACTGTGCCCGGAACCGTACACACCGACCTCATGGCCATCGGCAGCATCGACGATCCCTACTTTGGTCTCAACGAACGGGCCGTGCAGTGGATTGACAAGGAAGACTGGCTCTACGAAAACCACTTTGAAGTAACGTCCGAACAGCAGAGTCGCAGTCGCCGCGAGCTCACCTTCTATGGACTGGACACCTATGCCGACGTGTGGCTCAACGATTCACTCATCATCCAGGCCGACAACATGTTCCGCACCTGGAAGGCCGACGTATCCCGACTGACCCACGTCGGCCGCAACCACTTGCGCGTCCGCTTCTATTCGCCCATCAAACGAGACCTGCCCAAGTGGCAGAAGTTCCCTGGCCAATATTTCGCCAGCAACGACCAGAGCGAAAATGGAGGTCTGCTGGACCGTCAGCTTTCGCCCTTCATACGCAAAGCACCCTACCACTATGGTTGGGACTGGGGACCCCGCCTCGTCACTATGGGCATCTGGCGCCCCGTGGTGTTCACGGCCTGGGACGATGCCATCGTCCGCGACATCTTCGTGGAACAACAGCAGGTCAACCGCAAGCGCGCCGTTATCTGCCACCACGTCTGCATCGAAGCCGACCACGATGCCACGGTCACCATCACCATCACCGACTCAGCCTCACAGCGTCGCCTGGCAAGTCAAACGGTCAACCTGAAACGCGGTCTCAACGATTTCGCCTTGCCCTACACCCTCAGCAACCCGCAACTCTGGTGGAGCAACGGACTGGGCAAACCGCACATGTACACGTTCCTCACCACAGTCGAGGGAGAACGTAAGACAATAACAAAGACGAAAGTCGGCATTCGCGACCTGAAACTTCATCGCGAGCCCGACGCCATCGGAGAAAGTTTCTACTTCACGCTCAACGGCGAAAAGGTGTTCATGAAGGGGGCCAACTACATCCCCTGCGACATCTTCCTGCCTCGCGTCACTGACTCTGTCTATCGGCACACCATTGCCGACGCCGTTGCCGTCAACATGAACATGATTCGTGTCTGGGGCGGAGGTGTCTACGAAGACGACCGCTTCTACGAACTCTGTGACGAAAACGGCATTCTCGTCTGGCAGGACTTCATGTTCGCCTGCTCGATGTATCCTGCCGACAAGGCCTTCCTCGAGAACATCCGCCAGGAGGCCATCGACAATGTCAAGCGCCTGCGCAACCATCCTTGCATGGCCCTCTGGTGTGGCAACAACGAGATACTGGACGCATGGTTCAACTGGGGCTGGAAGAGAAGCACCGAGCACCGGGCAGTTGGACAGGCCGAACGCCTTTGGGAGGAGTGTAAGGCCATCTTCTTCCGGACGCTTCCCGAGGTCGTACGCCAGTACGCTCCCCATTTGCAGTATCAGCCTTCGTCGCCCTTTGCCGGCGAAGACGGACGGCGTGACTTCACCACGGGCGACTACCACTACTGGGAAGTTTGGCACGGACGTAAACCCATCAGCGAATATAATAAGGTACGCGCGCGATTCTTCAGCGAGTACGGCATGCAGAGTTTCCCCGAACTTTCCACGGTGAAGCGCTTCTGCACCAATCCCGAGGACTGGAGCATCACTTCCGATGTGATGATGTCCCACCAGCGGGGCGGCACGCATGCCAACGAACTCATCGAAAACTATCTCGACACCGAATACGGACGTCCACAGGCTTTCGACACGTTGCTCTATGTGGGCCAACTGATGCAGGGCGATGCCATGAAGACTGCCGTAGAGGCGCACCGGCGCGACAAGGGTTACTGCTGGGGCACACTGCTGTGGCAAATCAACGACTGCTGGCCCGTGGCTTCGTGGTCGACACGCGACTACTACGGCCGATGGAAGGCCGCCCACTACATGGTGCGCCCGGCCATGGCCGACATCCTCGTTTCGCCCATCCGGAAGGAGGACGGCACACTCAGCATCACGGTCATTAACGACCGCCTCACTCCCGTCAGCGGCTGGCTCAACATCGAGGTTTGGACTTCCACCTCAAAGGTATGGAGCAAGCGGACGAAGATAAAGGTCGCTGCCAACTGCGCCTCCGACGTATGGAAGATGTCCACGGCCCAGATGCTTGCCGAGGCCGGCATCCAGGCCAACGAAGCCATCATCCACACCGACTTCCGCCCCGAGCAGAAGGGCAATGTCCCCACAGCTGCACAGGAGCACTACACCAACAACTACATACTTGTCTATCCCAAGGACCTGAAGCTGCAACCGGCTAAAGTGCGTTGGGAACTTAGCAGACAGCTCGCGCTCGTTAGTCCACAGAGCCATGCCGAGCAAGCACTGACCATCACGACCGACCACTACGCCCGCGGCATCTTCTTAAGCCTCGAAGGCGACAACAGTCACCACTTCTCCGTCAACTATTTCGACCTGTTGCCGGGCGAGAAGCGCACTGTCTCCGTCTCCACCTCCCTGTCTCCGGCAGAGGTGCAGCGACGCCTGCGGGTGATGGTGTATGGAAAATGAGAAAATGAGAGAATGAGAGAATGAGAAAATGAGAAAATAAAAATATTATGAAACTACACACACGCATCAAACTCATTGTCATGCTCCTGAGCCTAAGTCTGACGGCACAGGCACAGGAAGACAAGACAAGTCTCATCCAAAACCCTTCGTTCGAATCCGACGGAACGACGGGCTGGACCGTAAGCAACATGAAGACGCAGAGCAACACCGTGTTCTCGCGCAAGGCTGGCACCTATTATCTGGAATCGTGGGTCAGCATAGGCCAGCATATCGGCAATGCCAGCGTCGTGCAGACGCTCCGCCAACTGCCACAGGGCAACTACCGACTCACTGCCTCAGCCCTGCACATCCAGCAAACCGGCAGCAACAGTACGGCCAACAAGGGCACGGCACAGACGGGAGCCTACCTCGTGGCTGGCAACTCCCGACAGACCGTGACTGTCATGAAGCAGTACACGCTTTCGTTCTCCGTCATCAATAGTCAGGAAGACGTGCGGATAGGTCTGGTAGCCGAAGAGGCTACAGGCAACTATCTGTGTGTCGACAACTTCAAGCTGCAATACATGGGTGCCATCACGGCCGAGAGCTATGTCACCGAGGTGCAGAATCTGATTGCCGAAGCACAGGCTCTCGTCGACAAGGGCGTGCAGCAGTCGGTATCGCAGCGCCTGACCGATGCCATCAGTGCAGGCCAGACGGCCATCGAGGCCAACGAGACCGAGGCACTGGCAGCCGCATACACCGAACTGAAGGCTGCCATATCGGCAGGCGAAGCCTCGCGTGCCCGCTACGACGCCCTGGGCGAGCGCATCACTTATGCCGAGAAGGTTGTCGGCTGGTGGGAAGGCGTAGCGCGCAAGGCCAACGCCCTCGAGCGTCTCCAGACGGCCATCGAGACGGCCCGCGAACAGATGCAGGACTACACACTGACCGACGCCCAACTGAAGTCGGCCACAAACGCACTGAACACTCGCATTTCCTCCGTCGACAAGAAAATTTACTGCAGTACCAGCGCCTGCGGCACCGACAGTCAGCTGAAGAACGCCAACAACCAATGGTGCTACGAACGTTCCTTGCAGTCTAAGCACTGGATTATCTTCTGGGAGGCAGGCTACGGCACCAGTGCTCCGGCTGCCGTACCGGGCATCCTGGAGAATGCCGACCGCATCTTCGAATTCTATGCTGACAGCCTGAAGTTCATCACCATCAACCAAGGCAAGTCGAAGACCGACACCTACAAGATGATTATCCGCCTGCGCCACACCACCGACTGGGAAGCCAGCGGCAGCGGCATCGACAACCAGATAGGGTTGCTCACCCTCTCCAACGGCGCCCACACCTCGCGCTCCGGACAGACCGTGGCCCACGAGATAGGCCACTGTTTCCAGTATCAGACCCACTGCGACAACAACAACCAGAACGGATGGATGTACAACTGGGGCTCGTCCACGCTGAACGTCTTTTGGGAGATGTGTGCCCAGTGGCAGGCCTACAAGTTCTATCCCCACATGCAGTTCGTCTGGGACTCCGGCCAGGGCAACGACTGGTTTGGCAACACCATCAACGGTCTGCACCGCCATCCCCTCTGCCCGGCCCTGCGCTACCACAACTTCTTCATCCAGGACTACCTCTGCCACAAGCACGGCATGGACGCCATCGGCACGCTCTGGAACAAATCGCGCAGTCCCGAAGACCCCTTGCAGGCCTACATGCGAATCTTCATGTCGGGAACCACCCTGCAGAAGGTCAGTCAGCTGGGCGACGAGATGTGGGAGTACGGTGCACGCATGACCACCTTCGACCTCGACCCCATACGCGAATACGGAGCAAGCCGCATCGGATTCCGCAACCAGACGGCACTCAACCAGGAGGACGACGGATTTTGGAGTCCCAAGCCTACGGAATGCATCGAGAACTGGGGCAACAATGCCATCCGACTCAATGCACCCGCTACGGGCAAGACCATTTACGTAGAGTTTGTGGGCGAGGCAGGCAAGGAGGGCTACACGGCCTATCAGGAGAAGAGGGCTGGCTGGCGCTACGGCTTCGTGGCCTTGCAGAAGGACGGCACCCGCGTCTACAGCGACATCGGCCGGGCCACGTATGACGAGCCCGAGGGCGTACTGGCCTTCGAGTGCCCAGCCCAGTGCCGCTATGTGTGGCTCGTGGTCAGCGGTGCCCCCACCACCTACTGGACCCGCGACTGGCTCAGCTGGGACAGCAACGAGAGCACGGCCGAACAGTGGCCCTATCGCGTCAAACTCTACCAGACCAACGTCTACGGCAAGGCCAACAACAACTCCTTCCCGGCTGCCATTGACGACATTGAGGATGGTCTGATGGCCATGGACAAGGAGAACGTCTACAGTCTGACGGGCCAAATTGTCCGCCGCGGTACGACGTCGCTCCAGGGTCTCCCACGCGGCATCTACATCGTCCGTGGCCGACGCGTCATGGTCAAGTGATTACAACTCCAATTCCACTGACTTCAGGTCCTCCAGGCGCGAACTGTTGCCATACAGTATCTGGTAGCGTCCGGGATGGGCATGCATCGTGTTGGTCTTCACATCGAAGAGTTCGAACGAGCGGGGCGTGAGGTTCAGCTCCACGTCCACCCGCTGACCAGCTTTGACGTCGACGCGCCGGAAGGCTCGCAGCGAGCGCAGCGGGCCGTCGGCATCCTGCAGGTCGCGGATGTACACCTGCACCACTTCCGTGCCGTCGCGCCGTCCCTTGTTGGTGACAGGCACGTTGAGCCGCACTACGGGGTCGTTGGGCTCAGCGCTCAGTGTCCCGACCTTCGACACACTCCCCTGGCCTATCTCAAAGTCGGTGTAGCTCAGACCATAGCCGAAGGGGAACAGGGCATCGGAGAAGTAGCGATAGGTGCGTCCCTTCATCGAATAATCCTCGTAGTCGGGCAACTGTTCGGTGGAGCGATAGAACGTTACGGGCAGTTTGCCACTGGGGTTGCAGTCACCAAAGAGCACGTCGGCCACAGCCGTTCCGCCCTCCTGCCCGGCATACCACACCTGCAGGATGGCATCGCACGATTCCGTCTCGGGCTGCAGGGCAATGGCCGAGCCCGAACAGTTGACCAGTATGACGCGCTTGCCGGCATCCTTCAGGGCTCGCAGGAAGTTGCGCTGCACCTTGGGCAGTTCTATGCTGGTGCGGTCGCCGCCGCGGAAACCTTCCACACGGACGGGCATCTCCTCGCCCTCCAGAGCAGGCGATATGCCACCCACGAAGACCACCGTCTGCGTACCCTGCAGTTGGTCGATAATCTTCTGGTAGTCGATGGGGCGTTCCTTGGCCACATTTATCTTCATGTCGCTGCCCCACGTCTTCACATACTGGTAGCGCACCTCGATGTTGTACGTCCGACCGGCCTCGGCATTGATGACGGTGCGCGTGGGCGTGCAGCGCCAACTGTGGGAACGCTGCTTGCGCTCGCCGTCGACGTACACCTCATAGTGTCCCGTGCTCTCCACCGTCACCACATATTCGCCTGCCTCGCGCGGCGTGAACTGTGTCTCGTAGCGAGCCGAGAAATCGGTCAGGTTGACGCCAGGGGCAAAGTTGTGCATACCCGCTGTGGTCACGCCCACCGGACTGGTATAGTACTCCGTAGCGACGGGTTTTCCCTGCATCTCCGTATTGTTCCAGAAGGTGCCCCGCATGCCCTTGCGGCCAGCCATCTGGCAGGCAGAGCTCAGGAGTTCCTCCTTCACCCGCTCGTCCACCAGGTCGCAGCCGGGCAGGTAGATTAGCTTCTTCCCATGCATGCCCTGCCTATCCTTCTTCACCTTCAATCTATTGCAGATACCGTCCAAAATGGTGATGGTGTGGTTGGGCGTACCGTTGTAGTTGCCCCACATCATGGGCTGGTTGTCGGCGTTGGGCCCGATGACGGCAATGCGCTCGCTTCCGGCCTTCAGGGGCAGTGCGTTGCCGCGGTTCTGCAGCAGCACGATGCTCTGCCGGGCCATCTCCAGCGACTTCTGTGCACTCTCCTTCGTCGACATGGCCGAGTAAGGAATCTTCGACCACTCCACCAGCGACGGGTCGTCCATCTCGCCCAGGTCGAAGCGTCCCTCCAGGAGTCGCAAGACGTGGCGGTCCACCTCGGCCTCCGTCATCAGTCCGCGCCGCACGGCCTCGGGGATGCTCTTATACACATAGTTGTAGCCACACTCCACGTCGGTTCCGGCTCGTGTGCCCACGGCGGCAGCATGTGTGGCGTCGCTCGATGTCTTGTGGCTCTGCCAGAAGTCGCTCACGGCACCGCAGTCGCTCACCACCAGATACTGGAATCCCCACTCGTCGCGCAGAATCTGTTGCAGCAGTCGGCTGTTGCCGCAGCAGGGTTCGTCGTCCAGCCGCTGATAAGCACACATCACCTCCCGGACCTTGGCATCCTGCACCAGGGCCTTGAAGGCAGGCAGATAGGTCTCCTGCAAGTCGCGCAGCGACACGTCGTTCAGGTTGGCCGAATGGCGGGTGTACTCCGGTCCGCTGTGCACGGCATAGTGCTTGGCACAGGCCCACAGCTTGCGGTAGCGGGCCGTCTCGGGGCCCTGCAGTCCGCGCACCACCTGGGTGCCCATGACGCTGGTCAGGTAGGGGTCCTCGCCGTAGGTCTCCTGCCCACGTCCCCAGCGCGGGTCGCGGAAGATGTTCACGTTCGGCGTCCACACGCTCAGGCTGTGGAACTTCTCGTCCTCGCCGCCGCCCTGCATGCGGTGGTGATACTGGGCACGCTGCTCGGTGCTGGCGATGTCGAACACCTCGTAGAGGAGGTCGGGATTGAACGACGAAGCCATAGCCACAGGTTCCGGGAAGACGGTCACGTTGTCCTGGTTGGCGGCCCCGTGCAGGGCCTCGCTCCACCAGAAGAACTTCTTGATGCCCAGTCGCGGAATGGCGGGCGACTCGTCCAGCATCAGCTGGGCCTTCTCCTCCAGCGTCAGTCGCTGACACAGGTCGGCAGCACGCTGGCGCGCCGTGAGGTTGGGATTCTGGTACGGCAACTGCTGTGCCGATGCACCGATGCACACCATCAGTGCCAGGGATAGGATTTGTCTTTTCATCATGGTATAATGTTAATGTTACGGAATCGATATTCGCCCGAGCCCAACTGCAGGTCGGTCTGACCGGGCAACGCCAGTGTGGCCCTACAGCCAGCCGGGACGGAGACGCAGAGCCTTATGGTCTGGCCCTTGCGTTGCCACCGCACACGGACCGGGCCGCGCGGAGTGCGCAACGAAACGTCGAGCCGATTGAGGTCGTGGGGGAAGTAGGGATGCAGACGGATGTGGTCGAAGGCCGTGCCGGTGTTCTCGATGCCTGCCAGCTGGGTGAAGAACCACTCTTCGATGTGGTCCATCATGCAATGGTTTTGTGAGAAGCGGCCCACGTCCCAATACTCGGGCGTCGTGGTGTAGCCCATCCTCACCCAGTAGCCATAGCTGGGGCAGTCGGTCTGGTTGACCATTTGCCATACGATGTCGTTGTATCCATACCTGGCCAGCGACATGAAGACACACTTCAGGGCTATCTCGCCCGTCTTTATCTTATAGCCGTCGGCCTTCACCCGACTGGCCAGCACGGCAGCCACTCGCGCCTCGTCGCCCTCGGGCACCAGACCGTAGTACAGCGGCTGTGCCTGCTCGCTCTGTCGGCCTCCGCCGCCTGGGATGCTGGTGTAGGTGGCCGTGGCAGCGTCGTAGAACTTGCGGTTGAAGGCCTCCTTCACCACCTGGGCCTGCGACAGATAGCCTGCCACATCGGCCTCGTGGCCCAGTTCAGCAGCCATCTCGGCCATGGCGCGCAACAGATGGTAGTAGGTGGTGGTCTCCGTAAACTCGGTGGGCACCATGGGACTGACGCCGGCCGTCTCCTGCCCCCAGTCGCTCAGTACGCTGAAGGAGTTGCGTATCAGCCCCTCGCGGGTGTTGTCCGTATAGTGGGCCAGCAGTCGCCTCATCTGCGGGTAGTAGCGCTGCATGAGCGAGCGGTCGCCGTAGTATCGCCATGTGCGGTAAGGCACCAGTATGGCAGCTCCGCCCCAGTTGACGTCGTCGCCATACACTTCCATATAGTAGGGCGAAACGGAGGGCACGCGCCCGTCGGTCTGCTGGGCATCGAAGCAGTCCATCACCACCTTCTTGTAGAAGGTCTGCATGTCGAAGTTCGAGTTCAGCGAAGCGAACATCTCGTTTGGCACGTCCAGCCAGCCCAACTTCTCGCGATGGGGGCAGTCGGTGATGCTGTTGTAGAGCTGTGAGGCTATGGCATCGCGACAAATAATGTGGATGCTGTCGATGAGCGGATTGGACGTCTCCATCGTGCCCACGTTCTCCACGTCCGACCGTATGCGCAGTGCCGTGAAGTCCTGGGGCCGCGGTTCCTCGTCCAGACCGATAATCTGCAGGTAGCGGAATCCGTGATACATAAACTCAGGCCCCCAGGTCTCGCCCTGCGGGTCACCGCTGAAGGTGTATTCGTCGTAGGTGTCGGCCGGTCCCGTATAGAACTCCTCCATGAAGATGCTCCCGTCGGGATTCAGGCTCTCGCCCGAGCGCAGACTTATCTTCTGCCCGGCCTTGCCACGCAGGCGGAACCGATACTGCCCGGCAAAGTTGCGCCCGAAGTCGACGATGCGCAGCGTGTATCCCCCGCTTTGGATGGTCTTCACGCCCACGGCCTGCCAGCGCTCCACCACACGCAGCGGTTCGTGCATACGGCTGCGCAGGGTGCCGAAGCCGCTCACGCCGCTGTGTGGAGAGGCAAAGTGGGGCCTGACAAGGCTTGCCGCCTGCCACGCCGGGGCGGACGCTTCGGCGGCCTGCGAATTGTCGTAGTCCTCGCCGCCCCACCAGTTGCTGCCCAATGTCCGCGACGGTGCCGTCTGCCACGTCGCATCCGTCGGAATGCGCAGGCGCGAACCATCGGTGAACTCCACCAGCAGTTCGGCCATGAGGGCCGTCTGTCCGCAGTTCTTCACCTCACCCTTCGAGAAGCGACCCGGCAGGTAGTCGATGTCGTATATCCCGCCTGCCACGCGCGCCGTGACGACGTTCTCGCCCGGCCGGAGCAGCGAAGTCACATCGTAAGTGGAATAGAGAATCGTCTTCTCGAACTCGCTCTCGCCGGGTTCCAGCACGGCATCCGTCACCAGCTGGCCGTTGGCCTTCATCTCGAACACGCCCAATGCCGAGGCATAGATGCGGGCACGCCGCACCCGCTTGTCCGTGGGCAGCGAGAAGGTCTTGCGGAACTGCGGCACACTCCCCCTCTGCGGTCGGCCTATCCACTTCGCCGTCCACTGCGCAGCATCCAGGAATGCCGTTTCGAACCGACTGCTTGCCGTAGCCCTCTGGCCCTGGCTGTCGCTCACGGTCAGTGTCCACACGTAGGGCGTCAGGCTCTCAAGCGGCAGCCCGGCGTAGGCAATGCCCCCCTGCCGGTCGCAGGCCTGCGTGCCCGAGTTCCACACCTGCGTGCCATCGGCCTTCGCGACCACGATGCAATAGGTCGCCTGCACGGAGTTGCGCCGTGAGCTCACCAGTTGCCAACTGAACGTAGGGCTGTCCGTGTCTATGCCCAACGGTTGTGTCAGGGCACACACCTTCATGCCCGTCAGTCTCAGCGATGCCATGGCCGCCAGTGGCAGCAGGCCCAAAAGCAATAAGAATAGTCGTCTCCTCATAGTATGTATTTTGCAATATTGAGGACAAAGTTAATGCAAACCGAGAGAAAACGCAAATTTAGGAGCAGTTTTCCGCGGTGCAGCCCATCTCGTGTACCAAGCGTGAAACTTACCCTCACTACCCTCACGCCCTCACAAACGCCCTGTTCATCGGGTTTCGGCGGAGTGAGGGCAAAGTGAGGGCGTGAGGGTAAACCCATGAAAATGGGGGATTGAGACGAAACAATACGTCGATGGAGACGAAACAATACGTCGATGGAGGCGAAACAATACGTCGATGAAGGCGAAACAATACGTCGATGGAGCGTGTCCCATACGTGGGACAGGCCGAAGGTTCGGGTACCTTCGGGCGATGGTTCGGGTACCTTCGGGTGATGGTTCGGGTACCTTCGGGCGTTGCTTCGGGTACCTTCGGGCGATGGTTCGGGTATCTTTGGGCGATAGTTCCTAAGATTTCGGAACGTCAATCAGTTGCATTTTTTTCGTCTCAATCCCCCATTTTCATGGGTTTACCCTCACGCCCTCACTTTGCCCTCACTCCGCCGAAGCCCGATGAACAGGGCGTTTGTGAGGGCGTGAGGGTAGTGAGGGTAAGTTTCACACATTGTAGACTAATCGACGCTCCGTGTCAATTCCTTATACAGCTTAAACAACTCGGCCACGCACTGACTTTCCGTGAACGAGGACTTCACGGGAAATCCGTAGGCCAGCATCACGGCGCGGTCGTTCTCCTGATGGGCACGGCGCAGTTCCACGGGCATGGTGAGTTCGTCGTAGAGGTCGGCAAGAGAAGAATCCGGATATAGGGCCCGGGCATCCAGTATGGCCTGCGCCGTCTGCTCTATGTGCTGCCTCTGCTCGTCGGTGGGACTGGGCCAGGGGAAGTTGTTGTAGACAGACGGCGAATAACGATAGTCTGATTTCAATCTTCCACATACCGTACGCATCCAAGCCATATGTACGTTTGAGGTCATAACGCCAAAAAGGAAGAGTGTAGCATCTGTGGCAACCAACGTTGAATTGCTTGCTATCACATTTTGCGACATGAAGCCCATCGGAATATATCTACGGCTTGAAGAGGATGTCTCAGGAACCAATATATAGTCACTCTCCGGTTGCCTGATTTGCGAGAACAACATTGGAGTGTCTGCTTGCGCTTGTACAGCTATTGTCTTTGTGTTTCTCCGTATTTCAGCACACCTAGAAAGCCGATCCATTATTTCAGGAATGTGGCGATATTCATTAGGTGCTACACCTTTCAGCCACAGGCACCAACGTTCTTTCCTGTTTATAAATTCATAAGAGCCTATAAAAGGTTTAATAAACATTTGTGCAGAAGGATATTTGGCAATAAGTGCGTCCTTTTCTTCGGTGCTCAATATGAGATTTCCGCCATCCCAAGGTTTGTTCCCTTGGACGAGCTTGGGCACATTGGGATTGGCCTTGCCTCGAAGTTGAATGAACACATTATCTGCATCGACCAAATACCCATTAATATTACCTACCTTTCTGACCGTACCATTCTCGTATAGATATTTATCCTGTCGGTTATGCATCGAGAAGCCTATGATGACGCAATGGACATGAGCTTTCAGCGAAGCCTCACTGCTCCATACAAAGGTTCGATGGGCAAAGTTTATCTTTACGCCCCGACTGAATAAATCTTCCCACAAGATAGGAACTTGCTCTCCTTGAACAATAGAATTAGTAGATACAAATGCGGCTTCCGTATCTGTATTCTTCATAATAATAGCGGCTTTCTTATACCACGCAGCCACATAATCAAGCCTTCCGGCTCTATCATTACCTGAGAAGACATTAGCCATATCCTCTTGCTGGCTTGCTGTTCTCATTGAAAGCCCTACGAACGGTGGATTACCGATGATGTAATTAATGTGCACAGGCTTCACATCGCGTGGTTTTGGCCCGTTCCGCATTTGCGAAGTCACGAGGTTCAGCTCATCGTACTCCACTGTGGGCTCCCCCACCATCTGAGTATGCGCATCAAAGGTCACGTAGGTACTGCGGGCATGTATGGTGGGGATGTGGGGTGTAGTGTCTATCAGGTCCCAATCCATCCTCAAGGCATTCCCCTCGCGGATATTATGGTATGACTTCAGGGGCAGGAAGTCGATATCCCGACGAATTATGCGCTCCGTCTCGCGCAACATCTGTGCCTCCGAAATCCACAGGGCTGTAGTGGCTACGGTGACCGCAAAGTCGTTGATTTCGATGCCGTAGAACTGCTGTATGCTCACCTTGATGGGATTCACTTCTTCGAAACCGAGGAACGACTGCCCGTGGTGGCGCTCGCGTATCACCTCGTTCTCCAACCGGCGCAGCGAAAGATAGGTTTCGGTAAGGAAATTGCCGCTGCCGCAGGCCGGGTCGAGGAAGGTCAGACGGGCCAGCTTCTCCTGGTATGCGTCCAGCCGCTTCTGGCGCTGGCGTTCCACCCGTTCCTCCAGTATCTCGTCCAGCTCGCGACGCAGGTCGGTGAGGAAGAGAGGGTCGATGACCTTGTGGATGTTCTCTATCGAGGTGTAGTGCATGCCGCCCGAGCGCCGTGTGTCGGGATTCAGCGTCGACTCGAAGACGGCTCCGAAGATGGTGGGCGAAATCTCTGACCAGTCGAAGCCGAAGCTGGCCCTTTGCAACAGGGTCTGCTTCAGCGTCTCCGTGAACTGGGGTATCTCTATTTCCTCCTCGAAGAGGCCCCCGTTGGTGTAGGGAAATGCCTTCAGGTCGTCCTTCAGATACTTGCTGCGCTCGTCGAGCGGTGTGTTCAGCACGTCGAAGAGGTCGCGCAAGGCCCGACGCAGGTCGTCGGCCTCGTAACGGCTCAGGTAGTCGTGGAACTGGTCGTGCTGGAAGACGCCCGAATCCTCGGCATAGAGGCAGAAGACAATCCTGACGCACAGGATGTTCAGCCAGCGCAGGGCTTCGGGCGAGTTGTCGTCGTACTGCTTCAGCAAGGCCTCATATATCTTGCCCACTATCTCGCCTGCCTGCATCGACACCTGCATTTCCTTGCGTATGTGTTCGCTTTGGGCGTCGACGAGGAACCTCAAGCGGTGGTACTCACGGCCCAGGTCTTTCAGCAATATCTGTTCCGGCTCGCCGTTGGGTTGCTCCATGTCATAGACCAGGAACTCGGAGAAGTTGCAGGTCACTATCCATCGCGGATGTTCCGACACGGGCATCGACACGACATACCTCCGCGCCTGTTGGAAGGGGTTGAGCACAGAGCCGTCGCTCTGACGGATGCCTGCACGCAGGTCCTTCCCCAGCGACTTCTGCTCTATCAGCACTCGGGTGCTGGGGATGCGCCCGTCAATGAAGTTGGAGGCGTCCACCATGCGGTGGTCCTCAAAAAGAATGAAGCCGTCAGTCGGTGTCTCTATGCAAAAGACGTTTGACAGCAAGTCTATCCAGAAGGGCTGCGACTCGCCTCTCTCATATCCTCTGTCTTTCCACCGCTCTGCAAACTCCTGTGCAGCCGCAGCCATCTGTTTGTCTGTTTTCATAGGTTACAGTGCGATTTCCAGCATCGTGAAACTGTAGGGAGGGAGGTCGAGGGTCATCTTTTTTGTGACCTTGACGGTCTCGCTCTTCGGTGCGATGGGCTGGTTGTCGAAGTTGTTCTCATCGTCGGGCTGCCCGGCCAGCGTGGTCTTGGTGGCTGTGGACTTCATGCCACGGAATCGGGAGAGGTCCAGGTGGGCCGTCTTGGCCTGGGCTTCGGCGTTGCAGAGTTTGACGTAGAGGCGGCGCGTCTTGACGTTGAGCACCACCGACTGGCCGTAGTGCACATCGGGCTGCGGCTGAACGACCTGGGCATCGTCGCCCTGGAAGCGGACGCACTGGCCATAGTAGTACTGACCGGCCGACTGGCCGAACATCTGCTGGATGTAGTAGCTGCAGGTCAGGAAGGGCCGTTCGTTGTCGAAATAGATGAGGTCGGGATTCCAGTTGGTGGCATTCTTGCGGGCAAAGAGGGGTGCATAGGAGGTCATGCTGACCACATCGCCGTTGCGCTCGACGTGCAGGAGATAGAGCCCCTCGGCCAGGGCGTCGATGAGTTTCTTGTCCTTGGCTGCATATTCGCCCAGGTAGACCTTCGTCTTGCGGTCGCGGGGATAGGCGTCGTACTGGCGGCTCTTCAGGAAGTAGTCGCGCGGTTCGTAGTAGTGTTCGTCGAGAATGGGCAGGCCCAGTTCCTCGGCCAGTTTCCATCCGTTGTCGAAGTCGGGGTTGCCCTGGTGCGAGCCTGGTCCGGCCGTGCCGACGATGACTATCTCGGGGTGCTGCCTGGTGATGCGCTCATACATGTATCGGAAGCGTTCGGCAAACTCGGGCGTTATTTTTTCCTCGTTGCCAATGCCCAGATACTTCAGACCGAAGGGCTTCGGGTGTCCCTGTTCGGCTCGCTTGCGTCCCCAGGTGGTGTTGACATCGCCGTTGGCCCACTCGATGAGGTCGAGGGCGTCCTGTGTCCATTCGTCCATCTCCGACATGGGCACCACGTCCTGGGCCTGTCCCTTCATGCCCCAGCCGCCATTGGTCCCCTGGCACGATACGCCGCAGGGCAGGATGGGCAGGGGTGCCATGCCCAGGTCTTCGCAGAGTTGGAAGTACTCGTAGTAGCCGAGGCCCATGGACTGGTGATAGCCCCAGGTGTTCTTCAGCTGACGGCGTTCGTGGCGCGGTCCGATGGTGGTCTTCCATCGATAGGTGTTCCAGAATCCGTCGCCGCCGCCGTGCACTACGCAGCCGCCCGGGAAGCGCATGAAGCGCGGATGCAGGTTGGCCAGTGCCTCCACGAGGTCCTTGCGCAGGCCGTGGCCTTTGTAGGTGTCCTGGGGCATGAGCGACAGTTCGTCGACGTCCACGGTTCCCGTCGTCAGTACCAACAGCTGCAGGCAGGCGTTGGCGCAGTCCTCGGTGGGTGTCAGCACGGCCTCGTGCTTCCGCCATGCCGGGGTGTTCACCTCGAGGGTGGCCTCGGCCAGCAGTTTCGGGTCCTTGCCCCAGCCCTGAGGCTGCACCAGTGCGAGGCGCACCTTCTTGGCAGCGCCCTCGACATTGCGGGCGAAGAGGGAGCAGTCGTAACGGTTGCCGGCCTTCACGCTGATGCCATCGAAACCGCCGTTCTCCAGACCTACGCCTTTCCATCCGCGGTAGTCGTAATACTCCTTGACGCGTTCGATGTGGAGGCGCATGTAGGTGGGGTTGTTGGGATGGAGCGGCTGGTCCATGCGCGGCTCCATGCGACCCAGCGAATGTCCGGGCCTGAGGAATCGCCAGGCCGTGCCGGCTCCCCATCCGTCGCGCTCGGTGGGGTTGAATTCGAACGAACCGTTTTGCACGAGTTCTGCAAACAGGCCGCCGTCGGCTGCCGACGAAATATCTTCGAAGAATATGCCGATGAGTTCGTCACTGATGGCCTTCCCTCCCTTGGGGGCCGACATGGGTTTCTGTGCCTGCAGGGCCACCGTTGCTGCCAGCACAAGGGCAGCTGCTGTCGTGTAATGTTTCATAGTATTTGACAATTTATTTAGGTTTTGCGTTTATGCTCGGTCACAAAGTTAGCAATTCCTTGCCAATAAAACAAACATGCAACCATCAGTTTTTCAGAATAGCGTTCAAAATAGTCAGCGAAATGCAAGTGTAACAATATCGTAACGAGTCTTTTTTGACAGATATGCGAATTCTGCATACCTTTGCAAAGGATTTTCAAAACACAATTACATCGGTATGGAATACACAATGATTGCAATGAAGTTGTTGGGCTCCCTGGGACTACTCATCTTCGGTATGAAAATGATGAGCGATGCCTTGCAGAAAATGGCTGGCCCACAGTTGCGCCACGTGCTGGCTCGGATGACCAGCAACCGTCTGTCGGGAATGCTGACGGGAACCTTGTTGACCTGCGCCGTACAATCGTCGTCGGCCACAACCGTCATGACCGTTTCCTTCGTGTCGGCCGGACTGCTGACACTGGGCCAGGCCATTCCCGTCATCATGGGTGCCAACATCGGCACCACGCTGACGGCCTGGATTATGTCGCTGGGCTACAGCGTCGACCTCAGCACCATCGTCTTCCCGGCCTTTGCCCTGGGCATACTGCTTATATATAGGAAGCGGCAGCGATACATGGGCGACTTCCTCTTCGGCATTGCCTTCATGTTCTGGTCGCTGATGATGCTCAGTGCCGCTGGCAAGGAGATGGACCTGGAACACAACGAGAGCGTGGTGGCCTTCTTTGCCTCGTTCGACACCAGCAGCCACCTCACCATCCTGGCCTTCCTGGCCATCGGCACGGTGATAACCTGCATCGTGCAGTCGTCGGCAGCCGTCATGGCCATCACCATCCTCCTCTGTTCCACAGGTGTACTGCCTATCTACATGGGCATAGCCCTGGTGATGGGCGAGAACATCGGCACCACAGCCACGGCCAACCTGGCAGCTCTGGGGTCGTCGGTGGAGGCGCGTCGGGCGGCATTGGCCCACCTGCTGTTCAACGTCTTCGGCGTTGCATGGGTGCTCTGCGTGTTTTATCCTTTTGTCGACCTCGTATGCTCGCTGGTGGGCTACGACCCCACATTGGGCGGTCAGCGGGAGCGCCTGCCGGTGGTGCTGGCCATGTTCCATACGTGCTTCAACGTCACCAACACCATGATACTCATAGGATTCATCCCGCAGCTGGAACGCGTCGTCTGCTGGATATTGCCGTCTAAGCCTGAATCGGCCAGCGACACGCCCAACCTGAAGTACATCAAGGGCGGACTGATGGAGACTCCGGAAATCTCCGTCCTGCAGGCCCAGAAGGAGACAGCCTTCTACGCCGACCGTACGTACGCAATGTTCCAGATGGTGCGCCAACTGATGGACGAAAAGGACGTCGAGGCCTTCGCTCAGTTGCACGACAAGATTGAACACGAGGAGGACCTGAGCGACCAGACGGAGCACACCATTGCCGAATATCTGGAACAGGTGTCGAACGACCACCTGAGCGATGCCACCAAACAGAAGATCAGACAGATGCTGCGCGAGATAGGGGAAATAGAATCCATCGGCGACGCCTGCTACAACCTCACCCGCACACTGGCCCGACGCGAAAAGCAGGGCTACGTGTTCATCCCCTCGCAAAACGAGAATCTCCACCAGATGGCCCGCCTCACCGACGAAGCACTCCGCCAGATGTGCACCGTCATGCACGGTCACCGTCCCGACCACGACATCAAGGAGAGCTACCGCATCGAAAACGAGGTGAACCTGCTCCGCAACCGACTGAAGGCCGAGAATGTCCAGGCTGTCAACAACCACGAATACGGCTATCCCCTGGGCGTAATCTACACCGACCTTGTGGGCGAGATGGAGAAACTCTGCGACTATGTCATCAACGTCGTAGAGGCAAGATTCGGCAAATAAATCGTCCGCTTTTCTTGCATTTTCCCCTGCTTTGTCGTACCTTTACTCCCTGTATATGGAAAAGAAGCGAATTCTGATAGTCGACGACGAGGAGGACCTGTGCGAAATCCTGCGTGTAAACCTGGTGGCTGAGGGCTACGAGGCCATTGTGGAGCACTCGGCCACAGAGGCCTTGGAACGGGGAGTCGAAGGGTTCAGCCTGGTGCTGCTGGACGTGATGATGCCTGGCATCTCGGGCTTCCAGATGGCTCAGCACATGCGGGCCTCAGGCATCAAGACTCCCGTCATCTTCCTCACTGCCCGAGACACCGAGGAGGACAAACTCCAGGGATTCAGCCTGGGAGCCGACGACTATGTGGCCAAACCTTTCTCCGTGCGCGAACTGATGGCCAGGGTGCATGCCGTGCTGGCAAGGACGGCTGCCGAAGAGGGCATCTCCCAACAGATTGCCTTCGAGGCATTGGAAGTAGACATGGGACAGATGAAAGCAACGATAGCCGGAGAAGACCTGAACCTGACGAAGACGGAACTGGAACTTCTTCGCCTCTTGCTGGCCCACAGCGGACAAGTCTTCTCGCGCCAGCAATTGCTTCAGGAGGTTTGGCCCAGCGACGTGGTGGTGACGGCCCGAACGGTGGACGTGAACATCACGCGATTGCGAAAAAAGTTGGGTCCCTATGGGCAATACATTGTCACGAGGCAGGGCTACGGCTACATTTTCGAGGCCGAATAAGCGTGCTGACTTATGAAGAAGATGAGCGAAGGAAAGAAGATGTTCGTAAGCGTGATGACCATTTTTGTCGTCTACGCCGTGGTCTTCATCTTGTTCGAGGACTACGACCGTAAGTGGTTCGAACCCTTCAACGAAATCAGCGACTGGCATCTGCTGCTGTTTTCCGTCGTCGTCATGGGGGGCCTTGGCCTGCTGCTCTATCGCTATGCCCACCGCATGGACGAACGCATCAATCGCGAACAGGCCACGAAGGAAAACCTCATGCGCCGCGAACTGACCCAGAACATCGCCCACGAACTCAAGACGCCCGTGGCCAGCATACTGGGCTACACAGAGACCATACTGCACACACCGGGCATCACTGCCGTACAGCAAAGAGTGTTCACCGAACGCACCCTCAAGCAAGCACAGCGGCTGACCTCGCTGCTGACGGACATCTCCACACTGAACCGCATGGACTATGCTGCCGACCTGCTCGTCATGGAGCGCGTGGATGTTTCCGACATCGTGAACGAGATAGCCGACGAGACGGCACATGCCTTCCACCAACGGAAGATGACCTTCAGCAACTGCCTGCCCTCAGACATCATCGTCACTGGCAACGAACAACTCCTCTACAGCATCTTCCGCAACCTCATCGACAACGCACTGGCCTATGCCGGAGAGGGCAGCACCGTCAGGCTCACGGCCGACGAGGCGAAGAGCCGCTGGAACTTCACCTTCTCCGACAACGGACCGGGCATAGCCTCCCAACACCTTCCGCGCATCTTCGAACGCTTCTTTCGTGTCGACAAGAGCCGCAGCCGACAAATTGGCGGCACCGGCCTCGGACTGGCCATCGTCAAGAATGCCGTCCTCCTGCATGGCGGCACCATCGCCATACGTTCCCAATTGGGTAAGGGCACCTCGTTCGACTTTTCCATTCTGAAGAAATCCGGAAAGTGATTGTAACCACATTGTAACATCATTTTCATACTGCGTTTGCCGAAGTTTCACTAACTTTGCACCAACCTAACCATCTATAAGACAAACTATATGAAGAAGAATCTATTTATCTGCCTCCTCATGGGGGTGATGGCAATGCTTAGCATAAGTTGCGACGACGACGTTTCGGCAGCCGATGTTCCGGCCCCTGTGACAAGCACATTCCAACAGATGTTCCCGGGCGCCACGGCGAAGTGGGAAAAGGAGCCCAACGGCCAACTGAAGGCTGAATTCTATGCCGACTACCACGAGATGGAGGCCTGGTTCCAAAAAGACGGTACATGGGTGATGACGCAGAAGGACCTGAATGTGAGCGAACTGCCTCAGACGGTGCTCAACTATCTGGCTCAGAACCATCCCGGAGTGGAGATTGACGATGCCGACTGGGTGGAAACCCCAACGGAAAAGTACTATCGCGTGGAACTGGAACGCGAAAGCAAGAAGGACATTGTCTTGACCTTTACGGAACAAGGCGAACTGATAAAATAAGCGCCCATGGAAAACACGACAACGGAACAATCAGCGAGGATTCAGACCTCGCTATTGAACCCCTATGAGAAGGTAGTCCTGCGTGCACTGGTGCGCAGGATTCCTCATTTTGTAACCAGCGACCATCTTTCCCTGCTGGGGCTCATGGGGGCCTTCATGATAGCTGTGGGCTACGCCCTCACCAACCTTGGTCCCGCCTGGCTGTGGCTGGCCAACGCCGGTTTCCTGGTCAACTGGCTGGGCGACTCGCTGGATGGCACACTGGCCCGACACCGCAACCAGCAACGGCCGCTCTACGGATTCTATCTCGATCACAACCTCGATTGCGTCTGCGAGTTTCTCATGGTCTTCGGAGCCGGACTGTCGGCATACATGAGTCTGAACGTGGCCCTGCTCATCATCGTTCCCTATCTGATGCTGGAGGTCTACGTGATGATAAATGCCCACCTGAAGAACGCGTTCCGTCTGACCTATGCAAAACTGGGCCCCACGGAACTGCGTCTCATCATTGTCCTGGTGAACACGCTGGTCTATTTCTCACCCGCCTTGCAAGCGTGGACATACACCGTCTCCGTGCTCAACCGCAGATACACCCTCCTGGCCCTGGATGCCGCCGGACTGTTCATCAGTCTCAGCCTCATGGTCATCTATCTCGTCAGCATCTGGAAGGATGCCCACTATTTCGCCAGCATCGACCCGCTGAAGACATCTTCTGACTGAGACCGCCGAGGAAAACTGCTCCAAAGTTTGGCCTTTCGCTCGACTTTTCGTAACTTTGGCTTCGCCGAGGTTACTATGTCTCGGAAATGCTCAAATAGATTTGGCATTTCGCTCGACTTTTCGTAACTTTGGAAGAATTTGCAATCTTTCTTTATATAAAGGCAGTTTGGGAGATTGAGGGCTTTCTGGGTTCTTGCTCTGGCAAGCGGCAAAGCCGAGTCCGGATAAGAGACTGTTCTAATCTCCTTGTTCTGCTATAATTTGCATCAAAGAACACCCGATGACGAGCCACCAGCCGTTTTTGTGACTTATCATCGGGTGCAAAGGTACAGCAAAAAATTTGAAATACCCAAACAAAGATGAGTATTTATTACGGAATCATCACTCTTTTTATGCTCGACTATTGTTTAATAGCTTTACCTCGAAAAAAATAGAGGTTTTGCGTTTTGGGGCTTCTTTGTTAATATAACTGGACAGACTCCTTTACTGTCTCTATGATAAATGCCACATCTTCGTCGGTGACCATTGGTCCGGAAGGCAGGCAGATACCCTGTTTGAATATGGCTTCACTCACTCCGTTCACGTATGCTGTAGCATCCTTGTAGATGGGTTGTTTGTGCATGGGTTTCCATAATGGACGGCTTTCGATGCCCTGCTCTAACAACGTCAGGCGCATAGCCTCTACATTACAGTTAGGTTCACAGTCGGTGTGGATAGTTCCACCGCCATGCACCACGCCAGCGGCACCTCCCACGGCACCTTCCACAGCCTGGGCGTAAGCCTTGTCTTCATTCTTCACCTTCAAGTCCTTATTCAGCAGCAAGGTGCTCAGCCAGAAGTTGCTCTCCATGCCCGGCAGCTCGTCGTGGAAGGCAATGCCCTCCATATCGGCAAACGCCTCCTTGTAGAGCTGTGCCACGTGACGATGATGGGCAATGTGGTCACGTGCTACTGTCATCTGTCCGCGCCCTATGCCGGCACAGATGTTCGACATGCGGTAGTTGTAGCCTATTGCCTCATGCTGATAGTAAGGGTAGGCCATTCGAGCCTGTGTGGCATACCATGTCACGCGCTCTTTAGCCTCCACCGACGGGCAGACGAGGGCACCGCCGCCCGAGGTGGTAATCATCTTATTGCCGTTGAACGACAATATGCCGTATTCACCTATAGTTCCACCTATCCGTCCACCGGTGCGTGAACCGAAACCTTCTGCTGCATCCTCTATGACTGCTATTCCATACTTCTCGGCGATGGTCATAATCTCATCCATCTTTGGCGGCATGCCATACAGATAAACCGGCAGGATGGCCTTGGGCAGACGTCCCGTCTTCCGCTGACGGTCCAGAATGGCTTCTTCCAACAGCTGCGGATCCATGTTCCACGTCTCCGGCTCGGAATCGATGAATATCGGCTTCGCACCAATATATGTGATAGGGTGTGCCGAGGCACAGAACGTGAAGCTCTGCGTCAACACCTCATCGCCTGACTCTACGCCGGCGGCTATTAGTGCCAGGTGCACTGCCGCCGTTCCGCTCGCCAATGCTGCCACCGGCTTGCCGAAGAAGTCCTCCAACTGCTCCTCAAAGGCGTTGACATTCGGTCCCAGCGGAGCCACCCAGTTGGTGTCAATCGCCTCGTTGATGTACTTCTTCTCCAATGCCGTCTCACTCATGTGAGCCAGACTTAAATAAATATGTTTCTTTTCTTTCATCTCGGTATTTATATCAGTTTTCATTAGTCTCATCAATTGTGTCCATTGAAAGGTTCTATAGTGGCCGATGCGTTTGTTTCATTGTTGATGTCGGCACGGGTTATCACTTTCATTACCGTAATCCAGATTACTCGCAAGTCGGTCCATAGCGTGCAGTGGTCCACATACCACACGTCCAGCTTGAATTTCTCTGTCCAGCTGATATTGTTTCTGCCATGACACTGTGCCCATCCGCTGATGCCCGGTCGCACCTCGTGGCGGCGCATCTGCTCCTTGGAGTAGAGCGGCAAGTATTTCACCAACAGCGGCCGCGGTCCTATCAGTGCCATGTCGCCCTTCAGCACATTAATGAGCTGGGGCAGTTCGTCTAACGATGTAGAGCGGACGAACCTGCCCACCTTCGTCAGCCGTTGTGCGTCAGGCAGCAGATGGCCGTCGGCTCCTCGCTCGTCCGTCATCGTCTTAAACTTGATGACCTTGAATATCTTGCCATCCTTGCCAGGGCGTTCCTGAAAGAAGAAGGCTCCCGCCCCTTTGTTGGCGAAGTGCAGCCAGATGGTGAACGCCAACAATATTGGCGATATAATAATTAGCGCAATGAGCGATATGCCGAAATCAAGCACCCGTTTGAAAAAAAACTTATACATTTTCCCAGTTTATAGATTTACCATGTTCATCTTTCCCCAGTCGATAAGTTCATCAGCCTCGCGGATGCCAACAAACTCATGTTCCGTCAGCAGTCGTTGCAGCTTGCCGTAAGCGTTGCCTTTTCCAATATTCATCTTCACATAGCGAACAATTCTGTTCTTCAATGTGCCCGGTTCTTTAAAATTCTCCTCATACTCAGCCTTGCTCTTGAATTCGAATCTGTGATGTATCAAGTCATTCAGATGGAAATAGCAGATATTATAGTCACGCAGCATTATTGTCTTCGATACCAGCCAATAAGGCAACAGCCGGAAAAAGCCACCACCAGAATAAGCCATGGTCTTTCCAAGAATTGACGTCAGGCTGATGGGATATTCTTTTAATGTAGCCCCCTCGTGGCTGATGATGCAGGGCGTATCCTGAGGGAATCCCTTATAGCCGCCGAAATCCCGCGAGGTAGGAAAGACGGATGCATCACTCTCTATGCCACAATCTGCCAGCACATTGACAGCCCACTTGTTCTGATGAGTAATGGAAAAGGCCGGTGCACGATAGCTCACCACCTTCTTTCCTATTACATCCTCCAGGGCTTTCAGTGCCTCTTGGGTATCTTTCAGCAGTTGCTCTTCATTCATCTTGTTCAGCCAGACGTGCTCATTGGAGTGGCAGCCCACCTCATGTCCGCGCCTTGCAATTTCGCGAACCACTTGCGGGAAATCTGTTGCCAGTTTACCTAAGCAGAAACACGTTGCCTTAATATTTAATCTGTCAAGTTCATCCAAGACCTTTGCAAAGGCTTCGTCAAACTGTTGGTATCTGAAGGCCCTGCCGTCGTGCAGTATCTTCTCCAAATACCACTCCTCTACATCAAATGTCAGTATGTTCACTTGTCTCTCGATTTTTGAAAATCCCCATACAACCTTGCTGCTAATGTATCATCGACACCACAAACTTTGTCGAGTCCGAACTTCTTTCGGAAAGCATCTGAATAGGCTCTATGCTTTTCCACATATTCGTCAAAACTGCAAATCCGGCGAGCAGGAACACCTGCATAAACCGAATTGTCGGGAATGTCTTTGTTAACCAGACTATCAGCGCCGACAATTACATTATTACCAATACGAGTGTTATACAATACCCGTGTACCCGAACCGATAAACACATTGTTCATAATTTCAATGCAACCAACCTTCTCCATAAATTTGCCCCCCCCAAGTTTGTTGTTAAGTAGGAAATGGATGCCATCATGGGTAACAAAATTGCACCGCGAACCAATTATGACATTATCATGAATGAAAACAAGATTTGAATAAAGAGGGAGTATTTTACAGTTTATAATACAGTCTTTCCCCAAACTCCCGAAAAGATGAAACCGTTTCATCATTTTCATCCTGACGCTGAGCCATGGTGTGGTCGTCAGGACCGCACTAAAAAAAAGTCTTTTAAATCTGTTCATATTATATTTCAAGTGCTGTAATTCTGTATATCGCTACGCTTCTTAATTTCTCTAACCACTTTGGCTGGCCTTCCAATGGCTATTGTCCATGCAGGGATGTCTTTTGTCACTAATGATCCGGCACCTATGATGGCTCCCTCTCCGACTGTCACCCCTGGCATAATCAGGGTACCTGTTCCAGTGGAGCATCCTTTGCCTAAATGAATTTCGCCTTTCTTATAGGGTAGTTTTGCATAGTCATCACCTACATAGTAGTTATCCAGTACTTTTTTGTGACATAAAAGCACTGTCAATCCCGTTACATGAGCATGATCCTCAATATAAATCAGGTCCGCGTGTCCGGCGTCAACCCATACTTGCGAACCAATAAATACGTCCTTGCCTACATGGCATCCTATTGTCCTTAACACCCATGGACGAATTTTCCTTGGAGCCAATGGAGCCAAAAGCCAGGAGTTCATTACAAATTTCAACAGGAAACTGTCACGATAGGTCTTCAATACACGTTTTATGACAGCCCATAACGAGACCTGTCCATACTCTTCCTCAGGATAATTCAGACCTACCGCACGCAGCATGTGGAAAGTCCGGCTCAATCTGTCTTTTTTCTTTAACATATTTACGAAACGACTATCATCTCCGGTATAACCATCGGCTTTGTCTTGAGCAGCATGGTGCCCCAGCTGAGTCCGAGTCCGAAACTCGAGCCGAGAATGGTGGTTGGCTCTTTGCGCAGACGGTCGGCAATGCGCGTCACCATCAGCGAAGGGATGCTGGCACCGCCCAGGTTTCCGAATTCCTCAAGATTGTAGGGGCATTTCTCCACGGGCAGCTTCAGTTTCTTGACGACACGGTCCACAATCATCTTGTTGGCCTGATGAATCAGGAAGTAGTCGATGTCTGTGCTGCGGTCGATATCGTAGTCAGCCATGAACTGCTCCACGCTCTTCGGCGGGCGGCTGATGGCAAACGAGAAGACGTTCATGCCATTGATCATCGTATGTATAGGGGCACGGACGATGCTGTTGCCAAAGTCCTCATACTCAAAGCTTTCAGGGGTGGCAGGGTGACGGAAGCCGCCGTGAGGGGTCATCAGGGCCTCGTAGCCTTTACCCAACGTATGGAAATCGATGATGATGTCATTGGCTGTCTCGTCATATTCCAAGGCAAGAGCAGTACCGCCATCACCGAACAGGGGCACACGGCTCTTGTCCTTCATCGACCCCATTCTGAGAGCAGTATCGCCTACCAAGACTAGGGCACGCTTGATCTGCCCCGTTGTCAGCAGGTTGCCTGCCACGGTGATGGCATACATACAGCCGCAGCAGCCCATCGGGATGTCCACGCAGAAGCAGTCCTCGCTCAGCCCCATGCGGTACTGCAACAGACAGGAGGTGGGCGGCGTGCGGTAGTCGCCTGTCACCGACTCGAAGATAAGGGCGTTGATGCTTTCCTTCTCCCAGCCTAACTCCTCCAATAGCTTTTCACCGGCCGCCTGACACATGTCAGAAGCGCACATCGTGTCGGGGGCAATGTGGCGGCTCTTGATGCCGACGGTCTTGTCGAAGACATCGGCCTCCTCCTGTGTGAAGAGGTCTATCTCTGCCGTTTTCACCGTATGCTCCGGCACGGCCATCGCAACTCCGGCGATGTTTACGTTCTTAATTTCCCAGCGTGCCATTATAACTCAACGTCGTATTTTGCGAGGATTTCCTTGCCCTTACCGTATGAGGTCATTTCCATGATGTCCTCAGGGTCGAACATAATATCGAAAGCCTCCTCCAGTTCAGATATCAGGCTCAGCTGATGAACGCTGTCCCATTCTTCTACGGTTTCCTTACCATAGTTGTCATTCAGGTCCTCGACTTTTGCGCCGAACACCTCTACAAATGCATTGTCGTACTTTTTGATATTCTCCATAATTTTATTTGTTTTCTAATTTTGCGTATAATATTTTGCCAGCTTCATTCTTTGGTATCTCTGGAATGACACGCACCTCGAATGACGAGGCCACCAACTTCAGCCGGGCCACCAGCTCTTCTTTCACCTGCTCTTTGTAGTTCTCATTGGTAAGATAGACCAGCATCTTCTCGTCGGTGCCCACGCAGGCACATTCCAGTCCCGTGAACTTGCCTTTGATGATGCGCTCACATTCGTCCAGCCCCACTCGCATACCGAATAGTTTCAGGAAGCGTCCCATGCGGCCTACGATATAGTAGCAGCCATCCTCATCGAAATAAGCCAAGTCGCCCGTGCGGATGAAACCATGACGCTCGTCGCCAAGCAACAAGTCCTCACGCTTACGGGCATAGCCCATCGTCACATTCTTACCTCTGTAGCACATCTCGCCCTCCGTGTTCGGAGTGGTGATGGGATTTCCGTCCATGTCAATCAATGAGAGTTCTGCATTGGGTACAGCGATGCCGATGCTGCCGACTTTCTCTATCGCCCACTTGGCTGGCAGCCACGCCATGCGGGCAGTACACTCCGACTGGCCGTAGGTGGCTATCCACTGGCGGCCAGTATCGCGGCACCACTCCGCAAATTTCAGATTCAGCTCCTTCGGCATCCGTCCTCCTCCCTGCGTCAGTAGCTTTAGGTCTGGCAGATCCATACGGAAGATGCGCATCAGATTCAAAATCTCAAAGCTGTAAGGTACGCCTGTAAAGCTCGTTGCCTGTTCCTCTTTCATGAACCGCCAGAAATTCCTGTCCGTCATGCTGAGGTTCGTAATCAGCACCGTCGCTCCCACATAGAAGTGGCTGAACACCATCGAGAGCCCCATCGTATAATAAAGAGGTAGCACCATCAGCGGTCGGTCTTTCTCCGTCAGTTCAAAGAATGTGGAGATATTCAGCGCCGCCGCCTCGATGTTCGCATACTTATGCCGAACGAGTTTCGGGCTACCCGTAGAACCTGATGTGGGCAGCAGGTGCGACAGTTCCTCATGCATCGGACAGGCCTCATGTCCCGTCTTCATCAGCGTATAGCCATAACAAGTAATGACAGTCTCGTATGGGAATTTCTCTGCCATACCCTCAGGCACACAGACGTATGGTGGCTGATACAGCTCATTCAGGCTCTGGTATAGTCCGGCGTCGAGATGCGCATTCAGTATCAGCGGCACATTCCCTGCACAGATATTCCCTATCGTCCAGGCAATGCCACCGCAGTTGTTCTCTACCAACAGGAACAGCAGCGACCGCCCGGGCATCATATCCTTGGCCTTCTCTGCAAAGTCCCTCAGTCTGCCATACGTCAGGCTGTTGCCCTGCGAGTCGATAGCAGCTACCGATTCCCTCGGCCACTTATCTAAATTCAGTATCATCTTTCAGTCACAAATTAGATTGAGGCACAGCCATTCACCCCAAGAATCTCCCCTGAGATATAGCTTGCTCTGTCCGAAGCTAAGAAGGCACAGGCATTCGCCACATCCTCTGGCGTGCCAAGACGCCCAAGCCCTATTCGTGAGATACGCTGGTCAATCTTCGCCCCGTCACTCTCGTAGAGCTCTGTGAAGCGCTCCGTCTTCACAATGCCAGGAGCCACGGCATTCACACGAATCCCTTGTGGCGCAAGTTCCTTCGCTGCCGATTTCGTAAACGAGATAATCGCCCCTTTCGTTGCCGAGTATGCCGACTGTCCCGGCGAGCCAAGCACAGCCGTCACCGAGGCGATGTTCACGATAGAACCGCCACCCGTGCGAGCCATCAGGCGCGAGCACAGCTGCACCATCTCAATGACCGCAATCACATTGACGCGGAACATCAGTTCCGTCTCCTGACGCACAATCATGCCGATTTTCTTGTTGAACACCACGCCGGCATTGTTCACCAGCGCATCGATGCGCTTCTCCTGCTTGAAGATGCTCATCAAGGCATTCTTCACCGCTGCGGCATCTGTCACATCGAAGTACACCGGCACCACACGTGTGTCATTCTTGGCTGCACATTCCGTAGCCCATTCGTCCATCGAGCCTTCGCGCAAGTCGCAGGCATACACAATGGCACCGTCAGCCGCAAACCGCTCGGCAATACCTTTGCCGATACCCTGGGCAGCTCCAGTGATGATGCAGACTTTATTTTCTAATAACCGTTCCATCTTATTTATATTATGTCACACAGAAATAACGTCTTTCTGTGCAGTGACGTGCGGCAGATATTTCTTCATCAGCGGGATAATCAGCTGATAGCTGAACATCACTACAACTAACACGATAAAGGCAATGAGGTATTTGGGCAATTCCACCATTCGCGCCAGAGGCATGAATACCTGAAGAAGAAGAGCATGTGTACACAATATCATAAGGGAATAGCGCCCCCAATATGTGACAAAAGGCAAGTCACGCAATAGCTTGGCTGTAAAGAGAACCCCCATAGTTCCTGTCATGCCACTCACATAAAGCATAATAGGAGGAAGATGACAGCGATTTGACATCCACCCGAAGTGTCCACCAACATAGAAAGTCAAACCGAAACATAGAATAATGACGATTGGAAGGTATTTGTCCCACCGGTTGGTTGACAGTATAGTCGTGTATCTATTGCACAGATAGCCCATCGCGAAGAAAGGTAATGCGGACATGGCAGTGTCTGCAAAACCAGGAAGGTTGCAGTAGTTGCCGAAAAACAATACTCCTAAAAAACCTATTGCGAATGAGGCGATGGTTAGTATAACTGCCTCTGCTGTAGAATTCAAAGTTAGGCGTTTTGTGAAAGTCAGTATAGCATAGAAATAGATATTCATCAAGAAGAGCGCCCATAAAAACCAAATAGGATTGTTGGAAAACTGTTCCTCGGTGATAAAAGCCCAGAGTCCACTGATCCCAAGCGACTGTGTATTAGCGACAGTAAAGCCAAAGAGGTGCAGAATATTGGGCAAAGCGAAGGAAGTAAGTAAATAGAAGAAAGCAAATGGTATTAGAATCTTGTTCACTTTGCGGATAAAGAACCTCCAAAAACTTTCATACTTCTTGAAGAACAGCCCCGACAAGAAAAAGAATAGGGGCATCAAGAAGACTGGTAGGGTTCTGATAGCCTGTGGCCTTTCATGCAGATGAACGAAAATGTGATAAAGCACCACTAATATGATGCATAATCCCTTTGCTAAATCTAAATATTGTATTCTTTTATTTTCCATAAATATTAGTTTGTCTTCCCTGACAGTGAACTACCCCAGCGTCATGCCGCCATCTATTTTTAAAGCTGTTCCTGTAACAAAAGACGCCGCATCCGACAGCAGATAGGCAATGCCATTAGCAACATCCTCCGGCTGGGCAAATCGCCTCAACGGGTAGTTATGTCTTTCCTGCTCCTTTTGTTCCTCGGTAAACGAACCAATAAGAGCGGTTTCTACCATGCCGGGATTTACACTGTTGCAACGAATGCCCCTGGGACCGAACTCCAGGGCTACCGTCCGCATAAAGGCATCTATGCCGCATTTGGTTGTGGCATAGATACCGTTACCCGGCGAAACTCGATAGACACCTGCCGCAGAAGCAGTAAACACAATGGAGCCACCTTTCTTGACTTTCTTTTTCTTCAAGAGGGAACGGGTCAGAAGGATGGGCGCATTCAGGTTGATTTTCTGAATACGTGTTAGTTCCTCCTCTGTGATAAACTGAGTAAGGGTCAGCTTCATCACTCCTGCATTGCAGACCACACCATCTAATACCGGGCAAAAGTCAACCAATGCAGCCAACTGGTCTGCCTCTGTCAAATCTGCCGTAAAACAGAGATTGGGTTCTGCCGACCGGGACTCCGGCAATGATTGCAGTGTGGCAGCAAGTGCCTCCTCACGAATATCCGTCAGAATTACTCTTGCTCCAAGTTTTATACAAGTGTTTGCCACAGCAGAGCCGATTCCACCGGCTCCGCCTGTAATCAAGATGGTCTTGCCGTCTAAAGAAAACGGATTGTACTGCGCCATTTATTCTGCCTTAGACTTCACGGTGTTAAACAAGTCCTCGATGGTCACTGCCGACGACATGTCGTTGGCATTCAGCGTCACACCGTATTCCTCATCGACCATGGAAATGATGCTCAGTGCTATCAGCGAAGAGTACTCGTCTAACTCATGAAACACCGTTTCGGGTTTGAATTCACTCAGCTCGGTGTCATCGAACTGTTCTGCAAAATGCTCAATAAACTCTTTGATTTCCATAATTTTTTCGTTTCTTTATTTAACCTTTTTACCTATATATTATATCAGTTTCTTCGCCGGATTTCCCATGACGGTCGTCCCTGCTTTTACTCTTCTGATGACAAAGCTCAGAGCACCGACATGCGCTCCGGTCTCCACCACTACCTTATGGCTAATCACTGCCGAGGTGTGGATATTCACCTCGTCTTCCACCACCGTTCCACCGACGCAGGTCACGTGTGTGTCAATTCGGTTCCAACTGCCTATCCTTGCATCGTGTCCTATAACTGTATAAGCCTGTATCATGTTATAGTCGCCTACAACGGCATCATTGCCGATGACTGTATAGGCCCCGACGAAGTTACCCTTGCCCAACTTCGCGTTGGTAAGGATGCGCGCCGTCTGGTGAATGAGTTCCATGAACTCGCCGCCTCTAAGGATAATCTCCTCCATGCACGGCCGACGTGCCGCCCCACCGATTGAAGAGACGAACACATCGTCGGGCTGCGGCTGATAATCCCTGATAGTGCCAATCACCGAAGGGTAGTTCGGAAAGCCGTCTAATGCTTGTAGATTATCGTCGATAAAACCTTTGACCACAAACTTCTTACCATAGCCCACACTTTCCAGGGCATTACTATATAAGGTGCGGCCCATACCACCAGCACCAATAATAATCAAATTTTTCATTATGTTTTCTTAATAAAATGCCTATATAACGACCTGACGATTTCATTATTCATCTGACTACCATTTGTAGCTTTCGAGGTACAGCCATTGGAGATGACAACAAAACCATATTTTTCATCAGGATTAAAGAAAAAGAGACTATGAATGCCATGAGCCCCCTGTCATGCCATATAATTTCACTCCTTTTATAACCTTGTCATAACGCGAAAACGCCAATCCATATTTTCTGTCTGAACCTTGAGGTTGCCACATCTGCAATTCAGAGTCTTTACTGATAATCTTTGTACCTTCAAGAGTTCCGTAATTCATGTGTACCATCATCCACTTTGCCAAATCTGCTGCCGATATTTTTCAACCCGCCCGCAGGAGATATACGCGCGGCTGATTCCCCGATATGATAATTTGAGAGAACGTCTCGCACATACTGATAATTATAGACACTCTTGCTCGGCTTGAATTGTTTCTTAAGTTTGTCGTACATTAACGACCGAACCAGACGCGTGCTGTCTATCTTTGTCAGGTTATAACTAGCTTGCAAACCTAAAGGCTCACATATATTCTTATCAATATATTCATCGAACCGCATCTTCTTCACATTTTTGATGATGGCAGCCAGTAAAGAATAGTTTAAATTACAGTATGCAAACTTAGTCCCTGGCCTATAGTCATTGAACGACTCCACATATTCCTTCCCATCCTCCGACTGCATCATATCGAGATTCCAGCCATAATGCTTGTCATTGATGCTCGACCGATGAGAGAGAAGCATACGAACGGTGATAGGAGTCTCGGGGAAGTTTGGATTCCTATACTTAAATTTCAAGTATTTATTGATGTCATCGTCAAGCTCCAGACTATTCTTCTCCATCAACTGCATAATCGCTGTGCTGACAAATGACTTAGAGACAGAAGCCAGCCAAAAGATGCCATCATCTGGAATAGGCTTGCGCAACGTCGTGTCATTGTAGTCTGGATTATACCCAAACGTATGATGGTAATATACCTCATTCTCCTTCACGGCGACAACCGATGCACCGATGGCCTGATAGTCGGCCATGGCCTGCAGGATGTCCTCTTCCAGACTTCTGCTATTATGAGCGCTGCACGGTAAGCACAAAACCATACAGAGACTTATCAAGAATAATCCCCTCATATCATTCAACAACTTCCTCGAATATCACTGTCAACTGTCTGGCAATTTCGGAAGGAGAAAACTTTCGCAGAGATTCTTCTGCTATTGCTGTCCTGTCGTAGTGCTCGTAAGTATCATGCATCTGTACCATAGCTTCTGATAAAGCGTCAACGTCATCCACAGGTACTAAGATGCCATTGTTGTCATGAATAAATTCCTCGGGGCCTCCGCATATCGTAGCTATGTTTGGCAATCCTTGCGACAAGGCTTCAATACAGACCACTCCAAATGTTTCCGCTCTTGACGAGAGGACAAAAACACGTGATTCGTTCAGCAATTGAATAATTTCCGTTTTACTCTTCCGTCCAACAAGGCATACAGCGTTAGCAATGCCTAACTGTTCTGCTTGAGATAATAAATTGGTCCTCTCCGGGCCATTTCCAATAATTATAACCCTACAATCATTTTCATACAATCGTGACTTGCTAAAAGCATCCAGAAGTAAATCAAACCCTTTCCGATGAATCAGGCTTCCTATTGCTACGAACTTGAAAATCTTCTTTTCAGCATTTCTGACATCTGTTTCCAGGTTGACGAACTCCGGGCCGAGCATATCATAAACGACTGTTGAGTCTATGCCAAAGTGCTTTCTGATGTGTGACTGAAGCGATTCGGACACCGCCAACACCTTATCCGACTTATGATAGGCGATATTTCCCAAATAACGAACAAAGGGAGAAAGCTTCTCATGGGTGAGCTCGCTCCAGTGCTCAATGCCCACTAAAGGTAAATGGTATTTCTCCTTCAAGTGAGTGGCAAAGGCAATGTTATATAGATAATGTGCATAAATCACGTCGGGCATTCCAGTTCGTTTGACAAGACTGCGGAATGTCCAGTCTAGCATTTTACAAATGACATGGAAGTGAAACTGTCTGTTCACCCTGGCCAGTTTGGTAAAAGGAAACAGGAACACACCACATACGTCAATGCCATTGTCACGCATATAAGTGATTCCTATCTTTCGCCAATAAGTGCGGAACCGCCTATCGACATAAATGACAGAGACCTGATGCCCCTGCTCTGAGAGTGCCAATGCCTGGTCACGCTCAAAGCACCCCCACTGCGGATCCCTTTCGTTGGGATAGCCATTCGCTATGATTACAATCTTCATTTTCGGTTGTTTCTTTTCTTCGTAATAACTCCTTCTTTGGGCATGATGAACTTACTCGCATGATTGTCTTTCAATGCCGCCACTATTCCCCAGAACATCACCAGATACAGGAAATAAGAGCAATACAACACCAACTGGCTCACCATGGCCATGACAGCGAAGATGCAGACAGACATAGTGTAGGGCAGGAAAAAGACGGTGTTATTTCGGTAATGGAAATACCACTGCCTCAGGACATACACCCATAGCCTCAAATAAACCAACAGTGTAATGACGCCATAGTCATAGATAATCTCCAAGAACTCATTATGCGCAGAGATTTCCAAGGGCGAATCTCGTCGCACGCCATTGTGTCCGTTGCCTAACATGATATGCGCCAGAGAAGACTGTTTTATCATTTCAATGGTTACAAGGTAAATATCTTCTCGTCCATTTGTGATGTCCCCACTTCTGACATCCTCGCCACTCATACGTTCACTCAGATGACCTCCTGTAAGGTCGTCGGCGATACTGAATGAACCATACATGGCAATGACCATCACCGCCGTAACGACAACAGCCAAGCCTTTCCGCCCCTTGCCAAGCATATACTTAACCTCAACTAAGCCCCAAAACAAAACAAATGCAAGAATCATCGACCGTTTCATGGAAATGAACGCGGCGAACGTTGAAAAAATAAGGAGGAAATATCTTTGTCTCTTTTTCGGAGTCAGCAACAGAACCGGGAACGTAAGCAAGGAGAAATATACCATGTTCGTCTGACTTTCGAAATCCTTATATATTAATGAAAAAAAGAAATAAACGGATCCCATCAGGGTGAGGACATAGAAAACTTTACGCAGACTCTTTATTAAGCCTTCATTCGATCTTATGAGTAGGTAGGATGCCTGAAAGAACAAGGGCCATGCCAAGCATTTGAACCACTGGCTGAACGTTGTGTGATTGAAAATCAGAACCACCAGCATGACCATCTCCCAAAGCAGACACAGTTGGGGGATTCTGCTCTGCTGACATCTGTACTTTGGGGAGAATGTTATCAGATAGAGTGACACACCTTCAACCATAACCAACGCAGCGTAAAGTATTATGCTACCGCTTGCTACTTCGTCGGAAGAGGTGAAACAATACCAGTATTCAGCAGTCTTCCAGAAGAAGATAAGTAAGAAGAATACAAAAATATAATACAGTGTGCGACTTTTCCTCATGTCCTGACTATGCTTAGCCCACCATTGACGCTTTAGAAAGTCATGTCCTCGTATGAAAGTGACGTATGTAAATAGTCCTTAGACTTTTTAATGCCATCTTTGATGCGGGTTGACACCTCGGTATAATCTATTTCAGAGGCAGTTATTTGCCCATGCCGCGTTTCCACATAGCGCTCTTTAATACCGGCGCTCTCTAACAGAGAGACTACACGGTTGGACTTTTCTCCCATTCCTACGGCAAAGAACTGCTTTTCGAAAATCATGGAGAAGGCTACTCCGTGGAAAGAATTGCTCACCACGTAGGCTGCCTCCTCTATAAGTCCCAAGAATTCTTCTACGGAGGCACTGTCAATGAACCTAAATCCCTTCTTTCTCAAAACGGTCTTTTTTGTCACTTCCATGACAGGCAGTCCGGTCTTTGCGCTCAGCTCTCTTACAAAAGAAGTACTCTCCGGCGTGTTCAAAAGATTATAGAAAAGGATATATGGGGAGTCAGACTTGGGGGCGACAGCCAGTTGGTGCCATTGATCTTTGTTCAGCAAAAACACGGGGTCGATGACGAGCGTTGACGCTATGCTTTGCTGCTGCAGATAGTCCTGCAGGTCTTTCTCCCGCACAGCTATGCTTTTGAAATTACGCATTTGTGCCTTGACAAACTGAACATCCTCGGGGGCGGTCTCTAATTTTCCCATACTGCCGGCATAGACAATCTTCTTGTCTGCCTGTACATTGTCAGAGCCAAAGAACCACTCGTCAAAGCCTACACCACCTAAGTTCTGTTTCCGCCATATCTGGTCGCTGCCATACACCGCCACGTCATATCTTTCAGTCTTACAGTCTCTCGCTGTGTATGTTGGAGTATCGGGCAACCGTAGCTGCTCATGCATGAACTGCTGCATCACCTTTTTCCGCTTGAGTAGTTTGTTGCCCATCAGCACCAGTCTGACAAGCATGAGCAACTTGCTTTTCAGCGGACGTTTTGCAAAAGTAGCCCACGAGAAAATCTTAAAATAGTCAGAATGGTATTTGGGCCAATAGTCTATAAACGATACCTCGTGCCCCAGACTGCCCAGGTAGGTCAGCAACGCGTAGGCCTGCAACAGTGCGCCGTAGTTCTCGGCACGGTGATATGTCAGTATCCCTATCTTCATTGTTTTTCTTCAATTTCAATGGTTAAGTGCGAAAAGGCTCTTCCCATAAATTCCTTGTATCTGACAAACATCTTTTCTGACTCGCCATCGCGCCAAACGAAAGTGTTCAGCTGTTTATCAGAGATATAGTTGTTCAAATCAGTATATCCATATAGATTGAGCAGTAATTGCTTATACACCCGCATCTCATAACCCAAGCGGCTGACACCTGCAACCTTTGCAAAAAGGAAAGCTACTATGTTTTTCACATTCCGCTTGCTCTTGAGCGTTGAGAACACGCTCCCCAAATTCAGCTTGGGGCCTTCCTGTCTGTTCTTGCGGTAAGCCTTCGTTGCTTCCGACTTCCTTACTTCCTCATTTATGTCAGCGGCTTTTTCGGCTTTCAGTTTTAAGGAGAGGACAATGCCTTTCCGCTCACCGCGCTTGAATGCTGACGAACGCCTGGTGTAGTGAAAATCTTCCTTAGTGATAGTCTCAACACTCCCGTCAGGGTTCAGCACGTCTGCGCTGACCAGCAGCGATGAGATGGAGCACCGAAAGCACCCTGCATTGTTGACTGCTGCCGCTGCCACTGTTCCTGGCAGACCTACAAGGCCGTAGAACCCTGCATAGCCCTGCGCCAGACAGTCCTTTGCCAGCTTGATGACGCTGCAGCCACAGTCACAAATAATCATGTCGCCTTTTATCTCGTAGCCATTGATTCTTGTGGTAGAGACAACCACCTCAGGACTGTAGGTAGAATGGAAGAAAAGATTGGATGTCTGCCCTACGATGTCGAATTTGATGCTGTTGGATTGCAGATACCTGCATACTCCCACCAGCTGTTTTACATTAGCTGGCATAATCCAGCAGGAGCAGATGCCGCCCGTCTTTATCCAAGTCTTTTTCGACAGTGGTACGGCCTGTTCGTATGCAATGTCTGCCTCTTTCAAGAAATCAAAAAGTTCCATCTGTATTATCGTTAGCCTTCGTAGCAATTACGTCGTAGAGCTGAATTGCTGTTGTGTGTTCAATTGTCTAAAAGAGTACCTATCTCAGTCTGAGCCCTCTGCATGTGAGTAGTGACAATTAGGATAAGGTTATTCCTAATTTATCCAAAACAGATTTACAATAGTTATCAGAAGGAGCTATACACATATCATACATCTGTTTTCTTTTATCTTTATAAGGGTCATTGCCCTTGGAAATATCACTAATAAAACTTTCCAAGTCTTTTAGATTATACAAATGATGTCCCGGCATAAATTCACGAATATCATCAAAAATAAACTTCCTTGTCTTCTTTTCTTCTTCGTAAAAATCCAGAGTAAAAGCAATTGGGTTATCAACAATCAAATAATCTATTGCAATTGAAGAATAATCTGAGATTAATGCGTCAGTAACACCTATGAATTTGTACATTGGAATATTCACCTTTTCAAACATATCACTTTTTATTTCATGAATATTCGAAAAACTGTCAAACGGTATCGAATAGTCATCTTGAAATGGATGCGCTTTAAGTAAAATGACTATATTATTCCTTGCACAACAAAAATCAAGTTCTTTCCAATCGTCTATGCTGTATAATATTGGAAACTGTGTGATTTTGATATAATTATATTTTCTTCGTCCTTGTTTATCTTTTCGAAATGTTGGCATCCACATTACTACCTTTGACTCTTCATTCTTTTTAAATGAATTGAGCAATTTCAAAGCATCAATATCCTTGGTCTTAATCCAATCGTATCGCGGATAGCCTATAGGAAGAATAAATTTCTCATCAACATTCCAAAACTCGGATTTAATCTTGACAAACAAAGGACCTGGCACAAGAGCCGCGTCAATTTTCTCAGTACCTTTACTATCAGGTCGCTTTCTTGTTTTATAACCGCATCCATGCCATAATCTTACTATACATTGGTCTTTTTGAGCCAATTTTTTATTTATAATTAGCTCATGGGTGCTCATTAGATATTTGGCTGTAAGAATCAAACGCAAATATGAAAGATGGTAACATCCCATCTTTGACTTACTTGATATAAAAGTAACGCCTTCTCTCCGATTCTTGTAATCAGCCAAATTACTTACATCAAAATAAATCTTATATTTGTTTGTATATCCATTTTGTATCATGAATTCACACAATGCCCTTGCATTGTCTGAGTAGTCTGGCATACTTTTTAGGATGATTACAGACTTATCTGTCGGGTATGTTTTCTTAATGAGAAAAATGAATACCTTTTCTACTAATCTATGTATTAATATATATGGTATATATAAAAAGCTTTTCCAGCCTTTCTGTGAAATGAAATCCCTTACAGACTGCATATTATTAGTAATCGTTATCTTCAACTATTTTTTGATTTTCCTTTGTCCTCAAAAGAGATGAACTAATGCCGTCAGTATGCTTGAGATAAACCACGTCTGCTCCAAGTGGAGCCAAGTCTCGTTCTGTCTGTTGCCAACGAGCGTTGCCTTTCCAGTCGTTGCCGATAAAAATAGCATCGAAATGTAACCTCTTCCACATTTCTGTTTTCTTTAGTGTTTCGCATAGCAGGACACTATCCACACAGCGAAGCTCTTTTACTATTTCCATGCGGTCATGTTCATTGACAACAGGAGTCTTACTCTTGTATTCTTGAACTAACTGATCAGAATTGATACCCACGATAAGTCTCTCACATTGCTCCTTAGCCTGCCGAAGCAAGTTGAGATGTCCAATATGGAACATATCGTATGTTCCTTGGGTATAACCGATTTTATATTTTTTCATTCACTTTGACTTATTGTGGCATGATATTTTTCCGGAATCTCTTCCAAACGTTTCGGACGAATCTGATTTATCCCTTTAACTACAGAGTGAGAAGGTACATCTTTCGTCACGATAGCGCATGCGCCTATTGTAACGTCATCACCAATGGTTATTGCTCCTATTACTGAGGCTTTCGATCCAAGAATGCAATCGTTTCCTATTTTGGGATGACGACGGATGTGATTGGTTACCCTTTCTTCATCTCCTTTGAGAGCCGCCATTGCTGTGAAATAGGGATACACCTTGCAATTATCACCTATTTCTGCAGTCCTGCCTATTCTTATACCATTTGGATGACGTATCTGGAAATTCTCGCCTATCTTCGCGGAGCAAGGAATTGACAGTCCATACTTCAATCGCAATTGATTCTCTATCCTTCGCGCCCTGTACTTATTAATAAAGCCGTCTTTATCATTGAGACGACGCATCTTGTGATATTCTCTTTCTGCTTTTCTGTCAAGATTGCTTATTAAAAGCAAATCCATTATCCATGTCTTAATACTTCTAAGAATCATATCCTTATTATTTAAAATGTAATTTCTTCTTTAGTGGTTTAACCATTGTCTGAATGTTTTTACTAGCTTCTGGGTTGAAGACGACAGACCATCCCAAATAAACCACGCCATATACTGCTATCTTTACAATCGCATCAATATACATAGAAAAATCAAAGAATGAACTGACAACATAGCTTGCGATGGCTGCCAATACCGATACGGCCATCACAGGCAAAATGTCCACCAATTGCTTCCACCATTTATACCCAATATACTTTGAGACCATGCTGATATTTACGGCATACGAAAACCATGTATTAACGACCATACCTATCAACAGTCCTTTCATTCCTGCTATCAGCAAACCAAGAACAACAAATGCTATTCCCATAATTCGCTTGACGAGAGTCCAAACAAACAAAGTCTTGCTCTTTCCAATAGCAGAAATAGATTGATAGTTTACAGATTGTAAGCAGTAGGCTAAACCTGCCAAGCAGAGGACTTGGAAATAAGGTACACTATCCAACCACCTTTCCGAATATAAAATAACAAATATTGGTTTGGCGCAGAGTAACAATATAAACATCAGGGGAAATGTGATAAACGAAAGTGACATTGTCAACTGCCTAATTATACTTGCCAATTTCACTTTGTCATCTTGAACTTGAGCGTAAAGAGGATATGTGACTTGTGACATAACTTGAGATATACTTGACGAAGTCAATCTTTCAGTAGCGTTAGCTTTTGAGTAAAGTCCCATTGTACTCGCATTGTAAATCCTACCTATCAGCAAGCCCTGTATTTGATGACCAAATTGATTTAATAAATTAGTCAAGAGCATATAGAATCCGAAGCTGAATAATTCTTTAAATGACTTCCATGAAAAAGTCAGCTTAGGACGCCATTTGATATAAAACCAAAATACCAGTGCAGGAATAAGAGCGGTCAAAATATGTTGGGTAACCAACGACCATACGCCATATCCATGGTAAGCCATAAAAATAGTTACGGATAAAGCAATGAGAGAGGTTGATAAGGTTACTATGGACAACACTTTAAAATTCAGCTTCTTCTGCAACTGATTGCGCTGGACAATATTGAAGGCATAAATGAAGAGAATGACACCCTGAACCCTCAGGACATCGCATAAGAGAGGAATCTTGTAAAAGCTTGCAATGGCAGGGGCAGAGATATATAGCACGGCATACAGCAATGCGGCCATGCACAGATTCCAGAAGAAGATGGTGGAATAGTCTTCCTGAGTGGGTCGTTTCTTCTGAATCAGCGCAGAGCCAAAGCCACCATCGATGAAAGCCTCTGCCAACACCATGAAAATCATCAGCATGCCTATACAGCCATAGTCGTAGGGTGTAAGCAGACGTGCCAGGATAATCCCGGAGATGAACTGGATGAACATTGTAGAGTATCTCTGCAATGCGCTCCATATCATTCCTGAGACGGCTTTTTTCTTCAAATTACTTTGAGCCATTATATTTTATATTTTAAAATAGATTTTATTTCCTCCATCCGCTCCATGCGCCAGCCGCGTATCTGCATCACTATCAGATGAAGCTGGGTGCCGGCATAAGGCGCAAAGGCATGATAAGAAACCAATAAGACCAATAATACAGGCCTCATGAGTGACACCTCATTTAGCCAGACTTTTGTGGATTGTTTCTTTACATTATTCATATTGTTTTATTTTTTGCGCCTGATATGCTCACAGAAAGTCTGTCTCTGTGTGAAATGAATCACATTCCCCACACCATGATGGTCTTTCCCTGATACTGGCTGGGCTTGTGCCAGATGCGCTGCTCCCACGTCTTTTCCTTCGTTCGGTCGAAGATGATGAGGTGGCCCTCGTCGACACTGCCTACGATGTCCATATAGCCGGCGGTCTGGCGCAGCCCTTCGTTGATGACGGTCTCCAATGCGCCACGTCTTATCTTCAGCTCCAGCACGACGCGCTGCACGGGACCTCCGTAGCCGTCGGTCAGCGGCTTGCGGATAAGCAGGTCGGTGCGCTGGCGGCCCAGGCCGTATTTTCGGTCGATGTAGCCGCCGCCGTTCACTATCCTTTGCAGGAAAGCCTGCAGCAACAGCTGCGGACCGGCCTCGGCATAGTCGAACTTCTGAATCCACGAGTCGGCATTCTGGCGGAAGAACTGCTGGAAGTCCAACAGCAACTTCTCCATATTGATGCTGTTGTCGGGATTCTGGTACCACTGCGGCTGCTGCGTCAGGCCGTCCTGCGTGCTCCATGTGAGCTCGCGAGGAATAATCTCGCTGTAGATGGCATTGGCTATGCGCCGGTTCTTCCCTCTCTCCACCTTGATAAGCCCCATGTCGGCCACATACTGTATGTCGTCCGTGGGTATGAGGCTGTCGTCGGCCTCGTCGCTGTTGGCCAGCATGGGTTCTATGACGCGCTTCACGCGGGGTTCCTTCAGCTTGTCGATGAGGATGTCGATATGGGTGTCGCGGCGGTAGATGATCTGCTCCTGCGCACGGTAGATCATCTCAGGGATGATGCGCACCGAGCGGTCGCGGTTCTCCTTCATGCGTATGGTCACCTCATATCCGAGGGCATTCACCAGCCACGGCTGCCCCTCGGTGGCCTCCCATATCATGGGGAAGCAGGCCTCGTCGAACTCCTGGCCCGTCTCGTCGGTGTGCTGCTGGTAGAGCTGGCGTACCTCCTCAGGCGTGAAGTTGCCCAACCGAAGCGACTCTGCCTTGATGTTGACGGCGGACCCTCCGGTGATTATGTCCTGGTTGGAGAGCACGATGCGGTAGTCACGCACATCGCGCACGCCGCAGAGGACGATGCTGTTAGGGAACGAGGCGGGGCGGTTGGCATAGCCGGAGCGTATCTGCCGCAGCACACTCACCAGCGAGTCGCCCACCAGTGCGTCAATCTCGTCGATGAAGAGCACAAGCGGTTTGTCGAGCGCCTCGCACAGCCTGCGCAAGAACGTCGAGAGCATGGCATCCTCGCCCTCGTCCTGCACGCTGTTCCGCGCGTTGCGGGCCAGGTCGTTCTTCATAATCAGCCGAGCCTCTTCCGCCAGGGTGTCCACGGTCGATTTAATGACGCTCTTGACGTTGTTGCGCGAAGCCTGGCCGCCCTCCACGTTGGCATAGACGGCGATGTAGTCTCCGTGGCTGTTCAGATAGTCGCGCAAGGCCAGCAGGCACGACGTCTTGCCCGTCTGGCGGGGGGCATGAAGCACGAAGTATTTCTGCTGACGGATTAGCATCAGCACGTCGTCGAGGTCGAACCGGCTCAGCGGGTCGATGGTATAGTTCATGCTTGGGCGGTTGGGCCCGGCGGTATTGAAAAATCGTTCCATGCTAATTTGTGTGATTTCGCTCGCAGAGGGAATCTTCCCGTGAGAGCTTAAGTTTTACAACTTCTTTCTGTAAGCCTTCCTGTCCGTTTTCCCGTTGAAGGTCTTGATGAGCGTATCCACTGCCTCTATAACTCGTGGAATCTTGTACTTCTCCAGTCTGTCGGATAGGAAGGCATTGAGGGCCACAGGGTCGAACTTGCTCTTGTCCTCTACCACGACGAGAAGTTTGATGTATGGGACATCGTATTCGTCGCGGTCCTCTATGCAGAGACACTCATGAACGAGTCCCGACTGCAGCGCAAGGTCCTCTACGTCAGTTGGTGCTATCTTGTAGCCGCCAAGGTTGATGACATCATCCTTGCGCCCGATGTAATAGAGGTAGCCCTCATGGTCGAACACTCCGATGTCACTGGAGACAAAGTAGCCGTCCTTAAACACCGAGCGCGTCAGCTCCGGCTCGTTGTAATATCCTTTCATCACCAGTTCGCCCTTGGCGCAAATCTGCCCTTCTATGCCAGCCTCCTTGGTGAATCGTCCGTCTTCAGTCAATATGGCAAAATCCATTGTCCTGACAGGCTTGCCGATACAATTGGGGCGGAATTCCTCCTTGTTATAATCGTATAACATAGTTTTTCTTGCAGAAATAAGCAGCAGAGAGTGTCTTGTAGGCAGCAGAAAGTACATCTCTGTCGGGCCAATTTCTCCGAGGCCAACTACCTCTAAGAGGTTCAAGATTATGGATGAAATAGTCTGCATTATGTGCAGATATACTTTTTCCGCTATTCAGATAGAGAAAACATCCTACTTCTTCTTGGGGTGTTAAAGTCAATGCCATAATAACTTAGCTAGTCTGAGATTTAGTATATTGTCACTCTGCAGGCACTATAAACTTGCGGTGAATGCCTGTAATGGCAACGGCCATAATGCCACTAAGGGCTACAATAACGCAAAGATGCTTCTTGATGCTCTTCAGCGTTCCCTCGACACCCTTGAAAGTTCCATCGGTTATCTTGACCTTTTGGCCGGGGCGCATGGCAAAGTCACTGTTCTGGATGTATTCCACCTGCTCATTGAGGCTGTTTATGACTTGCTGGAAGTTCATCATCTCATGGTCTGGGATATATGCTATATCTGAGACCTTTTGGTATTTGTCGTCACGCCCAAATCTCATGACGTAACGCAGTGTGCTGTACTTTGGCGCCTCCTTCAACTCTTTCAAGTTGTCTAATGTTATCCTTACAAAGATATAGTTCAGAAGAGCTGGTGTCGTTTTCCCTGTCTCCGCATCGATGAGACTCTGGGGTACGTAAGTTTCCACTACTGTTTCCTCTTTGTCTAACTCTTCCTGTAAATTACGCTGACGCTTGATACTGGAGTGGAAAATCCGCATAGGATACCAACGTACCGTGTTGTCATCGCTATTATTTGCTATAGGACTGCTCATCAATGGCTTTGAACCTTAGTTAAGACAAATTCTTGGGGTCTCCACATTTTTGCAAACGTAGAGACAACGGGAGTCCGTTGTGTTTTTCGTCTCTTATGTACTTATTTTGAAGCGACATCTAAAAGACTACTTTTGATATATCAAATCACAACTATCTCATTTTAAGAGTTTTACCACCCCCTAAGACTTTAGGGTATTTTTGTCAAATAAAGGTCTTATGACCCCGAAAGTACTGCCTCTCTAATGTAGAGATGTCTATAATTCGCCTGCAAAGGTAAGGAAAAAAGTTGAACTATAACAAGAAATGATTGAAAAATTGCTTTATACTCGCGGTTTTTGAGGCAATTCTTCAATTTTATTTTAGGCCGAAATGCGTTAATCTTCCAAAATCGCTTCTTTGTTACAACTTTTTTTCGTAACTTTGGCTTCGCCGAGGTTACTATGTCTCGGAAATGCTCAAATAGATTTGGCATTTCGCTCGACTTTTCGTAACTTTGTAGGCAATATTATTGACAAATAATTACGAAAGAGTTATGAGAAGCTTCAAATTATTTTGTGCATGCCTCGCCACCTGCTTCGCGATGAGCACCCATGCACAGCGCTCGTGGACGGCGGACAACGGCAATGGTACATTCACTAACCCCCTCTTCTACGACGAGTTCAGCGACCCCGACATCCTGCGTGTGGGCGACGACTACTACCTGGCCGGAACAACGATGCACGCCGTGCCGGGCCTCGTCATCCTGCACTCGCGCGACCTGGTGAACTGGGAGAACGTGGCCTACTGTTTCGACCGGTTCGACTTCCCCGAGGACCGTTTTGCCCTGAGAAACCATCAGGAAATATACGGACAAGGCATCTGGGCCCCCTGCATCCGCTATGCCAACGGACAGTTCTATGTCTACAGCAATGTCAACGGGAAGGGACTCCAATGCTACACGGCCAAAGACATCCGCGGCCCCTGGCAGCACCATAACATGAAGGGCAACATCTACGACCTGGGCGTGCTGTTCGACGACGACGGCAAGGTGTATGCCATACATGGCTACGGCACAGTGAAGTGCACAGAACTGAAACCCGACATGAGCGGTCCCGTGGAAGGCACGGAGCGCGTCATCATACCCGAGGGCAACGGCGTCGGCGAGGGACACCACATGTACAAAATCAATGGCATGTACTACCTCATCAGCACCGACTATATGCCCAACGGGCGCACCCTCTGCTCACGCTCCAAGAGCATCTGGGGCCCCTACGAGACGCGCGTCATCACGGCCGACGAAACCTACGGCTATCACGCTGCTTCGCTCACCCAGGTGCCCCGAGGCGAAAAGTACCGCATCGGACACGACGGAACCAAATTCGGTCTGGGGCCGCTCGACAAGAATGCCACAGCCTGCACCAATGCCCACCAGGGCGGCATCGTGCAGTATAAGGACGGGTCGTGGTGGGCCCTCTTCATGCAGGACTTCCATTCCATCGGGCGCACCGTGTGCCTGATGCCCATGACCTGGAAAGACGGCTGGCCCATGGTGGGCCTGAAAGGCAACCTGGGCCGGGCCCCGCGTACATGGTTTAAGCCGGGCACTGCCGAGGGATTCTACGGACTGGGCGACGTGCCTGCCGCTCGGGCTCCGTATGACCGCAACGAGACGTTCGACCAGAAGCAACTGGGACGCATCTGGCAATGGAACCACAATCCCGAGGAGAAGATGTGGAGCCTGAAGGGTGGCAGACTGCGCCTGCAGTCGATGCCCGCCGAACAACTGATGTGGGCACGCAACACACTGACCCAGCGCGTCATCGGCCCGCAGTCCGTGACCACCGTCGAACTCTACGTCAAGGGCATGAAGGACGGCGACGTCTGTGGCCTGGGCAACATCAACGTGCCCTGTTCGTGGGTGGGCGTCGTGAAAATGAGTAACGGAAAAAACGAGAAAATGAGAGGTAAAGCCCTCACGCTGCGCTGCTTCGAGCAACTGACCAACGACACCATCGACGTGCCCATCACCCTCCCCGCCGGCAAGATATGGCTCCGTAGCATCGGCGACTACGACCACGACCAGGCCCAGTATGCCTACTCCACCGACGGGCGCAACTTCCAAACCATCGGGCGCATGATGCCCCTCTCCTACCAACTCATCACGTTCCAGGGTTCACGCCACGCGCTCTTTGCCTTCAACGCGAAGGGCACCAAAGGCGGCTATGCCGAGTTTGACAACTTCACCGTAGAGGAGACCCAGGCCGACCGCTCGGCCAATATACCCTACGGCCGCACCATACGCATCATCAACAAGGCCACAGGCCGACCCGCCGTTGCCCAGAGTCACGGTCTGCTCCACGATACCCACCCGGGTGACAAGAGCGACCAGACACGCTTCAAGGTCATCGACCGCGGACAGGGCAAGGTCAGCCTGCAGTGCGCCGATGGCCGCTACGTCAAGGTCTACGGCGACGGACTACCCGGCGACGTGCGCTTCACCAACGACGAGCGGGAGGCCGAAGTGTTCCTCTGGCAAGATTATCTCGGCCACGACTTCATGCTACTCTCCCTCCGCAACCATCGCTATCTGGGCAAATCGCCCACCACGGGCAGCCCCTATGCTATGGACTTCGCAGGCCCCGACCCTGCCCGCGTGGGCGGTGCCGTGCTGCAGTGGGAATAAGATATAAGGAAAACATAAAATATAAAAAATAAAGGAAGATGAAAGAAGATATTTCCAAAACAAACGGAACTATCGAAAATAGAGTTATGAAACAAACGAAATTATGGATGCTGACCACCATCCTTACCTCTTGTGGCCTGATGTTGCTTAGTTCGTGTTCAAACGAAGATGATCCCGACGTACCGCCTATCGATGAAGTAGAGGCACAGCTCCAGCAGATGACCCTGCGCGAAAAAGTGGGACAGATGTTCTATGTGCGCCCCGAATGCCTCGACACCACCATCCATTTCAACCGCCCCGGCAGCATCGACGAGAGTGTCGACGACATCACCAAAATCAGGTTGCAGGCCGTCAACGAGACGATGAGGGGCGTGAACGAGAAATACCCCGTGGGCGGCATCATACTCTATGCCCACAACATCGAGGACGAGGCACAGCTCGCACGATTCGTCCCAGAGATAAGGGCGCTCAAGGGCTCACCCCTATTGTGCATCGACGAGGAGGGAGGCCGTGTAGCCAGAATCGGGCGCAACAGCAACTTCCAGGTGAAGACCTACGAATCAATGGGAGCCATCGGTGCCACAGGCGACCCTCAGAATGCCTATGAGTGCGGAAACACCATCGGCACCTACCTCCACCGCTACGGCTTCGATATCGATTTCGCCCCTGTGGCCGACGTCAACACCAACCCCGAAAACATCGTCATCGGAGCCCGTGCCTTCAGCGACAACCCCCAAGTGGCCGCACCGATGGTCACCAACTACCTGCAGGGACTCAAGGATGCCGGAGTCACCGGATGCATCAAGCACTTCCCCGGCCACGGCGACACCAAGTCCGACACCCACTTCGGCTATGCCAGTTCGCAGAAGACATGGGAGGAGATGCTCGATTGCGAGATGGTGACCTTCAAGGCTGGCATCCAGTGGGGGTGCCAACTCATCATGACAGCCCACATCAGTGCCCCCAACGTGACTGGCTCCGACGTACCCTCTACCATGTCGCCGGTCATCCTGCAGGACAAGTTGCGCCGCGAACTGGGCTACCGTAACATCATCATCACCGACGCTATGGAGATGGGAGCCATCATCCAGCAGTACAGCAATGCCGAGGCAGCCGTGGGCTGCATCAGAGCCGGAGTCGACATCGTGCTCGGCCCACAGGTGTTCACAGAGGCTTTCGATGCGGTGGTCAAGGCCGTAGAAGACGGAACCATCCCCGAACAGCGCATCGACGAAAGCGTGCGCCGCATCCTGAAGCTCAAGCAGGGCATCAGGGGATGGCAATAAGTCTCCTCCCATGAGGACTGCCAACCTGTCATAGAGTGACATTTACCCTCACGTCCTAACTTTACCCTTACGGCCTACAATGCTGATGAACTAGACTTTGCATTTTTACAAATAAGACGATAAGTTTTATTTCTTATTGTCACAAAAAATGCGTATTTTTGCAAAAAATGTTGCTCGTGTGCAACACTCTTAGTATCTTTGCGGAAAAATAGCGAAGCGTCATGGCAAAAGATAAGACAATGTACGTTTGCTCGGAATGCGGACAGGAGTCGGCCAAGTGGATAGGCAAATGCCCTGCCTGCGGGCAGTGGAACACAATGAAGGAAATAAAGGTGGCGGCCGGCCCCTCCAAGTCCGGTGCCTGGCTGCCGCCCCTTGCTGACCGCGCTCAGCCTAAGAACAGGCCGGTGCCCGTGCGCGACATCAAGGCCGACCAGGAGATACGCATCGACATGGGCGATCAGGAACTGAACCGCGTGTTGGGCGGCGGACTGGTGGAGGGAAGCCTGGTATTGCTGGGCGGCGAACCGGGCATTGGCAAGAGTACGCTCATATTGCAGACCGTGCTCCGGCTGCGCGACAGAAAGATTCTGTACGTGAGCGGCGAGGAAAGTGCCCGACAGATAAAGTTGAGAGCCGACCGCCTGTCGCCTGACGGACAGGAGAGCGACCTGCTCATCCTATGCGAGACCTCGCTGGAGTCCATCTACGAACACATCGCCGAGGAACAGCCCGACCTGGTGGTCATAGACTCCATACAGACCATACAGACCGAGGGTGTGGAGTCCTCGCCCGGCAGTCTGGCCCAAATCAGGGAGTGCGCTGCCTCGCTGCTGAAGTTTGCCAAGAGCGGCGGCTGCTCGGTGGTGCTCATTGGCCACATCACCAAGGAGGGCACGCTGGCCGGGCCCAAGGTGCTGGAGCACATCGTGGACTGCGTGCTGCAGTTCGAGGGCGACCAGCACTACATGTACCGCATACTGCGCAGCCAGAAGAACCGCTTCGGCAGTACCTCTGAACTGGGCATCTACGAGATGCTGCAGGGGGGACTGCGACAGGTGAACAACCCCAGCGAACTGCTCCTCACCGAGGGGCGCGAAGGGCTCAGCGGCATAGCCATCTGCGCCGCCATCGAGGGCGTCCGCCCGCTGCTCATTGAGACCCAAGCACTGGTCTCCACAGCTGCCTATGGCACTGCACAACGTTCGGCTACGGGCTTCGACACGCGCCGACTGGCCATGCTGCTGGCCGTGCTGGAGAAGCGTGTGGGATTCAAGTTGGCACAGAAGGACGTCTTCCTGAACATTGCCGGCGGACTGCGCGTCACCGACCCGGCTATGGACCTCAGCGTCATTGCCGCCGTGCTGTCGAGCAACGTGGACGCTGCCATCGACACCGACACCTGCATGTGCGGCGAGGTGGGCCTTTCGGGCGAGATACGCCCCGTCAGCCGACTGGAACAACGCATCGCCGAAGCCCAGAAACTGGGTTTCCGCCGCATGCTCGTTCCAGCACAGGGACTGAAGGGCATTGACCGAAAATATCTGAGCATCGACCTCATACCCGTCCGCCGCGTGGCCGAGGCCGTACGCGAATTGTTCGGATAGCAAACGAAACTTACGAATGATTGTATTACACATAAAAGATTTAACAATGAGAAAATTTACACACATCATGGCTGCCCTATTCTTGGGCGCAACATCAGTGTTTGCACAAAACGAGCAGACCAACGTACCCCACCCCATCGCTGCCTTTCGTCCGTCACAGGTGACCAGCCTGGCCCAGCCCACGCTGACTCGCGACGGAATGCGAATGGCTCGGCGCCGCACGCCCATCACCGGGCAACCAGAAGGTAAGCTCATCGACAACATGTTGGCCTCATACGGCGGCTACCAGCGCAACTGGCTGTATGGTCTGATGGACGTGAGCACCGACGGCGGAGTAAGCAAAATCGTGGAGGCCGAGGATGGCGAACTGTATATCTACAACCTGCCCTCGACGCTGGATGCCGGCACATGGGTGAGAGCACAGCGCACGGAGGGCGACACGGTGGTCATCAAGCGGCAGCATATTGACCAGTACGATGACAACGGCACCGTCTACGACTACTATCTGACCCGTGTGGTCTGGCAGTGGACCGACAAGGAGGCCGGCGAAGGTGTCTTCGTGGAGGCCGAGGGCGACACGGACATGAAATTGCTCTACCACGACGGCGTGCTGGAGAGCATCGACGAGAACAAGGACCCCTTCCAGGAGGGGAGCTATGCCCTGGGGGCCGTATATACAACAAACGGTAAGACCTTTACCTGGGAGGGTGCCACAGTATGGAACCTGCGCTTCGAAGCGCTGACCGACCAGCCCCTCTCCTTGCCCGAAGGTGCAAAGACGGAAAAGATAACCGTAACCTTCGAGAGCAACGGTCAGACGATAGCCGACCAGACGGACGTGGCCTTCGTGGGCAACGATGTTTACCTCAACTTTGTGTTTCCCGGTGTCTATATCAAGGGCACCATCGACAGCGACAAACTGCGTTTCAAGAGCGGACAGTACCTGGGAATCTACTACAATAGGTATCACATCTTCTTCGTGGGCCAACGCTACACGACCGTGCACGACGAGGCCACAGGCCAGGATGTGAATGTGCCCGAAATCATAGATGAGCTGGTCTTTGACTACAATCCCGCCGACCGCTCGTTCAAGACCGACGATGCCCTGGTGCTAAACGTTGGCCGCCGCACCACGCGACTGCAGCTGCAGGCCCTGAATGCACCCTCCTTCTACTTCTTCCAGGAGAAGCCCACCACACCGGCCGACCCAGAAATCGTCAATTACAGCGCCACCTTCGACGATTACGGCTACAATGCCCTGCAGTTCTCCATCTCTACGACGGATGTTGACGGCAACTACATCGTGCCCGAAAAGCTCTCGTGGATGGCCTACATCGACGACGAGCCCTTCATCTTCTCGCGCGACGAATACGAGGGACTGACCGAGGACATGGAGGAGATACCCTACGGATTCTATAATTCCGGTTTCGACATCTACACTTCGTTCTTCACCTTCTTCTTCCAGCCTGCCAAGAACGTGGGCATGCAAACCATCTATCGCGGTGCCGGAGAGGAACGCCGCTCGAACATCGTCTTCTACGACATCAAGACCAGCCAGATCTACACCATCGCCACAGGCATCCAAAAGACGGAGACGGACAGCACTGCAGTGGACGTCACCTACCACGATGTGGCCGGTCGGCTGACAACGGGCAACGCCCGCGGCCTGCTGCTGAAGACGGTGCGCCGGGCCGACGGTTCGGTCACGACCCAGAAGATTATCAAACGCTAAAAAACCAGAAGATATGAGACAGGCACTCATCTCCGCCCTCGTCGCCCTATTGTCGCTGGCAGCAGGGGGACGGGCCGTGGCCACCGACATCCTCTATAGCCGGGGCGATAGCGCTACGGTCATGGGCACCGGAGCCACCAAGGCCGAGACCTACGACGTGGCCCAACTGCTGAACGACAAGGCCCTCGTGGGCATGAAGATACACGCCCTGCGCATCACCTTCCCCTACGCCAACGGACTGAGCGAGGGCAAGGCCTGGCTGTCGACCCAGTTGCCCGCCATCAAGAGTCAAAAGATGCAGGCACCCGACATCGCCCTGCAGGAGTTCACTCCCCAGAAAGGCTACACCGAGGTGGTCTTAGCAGAGCCTTACACCATCACCGAGGCCGGTATCTACATCGGTTACTCGTTCCGCATGGAGGCCAGTTCTCCGGCCCGCAAGCCTGTGGTGACGACCAAGCAGACTTCGGAGAACGGATTCTTCCTCCACTCGTCTCAGGTGTACCGAACCGCCTGGCACGACATGACCTCTGAATACAAGGACCTGGCGCTGCAGGTGGTGCTCTCCGGCGACGAAGTGCACGAGGTGGCAGCCGGCGTGAACAACGTACGCAACATCGAGGGACGTACAGGCGTGACCACATCCACGACTTTCGACGTCATCAATCATGGCACACAGGGCGTCCGCTCCATCGACTACACCTATGAGATAGCCGGACAGACGGGCTCGCGCCACCTCAACATTTCCCCCGCCCTGCCGGGCATCTTTGGCCGCTCGGCCACTTGCACCGTGCAGCTGCCCCCCGTAGCCGAAAAGGGTTCGTACACCATCAACATCACGATTACGAAGGTGAACGGTCAGGACAACCAAGACCTGACACCCAGCGGACAGGGCACGGCCATACTCTACCACACCCTGCCACAGCACCGTGCCGTTCTGGAGGAGTACACAGGCACATGGTGCGGCTATTGTCCCCGAGGCTTTGTGGGCTTGGAGGAGATGAACCGCCTGCACCCGACCGACTTCATCGGCATATCCTATCACAATCGCGACCCGATGGAAATCATGTCCTCAGGACAGTTCCCCAATGATGTGCCCGGATTCCCCTCAGCCTTCATCGACCGCAACGTTTCCACCGATGCCTTCAGCGGCAATTCTTCCGAAAAGGTATTCGGCATCGAGGCCGTATGGAAGAAGGCCTGCACGGTGAGTGCTCCGGCCGAGGTGGACATTGCCACAACGTGGACCGAGGACAGCATCCTCAAGGCCACATCGTTCATCACCTTCCCCATCAGTCGGGACGATTGTCCCTACGAAGTCTGCTTCATCCTGCTCAGCGATGGACTCACTGGCACTGACAGCCGATGGCAGCAGGCCAACAACTACAGAGGCGATACGGGCTGGCCCGCAAGCATGAACCAGTTTACCCAGGGCGGCAGTTACGTCTCGGGCCTGACGTACAACTTCGTCATCATCGCCCGCTCCGGCAAGGGAGGCATCGAGGGCTCACTCTCGGCTCCCGTCGAGGCCGACGTTCCGCAGACCTACGACTACAGCTTCGACATCCGCCAAGCCGTAAACACCTCCGGCGAACTCATCGTGCAGGACAAGTCGCAGCTGAGCGTCGTCGTCCTGCTGCTGGACAAGGCCACCGGGCGCATCGTCAATGCCAACAAGGTCCGCAGCGGCCAGTCGACGGTGGATGCCGTTGACCGCCCCGCATCGTCCAATGCCGGTATCCACTCAGTCCGCTACTTCGACCTCCAGGGACGGCCCGCCGCACAGCCGCGCAAGGGTATCTTCCTCAAGGCGGAAACGCTGACCGACGGCACCGTCAGGACACGTCGGGTGAAGATGTGACAGACGGTTACCTGGAAGGTTGAACGCGGAAACTATGCGAGACTTTGCAGCTATAGACTTTGAAACGGCGAACAACGAGCGCAGCAGCGTATGCTCTGTGGGAATTGTCATTGTGCGTAATGGTGAGATTGTGGATTCTTTCTACTCTCTTATCCAGCCCGAGCCGAACTATTATAACTATTGGTGTTCGCAGGTTCATGGCCTTTGTCATGAAGACACGGATGATGCGCCTGTCTTCCCAAAGGTATGGGCGCAGATAGAACCAATGATAGAAGGTCTTCCACTCGTCGCTCATAATAAGCCTTTTGACGAGGGTTGCCTGAAAGCCGTGTTCCGTGTCTATCAGATGGACTATCCCGGATATGAGTTCTACGACACCCTTGCCGCCTCACGCAGAGCCTTCCGCTATCTGGAGAACCATCAACTCCACACCGTTGCAGCCGAATGTGGCTACTGCCTGGAGCATCATCACCACGCCCTTGCCGATGCCGAAGCCTGTGCCTGGATTGCAAGAGAAATACTATAACTTGTTTTCGTGAAAACACCTCACATACACCCTCAACAGCCCTGCAAGGCCGATGAATAAAGGGATGGTGGCACGGGAGGTGTTGACTGGAGACCTCCCTATGACCTCCCTCAAACGTCAGAGGATAGCAGCGTGAGGGAGGTGTAAGGGAGGTGTGAGGGAGGTGCTTCACTGACACCTCCCGTACGTTGACTCCTGTGTTCATCGGGCTTGCAGGCCTGTTGTGGGAGGTGGGGAGGTGTTTTTGAGGAGAAGAATGAAGAATGAAGGGTGAAGGGTGAAGGATTATTATTGGGTGAGCCTAAACGACACGACGATGGAGGCGAAACAATACGTCGATGGAGGCGAAACAATACGTCGATGAAGCGCGTCCCATACGTGGGACAGGCCGGAGGTTCGGGAACCTTCGGGCATTGGTTCGGGCAATCGGCCTTTCCGCTTGACCAGCTCAAGAACTTATGGGCCGATTAAATGCTGCCTTTGCAAGCGATGTGCATAGAAAATCCGCGAAAGGAGACGGAACTTTCGCGGATTTTTCATAACTTTGCACGTGGAACCCCATCGGCATGGGGATATTCGGCTTAACTGAAATGTATGGAAAGACTTAAGATACTGTGCCTGGCCTGTGCGGCCATGATGATGCTGACCGCACAGACGGCAGGAGCGGCAGGCGACGACGGGGCCTACAGGCCAACGTCCGTCGTCAATCGCTACGAGGGCTACACGCTGGTGTGGCAGGACGAGTTTGACAAGGACGGCAGGCCCGACGAACGATGGTCCTACGAACGGGGATTCGTCAGGAACAGGGAACTGCAATGGTACCAGCCTGAGAATGCCTCGGTGAGGGACGGCGTACTCGTCATCGAAGGTCGGCGAGAGACGGTGAGCAACCCTCGCTATGAAGAAGGCTCGCGAGCCTGGCAGCGTGCCAGGCGGCAGGCGGAATATACCTCGGCCAGCCTGACCACACGGGATAGTTTTCACTTCCGCTACGGACGTGTAGAGGTGAGGGCCAAGATACCCACGGCCAGCGGCTCGTGGCCAGCCATCTGGCTGTTGGGCAACCGGTGGGGATGGCCTGCCTGCGGCGAGGTGGACATGATGGAGTACTACATCAGTAACGGCGTACCCTCCGTCCTGGCCAATGCCTGCTGGGACGGCGGAAAGCCCTACACCCCACAGTGGGACACGGTGGTGGCCCCGCTGACGCACTTCACCGACAGGGACGCTGACTGGACGGCAAAATTCCACGTCTGGCGCATGGACTGGGACGAACTCTTCATCCGCCTCTATCTGGACGACGAACTGATGAACACCATCGACCTGAGCCAGACCGTCAACCGAAATACGAACCGGGAGAACCCCTTCTCGAACGACATCGAGGGATTCGGCATGTACCTGCTGCTCAACCTGGCGCTCGGAGAGAACGGCGGCAAGCCCGACGACAGCCAGTTCCCCCTGCAATACCTTGTCGACTACGTAAGGGTGTACACACGAAATTAGAACTGAAACATGACACGAGAGTTGCAACTGAGACTGACCCCGAGGGATGCCTATAACGAACAGTCGATACGGCGATGGGTGGCACGCGAACAGGGCTGGGACGAACGCACCATCACCTGCGTGCGGACGCTGAAGCGTAGCATCGATGCCCGGCAGAGGGACGTGTATGTAAACCTGACGGTCAGGGTGTTCATCAACGAGCAGCCGCCCGTTGAGGAGTACGAGCCCGTGATGTATCACGACGTCAGCAGCCGCCCACAGGTGGTGGTCGTGGGGGCAGGGCCCGGCGGACTGTTCGCTGCCCTGCGACTGATAGAACTGGGCCTGCGCCCCATCGTGGTGGAACGCGGCAAGAACGTGCGCGAACGCAAGAAGGACCTGGCGCGCATCCGGCCGGAACAGAAGGTGGACCCCGAGAGCAACTACTCCTTCGGCGAGGGTGGCGCAGGGGCATATTCGGATGGCAAACTCTTCACACGCAGCAAGAAACGCGGCAACGGAGAGAAGATACTGCGCGTATTTTGCCAACATGGGGCCAGTCCGGCCATCCTCAGCGATGCCCATCCCCACATCGGCACCGACAAACTGCCGCGTGTCATCGAGAACATGCGCGAGACCATTCTCCGCTGCGGCGGCGAGGTGCACTTCGAGACGCGGATGACCGAGCTGATTATCAATACACAAGGTACGATGCGCAATGCACGTTGCGTCGAAGGCATTGTTTGTGCCGACGGACGTGAGTTCCGCGGACCGGTCATTTTGGCCACAGGACATTCGGCTCGTGATGTGTACCGCTGGCTCCACGCTGGCGGGATAGAGATTGAGGCCAAGGGACTGGCCGTAGGCGTACGTCTGGAACATCCAGCGGAGCTGATAGACCGCATTCAGTACCACAGCCGCCGTGGACGCGGCGACTACCTGCCCGCAGCCGAATACAGCATGGTGCAACAGGTGGACGGGCGCGGCGTGTACAGTTTCTGCATGTGCCCCGGCGGTTTCGTCGTCCCGGCAGCCAGTGGCCCCGAACAGATTGTAGTGAACGGCATGAGCCCCTCCAACCGCAACGGACGCTGGAGCAACAGCGGCATGGTGGTGGAACTGCGACCTGAGGACGTGCCCGGCGACGACGTGCTGCGCATGATGCAGTATCAGGAAATACTGGAACGCGCCTGCTGGCAACAAGGCAACATGCGACAGACGGCACCGGCCCAGCGCATGGCCGACTTCGTGAACAACCGCCTCAGCTACGACCTCCCCCCATCGTCCTACGCGCCGGGCCTCATCAGCAGTCCGCTCCACTTCTGGATGCCCGAACCCATACGTCTCCGACTGCAAGAGGCCTTCAAGACATGGGGGCGTCAGAAGCACGGATTCCTGACCAACGAGGCCACGGTCATCGGCGTGGAGACGCGCACCAGCAGCCCCATCCGCATCCTGCGCGACAGCGACACACTGCAACACGTCACCCTGCAGGGTTTGTTCCCCTGTGGCGAGGGTGCCGGATATGCAGGCGGCATAGTCAGTGCCGGAGTCGACGGCGAACGCTGTGCCGAATCGGCAGCGCAGTATGTAGAGAGAGGGAGCTAAAGAACATGCGAAACGTAATTGACAACGAAATGAATAGCACGAAAGATTTGACTGTGGACCTGGCGGCATCTACCTACGGAATGGTGAACGGCACGGAGTACGACATAGCCATGCTGCCCTGGGGAGCAACGGAACCGCACAACCAGCACTTACCCTACCTCACCGATGCCATATTGTCGCACGATGTGGCCGTAGACGCTGCCCGATTGGCCTGGGAACGATATGGCACACGCGCAATGGTGCTGCCTCCGGTCATGATGGGGGCACAGAACCCCGGACAACGGGAACTGAACTTCTGCATCCACTATCGCCAACGGACTCAGGAGTGCATTCTGCGCGACACGGTGGAGAGTCTCCACCATCAAGGCCTGCGCAAACTGCTGATTGTGAACGGTCACGGTGGCAATGTGTTCAAAGGCTTCATCCGCGACCTCGCCGTAGACTTCCCCGACATGTTCATCCTCTCCAGCGAATGGTTCACGGTGTGCCCTGCACGCGACTTCTTCGACCAGCCCGGCGACCATGCCGACGAGCTGGAGACATCGGTGATGATGCACTATCACCCCGAACTCGTACGCACCGACCTGGCCGGCGACGGTGCTTCGAACGCCTTTGCCCTACCCTCACTGCGTGCTAAGACGGCTTGGCTGCCCCGCCACTGGAACCTCGTCACACAGGACACAGGCATCGGGTCGCCCCGTTTGGCTACGGCCGAAAAAGGACGCCGGTTTGCCCAAGCTGTGGCCGAGCGCTACGCCCAATTGCTGGCAGAACTGAAGGAAGTGAACCGGGCCGAGGACTTGTACGAGAAGCCCTAAACCTGAGTCTCGCCCTCGACGTAGTTCTCCATGTAGAGCCGTTCGCCGTCAAACACGGCATAGGTGAACTGACTGATCCAATCACCCAGTACGAGCATGCGACACTGGTGGCTGAGCATCAGGTCGAGTTCGATGTGGCGGTGGCCAAAGAGGAAATAATTGATGTCGGGGTGACCCTGCAGATAGTCCTTGGCAAAAAGCACCAGGGGTTCCTTATCCTCGCCCATATACGGCGGTTCGCCCGAAGCCCCATATCCGTGAGACAAACGGCTACGCTTGGCCCAATGCAGCCCGAAGGCTACGCCCAGATCGGGATGAATCCAACGGAAGAGGCGTTGGCACAGGCGATTGTGGAAGACGGAACGGATGAACCGGAAACTACGGTCGGGGTCGCCCAGTCCGTCGCCATGTCCCAAGAAGAATGTCTGGTCGGCAATGGAGATGGTGATGGGGTCGTGGTGCATGACGACGCCACACTCCTCAGTCAGGTACTCCCAAGCCCAAATGTCGTGGTTGCCCGTAAAATAGTGCACCTCCACCCCATTGTCCGTCAGTTCCGAGATTTTACCCAGGAAGCGGGTGAAGCCCTTGGGCACCACGGTGCCATATTCGAACCAGAAGTCGAACATGTCGCCCAACAGATACACGGCCTCGGCCTTCTCCTTGATGTCGTCGAGAAAACGCACCAGACGGCGCTCCTGCTGCCTTGTATGCTTCAGCGCCCGACTGCCCAGGTGGGCATCGCTCAAGAAATAAATATTCTTCATAACATTCCCAGTTCCAGTTTTGCCTCGTCCGACATCATGTCCTTGTCCCACTCGGGCTCGAAGACGAGGTTGACGTCTACGCGCTTCAGTCCATCGATGGTCTCCAACTTCTGGCGCACGTCCTCCATGATGAAGTCTGCCGCCGGGCAGTTGGGAGCCGTCAGCGTCATGTCCACAGTAAGTTCGTCGCCCGCATCGTTCAGTTCGATGCGGTAGATGAGTCCCAGGTCATAGATGTTGACGGGTATCTCAGGGTCATAGACCGTACGCAACAGGTCCACTACCTTCTCTTGTATCTCCAGTTGATCCATTGTCAATTGTGAATTATGAATTGTGCATTGTCACTATATCTTCCCTTCCTCGCGATAGCTGTAGTAGCCCGTGTCGGCCACGATGATGTGGTCGACGAGGCGGATGTCCATCGTCTCACAGGCAGCAGCCACGCGCTTGGTCAGTTGGTCGTCCTCCCTGCTGGGCCGGAGGTTGCCACTGGGATGGTTGTGGCAGAGGATGATGGCCGTGGAACGCTGCACCAGCGCTTGGCGCAAGACCTCCCGCACATCCACCGCCGTCCCGGCTATTCCTCCCCGGCTGATGAGCGTCTCGCCGATGATGCTGTGGTTCTGGCGAAGCATCAGCACGTGACACTCCTCCAGGGGCAAGTCGCGCATCGAGGCAAAATATTCGTAGGCATCGCGGCTGTCGCCAATCTTCTTCCGCTCCACCACATCCTCCCGCCGCCGTCGGCTGCCCAGTTCGCAGGCTGCCAACAGCGTGATGGCCTTGGCCTCGCCGATGCCCTTGTATCGGGTCGTCAGGTCGTCGATGGACATGCGCCCCAACGAGTTCAGGCTGCCCCGGCAGTCGTGCATCACCCGTTGCATCAGTCCCACGGCCGTTTCCTCGCTGTTGCCGCTGCCGATGAGTATGGCCAGCAGTTCGGCATCCGTCAGGGAGGCCGCGCCCTGCGCCATCATCTTCTCGCGGGGACGTTCGTCCAGAGGCAGGTCTTTTATGTTTATCTTGTTCATTTATAGAATGTCTTTTTGAAGGCTTGCAATTCCTCGTCCCTACCACAAATGCAGCGCAGCCACCAGGCACGCAGGAAGCCCGACCCGTAGCCTAAGAGTTGGATGAAAGAGGCCGGAATGCTCAGGAGTCCGACCCAAAGGCTGCGGTTTGTCCGCGCTGAGTCGACGAAGATGATGAGCGCATACAGCAAGAGCGGCAGCAGGGCCAGCAACATCAGAGCCACGCCCACATAGGTTACGACAAGTCCCATGTTGCACCCCGAGGAACCGCAATAGGCCGAACACAGTCCGAGGATGGCAAAGACCAAACCCGTGAGGAACACGGCGCCCAAGGTGGCCACGCCCATCGTGAACACAGCCGGGAGCAGATGCACCAGTTTCAGGCTCTCGGGGTATTTCTTATAGAGATTGATGCGCGCGATGCCGCTATTGTGCACCTGGCGGAAGAACTTCCGGAAGTCGGTCCGCCGCTTGTGCCACACCCACGCCTCGGGGAACAGACGGCAACGGGCACCCGACTTGAAGATGCGGATGCTGAAGTCGATGTCCTCGCCGAACCGCATGTTTGAGAAACCGCCCAGTTCGTCGTAGAGCGACTTCTTGATGCCCATGTTGAAGGATCGGGGATAGAACTTGTCTAACTTCTTTTTGCCCCCCCGGATGCCGCCGGTGGTGAAGAAGGAGGTCATCGAATAATTGATGGCCTTCTGCACGGGTGTGAAGCTCTCGTGGGCACGGTCCGGTCCTCCGAAGGCTTCGCAAGGTGCCGACGTGAGTTCTTTGTCCACCTCGGCCAGATAGCCCTCGGGCAACACCACATCGCTGTCCAGCACAATCAGGTACTCCCCTCTGCTGCGCTCGGCACCGTAGTTTCTCGACTGCCCAGGGCCAGAGTTCGGCTTCTCGAAGTACTGCACACTGAGCCGGTCGGCATACCTGCTGACCACCTCCTCGCAGCGCACCTCCGAACCGTCCTCCACGATGACGACCTCGAAGTCGCGACACGTCTGCCGGGTCAGGCTCTCCAACAGTTCGTCCACCTCATCGGGGCGGTTGAATACGGGCACAATGATAGAATATTTCATGTCATTTCATTCCTTTTCACAGCAAAGATAATGCAAAGCGCGCAAAAGTTCAAATTTTCGGCACAAAAAAAGCGGCTGGCACTCCATTGACGAGTGTCAGCCGTTTTTTTATTGACCCTTTTGTCTATTTCTTATTTGTCATAGTTGCTATGACGCTCAAATTCTTCCTGTATCATCTCGAAGTATTCGCGTACTTCCGAACGAGAACGTCCCTTCCAGGTTTCAGTCTCGTCGATGGTGATGGTCTTGCCGTCCTTCGAGTACTTCTTCAGTTCGTCGGGCATTTGCTGGTATTCTGCCTGGATGGCTTGCCACTCCAGGTCGGCATAGTCCTTCTTGGAGTAAATCATCTCCTCAATGAACTTGATACACTTGTCATCGCTGCCGAAGGTGGCCGTGTAGCGCTCCGTGTAGACGGAACCTGCAGTAATGGTCAACTGCAGGGTATTTCCCTTCTCGGTAATACCTGTCTTGTAGCTGATTTCTCCGGGATTGAGCTCGTCATCGTCGTCACCACAAGAGGTCATTACAGCCACACCTGCGAACATGCACAGGCAAAGGCTCATCAGATAGAAAAACTTTTTCATAATGTTTTGGTTTGTAAAGGATTAATAGATGTGTTATTGAATACATTCGGGGGTAAAGTTATCATATTCTTTCCATCCGTGCAAATAAAATGCCACATCCTGCTACATTACAAACACAATTACCCCCAAAAGGGAGAACTTTTGGGGGTAATTTCTTAATAATATGATGTTTATTACTTCAGCAAGGGACTTTATTCTATATCCGGCTTGGTATAAAACATCAACAATTCATCCATATACTTACGAACGTCTGCTTTCGGGCTTCCTTCCCACTTTTCGGTAGCATCGTAAGTGATGGTATTCCCTTTCCTCGAATACAGTTTCCATTCATCGGGATAGTCCTTAAACTCCTCCTTCAGATAGTCCCATTCGGTGTTGGCAAGCGACTTGTTTGGGTAGACATCCTGCTCAATGAACTTGATGCACAAGTCTTCGTCGTCGAAGGTTGCAATCTCGGATCGCGTCGCTGCGCCATTTTCGTAGACGAGCGTCAGCGTATTGCCATCGTCGGTGATGCCAGCTTCGGCCTCCTTGATTGCCGGTTCATCGTCAGTACTGCAGGAGGCTATCAGGGCTGTGCCTGCGAACAGACACAGGCACAGACTCATCAGACAGAATAACTACTTCATCGCGGGTATTTTACTTCAGTAACAGTTTCTTGCCATCCACCACATAGATGCCCGTATGAGTGGGACGCTTCGACAGGCGTTGACCGCTCAGCGTATAGATTTCGGCATCGTCGAGTTCGCTGGCATCGATGCTCAGCACTCCGGCGGCAGCAGGAGCCACCACCAGGATACCCTCCGACAGGCGGCTGGTGTCCCAGGTCAGACCGAGCGCTGCGTTGGGCGAGGCAAGGTCGTATTCCAGATTGCTGTTCACGTCTATCTTTTCGGCATCGAATATCTTCAGTTCGTCGCCCACGCTCAGTTCCACACCGTCCTTCACCTTCACCGTGAGTTTGCCGTTCAACTTCAGGGTGCCGATGCCGGTGAACTTGCCGAACGAGGTCTTCGAACCCACGCAGGTCTGGATGTTGCCGTTCACGGTCACATTCTTGTCGCTAAACTTGAGCACGCCCACGGCATTGTCCTCTGCAATACCGCTGCGCAGGGTACCACCCTTGGCGATGGTGACGGTGCTGTTGCCCAGCGTTCCGCGACCGCTCAGCAGGGCACCACTGGCCACCGTGAGGGCTGCCGAACCGAGCATGATGTCGGACTTACTGCTGTTCAGGCAGAGCTCGCCGCCCTTCACCTGGCATGCGCCCTGGAAGTCGCCGCTACCCGTGAAGGTCATCTTGCAGGTTCCCACCTTGTTGAAGAGGGTCTTGTTGGAACCGCCGGCATCGGCAAACGTACCGGCAAAGGTGAAGTCGTGGCCGTCGGAGTTACCGATGTTCCAGGTGTTGTTGCCGCTGACGGCACTGCTGTTCTGGAAGTTGGCCACAGGCTGGTTGAGCGAACCGCTACCCGTTACGGCACCAATCGTCATGGCCTTGGCCACATTGGTCACACCGCAACCGGCTGCTATGTCGAGCGTTCCGTGAGGCATGCCCGAGGTGCAGTCGAAAGGCAACCAGATGTTGGTGGTCGTGTGCTTGACGGTTCCCTCGAACTTCGACCAGTCGCCGGAGATGCGCACGCGGCTGACGGTGTTACGCGGAACGATGGTGAGGGTGCCCTCGCCCGTCAGTTTATTGCTATAGTTCGTATAGTATGCAGTGGTCAGTTGCCATGTACCCGTCTTGCCCTTGGGGACAACGATGGCGTGGGTCGTCGACTGTGCGTCGTCCCAGAGTGTTCCGTTCTGGAATACGATGGCCTTGGCAGCATTGCCGCCACGCTCGGCTACGGCACCTCCATTGATGACGAGGGTGTCGAGCGACGTATTGGCAGCGAAGCACAGCAGGGTGCCGGAGCCTTTCTTCTCGAGACGCGTACCCACGATGGCCTTGTCGGCACCGAAGTCGGCCGAGTTGTTGATGACACCTCCCTCAGCGGTGCGAAGGCGGATGGGGGTGCTGGTTGTCACAGCCGCTGTGGTCTGCAGCGTGGCACCGTTCTCGATGATGAACTTCTGGTTCGACGTGTTCACGGCACCCAGGTTGCCGTAGGCCTTCGTGTCGTTCGAGAGGGCACTCACCTTCACCGTACCGCCACTGATGATGGTGGCTCCGGTATAGGTGTTGTCGTTGGAGATGGTCAGCGTGCCCGTACCGCGCTTCACGAGAGAGGCGTTGCCCGTCAAGGCACCCGTACCATTGAAGGTGTAGGACTTCGAGGCGTCCACGATGACGGTGTCGGGGTCCAGGTTGCCCGTCAGGGCTACGGTGAAGCGCTTGGCAGCATCGTCGAAGATGACCTTGTCGCCCGTCACGAAGATGTCTTGTTCGCCCTCCAGGCTCTGGAAGTTCTCGGCGTCGGCATAGTTCCAAGTCGAGTTCTCGCTGCCTGTCCAGTATACGATGCCGGCCTCGCGGATGCCCTCGATGACGAGGTACAGCTTGTTGTCCTCAACCGACAGTTGAGCCTTCTGGCTGACGATGCCCTCTATCTTGATGTTGTCGATGTTGCCCTTCACGGTCTCCACTTCGCCTATCAGATACTTGCCTGCCGTCAGCTTAGAGCTACCGTTTTCGCCATGCACGACAATCTCGAGCACCGGTGTCAGGTATTCGGGTCCCCACTGCTGCCATACGGTGGCCGTCTTGGCCTCGATGTTCAGCAATTTGGCATTCACCTGGTCTATCTTCATTCCGTCGCTATAGGCATTCAGCTTCAGGCGCGAACCGAAGCCGAGCATCAGCGAGTCGGTGGTCATGAGGCCCGTGGGGCAGATGGTGCTGCCGTAGTCGGCCGTGATGCGGCGGAACTTACCGCCGTTGGTATTGAGCGTGGTATGACGGTTGAGCCACAGCGACGACTGCAGCAGCGAGCCGTCGAAGTTGAGCGTACCGGCCCATACGTTGGTGGGACCCGTATAGGTCATCTCCACCTTGGGCAGGCTGAGAATGCCGTCGCCTTGCTTGGCCAGCGTCATGCCGCCCGTGAAGGCTCCGCCCTCTACGGTGCAGGTGTAGTACTTGTAATTGATGACGGCCGTTCCGTCGGTCTTGCTGCTGTTGGTGCCCTGCACCCAACTGGGCACGTTGAACGTGGCCACGTCGGGGTTGGCGCCGTCCTGGACGGTTATCTTGGTGTCGTTGGTCTCACATACGATGACGTGCTGACCCTGGTTGGCAGCAGAGATGGTGCCGCCGTTCTGGATTTCGGTGCGACCGGTCATCGTGTATGGAGGAGGAGCAACGGTGATGCCCTCCAGCTGACCCAGGAAGAAACTCTTGTGGGGCGGTTGGTTGTAACCTATACATTGCCAAACCATGGCGTTGCGATACTGGTGGTCGTGCCACAGGGTCGGGATGCGATACTGGGTGTAGATAGGAGTAGTGTAGATGCGGATGTTGGCATTGTCGCCCGTGCGCACCACGATTTCCTCGCGCCAGTCGCCGAAGATGTCGCCCAGGGCGCAGGGGTTGTTCTTAGAGTCGTTGTTCAACTTACAACCGTTCGACTGGAACACGCGGCCGCCCGTTGTGGTCCACACCACAGCATCGCGCTCGGTGCCCGGACTGTCGAGGATGCCCTCGATGAGGTCGCCCGTCCAGTAGATGCGCTGGTTCAGGTGGCTCCAGTAGAGTCCGTCGTTGGTGCCGCCGGTTGCCGGCACGCCGCTGCCCGTGAGTTCTTTGTCGGCCACCGAACTGATGAGGGGCGAGTTCACGGAACGTCCCATACAGCCGGGGAAGTTGTTGGAGAAGTTGCCCATCAGTCCGCGTCCGTCGTCGTTAGTACCCTTCGAACGGTAGTATATCTTCGAGGTCGTGGCGTTGCGATAGTTCATGTTGGGCTCGTCCTCGTTGCAGGCAAAGAACTCCAGTCCCTTGCGATAGGGGTCGAAGTCGCCGCAGTGCTGTGCGTCGCCGTGTCCCAGTCCCGTTGTGGAGAGGCCCTTACCGTTGTCGTCGATGACCATCGAGCCGAAGACAATCTCGTCGCGACCGTCCTCATCGACGTCGGCAATGCCGAAGTTGTGGTAACCGTTGCCGAACCAGGGGTCGTTCCAGCCACCGTTGTTGTCCCAGCGCCAACGCTGCGTGAGGGCATGGGTGACGGGGTCTACGTCGAGGGCGCACATCTTGTGGCGCGTGTAGCAACCACGGCCCAGGAAGATGCTGGGCTTGCGGCCATCCAGGAAGGGAGCGCCGAAGTAGTGCTTCGAGGAACGGTGTCCGGTATCGTTCTTGCCCCAGGCAGCCTCGTAGTTGGTCTCGCCGGACTCGAATCGAGGCAGGGGATAGGCCATGGGGGTGAACTTGCCCGTGGCAGCGTCGCAACCGTAGGGCACACCCGTCAGGCCATTGATGTAGAGCAGATATTCGTTACCGTTGCGGGTGTATTCGTCGCGCGGAGCCACGTAGCTCATGTTGCCAATGTTGACATCGCCCTGAGCCGTATGGAATATCATGTTGTCGGCACCGCGCATGAGGCCTTCGGCACGGCCGTCCTGGTCCCAGTCGAAGAGCACCATGTCCCACTGTTCGTCGGGACCGGCCATCATGTTGGGGCCCAGGTCTATCCACCACAGTCGCTCGCCCTTCAGGTTGTAGCATTCGTAGTGGTGGAAGCAGGTGGTGTTTGCCGCGTTGCGGATGTCGCCGGAATAGTTGCGCTTGACGATGAACTCTGTCACGCCGTCGCCGTCGACGTCGCCCATCGAGATGTCGTTGATGATGTACTGCGAAGTGACATCCTTGCCGTTGCGGTCCACGACCTTAGCTACGGGGAACTGCAGGTACCCATTGTTCCAGCGGGTGACCTCGGCCGACTTCTCCTGTTCCACACCTTTGACTACGGCGGCCACCTGGTACTTGGTGGTGGCGTTGCCGCCCGTGTGGTTGAAGTCGGAGGCCGTGAGGCCCGACTTCAGCAGCGAACCGTTGGCATAGAGGTTATAGGTGACGCCATAGTATTCCTCGGCGAAGATGCGCCACGAGACCAGGTTGCCCGACGATGCGGGAACGGCCACCAGGCCACGATCCAACTTGTCGGTCACGCGCTGGGCCATAGCGCTGCCTACCGAAAAAGGATGATTGAAGATTGAAAATGGTGCTACGCCCACAAGCAGTAGCAGCGAAAGACAAAGTCGTTTCATATCAGGTTAGTTAATTCGTGAAATTCGTGGTTCTACACCTAAGTTTATCAGCACAAAGCAAAATCATCAATATCAGGGCAAAGTTAAGCATAAAATCTGAAAAAATCGCTCCTTTGGGGGGATTATTTCATGCAAGGGAGCTTTTTTCGCGTTTTGCGGCTCCCGATATCGGCAATGTCCCTGATGGTGCGGCGAGTGGCGGCGTGGCTTTATCGGTCCACCACGAACACACGGCCATCGCTGATGTATATGCCTTTGGCCAGGGTGGCCGACGAGGGGTCTTTGGCCACCAACTGCCCCTGCAGATTATAGACGCCAGCGCCATGCGCTTTCGCGGCTGAGGGAAGGCCGACCGGCGACGTGGGAGCGGGCCACACGTCCTGAATGCCGGCCAGGGCGTGGAGGCCGAAGATGGTGAGATCCTTGCGGTTGATGATGGTCATGGTGCCCTTGGTGCCTTCCTGGCTGCGGGCGTTGATGTCCCACGTCATGGGCACCATGCCGCCCATCTCCTTACACAGGCGGTGTATCTCGCGGTAGTGGGCACGGATGCTGGCATCGTGTTTCTCCTGGCTCTCGCCACTGAGCCCGCTGAGGTCGCGCCAATTGGCCCCGAACTCGCCGATGACCACGGGCATGCCCTTGTCGACGAAGCGTATCTTCATCTGCTGCAGCTGCTGCTTCATGAAGTCCTCCTCGCTGTGGGTGGCATTATGCTGCGAACCGCTGTGGTGGTTGTCCTTGCCCCAATAGTAGAAAATCTTGCCCCACGACTCGTCCTTCTCCATGCCCCAGAACTGCCAGGGGGCATAGTAGTGCACCTCGATGGCCAGCCGTTTCTCGGCGGGGTCATTGAGTTTGAGGTAGCGTGAGGCATACTTCACGGTCTTTCCGATGTCAGTGGACGGTCCCTGCACCACCAGGACGCGTGTGGCATTCTGCCCACCGGTGGCACGCACGGCGTCGATGAATGTTTGGCAGTACGCCAGCAGGTTGTTCATGGTCGAAGCCTTCGGCGTGTCCTCCGTGTTCGGCTCGTTCAGGCCGGCAAAGAGCAGGTGCTCGTCGTAGTCGCAGAAGGTCTCGGCAATCTGGGTCCAGATGGCCGTCAGCACGGCCTTGTTCTTCTCGACGCTGGCTGAGTCCGTGTCGGCAACGTGATTCTCGAGCCAACCGCCATCCCAATGGTCGTTCAGCACGACGTAGAGACTGTCGGCTATGCAGTAGTCGACCACCTGCTTCACGCGTCGCATCCACTGCTTGTCGATGGTATAGGTGGTGGCATTGCTGATGTGGCCGCACACCCATGCCACAGGGATGCGCACCGAGCGGAAGCCCTGCGCCTTGACGAAGTCGATGATTCGCTGTGTGGTACGCGTATCCTGCCACGAAGTTTCGGCACTCAGTCCTGCCTTGTTGTTGAAGAGGTCGGCGCCGTTCCAGTGCTTCGCCTCGAAGGTGTTTCCCAGATTCCATCCCGGAGACATGCGGTTGACGATGTCGGTGGCTGTGGTCTGCGCCCCTGCCGTGCCGAAGGGCAAGTGACAGACGAGGGCGACCAGTATGGGGAGCAAGAATCTTTTCATATCACAAGTCCGTAAACGGAGAAATTCGTGGTTACAGGAATTCCGGAAGTTGGAACAGACGGGTGCCGTTGCTGCCCTTGATGAGTATGGTGCGCCCTTCCACCGGGTGCTCCTTCAGGGCTGCCTTGACGGCCTCCACATCGGGGAACAGGCGGAAATCGTTCTGCGTGTGGGCAAAGTTATCGCCCACCAGCCACACCTCCTCTGCCCCACTCTCGCGGGCCATGTCCACGATGCGCTGATGCTCGCGTTCGGAGTCCTCGCCCAGTTCGCGCATGTCGCCCAGTATCATCATCTTGTGCTCGGCGTGTATCTGCCGGAAGTTGTCCAGGGCAGCCGCCATCGAGGTGGGATTGGCATTGTAGGCATCGATGACCAACTGGTTGTGACCCGTCTGGCGGAACTCGCTGCGGTTGTTCGTTGGCTGGTAGCCCGAGAGTGCCTCGTCTATCAAGGCAAAAGGCACCCCAAACTGCATGCCCACAGCTATGGCGGCCATCAGGTTGTGGATGTTGTAGGCTCCTATCAGATGGGTCTGCACCACATGCCAGCCGGTGTGCTCCTGACGATAGCGGAACTTGACGAAGGGGTTGCATTCCACCACTTCGCCCCACACCTCAGCGCCCGGGGCGTCGGTGAGTCCGTAGCGCACGGCGGGCATGTCGCCTGCCATCTCCACCAGGTTGGGCTCCGAGGCGTTCAGGAAGATGCCTATCTTGTTCTCGCGACGGATGTAGTCGTACAGTTCGCCCTTGGTCTTCTTCACGCCTTCGAAGGAGCCGAAGCCCTCCAGATGGGCGCGTCCAACGTTGGTGATGAGCCCCATGTCGGGGTCGACGATGTCGGCCAGGAAGGCTATCTCACCGGGGTGGTTGGCACCGGTCTCGATGATGCCGAAGCCGTTGTCGTCCTCCAGCGTCAGCAGGGTCAGGGGCACGCCGATGTGGTTGTTCAGGTTGCCCTGCGTCCACTGCACGGGGGCCACCTGGCTCAGCACTGCGGCTACGAGTTCCTTCGTGGTGGTCTTGCCGTTGGTGCCCGTCACCTGGATAATCATCTTGCCAGGCATTTGCTCGCGATGATGGTGTGCCAACTGCTGCAGGGTCTGCAGCACATCGTCCACCACGACAAACCTACGGTCCACGGCCACCTTAGGGTCGTCGACCACGGCCACGGCGCAACCGCTCTCCAAGGCTCCCAGCGCATACTGGTTGCCGTCGAAGCGGTCGCCCTTCAGGGCAAAGAACATCGACCCCTTCGGGGTGCGCCGACTGTCGGTGGTCACCACGGGGTGCTGCCGGTAGATGTCATACAATTCCTCTATACTCATCTTTTCATATACATATAATCCGCCCAAAGTTACGAAATAAATTTCTTTTAGCCAAATTCAGACCCTAATTTGTGTCCGAAATCGGTCCTACTATGGTTGGAGCTCAATCGACGCGTCGATTCGGCTCCGACAATACTAAGGTTGGAGCTCCAACCTTAGTATTGTCGGAGCCCAGGCCTAACTACGCGCGCACGTAATGATAAATAAAGGTATGAATCGGTTTGGCATTTTAAAAAAAATTACGTAATTTTGTACACGTATTAACAAAAACAGAAGAAAACTATGAAGAAATTATTGTTAATGGCCGCTGTTCTGTGTCTCGGTTCGGTGTGCCTGACATCGTGTGGAGACGAAGATGAAGAACAGGGCAATCTGAAGCCTATTGTCATTGACAACGGCGATGGCAACCACGTACAGGTCCGCAAGGCAGGCCCCTATACCATCACCTATGATGCCTACGACCAGTTCGACGGATTCATGGCGAACGGAAACAGCTTCCATGTGGACGAAAAAGGCAACCTCAAGTTCAGCTACAACGACTTCCTGACCGACGAGGATGGAGAGTTCTTCACCAACCAGTTCACGATGAATATTAACGACCGCGGACTGGTGAGCATGATTGACTTCAAGCTGCAGGTTGTCTACGACGAGGACGAGGAAATCGGTGCCGACCAACTGGAGCACCGTATCGTCGGCAAGATTGTCTATGGCTACGACAAAAACCGCCAGGTGACCGGCATGTCCACAAAAATCAACTGGGAGGAAATCACCAAGCTAAGCGGTGTGAAAATCTGCGACCAGATGGACAAGATTGACATCCGCCACACGACGACCTGGAAGAACGGACTGCTGACCGCCTTCGAGGCCAAAGAAAAAACCAACTGCGAGAAGAGCGAATTGGTGAACGACAAATGGGAGGACATGACCTGGAACGAGGAGCTGACAACGAATGGCACCATCGACTACGGCACCGAGAAGAACGAGGCCAAGCAGATGCCTGCCACCCTGTTCAACGTAGTCTTCTGCGACATGTGCATTCCCATGTTTGCCCCCATTGGCATGTACGGAGCCGGCCCCGCCAATCTGCCTGCGAGCTGCACGGTGTATGAACAAGCAATACCCAGAAGCGGCATACCCGAAAACGGCCAGGACGAATACTCCTTCCACTTCAACATGAACGACAACGGCACCATTGCCAGCGAATGGACGGACGACGAGGAACCGACCGAATACCAGTACACCGTGACACGCGCCATCGGCGAAGAAGAGGCCAAGCACATCGTGGCTGGACTCAAGAGACTGGCAAAGAGAAAATAAAGCGTGGAGAGCGGAGAGCATAGAACGCTGAACCTGGGCGGACGGCTCGTGGAGCTGTCGCGCCCCGTGGTGATGGGCATCCTGAACGTGACGCCCGACTCGTTCTATGCCCAAAGCCGGACACAGACCGAGAGCGACATTGCCCGGCGCACGGAACAGATTCTGAGCGAAGGCGGCGCGATAGTGGACGTCGGAGCCTGCAGCACACGGCCGGGCAGCCAGCCTGCCAGCGAGGCCGAGGAGACGGAACGCCTGACCAGAGCCATGCAGGTGGTGCGGAGGGTGGCACCGGAGGCCATCGTGTCGGTTGACACATTCCGCGCCCGGGTGGCAGAGCGCATGGCCGACGACTTCGGCCCCGTCATCGTGAACGACGTCACTGGCGGACAGGACCCCGAGATGTTCCCCCTGGTGGCACGCTTAGGACTGCCGTACGTGCTGACCGACACGGGCAACAGGGCCCTGTCGGTGGGATTCGCACAAGCGCTGAGCCGACTGCGCGAACTGGGACAGAAGGACATCATAGCCGACCCGGGATTCGGATTCGGCAAGACACTGGACGAGAACTACCAGGTGATGAGCCAGCTGGAGGCCTATCGCGAACTGGACCTGCCCCTGCTGGTGGGCGTATCGCGGAAGTCGATGGTGTACAAACTGCTGGGCACCACGCCCGACGAGGCACTGAACGGCACCACCGTGCTCCACACACTGGCCCTCGTGGCTGGAGCCCACATCCTGCGCGTCCACGACGTCCGTGCAGCCGTAGAGGCCATACGCATCGTCAACATGACCAACCCCTAATTCTTAATTCTTATCTCTTAATTCTTAATTTAAATTTCACCCGCCCGTGTTCTTCAATTTCGGTATCAAAGACCTAATCGACATCCTGCTTGTAGCCATCATACTCTACTACTGCTACAAGGTGATGAAGCACTCGCGCTCCGTCAACATCTTCTACGGCGTGCTCATCTTCGTCAGCTTCTGGATTGTGGTCTCCAAGGTCCTGGACATGAAGCTGCTGGGCGGCATACTCAACCAACTGGTCAACGTGGGCGCCATAGCCCTCATCATCCTGTTCCAGGAGGACATCCGCCACTTCTTCTACGACCTGGGGGCACACGAGAAGGCCAATCGCCTGGTACGCCTGTTCCGCTCGGAACACAAGCAAGGCATCAACAACGAATACCGATACGACCGCGACATCATCTTCCCCCTCGTGATGGCCTGCATCAACATGAGCAAGCAGAAGGTGGGGGCCCTGATTGTGCTGGAGAACGACATCCCCCTGACGGAGTACATCCGTTCGGGCGAGACCATCGACGCACGCATCACGCAGCGACTGGTGGAGAACATCTTCTTCAAGAACAGTCCGCTGCACGACGGAGCCATGATCATATCCGAGGGCAAAATCGCCGCAGCCGCATGCATCCTGCCCATCTCCCACGACCTGGACATACCCAAGGAGTTCGGCCTGCGCCACCGTGCGGGCAAGGGCATAACCTCCGAGACCGACGCACTGGCCATCATCGTCAGTGAGGAGACGGGCAACATCACGGCAGCACACAACGACCAGTTCCGCAGCCACCTCACGGCCGAAGAATTGGAAACCATACTCATGAAAGGGCGCTTTTAGCCCCCACATATAAAGTCTTTAGAAAATCTTAGAGAATCCTATAAAAAATAAACCAAAATGACATTAATCGACAAAATCATTGCTCGCGCCAAGAGCAACAAGCAGCGCATCGTGCTCCCCGAATCGCTGGAGGAGCGCACGCTGACCGCAGCCGACCGCGCTGTGGCTGACGAGTTGGCAGAAATCATCCTCATCGGCAACCGCGAGGAGATACTGGCCAAGGCCAAGGAACTGGGGCTGCAGCACATCGAAGGGGCCACCATCATCGACCCCAAGACCAGTCCCAAGACAGACGACTATGCAGCCCTGCTGTACGAACTGCGCAAGGCCAAGGGCATGACCCAGCAGGAAGCCTGGAAGAAGGTGCTCGACCCGCTCTACTTCGGCTGCCTCATCATCAAGAGCGGCGATGCCGACGGACAGATCAGCGGTGCCCTCTCCACCACCGGCGACACCCTGCGCCCTGCCCTGCAAATCATCAAGTGCGCCCCCGGCATCACCTGCGTCAGCGGTGCCATGCTGCTCATCACCCAGACGCCCCAGTACGGCGAGGATGGTGTGCTCGTAGTGGGCGACGTGGCCGTCACCCCCATGCCCGATGCCAAGCAACTGGCCGAGATTGCCGTCTGCACGGCTCAGACCGCCAAGAGCGTAGCCGGATTTGAGGAACCGCGCGTAGCCATGCTGTCCTTCTCCACCAAGGGCAGTGCCAAGCACGAAGTGGTGGACAAGGTGGTGGAAGCCACCCGTCTGGCCAAGGAACTGGCTCCCGAACTGAAGATCGACGGCGAACTGCAGGCCGACGCAGCCCTCGTGCCCTCCGTAGGCGAGAAGAAGGCTCCCGGCAGCGACATCGCAGGCCACGCCAACGTGCTCGTATATCCCTGCCTCGAGGTGGGCAACATCAGCTACAAACTGGTGCAGCGACTGGGCAATGCCGACGCCATCGGTCCCATCCTTCAGGGTATCGCCCGTCCCGTCAACGACCTCAGCCGCGGCTGCTCCGTCGACGACATCTACAAGATGGTGGCCATCACCGCCTGCCAGGCTATGGACGCCAAATAAGGAACGAAGAATGAATAGTGAAGCATAAATTATGAAAATACTTGTATTGAACTGCGGAAGCAGTAGCATCAAATACGCTCTGTACAACATGGACGACCAGAGCGTCATCACCAGTGGCGGCATCGAGAAGATCGGTCTGCCCGATTCGTTTATCAAATTCAAACTCAACGGCGAGAAATTCCAGATAGACCGCCCCATCGAGGAACACACCGCAGGCGTGCAGTTCATCTTCGAAGTGCTGACCACCGGCGAACATGCCGTGCTGAAGAACCTCAACGAACTGGATGCCGTAGGACACCGCATGGTGCACGGTGGCGAGAAGTTCAACCAGAGTGTCGTGCTCACTCCGAAGGTGATGGAGGAGTTTGCCCTGTGCAACGACCTGGCTCCCCTGCACAATCCGGCCAACATCAAGGGTGTGAACGCCGTTTCGGCCCTGCTGCCCAACATCCCCCAGGTGGGCGTGTTCGACACGGCCTTCCACCAGACCATGCCCGACTATGCCTACATGTATGCCCTGCCCTATGAACTCTACAAGGAACACGGCGTGCGCCGCTATGGCTTCCACGGCACCAGCCACCGCTACGTCAGCCAGCGCGTGTGCGAGTTCCTGGGCATCAAGGCCGAGGGCAGCCGCATCATCACCTGCCACATCGGCAACGGCGCCAGCATTGCTGCCGTCAAGGACGGTAAGTGCGTCGACACCTCCATGGGCCTCACTCCCCTGGAAGGCCTGATGATGGGCACTCGCTCGGGCGACATCGACGCCGGAGCCGTGACCTTCCTCATGGACAAACTGAATCTGGACACCAAAGGCATCTCCAACCTGCTCAACAAGCAGAGCGGACTGGCCGGCGTGAGCGGCGGCAGCAGCGACTTCCGCGACATCCTGAAGGGCATCGAGGACGGCAACGACCGCGCCCGTCTGGCCAAGGAGATGTACACCTACCGCATCAAGAAGTACATCGGACAGTATGCCGCCGCTATGGGTGGCGTCGATGTCATCCTCTTCACCGGTGGAGCCGGCGAAAACCAGTGGGAAGTGCGCGAAGGTGCCACGAAGGGCCTGGAGTTCATGGGCGTGAAGGTAGACCCCGAGAAGAACCACGCCATCCGTGCCAAGGAGGCCATCATCTCGGCCGAGGACAGCAAAGTCACCGTCTGTGTCATCCCCACCGACGAGGAACTGATGATTGCCCTCGACACCATGGCTCTGGTAAAATAGCCTGTCGCAGACACAAACATCTCAAGCGTGGAGGGTATGCTGAAGAACATACCTTCCACGCTTAATTAATTTTTAGGGGTATATTGGGTATGAAACGCAAAAACGCCCCTGAATAGAGGCGTTTCTGAGGTTTTTAGTTGCGGAGGTCCGACTCGAACGGGCGACCTCCAGGTTATGAGCCTGGCGAGCTACCAACTGCTCCACTCCGCGATTTTTCTGTTTTGCGAGTGCAAAGGTAAGGAGAAATTTCGGTATGACCAAACATTTCGGTAGGATTTTATCTTTTTATGCACATATTACCCCAAATTTCTTGCTTGATTACACACTTTTACCTACCTTTGTGCTTGTTATGGGGAATATAAAGACCAGAAACAAACTCATCGACGTGGCGCGCCAACTCTTTGCCAAGAACGGACTGGACGACACCACCATGAACGACATCGCCATTGCATCCGGCAGAGGGCGACGCACATTGTACACCTATTTCAAAAGCAAGGAGGAGGTGTTCGAGGCCGTCGTGGAGAACGAGATGGAGCACATGAGCAACCGCCTCAGGCTGATTGCCGACAAGGACCTGGAACCCGAAGACAAACTGGTTCAGCTGGTCTACACCCACCTGAGCCTCATCAAGGAGGTGGTCATACGCAACGGCAACCTGCGTGCCGAGTTCTTCCGCAACATCTGGCTCGTGGAGAAAGTGCGCAAGGCCTTCGACCTGGCCGAAGTGGACATCATACAGAAAATCATCATGCAGGGCATTCGCCAAGGCAAATTCGACGTGGCCAACATACGCATGTCGGTCGACATCATCCACTACTGCATCCGTGGCCTGGAGGTCCCCTATATCTACGGTCGCCTGGGCATGAGCATACAGACCAGCCGCCCCATGGTGAAACAGGTCATCCACCGCGCCATGGCCAAAATCAACCGCCCCGATGAAGAAACCTGAGTATCTACATTTGACACTTTACATTACTTTAATATGATGAAATTACTGGAAGGAAAGACTGCACTCATCACGGGTGCAGCACGTGGCATTGGCAAGGCCATTGCCCTGAAGTTTGCAGAGGAAGGCGCCAACATCGCCTTCACCGATCTGGAAGTAAACGAAGAAACCGAAAAGGAGATTGCTGCCCTGGGCGTGAAGGCCAAGAGCTATGCCTCCAACGCCGCCGACTTTGCACAGACCGAGGAGGTCGTGAATAAGGTAAAGGAAGAATTTGGCGCCATCGACATCCTGGTCAACAACGCCGGAATCACCAAGGACGGACTGATGCTGCGCATGAGCGAACAGCAGTGGGACGCCGTCATCGCCGTCAACCTGAAGTCGGCCTTCAACTTCATCCATGCCTGCGTGCCCATCATGATGCGCCAGCGCAAGGGTTCCATCATCAACATGGCCTCCGTAGTAGGCGTACACGGCAATGCCGGACAGTCCAACTACGCCGCATCCAAGGCCGGCCTCATCGCCCTGGCCAAGTCCATCGCCCAGGAGATGGGCCCCAAGGGCATCCGCGCCAACGCCATTGCCCCCGGCTTCATCGAGACAGCCATGACCGCTGCTCTGCCCGACGACGTGCGTGAGGAATGGAAGAAGAAAATACCCCTCCGCCGAGGCGGACAGGTGGAGGACATCGCCAACACCGCCCTCTATCTGGCCAGCGACCTCAGTTCGTATGTCAGCGGACAAGTCATCCAGGTCGACGGTGGCATGAACACCTAAAAAACAGGCCCTTCCCCCACCCCCTTCCGTAGAGGGAGGGGAGTAGTTACAATCCGCAATGAATAATAACAACCCAAAGAACGTAAACACTCCCCTCCCTCCACGGGAAAGGCTACGGGTAGGCGACCAAGGGTCGGGAATGGGGCCAGGGGTGGGTCTCTTATACGAGGACAATCACATCATCATCGTTAACAAACGCGCAGGGGAAATCGTACAGGGCGACAAGACCGGCGACGTGCCCCTCTCCGAAGAGGTGAAGGCATACATCAAGGAACGCTACCACAAGCCCGGGGACGTGTTCCTTGGAGTGGTACATCGGCTCGACCGCCCCGTCAGCGGACTCGTCCTGTTCGCCCGCACCAGCAAGGCCCTGACGCGCCTCGCAGAGATGTTCCGCACCCGACAGGTGCACAAGACCTATTGGGCCATCGTGGCCAACCAGCCGCCTCAGCCCGAGGGCACACTCACCCACTGGCTTACCCGCAATCCCAAGAACAACACGGCCCGGGCCTACGACCGCGAAGTGCCTGGCTCCAAACAGGCCATACTCGACTATCGCGTCATCGGCCACAGCGACCGCTACTGGCTGCTGGAGGTCGACCTGCACACCGGTCGTCACCACCAGATACGCTGCCAGCTGGCCAAGATGGGCTGCCCCATCCGCGGCGACCTGAAGTACGGTGCCCCACGCTCCAATCCCGACGGCGGCATATCCCTCCATGCCCGCCGACTATGGTTCGAGCACCCCGTCTCGCACCAACTCATCGACCTCACTGCCCCCGTGCCCGACGAACGGCTGTGGCAGCAGATTACGCCCGCTTCAGGCTCAGCCGACGCTGGTCAACAGCAAGCCTGACTGTATTCCACAGCACAAGAAACTTCTCTATAAGCACCGCTCCGGAAGCATCAAACCATTCTCTAATACTATTGTCTGCACCGCATTATTTTCGCTTCTCCATCAAACGCACATATCTCTGCTGCTAATATATTAAGATTATGAAAACGGCTAAAGTCGCTGTCGGATGGAACACCTGTTACTGCGCCCATCTGGTCCAGGTCCCAGGGCGCAAGTATCAGTAAAGCACCATTGACACATGCCTCAAAACGCTGCCGCTCTGGTTTCCAAAAAGCACCAATAGGTTCTTTTTGCAGGTGTATCAATGGGAAACCTCTGTCCAGACACTCCTTTTTCATCAACCGTTCCCCTTCAGAGATGCCGGGTGTTACGATAACTGTATATCCTTCCTGTATCAACTTCTCCCACTGTCGTCGCTCATTTGCATAGTCCGTCGTCTTCTCATAAGGCACACCGCTGACAGGATGCTTCCGATGACATTTCACCTGAATTTTTCGCGCCCAGCGCAACAAAAACAAATTACCAAAAGCACCATAACTGCGGTTACCAATCTGCACATGCAAACAGCGCTCCATATACTCTGGCAATCTCTTTCGTAACAACGCTCTACGGGGATTATCGTTCACATAGGCTATCATAGCCTTGCGGTGACACTCGTTCATACATACTGTGTCGTCATAATTCTCATCGAAAAGTGGCTGCCGGTTTTTCCCTACCAATGCGTAGTACTCTTGCCTTTGTTTCTTGGAAAGGCATCGTATCAGCGCCCCCTCATTAGGGCATCGTTGCACCTTCTCGCGCAGCCATGCCGGCACCCCAGCTCCATCCAAATCGACCGTTATCGGGCGATTTACCGAAGCCTCCAGTCCCTGCTGCCGCTGCCAATGACTGGTACATAAGGCTTTGAAAGCCTGAATGATGTCACCGAGGCTCCACTCCATTGGCTCCATCACTTCTATCACACCATGGAAATGGTCGGGCATGCACACACAAGCATGCACCCTCACATGGTTACCATGAACAGCCTGGGCCTCTGGTATCCGCAGCCATGCCTGTTCCACAGCCTCCCCGAGAGGGGATAGCACGAGTTCCCCGCGGTTCATCGTGCCCTTGTTTCCACTGCTTTCAGTAAAGTGTGACAGCAACCTTTCGCGTCCACTCACCACCAGCGTTACAAGGTAAGTGCCGCGGCCGTAGTAGTCATGTCCCGGGTTCCGTGGACGGTATGCTGTGGTTTTCATTTCATGGGCAAAGATACAACTTTTTGGTGAGAATACCAATACTTGAACATAAAAGTACTGTACTCACCATTGTTCTGCATCCTTCATTGTCTCATTCGTTATTCCCCATTCGCGCAATCCACGGTAATAGAACATCTTCAGCTCGTCAGTGATGATGAACACCGATGCTTGTTTTTCACCCTCACTACCCTCACTCCCTCACGATGCCCCTGTTCATCGGCCATCGGCCGAGTGAGGGTAAAGTGAGGGCGTGAGGGTAAAATGCCAAAAAGTGGGGATTGAGACGAAATTTTTGGCATATTTTTTTCGTCTGAACTT
>ODAJ014752609.1_pt1 | contig 119297 bp, 102 predicted proteins | sample 1539241 | NCBI WGS metagenome assembly ODAJ01 (sample SAMN02144231, study PRJEB22623) | gut metagenome | biome: sheep rumen | host: Ovis aries | place: New Zealand | reverse complement strand
TTAAGGCAACACCGCACAATTCAATGCGCACGGCTTGCTTGAATATTATTCCGTCAGCTTGCCCAAAAAATCTCGGCAAGGCGTCAGCCTTACCTTGATTTATTTGTACACCCTGACGAAAAATCTTGCTGCGCAATCCGCACACCTGAATTGTGCGGTATTGCCTTAAATTTTTAGGAGCACCGTTTGGTGCTCCTTTAATTTTTTTAAAAATTTTTCAAAAAAGATGTAACAAAACTATTGACAAGTAACTTGTAATGTGATATATTACAAGCGCAAGATAGATAAATCAACCGCTTGCAAATAAAAATTATTATCAGGAGGATATTATTATGAAAATCGCAGTAGTAGCAGCAAACGGCAGAGTATCACAAAAGGTTATTAAGGAAGCGCTTGACAGAGGCTTTTCGGTTAAGGCTTTCGGACGTGACGCAGAGAACAAAACCGCCGCGACAGATTACGTGCAGAAGGACATTATGGACTTGACAAAAGAGGACCTTGCAGGCTTTTACGCGGTTGTTGACGGCTTCGGAGCATGGAAGGACGAGGATCAGCCCATGCATATCAAGACAAGTCAGCACCTTTGCGACGTGCTTTCGGGCACAGACACACGCCTTTTAATCGTAGGCGGAGCAGGCAGTCTTTATGTTAACCCCGAGCATACCGTTCAGGTTAAGGACGGAGCGGATTTTCCGGAAATCTTTATGCCTCTGGCCAACGCGATGGGCGAGGAGCTTGACAAACTCAGAAAGCGCGACGACGTTAACTGGACATTCATCAGCCCCGCAGGTGATTTTCAGGCTGACGGCGAGAGAACAGGCAAGTACATTCTCGCAGGCGAGGAGCTTACGCTCAACTCAAAGGGCGAAAGCATTATCAGCTACGCCGATTACGCAATCGCGATGGTTGATGAAATCGAGAGTGGCAACCACATCAAAGAGCGTATTTCTGTAGTCAGAGAGTAATTTGATAATTTCGGCGGACGGGGTAAATCCTGTCCGCTTCTTCTTGAAAAAGAAGTTGTAATATGATATATTATAAGTATCAATTTATAATAGAGGAAGTTTTATGCAGATTACAAGCCGTTTTACAATCGCAGTTCACATCATCACCTGTATCGACTGCTTCAAGGACGAGTACAAGGTGACGAGCAATTTTATCGCTCAGAGCACAGGGGTTAATCCTGTTATTATCCGCGGAGTGCTTTCCCAACTCAAAGAGGCAGGAATGGTGAACGTCCGCCAAGGCGCAAGCGGAATAACCCTCGCAAGGCCGCTTGACGAAATTACATTTTACGACATTTACGAGGCTGTTGACAGCGTAAAGGACGTGGGACTGTTCCACTTCCACGAGAATCCGAATATGGAATGTCCGGTTGGACGAAACATCCACGCCGCGACCGACAGCCGCCTTGCTCAGGTTCAGGCTTCAATGGAAAACGAGATGAAGCAAATCAAGCTCAGCGACGTAGTTGACGACGTAAAAATCAAAATAAAGGCGGAAAAAAATGAAAACAGCTGATTATCTAAGTTATATAGTAAACAAAATCCACCGCACAATAGTTGCGACGGTGGACGATGACGGCTTGCCTGTAACCTGTGCTATAGATATGATGGACGCCGATAAAAACAGTCTGTACTTTCTGACCGCAAGGGGCAAGCGTTTTTATGACAGGCTGATAAAAAGAAAATTCATCGCCTTTACCGCGATGAAGGGCGAGGATACAATGACAAGCGTTGCCGTCTCGGTAAGGGGAAAGGTGCGTGAGCTCGGAAGTGATAAAATCCCCGAGCTGTTCGGCAAAAATCCGTATATGAACGAGATTTATCCTACAGAGCAAAGCCGCAGCGCACTGACGGTTTTTCAAATTTACGAGGGCAGCGGCGAATGGTTTGACCTCAGCAAAAAGCCGATAGAGCGCAAATCCTTCACCTTCGGCAAGGCTGAGGAACACAAAGAGGGATATTTTATCACAGAAAGCTGCATCGGCTGCGGAAGCTGCGCTGAGGTTTGTCCGCAAAGCTGTATTGTAGCGGATGAAATCCCATATGTAATCGAGCAGGAGCACTGCCTGCACTGCGGCAACTGCCTGACCGCCTGTCCTGCAGGTGCGGTAATCAAGAGGTGATATTGATGAAAGGAAAATACGATTATCTGCCGAATGGCTATCAGGAAACAATCGAAAACGGACTGAACGCCCTGCGCGTTTTCAGCAAGGTTTCCCACGGTGTCGGCACGCCGGAGGAACAGCTTGAAAGGCTCAGAAACGAGCTTGAAAGCTGCGATGCGGTAGTAATCGGCGCAGGCGCAGGCTTGTCAACCTCGGCAGGCTTTACCTACAGCGGCGAACGCTTTGAGCGTTACTTCTTTGACTTCAAGCGCCGCTTCGGCATTACCGATATGTACTCGGGCGGATTTTATCCGTTTCCCGATGAAGAAACACGCTGGGCGTGGTGGGCAAGGCACATCTACTATAACCGCTATATCGACGCTCCAAAGCCTGTTTACAGCGAGCTTTTTGAGCTTGTAAAGGACAAGGAATATTTTGCCGTTACTACGAACGTTGACCACCAGTTCCAGCGCGCAGGGTTTGACAAAAGCCGCCTGTTCTACACCCAAGGCGACTACGGCTTGTTCCAGTCGGTAAACTGCAAGCTGCAAAAGACCTACGACAACGAGGAATGGGTTTATAAGGCTATGGACGCTCAGGGCTTTGTAAAAGACGAAAACGGCGTTTTCACTGTTCCCGAGGATAAAAATATCCAAATGCAAATTCCGACTGAGCTTATTCCAAAATGTCCCGACGACGGCAGTGATGTGGTGATGAACCTGCGCTCCGACGACAGCTTTGTCGAGGACGAGGGCTGGCACAGAGCCTCCGCGGCTTACTATGAGTTTTTGAAAAAGCACGAAAACGACCGCGTTCTTTACCTCGAGCTAGGAGTAGGCGGCAACACGCCCGTGATAATAAAATATCCGTTTTGGCAGATGACCTTGACAAACGGCAGCGCAACCTACGCTTGCCTTAACTACGGCGAGGCAAACTGCCCCGAGGAAATCGCCGTGCAGTCAATCTGCATTGACGGCGACATCGCAGAAATCTTAACTAAACTAAAATAATCAGACATACAAAAACCGCCCTTGACAAAAATCAAGGGCGGTAAGCTTTTAAATATTTAGGCTAAACCGATAGCGTGGAAGAACAGCACCGAAATTCCGCTGCAAATGAGTCCGAGGAACATTCCTGCGATAACGTCGGTCAGGTAGTGAACCCGCAGATAAATTCTCGAAAAGCTGATAAGCATTGCAATAGCCAAAACCGGGAGTACCACATAGGGTGGAAGTCCTCTGTAAATCGACACACCGACCATCGCAAACGAGGCGGTTGTGTGACCTGACGGAAAGGAGTAGAACCTCGGGCGGTTAATGATTTGCTCGTCGTCGTCAAGGCCATGGCAGGGACGTATTCTCTTAACGGTGTGTTTAATCAAGCCTTCACCCATAACGTGCGCAAAGCACAGCGCGATAACGTAGTTAAAGCCGATAGAGCGCCAGCTTGGGTTAATTAAAAACGGCAGGCAAACAAGCCACCAAATCAACCCGACATTTGCGGATCTGGAGGCGGTTTTCATGACCATATTCATTCCAGGTGAGTGAATACGGCTTATGTTGTCAAGAACCTTTTGGTCAAGGCTTCTCAGTCTGCCAAGCATAAATACATCTCCGTAATTACTTATAGATATACTCCTATATATGTAATTATAACACAAGAATAATTTTTTGAACAGGGTATTTTTAAATTTTTTTATTTTCTATATTTTGTTAGTTAATCCGATAAAAACACCCTTCTTATTGTATATTTTGTATTGAAAAATTTGCTGTTGATAATAAAAAGAGGAGACTGTCAAGCGGCAGTCTCCCAAATCGTTATATATTTTTCTTTTGGCTTGAATTTTCCGCGGTCAGCTTGTCGGCAATCGCCATTTTTTTAATGATGTTCTTCACCGTCATATCAAGCCCCGTGCCGTCGCTGTAATCGGCAGGATATATAAAATCAACCCTGTCGCGGTTCAGCAGAGCCTCAACCTTGCTGTCGCGCTTTTGGTACACGGCAATCGAGTAACCGCCGTACGCCTTCATCATCTTCATACACGGCACGTCCGAAAGTCCGTCGCCTATATAAATCATATTGCAAAACGGAACGCGCTTGCTGTCGTCGGGCATCGAGCGGTTTAGGTCAACGTCGTTCGCAACGTCGAGCACGCCTTTGTTAATGCGGTAAACAAACTGGGTTTTGTTGGTATAGTTAACGTCGGTTTTCGGCCAAACAGCCGCGCCGCTTTCATCGTACAAAAACTCGCAGGCAAAAATGCTCTTAAAGCAGTCCTTAATCGACGAGCCCTCAATAATCTCCTTCATTCCCGAGGAGATAACATAGTGCTCAATCTGCACGCCGTTTTCAATACCGAAGCGGTTAATGCGGTCAAACCAGCCCTCAACGCCCTTGAAGAACTCTATATTTTCGCCCATCTTAACAAGGCTCTCGCGCTTAAGGGCGATGTTTTTATCCTGCGCAATTTTGACCATAGCGTACATATACGCGAGCACCGAGTCCATATGCTCTCTTAAGCCCAGCTCGTTTGTGTAATCCCAAAACTCGCCGTCGGTCATCCCGAGGCTCGGAATAAAGCTGTAGCCCTGCATATTTTTGGTGCAAAGGGTTCGGTCAAAGTCGTACATCAGCGCGACAATGGGCAAATCACTCATAGTTTTCTCCGTATCAGTAGGTTTTAATCTCTACAGAATTAATCAAAATGGTGTCAAGCGGAACGTTGTTTTTGTCAACCTGCGCCTTGGCGATTTTGTCAACGGTCTCCATACCGCTGATTACTTGCGCAAACACGGTGTTTCCTCTGTCGGCGGCATTATATACGCCGTCAAGGTTTGGGTTACCGCCGTTCTTTGAGTACAGGCTCTTAACCTCGTCGGGAATAATCGCGGTGTTAATAAACTTGTCGCCGTTTTCGTCGATAAACGCCTGCAAAAGGTTAGAATCCCTGTAGTTGTTGAGCTGCTTTTTAACGTTGTTCCACAAATCGTTATACTGCTGCCATCCGCCGTTTGAGCTGAACGCTTCGGCAGAGGTTTGGTTGATAAAGAACTGACTGCCGTTAGAATCCTTAGCGCTGTTCGCCATGGAAACCGCGCCTCTGATATTAAACAGCTTGTCGCAGAACTCGTCCTCAAACTCAGAGCCGTAAGAGCTGATTCCGTTTGGATGCTTCGGATCCTCGCCGCTGTGACCGCCCTGAATAACAAAGTCGTTAATAACGCGGTGGAAGGTGGTGTTGTTGTACTTTCCTGCCTTCGCGAGGTTCACAAAGTTGGTCACGGTTTTCGGAGCCTGAGCAGGGAAGAGCCTGAGCGTAATATCGCCCATACCGGTGTGGATAACCGCAATCGTGTCTCCCTTTTTAGGCTGTTCAAGCTGAAAGCCCACAGGGTTATTGTCGTTAATAATGTTCGGTTCAATGCCCAGCGCGGCAGGGTCAAAGCCCATCGCTTCAAGTCCGCTTATCGCCTTGGCTTCGTCGCCTGTGCTGACAGGATATGTCGCGTCTGCTTCGTCCGAGGTTGCGGCGGAAGTCGGAGCTTCATCCTGCTTTTTTTCGGAACATCCGGCAAACGAAAGCGCTAAAATAAGGCTTAAAACAACGCATATCGAACCGATAAGTGCTTTAATGATTTTTTTCATAATTATTGTCCTTTCGGATTTTTTTAATTAATCATAAAACACACAAAAGTATTATACCACAATTTATACAAAAATGCAAATCGGGGCAATTTTACACCTCTGCATAAATACCGCGCCGTTATCATAGAATTACTTGAAGCTATCAAAAGATATACGGAGGCAGAAAAATGGCAGAATTTTTACCCGAAGGAAAACTCATTAATACCCGGGAAAATATAAAGGTGCTGAGCTCACCGTCAGCCCTGCGCGAGGCTATGCAAACTCAAAAAATACTCGAAGCCACCGCCGTGCTCTGCGATTCGGGGCACAACCTCACCGTCAGGCTCGGCTCATTCCGCGGAATAATCCCAAGGGAGGAGGGCGCTGTGGGGATTAAAGACGGCTCTGTGCGCGATATCGCGGTAATCTCGCGCGTTAACCGCCCCGTTTGCTTTGTGGTTACGGATATCAAGACCGACCAAAGCGGAGAGGAATACGCGGTTTTATCGCGAGAAAAGGCGCAGAAAATTTGCCTTGAAAGCTACATATCAAAGCTCAGGCGCGGCGACATCGTAACCGCCGCGATAACCCACCTCGAAAGCTTCGGCGCATTTGCGGACATCGGCTGCGGAATAGTCGCGCTGATGCCGATTGACTCAATCTCCGTCTCGCGGATTGAACATCCGGGGGAGCGATTCCGTGTGGGAATGGAGATTAAAGCCGTCATAAAGTCCATTGAAAACGGCAGAATCAGCCTCAGCCAAAAGGAGCTGCTCGGCACGTGGGAGCAAAACGCCGAGGGCTTTTCGGCAGGCGAAACCGTATCGGGAATTGTAAGAAGTGTCGAAAATTACGGAGCGTTTATTGAGCTCACCCCGAACCTCGCAGGTCTTGCCGAGAGCAGGGAAGGGGTAAAGGTTGGCCAGCAGGCAAGCGTATATATCAAGAGCATTATCCCGGAAAAAATGAAAATTAAGCTCATTATAATAGATACCTTTGAAGCTAAGCACGCGCCCGAAAAGCAGAATTATTTTTATACGGGCGACCACATCAGCCGATTTTTGTATTCGCCCGAGGGCTGCAAAAAGGTAGTCGAGACGGTTTTTGACTGAGCATTGTACTGTTTATAGCCCTGAGTCTTCCGCGCTCGTTGACAAACAAAACCCCGTATGATATGATTATTTAAGATTAAAAATGGGGTGAAAAATATGGATTTTATCGGTATTATAGCCGTGATTTTAGGCGTGCTCGCGGTAATTTTGCTGATTGTTTTACTGGTTATTGTTCTGAAAAAGAATAATAATGACAATAACGATGAGATAATTAACGCCGTAAAAAACGAGGTTGTCCCCACCGTCAGGGATGAAATCTCACGCCAAAACAGCGCTTTAAGGCAGGAGCTGAGCACTCAAACTCAGACATCTGTCAAGAATATGGGCGACCTGCTGTCGGAAAATCAGCGCAGTTTTTCCCAACAGCAGTCCGAAAAGCTCAATTCGCTCGAGGTGCGGATGAAAACCTTTTCCGAATCCACCGAGCAAAAGCTTGAAAATATCAGACTTTCGACCGAAAAACAGCTTGAAGCGAACCGTCAGACGACTGAAAAACAGCTTGAAGCGAACCGTCAAACGGTCGAAAAGCGCCTTGAACAGCTCCAAAACGACAACAACCGACAGCTTGAGGAAATGCGCAAAACCGTAGACGAAAAGCTACAGAAAACCCTCGAGGAAAAGATGAACCAGAGCTTTTCGCTCGTCAACCAAAGGCTCGAGCAGGTTTACAAGGGGCTCGGAGAAATGCAGAACCTCGCGGTCGGCGTGGGCGACCTCAAAAAGGTGCTCTCAAACGTCAAGACAAGGGGCATTTTGGGCGAAATCCAGCTCGGAAGTATTCTCACCGAAATTTTACCGCCCGAGCAGTACGAGGAAAACATCGCTACTAAAAAGGGCTCAAAAAATGTGGTTGAATTCGCGATTAAGCTCCCTGCCGAGGACGACAGCTTTATCTACCTGCCGATAGACTCAAAGTTCCCCGGCGACACCTACGCCGCCTTGCGCGATGCCATTGAACAGGGCGACAAGGCGCAGATTGACCTCGCAGCAAAGGCGCTGATTACCACAATCAAGAACGAGGCAAAGGATATCCGCGACAAGTACATCGACCCGCCGAACACCACGGAATTCGCGATTATGTTCTTGCCGTTTGAGGGGTTGTACAGCGAGGTTGTAAACCGCGGAATGGTAGAGGAGCTCCAGCGCAAGTACAAGGTAAATATCGCCGGTCCGAGTACAATGGCGGCTCTGCTCAATTCACTGCAAATGGGTTTCAAAACCCTCGCCGTTCAAAAGCGAAGCTCTGAAGTTTGGGACTTGCTCGGCTCTGTTAAGCAGGAGTTTGACAAGTTTAACGACGTGCTAACAGCAACGCAGATGAGACTTGACCAAGCCAACAAAGAGCTTGATAAGCTCGTAGGAGTGCGCACAAGGCAAATTCAGCGCAAGCTTAAGGACGTGCAGTCCCCGACTATGCTCACGGATTTTTCATCCGAGGACTGACGCTGACAATTAAATAAACCGTATAGGGCGGTGGAGTGATGAAGCTAGCTTTGTTACCCACCGCCTTTTTATAAACGAATTCATATATGAAAAGGAGGAAAGAGTAGATTATTCACCCCACGGATAACCGCAAGGGTTTACCCTACAAAACAACTTATAGATTTAATTGTAGTGACAGGGCTTGCCCCTGTCATCAAAGCAGATTTTTGTTTTTGTCTCAAACCATTATTAATAACAGAAACGTCGTTGCGAAAAAATAAAATTTCAAAAACCTATTGACAAACTATGTTTTGTGTGGTAATATAGTCCCAACGTAAAAACCTACTAACCTGATAGGAGTAATAAGAAATGCTAATTTACATAAACCGATGTTGCTTTGATACGCGAATGTAAAGCTAAATTTCCGCCGACATTCAAACAAAACCAAACTATCAAAACAACAAAGGAGTAATTAATAATGAGTAAACTTACAGAAAGAAATTTAAGATTTGAGACAAAACAGCTTCACATCGGTCAGGAGACCGCCGACCCCGTAACCGATGCACGCGCAGTGCCGATTTACGCCACAACCTCGTATGTATTCCATGACAGCCAGCACGCGGCTGACCGCTTCGGACTTCGCGACGCAGGCAATATCTACGGCAGACTTACAAACCCTACGCAGGATGTTTTTGAGCGCAGAATTGCCGCACTTGAAGGCGGCACGGCAGCTTTGGCGGTAGCCTCAGGCGCTGCGGCAATCAGCTACACAATTCAGGCACTTGCTAAGGCAGGGGAGAACATCGTAGCTGCCGAGACAATCTACGGCGGTACCTACAACCTTTTGGCGCATACCCTGCCCAACTACGGAATTACAACTAAGTTTGTAAATCCCGACGAGGAAAACGCATTTGAAAACGCGATTGACGAAAACACCAAGGCGCTCTACATCGAAACCCTCGGCAACCCGAATTCAAATATTATCGACATAGAAAAGCTTGCGCAAATCGCTCACGCTCACAACATTCCGCTTGTTGTAGACAGCACCTTCGCAACGCCGTATCTTCTCCGCCCGATTGAGTACGGAGCAGACATCGTGGTTCATTCCGCGACAAAATTCATCGGCGGCCACGGCACGGCAATCGGCGGCGTAATTATCGAGAGCGGCAATTTCGATTGGGAGCAGAGCGGCAAATTCCCTCAGTTCTCCGAGCCAAACGCCTCATACCACGGCGCGGTATTCGCAAAGGCAGCTCCCGGCGCGGCGTTTGTTACATATATCAGGGCAATTTTGCTAAGAGATACCGGCGCAACGCTTTCTCCTTTCCATGCTTTCATCTTCCTGCAAGGTCTCGAAACCCTGTCGCTCAGGGTTGAGCGCCACGCCGAGAATACCAAAAAGGTAATCGACTTCCTCGTAAACCACCCCAAGGTTGAGCGTGTAAACCACCCCTCAACCGACGACTCGCCCTACAAGGCGCTTTATGAAAAGTACTTTCCGAACGGCGGCGGTTCAATCTTCACCTTCGACATTAAGGGCGGCGAGGAAGAGGCTAAAAAGTTCATTGACAACCTGCAAATCTTCTCACTTCTCGCAAATGTTGCCGACGTAAAATCTCTTGCGATTCATCCGGCTTCAACAACTCACTCACAGCTCAACGCCGAGGAGCTCGAGGAGCAGGGGATTCGTCCGAACACAATCCGCCTTTCAATCGGCACTGAGCACATTGACGATATTATCTTCGATTTATCCGAAGCGTTTGACGCAATTTAATTTCATAATGTTACTTAAAAAAAGTCATCCCGATGATTTGGGATGACTTTTTGTGTTATTACAGATTATTACCCAGCGTAATAATCTCAGCCCATTCAACAGGGCCTATCGCGCCGGTCTGTTCAATTCCGAGGTACTGTTGAAGCGCAATTACCGCCGCTTTAGTCCTCACGCCGAAAATTCCGTCAACCTCAATCACAGGGATTTGCTCAACATTCTGACCGATTTTATTCAGATATCCCTGAATAATCCTCACGCTCTCTCCGCGGTCGCCTTCAACCAAAAATCTGCCCGGGTACGGCTCTCCGATAGCGCTCTGATAGTTCGCAGGAAGCTCGCTGACAACCATGTTGTACACTTGTTCAATGCGGTTAAAAACGTTTGCGTCTACCACACCCGTCACAGGCAGCTCGTAGGTGTTCTGAAAGCTGAAAACCGCGTCGCGCGTGAGCTCACCGAAAAAACCCGTAATCGGAATCGGCGGAAGCTCGGGAAAAAAGTAGCCGATAAACGCGAGGTAGTATTGAAGCGCCTCAACGTCCTCGCCCTGACTGCCCATATTCAGTTCTCTCGTGTATCTTCTCGCAACCTCGGAGATTGTCAGCCCCTCTCCGGTAAGCTCGGAAAGCCGCTTTACCGAAGCAAAAATCTGCTTGATTTTGTACCAAGTTGCCTTTCCGACAATTCCGTCGGGGGACAGGTTAAAAATCTCCTGAAACTTCTTGACAGCGTTCTCGGTCTCCAAATCAAAAACGCCGTTGATATACTGAATTTTCGGTATCGCCGGGTAGTTCTGCGAAATCCTGTTCAGCTCGCGCTTAATTGTCACAACGTCGTCTCCGAACGAACCGCGCCGAAGCGCTACTCCCGGGTATGACTGCGTGTTGTCGCTGATAGGCGCGTTGTATACAAGCGAAATATCGTCGCCGTAGTAGTACCGCAAAATCTCAATCGGGCTAAGCCCGCGGTTTGCAAGCGTAACACTGCCCCACTGAGAAAGACCGTTGCAGCTCGTCGTGTAGCCGTCGCAAAACTGCGCGTAAAGCGGCTCAACACGCCCACGGCGGACAATGTAGTTGTTGAATATTTCATCGACAATTGCGCTGATGTTGCTGTAAACCTCGCCGTCCTTGTTAAACGCCTGGTCAATCGCGGTGTTGTTTGTGATGTCAAAATCATAGCCGCGGCTGCGGTAATACTCGGTGTAAATTCGGTTGAGCGCAAATGAAATCTGCGCCAGAATATTCGCTCTAATCGCATTTTCAGGCCACGTGGGGTATATCTCGGACGAAGCGACGTTTTTGATGTACTCGGTAAACGGTAGCGTGACGTTCTCCGCAGGCTGGTTAGGTCTGCCGAGGTGCACAGTGATGTAGGTTGGAATAACAGGAGAAGCCATATTACCGCTCCAATCCAATTCCGAGAGGGTTAAGGCTCACGGGCAAAATCGTTTCCACTCTGTCAAAGATGTTCACAGGGCAGTCCACAATCGGTTCAAAACCCGGGTGATATGCAGAAATCAAATACTGCGTAACGCTGTCGGAAGCGTTCTGCGGAGTTTGACTTTCGGCGCTGAGCTTTGACGGCAGGACAATTTCGTTGACAATTCCCGACGAATCGGTTGTATCGTTATAAATCGAGTATCGTTTACCCTTGTAAATCATCGAGACGTCGACAAAAACATCCTTAAGCGGAAAAGCGTCCTCGGCAACGCTCGCCTGAATTTTTAGCGAACCGCGCCCCTTGTTTTCGTCAATATATTCCTGATACTCAGGCTTAAACGGAGTCTCGCCCGAAGGCTTAGGCATATTTTCGGTCATAAAAAACTCTCCTTTCATAGTCATACTATGCAGGAGAGGGGTTTAGTTGTATTAAGAGTTTAGAGTTTAATAATTTTAATGCCTCCCACGTCACTTGTTACGGGGGAGGTGGCGCGCCGCTTTAGCGGCGTGACGGAGGGGGCGGCACTTCCTGTATCACCACGTTTTGAACTGTAACAGATATCTGTAGCCCCCTCAGGCATTTTGTTGGCAAAATGCCAACTCCCCCAAAGTGCATCACACATTGGGGGAGCCTTTAAAAAAACAATAATTTTTCGATTTCATTTTCTAAAAAATTTTATCCTCGGCATAATAAGCTGCGCGCACAGTCCCGTGAACAGTCCTGCCAAGCATCCCGATACAAGCAAAAACGGATAGTAAGCGAAAATCTGAACCGTTTGCGTTACAATAATCGCCGCGATAATCTGCCCTGTGTTATGCAGAACCGCGCCCAAAATGCTCGCAATCCAAATGTGTTTTTCGTCGATTATCCTTTTTAGCAGCAACATACCGAGCAGGCACAAAACCGCTCCCGAAGCGCTGTAAATAAGCGCTGTAATGTTTCCGCCGAAAATCGAGCCGAGCACAAGCCGCACGCCGACAATCATAGCGACCTCATACGCCTTGTAGTGATAAACCGCAAAGACCGTGATAATATTTGCAAGCCCCAGCTTAATTCCCGGAATGGGGAAGGGGTTGGGGATTTGCAGCTCAACTATAAAAATAATCAGTGATACTGCCGTGAGCACCGACAGCTCGGCAAGTCTTTTAGCTTTCATAAAATACCTATAATTCTAAATTAGGGCAACACCGCACGATTCAGGTGTGCGGATTGCGCCGTAAGATTTTTCGTCAGGATGCACAAATAAATTGAGGTAAGGCTGGCGCCTTGCCGAGATTTTTTGGGCAGTCTGACGGAGTAATATTCAAGCAAGGCGTGCACCGCGAATTGTGCGGTGTTGCCTTAGAATATAATTATCTCGCGACAGCGTCAACGCCATCCTCGTAACCGTCTGCAAACTCAATGACAAGGTGGTTAGGCAGGCAGACAATCGGCATTGAAGCAGAGCTAAGCCAGCCCATATTAACGCAGGTTTTGTCCGGACATTCGGCTTCCTTAACGCGGATTTTGCCGTCCTTAATCTCAACGGTATTCGAGCTGTTGCCGTAGGGAATTTCAATTTCGCTGTCCTCGGTGTTGCTCAAATCAAAGCTGTACAAAAGCCTGCCGTCACGCTTGATGTTGACATTGTTTTTTTTAGGGGTAAACAGCACCATCGCGCTTCCTATAATTCCGATAAAGAATATTAAAACGCAGATTAAAATAAGAATTTTGTTCTTCATTATATCAGCTCAAAGCGCTTGATTTTTTCGCCGCCGCGCCAGAAAATCTCGTTAAACATATCGTATGGTCTTGCCCAAACTTCGTCGGGATTGTTCACCGAGCGGTAAATTACAAGCTTTTCGCCGGTCTCGCTGTGCTTGGCAAAGCCCGTAACCTCGTAAACGTTGCCCTTAAAGTGGCGGTACTTTCCGCCGACAAACACGCCGTCCTTCTTAGGCGGTTCGGGCTTTTCTTCTGTTTTTTTAGAATTGTCCGCGCTGACAGGCTCGTCAAGATTTAACTTAAAATCACCGTTGTTGACAACCAAAATTCTCGACGAATACGCATCAACGTCAAGCTCGCACCAGCCGTTGCAGTCAAATACCTGATTGCCGTTAAGCACGTCGGTAAGCTTTGCGTTACAGCGCGAGTCAAAGCCGACTCTCTCGGTGTGGTCGGTCAAATTAAACATCACAAATACGGTCTGAGTGTCGGTAAAGCGCTTGTAAACGAGCTTTTCGTTCATAATGTTGACGTTCTCAAACTTTCCGTACTTAAGCGCTTCAAGCGCAAGGCGGATTTTCCCGAGCTTTACAAGGTGGTCAAAAAGCTGATAATTTGCGTTCGGCACATTGTTGAGGTCAAGGCACGGACGAAGGTCGTAGTCGCTCTCGCGGGTTCTCTTACCTTCAATTCCGTACTCACTGCCGTAGTAAATCGACGGTACGCCGGGCATGGTGTAGAGCATTGTGTGAATGGGGAACAGATGGTTTTTATCCCTCAAATTGCTCGCGATACGGTTAACATCGTGGTTGTCTACAAAGTTGTAGGTGTAAATATTTTGGTAAATTCCGCCGTTTGAAAACTGCCTTTGAAGCGAGTGCGCAATCTCAAAATAATTGTGGTCGTTGTGGCTTGAGTACAAGCCCTTGTAGCACTCATAGTTTGTTACTGAGTCGAGCGCGTCGGGATTAGCCAAGCGGTTGTAGTCGCCGTGGGTAATCTCGCCGTACAGCCAAAATTCGGGATTTTTGGACTTGCAGAGGTTCTTGAGCTTTTTAAAGAACTCAATGTCAATCACATCCGCGGCGTCAAGGCGCAGACCTTCAATTCCAAACTCGTCAATCCAAAAGTTTACAGCGTCAAGCAGGTGGTTAACAACGTCGGGATTTTGCAAATTCAGCTTAACAAGGTCATAGTGACCTGCCCAGCCCTCGTACCAAAACGGATCGCCGTAGGGGCTGTTTCCGCCGAAGTTCAAATTCTGGAACCATCCGCAGTAGGGCGAATCCCACTTCTTTTCCTGAACGTCCTTAAAGGCAAAAAAGTCTCTGCCAACGTGGTTAAACACGCCGTCAAGAATAACCTTAATACCGTTTTCGCGCAGAGTATCGCAGATTTTCTTAAAGCTCTGATTGTCACCCAAGCGGCAGTCAACACGCTTGTAGTCAATAGTATCGTAGCCGTGGCGCGAGCTTTCAAAAACCGGGTTAAACACAATCACATTAACGCCGAGCTTTTTAAAATGCTCAATGCTGTCATAAATTTTATCAAGGCGGTAGCTCTGCACGCCGTCGTTTTCCTTAGGTGCTCCGCAGTAGCCGAGCGGATAAATATTGTAAATAATAGATTCGTTAATATAACTCATAAAATTACTCCTTTGTTATAATGGAAAATAATTATAACATAAAATTTCCTATTGTGCAAATCCGAAATATGTGATACAATATAATGTAATATTTAGTCTACGGAGGAAATTATGAACAAAATTCCTGAAAATAAAACCAGAAAAAGGCTTAGAATAACGCTCTGTGTGCTTTATCTTTTCCAGCTTATATTCTGCGCATGGCCGTATTATCAGTTTGTTCAGGACGGCAAGCTTGTCACCGATTCGGTTTATGAAATGCTAAGCGCTCTCGGCACAGGCAACGTAATCGGCGCGTCGTCGTCGGACTTTTCGGCAATCACAAGAATTCTGCCGCTTAACTTTATTTTCGTAATCATTCCGATAATCGGATTTTTCTTCTGTGCGTTTGACAAAGAGCGCAACCTAAAGAACATCGTATCTCTGTTGTGCTGTCTTGCAGGCGTAGTTTCAATCCTCACTATTGTAACAATCAACCTGATTTCGCTCGGCTCAATGCTCGCACTGCTTGTTTATCTGTTGACAAGCTTCCTTTCGACAATTTCAATCTTCGCGCGTTACTCAAAGAGCAAAGAGGAGATAGAAAAGGAAAAACAGCAGGCTGTAAAAAAGAACTAAAAAATTACTGTCATTCCTGATTTTCGGGAATGACAGTTTTTAATTGCTTTATTAAATTACATAGTCGTTAGCGACCATATCCTTTTGATTGTCCAAAAGGTCCTGCAGCGTAACGCTGTCGAGGTAGTCGGTAATCACCTTGTTAAGCCCCTTCCAAAGCGGCAGGGTAATGCAGTCCTCACGCCTCGGGCAGTCAACAGGCTCGTGGTCAAGGCAGGCGACGGGAGCAATGCTTCCCTCGGTAAGCCTGAGAATAGCGCCGACGGTATATTTGTCGGGAGATTTAGCCAGCTTGTATCCGCCCTGATAACCGCGGTTTGCATTGAGTACATCCGAGCGGTTGAGCACCGGAATAATCTGCTCAAGATATTTTTTCGATATGCCCTGTCTTTCGGCAATATCCTTTAAGGCGATAAATCCGTCGTTTTGATGTTCAGCCAAGTCAAGCAGCATTCTCAGCGCGTATCTGCCCTTTGTAGAAATTTTCATTTAAATCCCACCAATTCGATATGTTATTAGTATTTTATCATATTCTAATACTTTTTTCAAGTTTTTTCGCTCAAAAACACTTGATTGTTTTTCAATAAAATTATATAATAGCTATTACAGTATAAAAGAGGTATTTATTATGAAGAAAAAGTTTTACGGTATAATAGCGGTATTTCTCGCCGCGGCAACGGTCGCTTCATTTGCAGGCTGTGCCAAAAAGAATAACCAGAGCTCGTCATCCCAGAGCGGTAATGTAAAGCCCGTATCCGCCGGCAGCGCGACCGACTTGCTCAAAAACGCAGAGATGCTCAACTTTGAGGGCACAGTTGAGGACACAAACGTCGACCCTGTCTACACCGATTTTGCGGTAAGACTCGCGCAGAATACAAATAAGGACGGAGAAAACTTCTATATCTCCCCGATTTCCGTAATGTACGGGCTCACCCTCGCGGCAAACGGCGCTCACGGCGATACATTAACCCAGTTTGAAAAGACTCTCGGCGGCAGCACATACACGCTCAACCGCTACTTTTACTTTGCCATGGAGGGCGAGTACCAAAACGACTCCGCAAAGTTTAATATCGGCAATTCGCTTTGGATAAACAGCATGACAGGCTATAAGCCCGATAAAAAGTATCTTAACGACGTGCGCACCTTCTTTGACGCCGCTGTTCTCTATGATGATTTTGAGAATGTCGGTGACAATATGGGAACTTGGCTTAAAAGCAAGGGCGTTGCTCAGAATACTAAGTTTATTCCCGAGGCAACCGACTCTATGACGTCTGTAAACTCGCTCGCGCTCACCGCGGACTGGAGCACATATTTCACCGAGAGCGCAACAAAAACAGAGAAGTTCACAGGCTCGGACGGCAAGCAGTCCGATGCCCTGATGATGAACGGCTACGCTGAGTATTACATTAAGGACGACAAATCCGAGGGCTTTACAAAGACTTTCGACGGTAACCGCTACGGCTTTGCCGCGATTATGCCCAATGAAGGCGTAAGCATTGAGGATTATATCAAGTCAATGACCGGCAAAAACCTCATGAATATGTTTAAGTCTGCCGAGCAAAAAGACATCGCAGTGGCTGTTCCCAAGTTCTCACAGACCACCGACTACAGCTTTAAGGACGTCCTTACAAAGATGGGCATTACCGACGCTTTCGACAGCGACAAGGCTGACTTTATCGCTATGGGCACTGCCGACGCAGACCTGTATCTTTCAAACGTAATCGGCGAGGCTGAAATCAGCGTTAACGAAAAAGCAATCAACAAAAACCCCGGCAATACCAAGAAAATCACCTCAATGAGAGCGGACAAAAAGATTACTCTCAACCGTCCGTTTGTCTATGTGATTTATGATTTATCTTCAAAAATCCCGAAGTACATCGGAGCATACAAAAAAGCAGGCGCGTAAGCCTGCTTTTTCTTTATATATCAAATATCAAAACTCCGTGTAAATCATATGCGCAACCGCATTGTCAAGCACAAGCGGCTTGTCGTAGTCGATCCTGTTGATAAAGCCGTACAGTCTGCCGAAAACAACCGAGGTTTTGCCCATCTCGGCAATCATCGCCTTGCCGGACACCGTAAACGGCTTAAATGAGATATCCAAAGCCCTTACGCCGCCCCTGAAAAACATAGGTCGGTCAATTCTGTTCGGCGTTCCCTTAACGGTAATCTGCGACAGCTTTTCGAGCTTGCCGTCAACAAAAAAGCAGTTCTCACTGCCGTAGCGGTTGTCACCGACGCGGCTTGCAAGGTTCAGCGTAAACCTCTTTCCTCCGATGATACAGTCCGAGCATAAACGCTGATAACTGTGCAGCCTCGGCTTTTTAAATCTAATACGGTCAAAGCTTCCTCTCGCGCTGTCGGCGCTGAGCTTGTAAACCATATTGCCTGCCTTAATAAATCCCTGCGCCGAAAAGCAGGGCATAAAGCGCTTAAGAAAGTAGAATTTTCTGTTTCGCTCAAACGGCGCAAGCTGATCGAGAACATCACTATTGTTCTTTAAAAGAAATATATCAAAGCTCATCGAGCTCATTCCGCCAAAGCCTGCAAACTCGCATTTAAGGCTTTTTCCGTTCGGCAATTCGGCAATTTTAAGACGCATATTTTTTCGCTCAAACTCAAATTCACCGTTGTCCGCGTTGTCGGGCAGCGGTTTTTTCATAACCCTGCGCTTTTGAATAACGCTGTCGCAAATAATACCGCCGCGCTTCAGGTCGGCAATCGCGATTTTAATTCCAAAATCCGCGCCGAGATTTTCAATCGACAGGTACATCGAGCACTCGTCGCTCGTCACAAAGTAAGTGTCGCGCTGGCTGTGTCTGCCGTCGATGTTGTAGTCGAGCAGCAGCTTTTTTGCCCAGCCTGCGTTTTGCACCTTGCCGTTATCCTCAAAAACACGGCAAGCTTCCGTAAATTCGTTCTGCATTTAATCACTCCGAATTATTTATACACATATCCGAATACAATATACCAAAGATTATTCTTCTTTTCAAGAATTATAACAGAATTGTAAATGGTAATAATCTTTTGTTATTGTGAATACATTAAACCAAAAGGATGTGTTACCGTGAAAAAACTGTTATTTTCAGCCGTAATTATCAGCTTGTTAATGCTGTGCGGCTGTACCCAAAATGCCCCGAGTCCGCAAAATGAGCTTATATCCTCAAATTGGACTGCAAGTCTTGACGGAGGGGGAGAGCTCTCGCTGAAATTCTACGGAGAACCGGGCGATTTATCCGCGGAATTCAACCTAAAAAACGCGGGAAAAGACATTACAATCAGCGGCGACTGCCTTGTTGACAACACAAGCATAGTGATATTTGACAGCTCAGTCAGCCAAAACTACGCCTTTGACTACACCCCGAAGGGCGATACCCTCGAAATCACTTATAATAACAGCACCCTAACTATGCAAAAGGAGTCATAAAACAGTCAAAAAATATTGCCATTTTCAACCCTTTGTGCTATAATAACTTAGTATGTGTTATTATACCATTTTTTCGGAGGTAATATTTTGGTAGTGTTTGGAATTGACCCGGGTTACGCAATCGTGGGTTGGGGAGCAATCAGCTTTCAGTCAAATACCTACAAGGCTATCGGCTACGGCTCGGTCGAAACCGAGGCGCATACCGACTTCAACGCCCGTCTTGAATATATCTACGACGAGCTTTATTCAATTTTAAGCCGCTGCCGTCCCGACGCTCTCGCAATTGAGCGGCTGTATTTTCAGACAAACCAAAAAACCGCAATCAAGGTTGCGCAGGCAAGGGGAGTAACGCTTTTAGCGGCTCAAAAGCTCAAAATTCCGATTTTTGAGTACACGCCCTTGCAGGTGAAAACTGCCGTAACAGGCTACGGCAAGGCGCATAAGCCTCAGGTAATGGAAATGACGCGCAGGCTGTTAAAGCTCAGTGAAATGCCCAAGCCCGACGACACCGCCGACGCCCTGGCAATAGCAATCTGCCACGCACAGGCGGCAGGCTCTGAGCTGAGAATGAAAATGTACAGCAAGAGCAATCATTACCAATAATCAATTATTTTATTATTTTTTATAAATTAAACAGCATATTAAAAACGATAAAATTGTTTAGATGATTATAAAATATTAAACTCTAAACTCTAAGGTGATAAAATGTTCTATTCCGTAAGAGGAAAATTAATTCATATGGATTCAAGCACCGCAGTTGTCGAGTGCGGCGGAGTCGGCTACAACTGCCAGACCACAATGAATACGCTTAAAAATCTGCGCCTTGGCGACGAGGTAACGCTTTTTACCTATCTCAACGTCCGCGAGGACGCCATGGAGCTGTTCGGCTTTTCGGCAAAAACCGAGCTCGACACCTTCAAAACCCTAATAGGCGTAAGCGGCGTAGGTCCAAAGGCAGGTCTTGCGATTCTCTCCGAGCTCAGTCCTGAGCAGGTAGCGATGGCAATCGCGACAGACGATATTAAAACTATCACGCGCGCGCAGGGAGTCGGCAAAAAAATCGCCCAGCGAATTGTGCTTGAGCTTAAGGACAAGCTCGCAAAGTCGCTTTCTTCGGAGGATACCTCACTTCCGTCGGCGGCAGCAGCGGCAAACGCAGCTATGGGCAACATTCCAAAGGCGATAGAGGCTCTCGGAGTTCTCGGATATTCTCCTGCCGACGTTTCGGGCATACTCGCGACAATGGACAGCGCGCTGCCTGTTGAACAGCTTATCGCGCAAACTCTCAGACAGATGGGAAGACAGTAATGAGCAATACGCATTTTTCGGATGAATTTGATTTTGAAAACAGAATAATGGATACAAACGAAATTCCCGAGGACGTCTCCGAAGGCGATAATCCGCTCAGACCGAAAAACCTCGACGAATATATCGGTCAGGACAAGGCTAAGGACAACCTCAGGGTGTATATCGAGGCGGCAAAAATCCGCCACGAAACCCTCGACCACGTTCTCCTTTACGGCCCTCCGGGTCTCGGTAAAACCACCCTCGCCGGAATTATCGCGAACGAGCTCGGCGTAAATATCCGCATAACCTCAGGCCCCGCAATCGAAAAGCCCGGCGATTTGGCGGCGCTTCTTACAAACCTCAACGAGGGCGACGTGCTCTTTATCGACGAAATCCACCGCCTAAGCCGCGCGGTTGAGGAGGTCTTGTACCCCTCAATGGAGGACTTCGCAATCGACATTATCACGGGTAAAGGACAGATGGCGGCTTCATATCACCTGCCTTTGCCGAGGTTCACTCTTGTCGGCGCGACAACAAGGGCAGGCCAGCTAACAGCGCCCTTGCGCGACCGTTTCGGCGTGCTTTTAAGACTTGAACTATACACCCCCGAGGAGCTTGCGCAGATTGTAACCCGAAGCGCCGGAATCCTCGGAATTCAGATAGACTACGAGGGAGCGATTGAGGTAGCCTCGCGCTCGCGCGGTACACCGCGAATTGCCAACCGTATGCTAAAACGTGTGCGCGACTTTGCGCAGGTTATGTCGGACGGCGTAATTACTCTTGAAACCGCCCGAACCGCCCTTGACAGGCTCGAAATTGACGAGCTCGGCCTCGACCAAAACGACAGGCGAATGTTAGAGGCGATTATAAAATTTTACAACGGCGGCCCTGTAGGGCTCGAAACCTTAGCCGCCGCAATCGGTGAGGAAGCCGTGACAATCGAGGACGTTTACGAGCCGTACCTAATGCAAATCGGCTTTTTAAGCAGAACTCCGCGCGGCAGATGCGTAACCGCCGAAGCCTGCCGACACCTCGGCTATGAATTCCCCAAGGGCGCGATAAACGGCGCGGTTACTCAGCCAAACCTCTTTGATAATTAATTATGTAGGGTTCGGTCTATTTAACAATTCCTTATAACTGTAACGTTTGCAACGCAGACTCTTAACTTGATTTTAGGAAGATTTATAATGAGATTATCTCAAAACTGGAAAGATTATGAGCTTATAGATACCTCCGACGGCGAACGCTTGGAACGCTGGGGAGATATAATATTAATCCGTCCCGATCCGCAGATTATCTGGTCAACAGGCAAGAAAAATCCGCTCTGGAAGAACGCCCACGCGCGTTACCATCGCTCAAACAAGGGCGGCGGCTACTGGGAGCAGTACAAAAAAGTTCCGCAGCGCTGGACGATAAACTACGGCGACCTTGTGTTTAACATCAAGCCCATGGGCTTTAAGCACACGGGAGTTTTCCCCGAGCAGGCGGTAAACTGGGACTTCGCGGCTAAGAAAATCCGCGAGCAAAACCGTCCGCTAAAGGTGCTTAATTTGTTTGGCTACACCGGCTGCGCAACGCTGTCGTGTATGAACGCCGGCGCTTCTGTCTGCCACGTTGACGCCTCAAAGGGTATGGTGCTCTGGGCTAAGGAAAACGCTCAGTCCAGCAAAATCGCGGACAAGCCTGTGCGCTGGCTGGTTGACGACTGCGTAAAATTTGTGCAGCGTGAAATCCGCCGCGGAAACCAATACGACGGAATTATTATGGATCCCCCATCCTATGGCAGAGGCCCGGGCGGAGAGGTCTGGAAGCTCGAAGAACAGCTTTATTCGCTTGTAAGCCTGTGCAGGCAGGTTCTTAGCGACAACCCCGTATTCTTTATACTCAACTCCTACACAACAGGGCTGAGCCCTGCTGTAATGCAATATTTGCTCGGCGTGCTGCTTCAAAGCAAATTCGGCGGCAAGGTGTCGAGCGACGAAATCGGACTAAAGGTGACCGACACGGGTTTAATATTGCCGTGCGGCTCAACCGCAATCTGGGAGAATTAAAATGAATTTTATTTCTATACAGAACGTGCGGTTTTCCTATGACGACATCGAGGAAACAAAAAATCCCGTTTACGCTGTAGACGGCGTTTCACTCGAATTCGAAAAAGGCGGTTTTACGGCTGTAATCGGCCACAACGGCTGCGGAAAATCCACGCTCGCAAAGCACCTCAACGCAATGCTATTGCCGGACAGCGGCAAGGTGTATGTGGACGGTGACGATACATCTGACGAAAACAAAACTTACGATATACGCGAAAAGGTTGGTCTTGTCCTGCAAAATCCCGACAACCAGCTTGTAGCCTCAATTGTCGAGGAGGACGTTGCCTTCGGCCCCGAAAACCTCGGAATTGAGCCTGCCGAAATCCGCAAAAGGGTGGACAACGCTCTAAAGGCGGTCGGTATGTACGATTACCGTATGCACGCGCCGTACAAGCTTTCGGGCGGACAAAAGCAGAGAATCGCAATCGCAGGCGTGCTCGCAATCGAGCCGCAGTGCATTGTGCTCGACGAACCAACCGCAATGCTTGATCCCAGCGGCAGGGCAGAGGTAATGAATACCCTTATTAAGCTCAACCGCGAAATGGGTATCACCGTTATCTTGATCACCCACTTTATGGAGGAAGCTGTTTTGGCTGACCGCGTTGTGGTTATGGACGGCGGCAAGGTGCTCACCCGGGGAACTCCCGACGAGGTTTTCTCTCAGGTGGAGCTGCTCAAAAAGCACAGGCTCGACGTTCCGCAGGCGGCAGAGCTTGCGTTCAGATTAAAGGGACGCGGAGCGAATATTGACAAAATCCCCCTCACAGCGGAGGAATGCGTAAAAATGCTCGGGGAGGTGCTTGGATGAGCGAAATTCTCGAGTTAAAGAACCTCGGCTTTGTCTACGGACAGGGCACGCCGTTCGAAAAACGCGCGGTTGATAACGTAAGCCTTAAAATCAACAAGGGCGAGCTTGTCGGCATTATCGGTCATACAGGCTCCGGCAAATCAACCCTTGTCCAAATGCTCAACGGTCTTATAAAACCTACCGAGGGCGAAGTTATTTTGGACGGCAAAAGTATCTGGGCAGAGCCTAAAAAAATCCGCTCCGTCCGCTTCAAGGTCGGAATGGTCTTTCAGTACCCCGAATATCAGCTATTTGAAGAAACCGTATATAAGGATATCGCGTTCGGCGCGATTAATAAAGGACTTAGCGGCGACGAGCTCGACCGCGCGGTAAGAAGCGCGGCGGATTTTACAAGCCTTAAGCCCGAGCTGCTCGATAAATCCCCCTTTGACCTTTCAGGCGGAGAAAAGCGCCGTGCGGCAATCGCAGGTGTAATCGCTATGCAGCCCGAAATCCTCATTCTCGATGAGCCAACGGCAGGACTTGATCCGATGGGACGTGAAATTCTGCTCAGCCAGATTGTCCGCTACCATAAAGAGATGGGCAACACGGTACTGCTCGTGTCCCATAGTATGGAGGACATCGCTCGCGTTGCCGACAGGGTAATCGTGATGAACAGCTCAAAGCTTGTTATGTTTGACACGACAAAAGAGGTGTTCGCCCACGGTGACGAGCTCGAAAAATGCGGCTTAAAAGTCCCCCAGATAACCAGAATAATGCAGAGCCTAAAACAGCGCGGCTACGATATTCCCGACGGAATACTAACCGTGGACGAAGCGCTTGAGGCGCTTTCGGCTCTCCTGAAAAAGGAGGGTAAAATATGGTAAGAGACGTAGCCTTCGGTCAGTATTTCCCGGGAAACAGCATAATCCACAGGCTCGACCCGAGGGGAAAAATCCTGACCTTCATCGCCTTTGTCGCGATAATTTTCTGCACCTTCAACTACTGCTCTCTCGCAGTAACTGCGGCGTTTACCGCACTGTTTTTAATACTCAGCAAAATCCCCTTCAAATTCTACTTCAAAAGCCTTAAGGTGATAATCTTCATCGTAATAATCACATCCATTTTCAACCTGTTTTACGGAACGGGTGACGTAATTTGGCAGTGGGGAATAATAAAAATCACGTGGAACGGAATTCACAGGGCAGTTTTTGTAACGTCAAGGATAATCTGCCTGATTTTTGCAAGCTCCTGCCTGACCTTCACAACCTCACCCACAGAGCTTACCGACGCGATAGAAAGGCTGATGAAGCCGCTCGGCGTAATTCATTTTCCGGTTCACGAAATCTCGATGATGATGTCGCTTGCGCTCAGGTTTGTGCCTACCTTGCTCGAGGAAACCGACAAGCTTATGTCGGCGCAAAAGGCGAGGGGAGCGGATATGGAATCCGGCAACCTGTTCAAGCGCGTCAAGGCGCTTATCCCGATTCTCGTACCGTTGTTTGTGTCTGCGTTCAGGCGCGCGTATGATATCGCGACTGCCATGGAATGTCGCTGCTACCGCGGCGGAGCAGGCAGAACAAGGATGAAATCCCTGCATTTTTCAGCCATTGACGTTGTTTCGTTCATCGCCATGGGCTTAGTAATCGGCGGAGTAATTGTATGCAACATATTGATAACGAACGTAATCTGAGAAACCTCCTGATAACAATTTCATACGACGGCAAATGCTTTCACGGCTGGCAAATCCAGCAGAACGCTTACACCGTCCAGGAGGCTTTTCAGAAAGCGCTTTCAAAAATAATCGGCAGCGAATTTGACCTAAAGGGCTGCAGCCGTACCGACAGCGGAGTTCACGCAAATATGTACTGCCTCAGCGTAAAAACCGCCCATCCGATTCCCGTGCAAAGGCTCAAAGCGGCGCTCAACCGCTGGCTTCCTCTCTCTATAGCAGTAATGGACTGTGTAGAGGTTGACGACAGCTTTCACGCGAGGTACAGCTGCAAAAGCAAGGAATATATCTACAAAATTTGGAACAGCGAGGTCAGAAATCCGTTTTTGGACGGCTACGCTCTGCACTACCGCTATAAAATCGACGAAAATTTACTCAACAGCGCCGCGCAGGCGTACCTCGGCAGTCACGATTTTACATCGTTTTGTACTCAGGACAGCCGCGAGCCCGGAGATATGACGCGCACGGTAAAGCATTTTTCGGTAACGCGCGACGGTGAAATGGTGACTATGAAGGTAGAAGCCGACGGCTTTCTGTACAATATGGTGCGCATAATGGTCGGAACGCTTCTAAGAGTTCAGCAGGGAAAAATCAAGCCCGATGAAATCCCTTCTATTATTGAAAAAAAGGACAGGAGCTATGCAGGGCCTACCGCCCAAGCGTGCGGACTGTATTTAAATAAAGTAAATTATTGATTGTGTTTTTTGATTGGAGTTTAAAATGTTCAAGAGAAAAAAAGGACGCTACTCTGAAAAAAAGGTAAATAAAGACCGCAAGGTTATAAGCTACGAGGACGTCCCGCTCGAAGATTACGAGCAGGAAAAAACCGACTTATCTCCCGCGGCTGTCAAAAAAATAATAATCGGCGTGGTTATCGCCCTTGTTGCGGGATTGATTGTTTTCGCCTTTGCGAACCGCGACAAGCTCACACCGGAGAACATTTCCGTGTGGTGGACATACGACGTTCTCGGCAACGCCGGCAAGGGCTATCCCGTCAATATCGTCGGAGCTGAGGTGAAGTCCGGCAACTTCACCGTGAACCAAAACCGCATCGCCTACGCTTCCGACACCTCGTTTGTAACTCTCAACTCCACCGGAGGCGAGATTGCGAACATCCAGCTCAGACACTCAAAGCCCGTTATGAAAACCGCGGAAAACAAATTTTTAACCTACGGTCTCGGTGAAAAAGAATTTCAAATCCTAAGCTTTGACAAGTCGCTCTACAGCGGCGAAGCCCAGGGCGTAATCTACACCGGAGACATCGCCTCAAACGGCGTTTACTGTGTTGTTACCGAGGGCGACGGCTATTTAAGCGAGCTTTACGTATTTAATAAGGACAATAACCGTATATTTAAATATTCTTTTTCAGAATATTACATCAACTCCGTCGCGCTCAACGACGACGGCTCGGGCTGTGTAGCCTGCGGAATTTCAAGCGACGGCGGCGCTATTAAAACAGGCGTGTACGTGCTTGACTTCGGCAAGGATAAGCCTGTAAATACTTACACCATCCCCGACGACGCTATAATCGACAGCAAGTATATCAGCGGCAGACGCGCCGCGTTAATCGGTGAAAACGCTTCATACGTAATCAAAATCGGAGCAGAGCAGTACAATACCGTAAGCTACGAGAGTATGCCGATGGTAAACTACTGCTTCAGCCCCCAAAACGGCTCTTTTGCACTGGCTCTATCCAAGAGCGGCGACGGCAGAAGCTGTTCGCTTATCAGCTACAATGACAACGGCGACAAGATGTTCGAGGTTGAAAACCGCTACGGCGCGGAATCGCTCTCGGTATTAGGCGGAACAATAGCCGTACTTGACGGAAATATGATTTACGCATATAATAAGTCGGGAACTCTAATCCATTCCTGTGACGCCGGAACAGGCTCGCAGGCGATTATTCTGACTTCTGACAAAACGGCTTATGTTTTAAGCATCAACCAAATCAGACAAGTCGACCTCAGCAAAAGTCCCGCGTCTCCCGACTCGGCAAAATAGAGGTATTTATGATATATTATCAAATCGGAGCGGCGGTAATCATCCTTTTGCTCATTTTAATCGGAGCGTACAGAGGAATTATCCGCACTTTGCTCAACCTGATAGGCTTGGCGCTAAACGCTTTTTTGTCCTATTACGTCTCAGGACCGCTCGCTCAGGGAATGTACGATACATTTTTTAAGCAGACGGTGATTACCAAAATCCAAGAGGCAGTCGCTCAAAAGGGCGTAAGCGTCGCGTATGAAAGCGCGTTGTCGGCTTTGCCCGACTGGCTCTCAAAAATGGTCGGCGCGGCAAATCAGCTGACGGGGCAGGGGATAGACAAGCTTGTCAGTAACTATAATTTGTCAAACGATCAAACGCTTTCCATCGCAAAGGCGATAGAATCGCAGCTTGCCCCGGCAATCGTCGCGGTAATGGCTGTAATAATAGTATTTATACTGTTCTTTTTACTGATGATAATTATAAAGCTTATCATCAGATTAATTCTAAGAGCGTTGAACGGCAGAGTGCTGAGAACCGTTGACAGGTTTTTCGGCGGTTTGCTCGGCGGAGTAGAAGGCGTTATACTCGTATATTTCTTGTGCTCGGTGTTCAACATTAATCTTTTTGCCTGAACAAGCAAAATTTTACACAGGTGGTTTTTATGCAAAATGAAAAGTGGAGTTTCAAGCCGTCTGACTTGGTCACAATTCCGAATATTTTATCCTATTTGCGGCTGATTCTTGTAGTGCCGTTTGTATACTACTTTATCAGGGGACTTTACGACGACCCGAGGCATTATATAACGGCTGCCGTATGTATCGGCGTTTCGGGGCTGACAGACTGCTTTGACGGCTTGCTCGCCCGAAAGCTGAATCAGGTGACTTCTCTCGGAAAAATTCTCGATCCGCTGGCGGATAAAATAACGCTCATAGCAGTTGCGGTATGTATGGTAATCTATATCCCGGCATTGCTTCCGCTTATGCTCGTCCTTTTTATCAAGGATTTCACAATGCTCATCTGCGGACTTGTGCTCCTTGTAAAGAAAATACCGCTGCCTGCCTCTCGCTGGTACGGCAAAGTGGCTACGGTGGTGTTCTATATTTCAGTCATCGTCATAATATTCTTAAAGGCGGTTTATCAGTACGAAAACCCGACCTTGATTTTGGTTTTGTTCTGCATAACCGCAGCGGTAATGGTTTTCGCTTTACTTAACTATTCAAAAATGTTTCTGGATATATTAAAAGAGAATAAGAACAAAGAGTAATTTAAGCACCAATTTACTTAAAGGGAGGTAAAATATGCTTTGCAGCAGATGTAAAAAACGGCAGGCTGTCGTTTTTGTTACCAACAACAACTCAAAGGACGCTCCTACAACAGGCTATTGCCTGACCTGCGCCAAGGAGCTGGGTATAAAGCCCGTTGAGGATTTAATCAAAAAAATGGGAATTTCCGACGACGACCTCGAGGCTGTTCAGGATCAGATGAATAATCTTATGCAGAATATGGGCGAGGGCGGCGATATGTCCGCGCTTATGGAGCAGCTCGGCGGAGCGGAGAACCTTGCGGAGCAGATGGAGGAATTCAAAAAGGAACAGTCCGGCAGCGAGGACGACGACTTTTCTCACGGCGCTCCCGCGTTTCCAAACTTCTTTAACAATATGTTCGGCGGCAATAAGGGCGGAGAAAACACCGCAGGCGGAGCTAATAATTCCAAAAAAGAAAAAAGCGGTAAAAAGAGAAAGCACCTCAACCTATATTGCGAGGATTTGACCGCAAAGGCGAGAGAGGGAAGAATTGACCGTATTATCGGCAGAGACAGCGAGATTGAGCGTGTTATCCAAATCCTTTCGCGCCGCAGCAAAAACAATCCCTGCCTTATCGGTGAGCCCGGCGTTGGTAAAACCGCAATCGCCGAGGGCTTGGCGCTCAGAATTGCGAACGGCAACGTTCCCCACAGACTGAAAAATAAAGAAATCCAGCTTCTCGACCTCACCGCTCTCGTAGCAGGCACACAGTTCAGAGGTCAGTTTGAAAGCCGTATCAAGGGACTTGTAGCCGAGATTAAGGAAAACGGCAACATCATCCTCTTTATTGACGAGGTTCACAGCCTTGTCGGCACAGGCGACAACGAGGGCACAATGAACGCCGCAAATATCCTCAAGCCTGCCCTTTCGCGCGGCGAGGTTCAGGTTATCGGCGCGACAACCTTTAACGAATACCGCAAGTATATCGAAAAGGACTCGGCGCTTGAAAGACGTTTCCAGCCTGTTAAGGTAGGCGAGCCCACAATCGCCCAGTCTATCGAGGTAATCGCAGGCGTTAAGGATTATTACGAACAGCACCACGGCGTTGTTGTTAACGACGATGTGGTTAGAAAGACCGTAGTGCTCTCAGAGCGCTATATAACCGACCGCTTCCTGCCCGATAAAGCGATTGACCTGCTCGACGAAAGCTGCGCATGCGCGGCGCTTCGCAACAAAAACCGCGAAAAGGCAGATAACCTTAATGACGAAAAGGCTCAGCTCCAGTTAAAGAAAGAGGAAATCACCTCAGCCGAGGAGGTTAACTACGAGGAGCTCGCGAAGGTAAACACAAGCCTTGCCCGGATTGACGGCGAGCTGTCAAAGTTCACACCCGAGGACTTGAACACCACTGTAACCGAGGAGGATATCGCCAAGGTTATCGAGCTTTGGACAGGTATTCCCGCGTCAAGAATTCGCGAAAACGAGCTTGCTAAGCTTGTAGATATTGAGGATAACCTCAAAAAGAAAATCATCGGACAGGACGAGGCTGTCGAGGCTCTCGCTTCCGCAATCAAGCGCAGCCGCTGTCAAATTTCACCGCGCCGCCGTCCCGCGTCATTTATATTTGTAGGACCCACAGGCGTAGGTAAAACCGAGCTTGTCAAGGTGCTCAGTCAGGAGCTTTTCGACACTCCCGAAACCCTTATCCGCCTTGATATGTCCGAGTTTATGGAGAAGCACTCCGTCTCGAAAATCATCGGCTCACCACCGGGCTATGTAGGCTATGACGAGGCAGGTCAGGTTACCGAGAAGGTACGCCGCCGTCCGTATTCGGTGCTGCTCTTTGACGAGATTGAAAAGGCTCACCCCGACGTTCTCAATATCCTGCTCCAAATTCTCGATGAGGGCAAGGTTACCGACGCTCACGGCAGAGCGGTAAACTTTGAGAACACCGTAATTGTAATGACCTCAAACGCCGGCTCGGGCAGCAGCTCAGCCGCTCTCGGCTTCGGTAAGACCGAGGACGAGGCTTCCAAGGAAAAGGTAATGAAGGCATTATCCGACTTCCTCCGTCCCGAATTTATCGCGCGTGTGGATGAAGTAATCGTATTCCGTTCTCTCGGGGAGGATGATTTCGTAAAGATTGCCGACCTTATGCTTGGCGAGTACGTTCCCACCCTCGAGGAAAAGCACATCAAGCTCACCTATGATGAAGCCGCGTGCAAGTACCTCGCAGGAAAATCATGTTCAGGCAAGAGCGGCGCGAGAGATTTGCGCCATACAATCAGGCGCGAGGTAGAGGAAAAAATCGCCAACGCAATGATCAGCTCAAAAACAGGCTCGGTAAGCGGTATAAATATTACCTCAGACGGTGAAAATATAATCGTAGAAGCAATTTAATACCCGAAAGGATTTGACACCTATGACTAAGCTCAAAAGAATAACCGCGGCTCTGCTGATTTTGATTATGACAGTTTCGCTGTGTGCCTGCTCGCCGGGTAATCCCCTCGCAGGCAAGTGGAACTACAATCTAAAGTTCAGCGACATAGTGGATTCTTATGTTAAGGGCAGCATACAGTCTGCCGATGAAAGCCAAAAGGCTATGTACGAGGAGCTTTATAAAGCGTTTGACGACTGCGACGTTATGCTTACGATGGAGTTTAATAACGATAAATCGTTTAAGTTCGCAGTTGACGATGAATCCGCAAAGTCGGCAATCGAGAAGATTAAGGAGAATATGAAAACCGCAATTCCCAATGCTTTCAAGGCGATGGGAATGAGCGACGAGGTTTTTGAAAAATATCTTAAATCCCAGAACAAGACGGTTGAAGATTTGGTAAACCAGTTTACCGAGGAATTCAGCGTCGATCAGCTCACAAAGGGAGTAGGCGCATCGGGTTATTACGAGCTCGAGGACAACAAGCTTTTCCTTTTTACGGGAGATAAAAGGGTAGACGCTAACTATTGCGAGGTTGAAATCAAAGGCAGCGAATTAAGTATCACAAAAGTAAACGGCACGGTTGAAGGCTTCAAAAGCGTAGAAAACATCCTGCCTATGAAGTTTACAAAAGCATAAAATTACAAACGCAAAACAGCGGCAGCTTCAAATTGAAAGCTGCCGCTGAATTTATTTTATATGTTGATTTACTGCATTTCCTCGTCGCCGCTCATAATATCCTGTTTGAATTCCTCGTTCATTTCAGGGTATGCAGAGAGCATAGGTTCAAGCTTTTTGCCTTTCTTGCGGTCGTAGTAGTTCTTTGTAATCTTAGCTACAAGTCCGCTCAGCGCGACAACGCAGATAAGGTTCGGAATAGCCATAAGCCCGTTAAATGTGTCGTCAATCGCCCAGATAAGCTCGCTGTGAATCAGCGTAGACGCCGCGATAAGCACAACATAAATAACCTTAAACGCCGTAACAATATGCTTGCGTTTTTCTTCCTTAACCCATCCAAAGCAGAACTCAACCGCCTTTTCGCCGTAATACGACCACGCGATAACCGTTGTGAACGCAAACAGCGGAAGGATAACCGAGAACACCGCCGTGCCGAAACCGCCGAAGTTGTCCGAGAACATCGTCATACTCATAACGCTGTCCTCCATCTTTGCGTCAAGCTTGTTTACATCAAAGGTTGTAAGGAACATCAGCGCGGTTAGCGTGCAGATAACGAAGGTGTCAAAGAATACCTCAAACACGCCCCAAAGTCCCTGCTTTACAGGCTCTCTTGTCTCGGAAGCCGAGTGGGCGATAACCGAAGAACCAAGTCCTGCCTCGTTTGAGAACACGCCGCGCGCCATACCTTTTTTGATAACCTCGGCAAAGGTGTAGCCGAGAATACCGCCGCCGACAGCCTGGAAGTTAAATGCCTTTTCAAAGATAAGACCAAAGGTTCTCGGAATGTTGTTAAAGTGAATACAAATCGCCGTAACCGACATAATTATAAAAATCAAGGACATAAACGGAACGAGCATCGAGGCAACCTTGCCGATACGCTGAATGCCGCCGATAATAACGATACCCGCGATAATCGCAACGCCTATACCGATTAGCAGCTTAACCAAATCTCCGCCGTCGGTAAGACCTGTGCGCGTAAGCGCCTCGTTAATTGTGCCCGAAATTTTGTTAGTCTGAACGCCGCTCATACCGATAGCCGCGAACATACAGAAAATCGCCGCCATATATCCGAGCCATTTCCACTTTAAGCCGTAGGCTATGTAGTAGAACGCACCGCCCGAGATATTGCCTTTTTTGTCCTTTTTTCTGTAGTAAAGACCAAGCACGTTCTCGGAGTAGTTTGTCACCATTCCGAAAAACGCCGAAATCCACATCCAGAACACTGCGCCCGGACCGCCTGTCAAAATCGCGGAAACAACGCCGACAATGTTACCTGTGCCGACAGTGCCCGAAATCGCCGTAGAAAACGCCTCAAACTGAGAAACGGATTTTACCCTCTCGTCCTTCTGACGTTTTTTGCCGATACTCTTTACCGCAGGGACAATCGTAGAATTCAGCGAGTCACCGAATTTGCGCACCTGCAAAAATTTCGTGCGGATTGTCAACAAAATGCCCGTACCGAGAATCAGAATGATAACGGGCCAACCCCATACAATGCCGTTAAGAAAGCTGTTGACGTCCTCAACGGTTTTCAGGAAACTTTCCCACATCTTTTACATCTTACTCCTTTTTTCAAACCGCAAAAGAAAAAGCCAGCGGCGCACGCTGACTTAATAAACAGGTAAAAACCATCTCCGTCCTTTTGCCTGAGAGATTAGCGCTCGGTAAATCCTCGCGTTTGCACCTTCGGCACTCAAATGAGATTCTCCGGAGTTTCGTCAGCAGACAGTCATAGCTGAATATTTCTGAATGCGTCGTCCGATATTTTATTCGTTAACATTTTATCATATTATTGCACTTTGGTCAAGTATCATCGTATAAAAATCACACCCGCAGCAATCGCCGCGGGTGTTAAGCTTTAATTTATAATTATTTACCGATGTTTGGCAGCTCGTTTTCCTCAGGTTTGTAATCGTGACCGCCGCTTGTGGAAATCACATCTTCGGTTTGAAACTTAATAATTTCAAGCTCGGTACGCTCATATTTTTCTGTTTTCATTTCATTTCCCTCCGTTATGCCTTAAAATAGTCCTTTGCGGCCTGAGTGTAAAGGTAAAATGCTCTGACAACATTTATCAAATTCTGATCGTTCGTGCCGCCGTTTAATACATTGTAGCAGTATCTCATAGGATTATATGTTACCGTGCCAGCGTTTTGATTATCTATCTTTATGGTGACGGTATAATCCTCCTGCGCCTTGCCGGAAGGAATGTTTCTGATACGTGCTACCCAGTAGCTTCCGTTTTGTTCGGTCTCTACCGTGTTTGTTTCACACTCAAAATTCACCGGTTTATCGCTGATAAATAACAGTGAAAGAGTTGTTTCCGATTTGAGAGACAGGGAAGATCTCTCAAAGCTCAAACCTTCAACCGTTATGTTTTCGGTATATGCTCTGTTGCCGACTGTTTCGGCAGTTACGCGGCTTACGTTCTTTTCCTCATCGGTCAGCAAGCCGTCGCTTGCGAGGTTGCCACTGTTTTTGTCAAAGAAAACCTGAGCATAAGAGCTGTAGTTGAGCAGAGTTTTAACAAGCGGAACAGCATTTTTGAACTTAGGATCCTCGTCCTGATGTTCAAGCAGATATTTCGCGTAGTCCTTAACCGAATAGGTGTATTCTTTGCCTTGCTTACCGTTTTCAGGCTCACTCAGCTGCTCCTTGATTTGCGAGGTAACTTCCTTTGCGGCAACGTTGCACTTAAATACGTAGTAGGTTTTGCCTTTAACCGTTTTTTGCAGAGCATACGGCAATGTTTCATCCGCCTGCTTGTTTACATAAACAATCTGTTCTCCGGGCTCGCCGTTTTTAGGAATGGTGAAGTGCATATAAGCGGTACTGCTGTTTGCAATCTCGCTGTCCAAATCCATATAGAAGTTTACGCCGATGTCGCCGTCGAGCGACAGGGAATAGCCTGCAAGCTTTGCTCCGAGGTCGTCGGGCTCAAACTCCGCCTTAACCTTAACCGGATTGTCAGGCATTGTAAAGGTTTTTGCTTCATCCTCAACTTTATATTTAACCGAAGAATTATCATATTTTTCAATATTTATATATTTTAGACGGTAGCCGTCCTCGGGAGTAACAGTAAGCGTTACCGTCTCGCCCTGAGCAGCAAATTCCTTATCTGAGCTTACAGTACCGTTTGTAATACCGTCATCAATGACGATTTTCGATTTCTTACTATAAGCCGCCGTATAAACAGCGTCGCCTGTTACAGCCGTAACCTCAGGAGTCCATCCGCTGAATTCGTATTTGTAAAGCTCTCCGCCGTCCTTGGTCGGGTTATCCTCACCGTAGGAAGGAACAAGCCCTTCTTCAACGGTATCTGTCTTAAGCACGGTTCCGTCGTCGTTTTTCCATGTTACCGTATGTGTCGGAATGTTATGCGGAACAAGGGTTTTACCGTTTAATGAAACAGTATCGGAACCGTAATTGCCTCTCCTAAATATTTCAGATGTATTATTTTTATTTTTGAAAGCCTTCAGCAGAGTGACGTTTCCGCCGTAGCTGTTCGAGTAAATACTGTCGGTGTCGTTTGTCCAGCTCAGGTTAATTGTAGAACCGCTGCCCGAACCGCTGCCTATGCCCGGCAGACGTTTGGTGGCGTGATCTTTATCTGTGCCGCCGTAGGCGTTAACATAGCCGCCCTGAATATTTACCTCGGCAGGTGTATTGTTACTTCCTATTGCCGCGCTGTTTGTCGCTCCGTGCGCTTCGGTATGACCGCCGCTTATAATAACGGAAATATTATTGGCTGAATTACCGCCGCCTATAGCTGCACCGTATTTTCCGCCGTAAGAGGTAATGTTTCCGTCTGAAATTTTAATTTCGGTTTTGCCGCTTTCAAATCCGCCGCCTATGCCTGCGCCGTTTGTGCCGCCTTTAGCGTTATAAATAGTGCCGCCTTCAATGGAAATGTTGCATAAGCCGCTATCGCCCGAGCCTATTCCGGCGCCGTTTGTGCCGCCGGTTGCGGTTTCTATTGTGCAACCTTTGAGCTCAACGGTGCATATGCCGTTGCGTCCGCTGCCGATTGCCGCCGCGTTGCTTCCTCCGGTAGATTCTTTTATAAAGCCGTTAGTTAAGGTACATTCAGCAGTACCGTTTAGTCCGCTGCCGATTGCCGCTGCGTTTTCGCCGCCGACAGCTTTTTCAATTACGCCGGTGTTTAATGTAATCCCGGCAGAGCCGTACTGACCGCTGCCGATACCTGCGCCGTTTTCTCCGCCTGTGGCTGAAATGGTTGTGCCGTTGATTTCGACTGTGCTGACAGGAGTATTTGAATTTTCATTATCGCTCGCGCTGCCGCCGATACCTGCGCCGTATTGTCCGCCTGTCGCGATAACGGTGCCGTCGTTGCCTGCGCTAAGCGTTACATATCCGGCAGCGTTATATCCCCCGCCGATACCCGCGCCGTACTGTCCGCCGGTCGCGGTAACTGTACCGCCTTCGACTGATACCGTACCGCTGCCTTTGCTTCCGCCGCCGATACCTGCACCGTATTGTCCGCCTTTCGCGGTGATTTTGCCGCCGACAAGGTTAATTGTGCCGCTGCTTTTGTTTTCTTCGCCGCCGATACCTGCGCTTCCGTTAACTTTTTCCGCGTTGGCAATCAGCGCTCCGCTTTTCAGCTCCTGACCGTAAATTGTCAGGCTGCTGCCCTCATTAACGGTAATTCCGGACAACGCGCTCAAAGTTTTGCCGTCACACAAAATAAGATAAACATCGCCGGAGCAGGTGATTCGGTTTGTAAATTCAGCGCTATCGGTCAGCGCGTACCAACCTCCGCCGAAATCATCAAAATGAGTACTTACCAATATAGGATTGTCGGCATACTGTGTTTTCCAGTTCTCATCAATATACGGAACCTTCTGACCTGAGTGCTCGAACGGAGGAATAAGAGTTTTTTTAATAAGCTGGTTAACATCAGGAGTATTATTATAATAGTATATACCTTTGAAGTATAATTCCTTGGTTTCTTTACATTTAAAATCCTTTGCGAGCGATAAATCGCCTTCGGCGTTTAACTCATACGTGTAAATGCTGTCATTTACGGAAGTCCAGCCAAAGGTAACCTGCTTTTCGGAAGATATACCGCCGCCCTTAGCCCAAACATTACCTCCGGTAATGGAAATCTTACAGGAAGCGCCGCCGATGTCCTGCTTTTTTCTGTCGGGGCTTTGTTCGGGCTGAATTGCCTCGTCGGAAAGATTATTTGAGTACGCTTTAACAGTGCCGCCTGAAATGCTTATAACCATTTTCGCGTCGCCTTCGCGCATAACATCGATCAGACTGCCTTCACCGATACCTGCAGCGTTGTTGCCGCCGGTAGCGTTGACAGTACCGCCTTTAATATAAATGCCGTCGCTGTCACCGGGCAAGGCTGTAACGGTATCAACCAAAGCACCGCAGCCTATGCCTGCACCTCCGGCTTCACCTTTCGCTGTAACAGTACCGCCGTTAATGGTAACGCTTCCCACAAAGCCGTTTTTACCGCCGCCAATAGCCGCGGCGTTCATACCGCCGATTACGCTGACAGTACCGCTGTTAATGGTTAGCTTTGAGAGGTTTTCATTATTGTTTCCGCCGATACCCGCGTTGTTTTCAGCGACGTTATCAATAACAAGAGTACCCTTGCCGTCGATAGTAAGCGATGAATCACCTGTCACGTGAAAGCCCTTTTTAACCGTCAGCGTTACGCCTTCGGTAAGCTTAAGCTTTACATCGCCGCTGCAATTTATCCGGTTATCAATCGTTAAATCATATGCCGATGTATAAGTTCCGCCTGAAAGCGACGTGGTGTTTGTCGTAAGCTTATCATCACCGATATCTTGTGAGATTTTATCCTCAGCCGCGTAAGCGGAGAAGGGGAGAGCTGTAAACGCGCTGAATATCAGAACGGCAGACAGCAGAATACTCACGGTTTTAGTGAACTTTTTCTTAAATGTCTTCACCAAATATACCTCCTAAACAATATTATTCATAATTATAACATAAGTAGTTTTTGTTTAATGTTCTGTAAAAGAAATATATTCACAAAATCCATAGTATTTTATTAGTCTTTTACACTTTTTTTAGTGATAAATCTGGACAAAACAGATTAAAATTTGTTATAATTAAATATAAAATTATTAAAATAAAATTATTAAAAGTTATTATAAGGGGGACGAATATGAAAAAGTTTTTAAAACCGGCGGTGACACTTTTGCTTTGCGCGGTAATGGTTTTCGGAATTTTACCAACGGCAATGGCGGCGCAAACCGACGGAAAACGTTCTTATTCACGACTTGCTGATTTAAGTCAGCTCGAAGAACAGTATCTTTCCGAAAGCGAGGCGCGCTCTGCCGAATATCCAAACGGCGCTATGATGATTGTAGAAGCGTCAGCCGAGCTGGATATGGGTAAAACCTACGCCATTGACATCTTCCGTCAGGGCGGAACCAAAGGCGAGGCTAAAATTAAGCTCTCAACCGTCGACCTCTCGGCAGGCTATGATGAGGCTTACCGCCTTTATCTGTCCGACGACCTAAAGGATAACAGCGTCGAGGGCGAAAAAAAGCTTTATTACTATCAAACCGGCGTACCGTATATCGCTCGTTTGGGCGAAGAGGACACTCAGTATATGACGCGCGATAACGTCGAAAACCTTGACGAAGCAAAAAGCGATGCTTCCGAAATCAACGATATATCCGCTGAGAGTATGCCTCATTCAACCGAGACAGTGCTCACCTTTGCCGAGGGCGAAAACAAAAAAACAGTCTATGTTCAGACCTTAAAGCCCCGTGAAGCAACAGACGACCTCGAGTTTATGCTCGCGCTGTCAGATCCCGAGAACTGCTCTATCAGCGCTAATACCTCGGGCGTTTATAAAATTCTCGAAACCCGCGATAAACCGCAGGCACAGCTGAGTATTTCCTCAGACGGCGCAAATCCCGACGACGCCGAGGCGTATATTTCGGTAAAGCGCAGCGGAAATCTCGGCGGCTACGACTCCTTCCGCGTAACAACCAAGTCCGATACCGCTAAGGCGGATGAGGACTACAACGCTGTTGCGCTCGATTTGCACTTTATTCCCAATCAAAGCGAGATTAAAGTGCCTGTCACAATCCTTGACGGCGCCGAGGATGGTGAGAGCTTCAAGGCTGAGCTGTCCGACGTTTCGGGCAACGCAGTCGCGGAAAACACCGTAACCGACGTCGTATTTGACAGCAAAAAGGACGCCAGCGGAGAGGTGCTCGGAGAGGAAAGCAAAAATTACGTTTCCGATATGACCTATAAGCTCAATGATATGAACTACAGAAAGTATGAGTTTGTAGATTTGCAAAAGATGAGCGCTTACAAGGTTCTGGGCGACTGGGACGAAACCACCTTTAAGAAGGATAACGGCTATTACGAAGTTGGCTACAGCGTTTGCTTCTGCGGAAAAAGCCACACCAGCGTTGCGCGTTCCGATATGCCGCTTGATATGTACGGCGTTAATAAAGCGGAAATCTGCTTTGACGAAAGGTCGGGTTCATTAAAGGCAGACACCGGCGTAATCTGCTTTGGCAATAACATAAACTTCTCCAATGACGACAAGGGAATGAGCTGGAGAACAAGCAAGGCAAACTGCGCTTACTACGATTTGTGGAATGTCGGACCGAGCCACATCAGAGACAGCTTTAACATTACCGACCATTCCGCGGGACAGTATCTCTATCTCTGCTGCTACCGTTCCGCGTGCTGGGGCTATGCAGGACTTCGCGTACATAATTATAATGGCGACAGAGATTGTTCCTTCCGCCTTGAGGCTCAGCCCTACGACGTTTCAATCAGAAACCCCGAAAAGGTTAAGATGTATGTAAACGGCAAGCTCGAGGAAGTTCAGATTGTAAAGAACTCTCTCTTTACCGATCCCGGCAAAACAAGCGCTGCTGACACAAACAACGCAACCTTCTACCGCTACGATAAAACCGTTATTAAAACAGATGTAGACTCAAAATACGGCTCGGGTACTCTTAAGGGTATCAGATTTATCGATTCTAACGACGAATCAAGAGCTTCGGAAACTATTTCTTTGTTAAAAGATAAAAAGTTTGAGCTTACACCTGATATCCTCAGAAAGTACGAAAGCTACTTCCACGGCAACAAGATTATTATCGAACCTGTTGTTGAATTCGATCCCGTAGACTTTTCGGTACAGAGCTACGAGGACAAGTTAACAGGCTTTAAGTTTGAGGCTGACAACGCCAACCATACCGGTAAATACACCCTTAACGGTCAGGACTACGGCACGGTTACATGGAGCAGCGACAGCAGCCGAGGCGGCAAATATTTTGACGGCGACGAGATTAACTTTACCTTTACGCCCTCGGCTTACGGCGTAAGCAATACGGTAAACTACCATTACCGCTATTCCGACACAGAGGAAGGACTTGAAAGAGCCGACAACCATATGGTCAGCAACGAGGCAAAGGACACACTTAAGGTAACGCTTGAAAATAAGTATTTCAGAGTTACGCCGTTCATTGTAAAAAAGAACTCCCAAACAAGGCTTGTTGTCACCAACCCCGACGACGGCGACTTTACCTCAAAGGGAACAAAGTACTGCACGGTTGACTCATCGGGAAAAGCCATGGTCAACGGTATATATATCAACAACGCGCAGACAAATGTTGACATAAGCTTTAATGATATTAAGTGCGGATCGCGTATTGACCTGACAGCAACGCCGAAATTCGGTTACTACGCTGTATGGAAATACACAAGCGCGTCCACTCATCAGGAAAAAACCTTCTTAGGAAATACCTTTAACTTTGTAGTGCAAAATCCTTCAATGGTTAACGATAACTTCATTACCCTTACCTTTGAAAAGGTCGAGGAGAATATAAATAAACCGTTAAAGGGAAAAATCCTAACACCCGAAAGCACAATTCTTCATCCGGCTTCATCTTCCGATAACAAAAAAGTTGCAGCCGAAGGCGCTCTTATCTATATGGACGGATATGTAGGCGAGGCGGATAAAAACGGACAATTTATCCTTAAGCAAGATCCCTCCAAGAAAGAATACTCCGAAATTCAAATGGGAGGCTTCAAGCCAAATCAGAGGAACTATACCCAGACAAACCGCGCGCTGATTATCTACAACGGCAATACCTATGTTTGCGACGTTACCATAAATCTCGCGAACAGCACAAAGGCTTGCGCCACAACTGAAATTGTAATCAGCAGCGATACAACTCAAGGCGTAAAGCCAATCGGAGTTACCGCGTACAATGCGGATATTTCCGGCGAATACGGCAGCACTATCACTTTGGTTAATACCCGTCCGGTAAGCTTCCAGGTTCGTTTTGACGCAAACAACGTGCCTTTGGATAAGCCCGTAAACCTTGCGCGCTGGAGCTTTTCAAACGACAAGGGCGTTGAACACGCCTCCGACGAAAAGCCTGTTTCCGCAGATTCCTGTTTTGCAAACTACGAAACCGTACTGTCCGAAAAGGCTAAGCAGGGCGACAAAATGTACGTTGAGTTCTACAACAAGACCGGCGACAAAATGACATCCTACGGCCGCTTTGAGGTAGGCTACTCGTTCGTAAACGCCAACATCGAAAAGGTAGTAAGCTATATGCCCGATATCGGCTACTACGACGATCCTTCGGAGGATAAAAGCGCCGGAAACGTTAAGCTTCCCTCAGCTCCCGGAATCGGCCCTGTAAGCCCGTTGTTCTCACTGTTCGGCTTCACACCGATTTACTCCGACAAGGCTACCGGTCAGAAGGATAAAAAATCCGGCAAGGATCTCTACTGCCTTGAAATAGGAATTCAGCTCAGTATCGCAAAAACCGATAAAGGCGACGAACAGGGCAGTTGGGATGTTTCGAGCGTTAAAAAGCAGTACGACAAGCTCGCAAAGCTGCTTGATACCAAAAAGACCGATCCTGCCCAGGGATTGCACACGTCAACGACAATCTCGCTCACGGTAACCTTTGCTTATCAGCTTGAGTATTACACGACCGACACAGGCGTGCGCCATTACACCGCAAGCGTATTCCTGCTCGGCGCAAAGGTAGGCGTTAAAATTTCAATTCCGTTTACAATAGTTGTTGTACCGTGCTTTGTTTATATAGACATCTCGGTTAACAACCTCGGTTATCTTGTTCATACGCCTAATAAATTCACTCAGGGCTATTGGACGAGCAACACGCTTGATAACGGCTACTACTACGACACCCACGGCGTATTTAAGCAAAACTTCGTGCTTAAATTCGGAGTCGGAATCGGCTACGACGGAGTTGTATCAATCGGCGGCCATATCGACTTCAGCTTGGATTCGACAATCAGCGGCACAAACCACGGCAAAATGATATTCGGCATAAAGGGCGGACTCTTTGCCGAGCTGTTGTTCTTCAAGGTTGACTACACCTGGGATATCGACAAGGAAGTTCTCCTTGACACCGACGCAAAGCTCTCCAAGGTAGCGGAAAATGTCTTGGCGGCTAACAGTGAAGACTTCATAATGGACGCTAAGCTTTCCGATTTAAGAATTGCCAAGGCTTCCGACGTTTACAATACCTCTGTATTGAAGGATAAGGATTCCGAGGCATTAGGTGCGGAAGCTGCCGCAAAGGGCGTTAAGGACACCTACGAGGAAACAACCGCTTCCCAGATGGTACCTGTAATCGGAAAAATCTCCGATAACCGTTACCTGATTGCAAACTCGCTCGACGATGGCGGCGATATGCGTTGCCTGCGCTGCTACATTTACGATACAGAACAGCAAAAGGTAATAGAAAAGTTCAGTCCTACAGAAGCGTTTGAAAACACCGACAGCCTGACTGAAAGCGAAAAGAAAATCTTTGACAAGAGCGAGGATGTTGTAACAAACATTGATATGGTCGACTGCGGCGATAAGCTTCTCCTTATCTGGCAGAGCGGCATTATAGATTATCAAAAGATTGAGGATTTACCTGTTACCGATTTGTTGAAGTCCTTTAAGGTTATGGGTATGCTTTTCGATAAAAAGACCGGTAAGTTCACCGACTACGGAATTATTGACGATACAAACGGCAAGCTTGCCGACAGAGTTTCCGGAGTTTACAATCCCAAAACCGAAACCGTAAACGTATTCTATGAGAATATCGACATTAACGGCATAACAGAGGACACCTCTATCAATCAGCTTAACAGCCGTCCAATTACCCTCGGTACGGCAAGCACCTCCGTAAAGGACGGAAAGCTTAACTTCACAAAGGGTATGGAAATTAACACAAACGGCAAAACAATTTCCGACTACTCTGTAACAAGCTATAACGACAATATTCTTCTCTCTTACATTTCGACCGAGCAGAATAATCTTATTCTTGAAAAACCGCTGACGGAGACCAAGTACTCCAACCCCGAGCAGTACGGTACAAAGAATAATATGTATCTCAACCGTTACTCTGTAGGTCAAAACGGAGAATTGACAGAGGACAGCTCTCTGTTAATCGCTGACGAAAGCGCCGTAACGGCAAATCCCGAATTTGTCAGCGTAAGCTATAAGGGAGTAGACAACACCCTGCTGTTCTACAAGTACGACGGCAAATACGGATATCAAAACATCAATAACCTGTATCTGTTAAACGACCATTACGGCTTTATCAATGCCGAAGCCGAGCCGCACTACATTACCGAGGACGAAGACCACACCGTTGGCGAGGACCTCAAGGTGTATAACGGCGGCGAAGGCGAGCTGTTTGCGCTTTGGACTCAGTCCGAGGGCGATCAGCAGCAGATTTGGGGCAGACAGTTCGAGATTGATGAAATCACCGAAATCGAAGATGTAGCCGTGATTGATGAAAACAAGAACCCCGTAACCGAAAGCAACGGTCAAACCAAGACCGAAAAGCTCAGCAAGCCTGCAAAGATTTTGAACGGCTTCTGGGGCAATAAGGTTGCTCTTACAACAGGCGGCTTAAGCGTTGCAGACGGCACAGGCTTCTACAAGGGTAACCGCGACGCTGTTGTATTCGGCAAGGACAATATTCTCTGCGCGTACGAGGCGTTTGACTACGATTACAGCGGAGAAAAAATGGAGCGTATAAACAATCGCTTTGCTATTTCCGAATTTGACCTCGCGCCTTATTATGAGAGCGGAGTAGAGGATGACGGGAACGAGATTGAATTCTCTGAGTATTATCCCACACCCGGTCAAACCGTTAACGTAACCGTAAAGGCGGCAAATGAGGGCTTCCATAACGGCTCAGACGTAACGATTCGCCTTAAGAGCTTGGTAAACGGCAAGACCGAAACCGTTGACACCGTTGAATATCCCGTATGGCTCGGCGGAGAAGATAAGGAAGAAATCTTCACCTATACCGTGCCCGAGGAAGTTCTCAGCGGAACAGTACAGCTTTACTACGAAATAGTTGACGACGGAGAAGTGAAGTTCACAAGTGAACCCTACAAATTCCGCCACGATTCAAAGCTGAGCATTGAGCTTGCCCACGCGGATCCCGAAAACGAATTCTCAGACGGCACAGACGCGGTTAAATATCACGTTACCGCAACCGTCAGCAACATCGGTAACGATGATTATAAGGGCGGCGATGAGCTCGACTTTATCTTCAACGACCTCGCTGTTCAGGCGGATGTTATGAACCCCAATGTTCCCGACACCGAACCGTTCTACATCAACTACGGCGGAGTTAAGATACCCGAAATTCCCGTCGGCTCAAACGTAACTCTCAACTTTGTCAGCGACGAAATTCCCGAGAAAATCTTTGACAAATACGGCACAAACAGCGCAAACCTGAAACTCGCTATCACTCCCGAGGACGGAATCGGCTGGAAGGAAGTCAAGGGCGAAGAACCCTATAACTTCCTCGATGAGCTCGGAATAGGTCAGTTTGAAAAGCCCGTGCCCTCAGAGGTTACGGAGATTACCGCTGAGGATATCGAGGTTCCGCTCGGAGATACAAGCTTTGTTATCCCGGTAGCAGCACCTGCTTCCGCCGCGGAGTACGCTGAATTCAAATATTCCACCGAGAATAACGATGTTATCGCAGTCAGCGACGACGGCGAGATTACCGGACTTAAGCAGGGCAGCGCCGTGGTAACAGTAGCCTGCGGCAATGTCAGCACACAGGTAAAAGTTACCGTCACGCCTGCGGTTCACAACATCATTGGCGATGTAAACGAGGACGGCATTGTCGATACCTTTGACGCAATGCTTATTCAGCAGGTATCAATCGGCAAAGTCCCGAACAGTATCTTTAACAATAAGCTTGCAGATGTTAACAACGACGGCGTAATAAATGTCCTCGACGCATCCTGCGTACAAAGATTTGCCGCGGATTATAATAAAAAGACCGGAAACGCAGGCAAAGCATATATCGAAATTACACCTGTTTCCGATAATCCCCAAATAATGGAATAAATCTCAACAGGATTAACTTAAAACCATTTAAAGCCTCCCCCAACGCCTTAGCTTTGGGGGAGGTGCCGCCTTTGGCGGCGTAGGGGGCAGACGTTTCCAACAGCACAAGTTATCTATATTAACTGTAGGGGCGGACCTGTGTGTCCGCCCGAAATTTTAAATCAAAAAATAAAGGACACCGTTAGGCTGATTCCGAAAAGGATGTTTTCAGTTTATGGCGGGGCCCTATGCGCAGGCGGACAGTTTAGGCTGTCCGCCTTTCGTCTTGTTTGGTTTCTTCTGCTGCGTCGGTTGTGTTTGGCAGAGCGAAAGTTCCAATATAACGGAAATAGATGTCGATTTGCTGCGATGAGGTTTGGCTGTGCTTTTTCTCACGCTCGTGAACAACGATTTTGTTGATGAAGGTTCGCAGTACCTCCGGCGTCAGTTCCTCTACATGTACATATTTCCTGACAATATCAAGGAATTTCTGCACATTGGTACACTCGCTTTTGAGTGTATCAATTTCTTTTTGTAAATCAGGAATTGATTGTTCAAGCTCCTTTTGCTCATCGTTGTAATCAAGGGATAACATTCTGTACTGCTCGTCGCTGATACGACCAAGTACATTATCCTCATACAGATGCTTGAAAAGTGATTTCAGTTCCACGATACGCTTTTCAGCTTTTGACAGTTCAGCGGTTTTGGCGTTCAAATCTTTTCTGTACTGCGAGGAAGTCTTTTTACTAATATAATCAGTGAACTCCATTGTGTTATTTCTCGCGTAATAAATCGCCCTGTTGATTTCTTCCAGCACAATCTCGTCCAGCACAACCTCTCGGATAGAGTGTGGCGTGCATTTTTCTTTGCCTGCATGCTTACGATAATTTCCACATATGAAATTATAGCTTTCACGCTTTATGGTTCGTCCGCGATAGAGGAAATGCTTTTTGCCGCAATCGGCACAGTAAACCAAACCGCTGTATTTATCAATCTCTCCTATACGGGTTCTTCGGACTCTGCCCTCGCGTACCTTGCGGACTATGTCCCATGTTTCTTGGTCAATGATTGCCTCGTGTGTATTCTCGAAACGTAGTTGTTCTTCCTTTGGAACCTTGATGGTGCGCTTGTCCTTGAATGAAGCAATTCGCGTTTGACAGTTGGTTGTGTTTCCAATGTAAATCTCGTTGTCGAGGATATCGGCTATTGTGCGCTCGTTCCATTTATATGGATTATCTGTGTCCGTGTGCGTGCCGTACCTGCCTTCCTTTTGAAAGCGATAGAAGGTGGGTTTGAGGATTTTCTTTTCCTGCAAAGCCTTTGCTATATTGCTCGGTCCGATTCCTGATGCGCACATTGAGAATATCATTCTTACCACCGGAGCGGTTTCTTCATTAATCAGCAGATGACATTCTTTTCCGCTGTCAGGGTAACGGCGGTAACCGTATGGAATGGTTGTCCCCAAGCGTTGACCTCGCTCAGCTTTCGCTTTGAACACAGCGCGGATTTTCTTGCTTGTATCACGGGCGTACCATTCGTTGAACAGATTTTTGAACGGTGCCAGCTCGTTATTATTGCTGAACAGCGAGTCGTAATTATCGTTGATAGCGATATACCTGACACCAAATCTCGGGAATACGAACTCGGTGTAGTTGCCGACCTCGATATAATTTCTGCCGAGACGGGACAAATCTTTCGTGATAACGATTCCGACCTTGCCCGCTTCAATCAGCTTATACATCTCCTGAAAGCCGGGACGGTCGAAGCTGACGCCTGAGTAGCCGTCGTCAACAAACACGCGAATGTTAGGAAAGCAATTATCCTTCGCATACTTTTCGAGTATGGCTCTTTGATGCACGATGCTGTCGCTGTCACCGACATTGAGGTCGTCCTTGGATAAGCGGCAGTATAGCGCTGTGATTTTATCTTGGTTTGACATAAAATTTGTCTCCTTTCTGTTGCCAAACCGATTGGGAGTCTGCGCGTTTTCGCAACAACACAATACTCCCAATCAGCTGAAATGTCCAGACTAATTTATGCCGCGCTGTTGAATTCGTTATCAATCAGTCTTTTTATTCCGTCGGCAACTGTTTGCTTTCCGTTTAAATCAAAAACGGAATTAACGATATAATCTTTTTTGCCGATGGTATATCGATGCTGCGTCATCAGCTGACCGTCTGTAATCAAAAAGTTGGTTCTGCGGTTGATTGCTTTCGCAACCGTAGAATTGTACTCGTTTTCATTGGTGATTCTAATATCATCTGTCAATATATTAGTCCTTTCTAAAGTGACATTGAGAAGCCTTCGCTTTCATCTTCATCATCGCTGTCATCGTAATCATAATCGTCAGCGCCGAAGATTTCTTCGAGGATTTCTTCTCTGGTTTTGTATTCTTCTTGTTCATAATCAAGCTCTTGTTCAGGCGTTTCATTTACTGCGTTGGCTATCATGCCGATACCTAAACCGAGAACGGAACCGAGAGCGGAGCCGTTTTCCTCGGCTTCGATACGTTTTCTTCGCTCGTCAGGGTCTTCGGAATCGTTGTCAACAATTTTAGAAACAGCTCCGGAAAGAGTACTAATTCCATTACCGACGTTGGAATAGCTGTCGGAAATTCTCTGCGTTTCAGCTTTGGATTGAGCGCGTTCTCTGAAGTGTTGCTCGTAAAGCTCACGCGAATCTTCCCAGCCTGTCGGCTGAATTTCATCTAAACTACTATCGGGAAACTCCCTGTGCATTAGCTCACGCTCGATATTTTCCTTTAGATATTTGTCGCCATGTAGCTTGATGTCACGGCAGCTTTTGCCATTGGGACAGTGGAAGGTCAAATATTTTCTCTCATTTGTCCACGTCATATGGTAACCGAGTATGGACATGTTGCGGATGAATTCATCCTTGCTTCCGCTAAACTCCATCGCTTTATCAATATCCTTCGCCAGCTTTTCTTTCCAACTGTTACCCCTTAATCTTGCGCGATGCTCTCTGGACGATACACTATTTCTGCCGCCTCGGTACGGTTGGAGTACGGAAAGTCCGTGAGCAATACAGATTTCGTCGCTAAGCTTGCGCAACTGTTTCAGCGTGGAAGGCGACTGCCGCAGCTTCATACCCGATTCAAAACCGACGGAATTGATAACGAAATGCGAATGAATATGGGCGGCGTCGCAGTGGGTAGTGACTAAAACTTCGTGACCTGCCCATGCTTTTTCGGCAAATTCAAGAGCAACTTCGTGCGCCTGTTCAGGAGTAATTTTCTCTTTTGGAGAAAAGGATTGCGCGTAGTGGTAGAAGAAAAATCCGTTGTCTTTGCCGTGAATTTTCTTCGTCGCCATGAATTCTCGGAATGAATTAGCACCGTCACAGTTGACTCCGCTGATTAATTGTCGTTTGGATTTGTTGTCGTAGGTCTTGTACTCCTGCTGGCAGTAGTTGATGACCGCTTTCATGGCGAAACGATTTTGCCGATGTTCGGGGATATACATGACGGTTGCCATGGTTAATCATCTCCTGTCAGGCTGAGAATAGCGTCATAGATTTTGCGCTGACCTTCGACAACAGAATCAAATTTGCCAAAGAAAAACCGTTTTGAATTAATCTTCCGCGCAATTTGGTTGATGTTGTTTCCGATACGTTTCAGCTCTACAAGCACCTCCTACAGGTCTGTCACCGTGATATTTGTGTTTCTCGAACACGCAATCAAATAGTCCGTCAAGGTCAATTTTGCTTGTTTCGCTTTGGTAATAATTTCCTTCTTTTCTTCTGCCGTAAGACGAATAGATATGGTTTGATTTCGTTTTCTTTTTGCCAAATAATACCTCCCATGGTCGATATGAAAGTGGGTGCAGGGCTTCTGCCCGCATTATACGACCGAGCGGACAGCCGGACGCTCTGCTTGCCACAGCTTCACCCACGTTTTCGTTAAATACTCGTTGTTCGTAAACCCTCCAAATTTTACGTTAACATTCTTTTAGCAAGCAAATTTGGGCTAACAGGCGCATTCAGGGACGACAGGGACGATATTGACGACATTTTTGGGAGCGGTGTTTTTATCGTCCTTAACGTCACTATCGTCACTTTTGCCGGTGTAGCTGATACTGAGAATTCTCTTTCCGTTACTGCGGTTCGACTGAAGGGTAACGCCGTTTTCTTCAAGCTCACGGCGGTATCTGTTCATCCTGCGCTTCAAGGATTTGGCGCTGAACTCCTTACCGCAGAAGGAAATAAATTCGTTTGTGAAATCTGTATTTGAGCCTTCAAAAGAAATCTTCTTTTTCATGAATTCAATCAGCAGACAGATATCATCCGGCAGCAGCATTTCGGGGTTGTCCGAGCTGTCGGAAACGAAATTCCAAACACAGTTATCCTTGTCGAAGCGAAGTTCAATCTCTCTGTCCTCAATGTCGCGCCCTGAGCAGTACAGCGTAGCGTTTGCGGAACAGCGCTTGCTCTTGTCGAGAACAAACATTGTATCTACACCGCCCGCAAGTCCGTTGGTGCCGGAAAGCATTTTGAACGGGTCGCTGTCACCCTGCTTACGAAGATGATGAACAAGAAGAATGGTCATCTTCAATTCTTCCGCGAGCTTTTTGAGAATCTCAATCTCGTTATAGTCGCTTGCGTAACTGACCTCGCTTCCTGTGTTACGGATCATCTGAAAGGTATCAATGACAATCAAAACCGTATCCGGATGGTCGGCGACAAAGCTTTTGATCTGTTCTTCGAGCCCTTCACCGATTTTGAAGCTGAATGTTGTAAAGAAAACATTGGGAGCCTCGTCGGTAACGGACAGCAGTCTTTCCTGCAGCCTGCTTGCGGTATCTTCAAGACTGACATATAGCGTTGTCCCTTTCGTAGTAGGAAATTTCCATATCGTTTCGCCCTTCGCAATACGAACACACCAGTCGAGCATCAGCCAAGACTTGCCGACCTTCGGTGCGCCGCCGATAATAGCAAGTCCTTGCGGCAACAAATCTTTTATCACAAATTTTGTCGCGGGCAAATCCATATCTAGAAGCGTATCTCCGTCAATAGAGTTGAATGTTTTTCGGATGTCTAAATCAATAATATCGTAATCAGATATATGACTTCACCTCGTTTTTATAAAGTTCAGAACGTTCTTACAATTTTTATTATAGCGAGTCTTGACAAAGTTTCAATAGTTTTGTACAATATAAATTATATTCAGTCAGATTGTTGATTTAACGCAAAATTTGGATTGTACAAAACGAGGTATCAAAATGGATTTTAAAAATTATCAGTTATCTGAATATGAAGAGTATTTACTGGAACGAACCGGAACAGAGAATGTTGTGTTTACTGATGGTATGGTTTATGTTACATATCATAGGAATAACAACTCGACCGAGTTGATGAAATCTAATGACGATGAATTCATCATGCTTTGCATGAACGCAAAAGAACGGGTGTGTTCCTTGCAGGAGCACAAAAATGATGATGATTCGGAGTGGCTTGATTGTATTCGCTTTCCGGTTGACTCAACCGAAAGAGATGAATTTGAAAAGATGTTTTATCATCAAAATCCCGACATTGAACCGCAGCCGAAAAATAACCCGCTCAGCGGAAGCAAGGTTACACTGCCGTTGGGTGAAGCGTTGTTTGAATTTGTTTATGCAGATTTCGACTCGCTGTACGAGGAGGTCAAAGTATGCCTTTGCTTGTATAAAGATATGGATTTACCAAATGCTGATAATGAAGTACAGGGGATGATTAATCGTTATCGAATCTACCGCAACTATAAGTGGTTGATTAATCACTTGGCGTTTGGCTCAAACGCTTCCGCGTTGTTTCCGCCTGCTATTACGCGGGATGCGGATTTAGCGGCAGCTATGCTTGACTATTATAAATACCTAGTAATGCTGCAAAAGGAATACCGTGATATTTTGGAGTTCTGTTTTGAAACGAAGTATTATTCTGATGTGTTGAGCGATATGACGCCTTCTGCGCGGTATTATCTTTATCGTAAGATAAACAACATGCCGCCCTTCGTTGAGTTCAACGAAGAACAGCGGTTGATAATGGGAGATAAAAAGGCTCAGGCGGATTATGATTTTTCAGCGTTTGCTGATTTTGCGCAGGAACATGGTATAGATACAACCACACTAATATATTTTCATAACTTCAATCATTATCCGGTTCTCCGTTACCGCTGTGAGAGTCTGCACGAATTCTTGGAGCTTGAGCTTAGCAAGCTGATTGAATACGATGTCAACTTAAAGTGCTGCGAACGCTGCGGACAGTGGTTTACCTATAAGGGCAACTATGATGCGCGATACTGCAACCGGATCCATTTAGGCGAATTGCGTTCCTGCCGTGACCTCGCTGCCGAGGAGAACTATAAGCTGAAAATGGAAAAGAACGAGGCTCTGCCAATCTATAGGAAATATTATCGCCGTTACTACGCTCGCGTAAAAGTTAACCAAATCAAGAAAAATGATTTCAAAAAATGGAAGTATGAGGCGCTCGTTAAGCGTGACGAATGTTCCGCCGGAAAGATAACTGCCGAGGAGTACATCGACTGGCTTGAGGGCTGTTTTCCAAACAGAAAGAGGAAGGATAAATGAATTCTGTATTCTTTGATTACAGCGTATCAGATTTTGAAAAATCAAATGAAAGAAAAATAAAAATCCACTTGCAATTTAAGATTATGTAAGGTACTATACAAACGCTTTACGCGGCTCGTTGTTGTAACACAAAACACATAGCTTCAGTACTGCGACACAATCAAAAAGCACAAGCTTAGAATCTCTATGAACTCTGAGCTTGTGCTTTTTTGCGTCCACAAACCGCGACAAATCGGTTGTGTGGGCTTTGATTCGTGACTTCGGGTACGACTGCGAACTTTTTATTCGCGTGACACGTGGCGAATTTTCGCGCGTTAGGTTTTACCGCTCATGGCGTCAATTATCAGCCTGACAGCTAATGAAAAACCCCGGCAAAACGCATTGCGTTCGCCGAGGTTCATTATCTCTGTGTGGTTGTCTCTGATTTTTTCGAGTATAGCTTTTTGCTGCTCCGTCAGCGTTGCGGACAGTTCTTGTTCGTGACGGATAACCAGTTTTGCGGTAACGTCATACTCGCTGCTACGCTCCACTTCATATTCATGCGGAGCAATGTTTCCGTAGTAAAGATTTTCCAGTGCGGTCATTGTGCTCACCTGCCTTTCAAGCAACACACAATACCACAGAATGAGCAGAAAGCCCAGAATTAAATTTTTTCTGCACTGCGCTTTTTGCCCTTGCTTTTGTTCGCGAATCGGTATATAATAACATCATCAAATAATTGGTGGTATTATTATGAATTATTTAAGTGTAGCTCAGACAGCTGAAAAATGGGAAATGACACCGCGGCGCGTTCAGGTGTTGTGTAATCAAGGGCGCATCGAGGGTGCTCAAAGAGTTGGAAATGTATGGACAATTCCAGAAACTGCTGTAAAACCTATTGACGGCAGAAAAAAAGTAACCGATATTACTGCACCGAGAACTAACAACGGTATTGTCATGGAAAGAGTGTGGGCAATGCCGAATAAAAACACATTTGAAATCAAACCAATTAAAGCTCTTATTGAGGAAGAACTAACTGACGGATTGTGGATTGATCCATTTGCCAACCGCAATAAGCTGGCTACTGTTACTAATGACCTGAATACAGAATATGATACCGATTATCATATGGATGCCTTGGACTTTATGAAAATGTTTGAGGATAATTCTGTGGAAGGTGTCTTGTATGATCCCCCGTATTCACCGAGACAAGTCAGCGAATGCTATAATAATGTCGGCTACAATGTTACATGGGACACTACCAAAGCGTCTTTCTGGGGCAATCATAAACGCGAGATTTCCCGAATTGTTAAGCTCGGCGGTAAAGTCATAACATTTGGTTGGAACAGTGGTGGTATTGGTAATAAATATGGATTTGAAATAGAAAGAATATTACTTGTGCCACATGGCGGATGGCACAATGATACTATTTGCACTGTAGAAGTTAAAACGCACGATGGAGAGATTTTAACGCAAAAACGTAATGCAGAAATGAACTCCATTAATCTGTTTGATTTAAGCAGCCATTCCAATGATGATAATAAACTGATTTCTGTCCTTGAATCACTGCCAGAGGGCTATTGGGATTTCAAAAATGACGATGTACGCGAGTACACTCACGGGATTCACAATTATCCTGCTATGATGGTATGTCCTATCAGCAGAAATATCATTAGAATTATGAAGGACATTACAGAAATCCACTCTCTAATGGATCCGTTCATGGGCTCCGGTACGGTTTTGGTCGAGGGAATGTTAGCAGGAATTGCCGATGTTTACGGCAGTGATATTAACCCCTTCGCCGTTTATCTTAGCACAGTAAAAACAAACCGCTTGGATATCAGCGAACTTCAAAAAGAAGTAAACGCATTATACAATAGAATTCTTGACAGATATTCTCTCTATAGTATTCAAATCAATGAAGCCGATGGAGTTATCCGCTTTAAATACGACCTCGACTTAACAGCAAAGGATGGTTGGGGCAAAGAAGCACCTGTTTATTTAAGAAAATATGTTGAGGACAATCAGCTTGACATAGCTATTCCAGACTTCAAAAATATCGGTTATTGGTTTAAGCCAAAAGCGGTTTTGCTTCTGTCTTTGATTAAAGAAGAGATTAACAGGATAACGAATAAGGATATTCGGGACTTTATCTTTGTTGCTTTTAGCGAAACAATACGCTTTGTTTCTAACAGGCGCAATGGCGAATTCAAAATGTTCAGAATGAAAGCAAGCAAGGTTGATGAATTCAATCCTGATGTTATAAAAGAGTTTACTACTATATTGAATCGCAATATCGAAAAGATGAACTCATTTATAGAAGCATGTGATGAAAAAAATGTTCAGACGAATATTCACATTTCAAATGAAAGTGCCGCAGTTTTGGGTTATGTGCCGGATGAATCGGTTGATTTGGTAATTACTTCTCCGCCATATGGTGACAGCCGTACAACCGTTGCCTATGGAGAATACAGCAGATTATCATTGCAATGGCTTGATTTATACAATCTCAGTGAAAAAGAGATTATGGGAATCGATAAATCCTTGATGGGAGGCTTAAAATACCGCAACGGATTTGAATATAACATCCCCAGTAAAACACTTCGAGAATCATTAGAGATTATTAAAGATTCAGATTTAGAACGCGCAGGCGACGTTTTTAGCTTTTATTCCGATTTAAGGGATTCCATTAAAGCAATTGCTCAAAAAACTAAATCCGGCGGATATCAATTTTGGGTTGTCGGAAACAGAACGGTTAAGGGCGAATTGCTGAAAACAGATCAGATTATTTCTGAAATTGCTCAAAGCTATCAACTTGAACATGTCTATACCATTGACAGAAATATTATCAATAAAGTGATGCCTTCTCAAAACTCACCAACAAATGAGGTGGGTAAAAAGGCTTCAACGATGACAAATGAACATATCGTTGTATTGAGAAAAAGATAAAACAACGCGCTGCATTTCCGTGCAGCGCATAATTTTTTAAACTATTTTATTTTGAATTTTGAACAATAACGGTTGGTCGGCTTCTTTAATTCTAAATCCTGTTCCATGGTCATGCGTTTTGCCTTTGTTCTTTCCGCTATGGTATTGCCCAATACGTAAATCAACATAAATTTTGCCGGCTTCTAAAAGTCTAATAAAAGCGTCATAGTCAAAGCCGGAAACCTCATAGGCATCTATGAATTGAAAACGTTCGTTAGCTCCGGCACCTTCGTTTAACGCCTTAGCGTAAACAAATTTATTCTTATATTTTTTCTCGAAGCATTTTTTCAATGCCTCTCTCGACCAAAATATATTTTCAATTCCATCTTGTGATTCTATGTAAATACCATCCGTTTGGCAACAGATTTTCAATTTATTGCCCGTATTGGCAATCGGTGTAAATCTGTCAGCAGAAAGAGTAGAATGAAGCACCTTTTCGTCGTTATCATAGACACTGCTGGAATAACCATATTTTTCACGGAGAAAGGTATTCGCTCTGGCTGGCTGAGGAGCACGGGTAAACATGGTAAGCATACTTTGGGAGTTGATTCTGCACGATTTTAACTCATACTCGCCGAAGTCCGGTTCATCCAGATTGTTTTCAGGAATGCCAAGCAAATCCTCAAGCGTTTTACCAATACCTGTCGGACCGGAGCGGTGTGTTTTTATCCAGCCCATTTCTTTGATTTTTGTATATTCTCTAATGAAATCATCAAGTGTTTCTATCATAGATTATTCCTCGCTTTCTATAAACAACTTGTATGTTTCAACGCCTAATGCGTCAGCAATTCGCTGAATGTTTTCCAACGCAATGCTCCTACGATAGCATTCGATAGCGCTGATATATGTTCTGTGCAAACCGCATTTTTCAGCGAAAGCTTCTTGTGAAATACCAAGCTGATTCCGATAACGTTTCACATTATTTCCGAATACTTTTATTATATCCATAGGTACAATTCTCCCTTTATTATAATTATAGTCTTTTAAATACAATAATTCTACATACAATAAGTAACCTTGGTGTTTGTGCATGTAAATTAATAATTTTGAATCAAAACGCAAAAATTCTTGTTATTCTATCTTTTTGCTAAAATTCTTTAAACCTTCTCGATAACTATTGACTTTTTGAGCTAAAAGTAGTATAATGTCGTCATTAAGGAGGAATTATGATGAGCAATGCAGTTTTAAAGTCGATTTCTGCGACGAATTTCGGCCCGTTTAACGAAACGGTTACTTTAGATATGGAAACAGCTGTTCCTAACAGCCAGCTTATTGATAATCATACGTTTATAGCAGGAGACGAACAACGATTTAATAAATTAGCTTATTTGTTCGGTGCAAATGGATCTGGAAAATCAAATTTTTGTAAGATTATACTACAGATAAAAAGGATTATTCTTTTGTCACCAATTTGGGCGTCCAATAATCCTAAATTAATGGAGATTCAGCCCATAAAAGATGATTTGGCCATTCCGAGAAATTATTTTAAATTCAATACAGCAAGTAAAGAAAGATCAACTTCTTATAAAATCCAATTACTTTTAGACACTATAACTTATACTTATTCTTTCGAAGTAGCCGAAAGTAACGAAATTCTTTCCGAAGAATTAACTAAGAAAAGAAGACGTACTGAAACAATCCTCAGTCGATCTTCTCCAAGTTATGAAAGTATTGAATTAAAATCAGAACTAAAATCGTTTCAAAATAACGTTACCGTTGTAAAAAACAATGCGCTATGTTTATCAATGGCCTCTTTTTTAAACAATAAGTTAGCCACAAAAATAATTGATGCAATTACAAGCGTGCAAGTAATTAATATGGCTTCCATGAGAGGATTATCAAATCTGAGTGAAGATACTTTTTCTGATGACAAAAAAGAGAAGTATCTTAAAATTCTGAGAAGCGCAGATCCTACCTTGAAAGACATTGTTGTAAATTTTAATGAAGAAAAGATTGAAAAGCGTCCTTTTGATTCAGATGATTTTGAAAACAGAGCAGTCGTTTTCAAGAGTATTCGTGTTGATGTTCAATCCACGCATAATATTTATGACAACAATAAAGTTGTAGATACAAGCGTTTTGCCTTTTTTGCAAATTGAATCAACAGGCACAATTAAGCTTTTAAATGTTTTGCCGTTGATTTTTGATACTCTTGAAACCGGAGGTATACTTTTTATCGATGAGATTGAGAACGGTCTCCATCCATACATAGTAAAACTGATGATTAATCTTTTTTATAATCCTACAACTAATCCCTTAAACGCACAGTTGGTATGCACTACACATAATGCATCGTTAATAAACGAAAAAGTTCAGCGTGATGAGGTTTGGTTAATGATGAAAAATGAATTTGGAGAGAGTACATTAAAACACATAAGCGATATTACTGGATTGAGACCAAGTGATAAGCTTGGCTCAAAAATGATTGATGGAGCTTTTGGCGGAATGCCACAAATTCTACTCAATATGCAATAAATAGATTATATGAAAAAAGATGTCCGTGTGAGGGACATCTCTTAAGGAGACAAAAGCATTCAATTTCAAAACATGAAAGCTTAGTCTGTGTAGCAACTACTAGTTTATCATGTTTTCTCACCAAATGCAATATATTTTTGTCTCCAGAAAGTAAAAATAAGCGTATAATCCGTTTAAATAAACAACCAAATGGAGTGAAAACTTATGGCAACAATTATTAATTGCAAAGAAAGTGAGGAAATCTATGAAATTTATTCACACAGATCTTGGAAATCTTGATAAAGGTCGTATTGTTGAAATTACATTAAGCGGCAGTGCAGCAAACGTTCAATTACTTGACAGTACAAATTTTAGTAACTATAAAAATGGTAGACGATATCGATATATCGGAGGATTAGCCAAACGCTCACCTGTTCGGTTAGCTACCACGCATTCTGGACATTGGCATGTTGCAATAGATATGCGAGGACTTGTTGGAAGAGTAAACGCCTCTGTAAAGGTTTTACCTACACCGCTTCCGACTTTAAACCAACAACCACTTTCTTCAATACCTTCTCTCATTCACAATAGAGGTTTTGGCCTTGATAATGATGTTGATATCGATCCGGAATATGATGTTTTTATCTCACATGCATCTGAAGATAAAGACGATATTGTACGTCCGCTTGCTCAAGCTTTGGTAACTAAGGGTGTAAAGGTTTGGTATGATGAATTTGAAATGAAAATTGGTGATAGCTTACGTAGAAAAATCGACAAAGGTCTTGCTAATAGTCGATTTGGTATAGTTGTAATATCCAAAGATTTTATAAAAAAGGGCTGGACAAACTATGAGTTGGATGGAATCATAACCAAGGCAGTTTCAGGTGAGCAGATAATTCTGCCCATTTGGCACAACATCACAAAAAAAGAAGTCATCGATTATAGCCCTTCATTAGCGGATAAGTTAGCTAGGAACACAGCTATAAATACCGTTGAAGAAATAGAAGATGAAATCGCCGAACTAATACTTGGTTAAGATTTGGAGGATAGATATGAAAAGAGATGTAGCAATCGAAAAGATTTATGCTGAAAGAGAAAAGTTTATTATAATCGGACTAACTGGAAGAACAGGTGCTGGTTGCACTACTGTTTCCAATATCCTAGGTACTGAAAAATTTTCTGATCTGAACTTACATGAACCTAAAACGACAAATTTTGAAACAAACGAGCAACGAAAATATCAAATCGTTTATAACTATATAGAACAGCATTGGAATTCTTTTTTCAGGATAAGTATGACAGATGTTATTTTTTCCTTTATTATACAGTTTGGATATGAAGTGTTGTTTGATGAACTAAACAATATAATTGGAAAAGATTTATCTGAGAAAATTAAAATTGAATTAGAGCAGAAATACTCTAATATTGTAGCCGAATACTCATATTTGCATGATGAAGTATCAAAAATATATAAAGAAAACAGTGTCTTGAACAGGTCAAATAAAAATGACTTGTCAATTGCTTATGATATTCTTATTAGGCTTGGAAGTATTCAGTCAAAATTCAGATGTATTATGAACAACAATATCTATATTGATGCAGATAGCAATACACCAGTAAGTACATTTACACACTGCCTTCAGGAGTTTGGCAATAGAATACGTGATCATGGAGATATCACCGTGGGAAGCGGATTTAGTGGTGTTCACATGTTTGCACTTGCAAGCAGAGCAAATGATTTTATTAAAGCTGTCCAAGATGTGAACAAAAGAAAAAACAAGCCAACATTTATTAGCTTAGACGCTATACGCAGTCCATACGAAGCAACATATTTTCAGGATAGGTATTCTTCTTTTTATTTGGTTGCCGTTAGCACAGATGATGAAGAAAGGGTTCGTAGATTAGGTGAAAAACTAAGTAGAGAACAAATTAAGGCTTTAGATAAAAAAGAATATCCTAGAAAACTTAAAGGGGAGTCTAAGTTTACGAATCAGGATATCGGCGCATGTGTACAGTTAGCTGATATTTACTTATACAATCCCTTTGAATCAACTAAAGAAAAGTATTTTGTTACTGAATCTTTAATAAAATACATTACGCTAATTAAACACCCAGGATTAATAACGCCTACAAGTGTTGAACGATGTATGCAAATCGCATATAATGCAAAATTGAACTCTGGTTGTCTTTCGAGGCAAGTTGGAGCTGTTATTACTGACTCTCATTTTAGTATTAAAGCAGTTGGTTGGAATAGCGTAGCAGAGGGACAAGTACCTTGTAACTTAAGAAATGCTGAAAACTATTTGGTTAATAAGGATCGCGATTCATTTAGTACATTTGAAATTGAGGATAATACATTTGTTAAACATATGCATAAAGTGTACAAAGATAGAGTCAAGTGCTCTACCCTAAAAGGTCGTTTGTGCTCATATTGTTTTAAGGATGAATATGAAGAAATAACTGGACAGAATAATCAGGTTCATACTCGTTCTCTTCACGCTGAGGAAAACGCTTTTTTGCAAATTGTAAAGTATGGAGGAGAAGGAATACAGGGTGGTAAACTGTTTACTTCTGCAAGTTCATGTGTATTATGCTCAAAAAAAGCCTTTCAATTAGGTATACGAGATATTTACTATATTGATCCTTATCCTGATATTGCAACTTCACACATCCTTTCGTTTGGCAAAGATAAGTCCCGGTGTCCTAAATGTCATCTTTTTTACGGTGCAATAGGTAGAGCATATACTTGTCTATATACACAAAGAATAGCAATTAAGGACGAATTATCATGTTTGTATTGATTCTAAAAACTAAATAGTACTGGTGTTCGTAGTTTACGAGTATTCGACTAATTATTTAGATAATATTTCTGAGAAATAAACTTGTATACTAATACACGTTATTTGATAGAAAAACACTGTACAGACTTTTTAGCTGTACAGTGTTTAATTCGTTTTGACTCCCAATCGGCTATTTCTCTTGTGATTTCGAATCATCCTTATGAGTATCAGCCTTTTGGTGTCCTCTATTTTTTGGAGCGGATGATGGGAATCGAACCCACACGATCAGCTTGGAAGGCTGAAGTTCTACCACTAAACTACATCCGCGTTTGAACCGAGAATTATTATATCACCATTTGTTTTAGTTGTCAAGTAAAATCTCCACTTTGATTTTAATTTGATTATAATTTAATATACGATTCCATTGTGGTCTCCCAATCAAATTACAGATTTCTGCGATTTGAAATTGATAACCTCCGGTTTAACTGAACCGGAGGTTAATCGCGTTATTCCATTGGTTTTCCAATCACTGAGGACTCAAAAAACCGGGCAAGAAATCTTTGCAAATGTGTTGCGTCGTCAACGTCAAGCTTACCGTCCTGATTAACGTCCGCCGCAGCAAGTAGTGTTTCGTCAATGTATTCCAAATCGGCAAGGTGGCGCTGAATTGCGGTTACATCGCCTATGGTAACGTAGCCGTCGCCGTTTATATCGCCGAGCAGCGGCTCTTCTACAGCCGTCGCGGAGAGAATTACATACATCGACATTCTGCCTCCGCTTTCTTCGACCGTACAGCCGTTGCAAATCACTTCGGTATTGTCATCCATCCAATAGCCGAATTCCGGAGTCAGTATCATCTCCGCGCAGTAGGTTTTGCCCGCCTCAAAAGCGCCCTCGAACCAGCTCAGCGAGCCGTCGCCTTCCTTTGCGTACCAATATAAAGAGTCTGTGGCAACCATGCAGTGCGAGCCGTCTGCAAGCGTAACAACCGGTTGCGGTGTTTGTCTGTTTTCTTCATCAACCGAAATCACTGTACCTGCAACCGGCGCTTTAAGCGAAAGGCGTACGCTTTTCAGCTTTGTGTAAAAGCCTGCATATACGGTCATATCTGAATCAACCGTTTTTTGCAAGAGCGCGTAAGCGTCGTCGCTGTATTCATCCTCATTTGCAAATTCGCTCAGAGGCTTTGTCGCCAAGTCGCGGAAGATATAGTCCTCGGTTTCCATAGCGTTAAGCGTGTCAAACACACCCGCGTTATACAAGGCGGTAAATATGTTCTCGCCGCGCGGTACTTCTACGGAAATATCCTCGCCGTGACTGCCGGTGATTATGGTGATGGTGTAGCTTTGCGGCAGTTGTTCAGGTGAAATTCCCAAGCTCTCGGCAGTGGCGTTGGCGCTCAGTCCGCCTACGGTCACGTGCCACGAGCCGTCGCTGCTTTTTTCAGCCGCCGTAATGCCGTTTCCTGTCGCAATGGTCTTTATCTCATAATCCTCCTCGGGCGTGATAACCGCCTTGCCGCTTGTGCCCGCAAGCAGCCAGCAATCGGCGCCGTTGTAGGACGAAAAGCCCTCGCTGTAAGAAACGGTCATATGCTCCGCTTTCAAATCGGCTTGAATATAGTGTTTTCCGCTGTTTTGCTGCACTGTGCCGCCGTAGTTGTAAACAACGCCCTTTGCGGTGTTTTCGGTAACCGTGCCGCCGGTGTAATTATCTACCGCACCCTTGTTCTGACCGACAGTGCCGGTGTTTTTACCGACGGTTCCCTGTTCTTCGTTAAGGGTGATAGCGCCTTGGTTTTCCTCTACAACTCCCGGCTGGGGAAGCCCAAATGCGGACACGCCGTTTTGGGCGATGGTGCCGAGGTTTTTCATCACAGTGCCGGTATTTACCTCTGAGATTGTTCCGGTGTTGCCGCCAATCAAACCACCGAGGCTGTTATATTCTATCTGCCCTTTATTTTCCGCAATGCGTCCGACGTTATTAAAGATGGTTCCGCTTTCATAATTATTATGGATATAACCCGAATTGGTGCCGGTAACGCTTCCGTAGTTATCATAAATAAAAGAGCCGGTTGTGCTATTGGTAATTTGACCGTAGTTTTTTTCAACCATGCCGGCGTTTCCCGAAACGCCGTATTCGCGGCTGGAAGCGGTGGAGGTGCCGATTTTTCCGTAATTCTGTTCAACCGTCGCGCCATTTGCGTTGTTGTGAATCGTGCCGCTTTGAGCGTTTTTCTTCACCATCTTTTGATTCTGCCAGATAAATCCGGCATTTTCTTTAATTGTAGAGGTGTTGTAGCCAATCTCCTCGTCATTATAGTCGATGGGGATTGAGTTGTGATCCAGCGCATACACGCTAATCGGAAAAGCGCCGAGCAGTACGAGTAAAGAAAGTGTTAACGCGCATAATTTAAACATTGATTTTTTCATAGCGTTTCCTCCTTGTAAATTGATGAGAGGTTTATTTAGAAATATTATACAATAAATTATCCGCACAGGTCAATATGTTTAGGTGATATTTTGTTCTGAGTTATAAAAAATAAAACGGTTGGTACTGATATAACAGAACCAACCGTAATTTTACCTATCCTTATTTATCCTCAGCTTCCTCGTCGTCCTTCGGAACCTCAAGCTTTTTAACCACAACGCGCATAATACGCTGGTTTTTAACTTCCATAACCGTAAAGCGGAAACCGCCGTATTCAATACTCTCGCGCTTATGGGGAATATCCCCGGCGTTTTCAAGAATCAAGCCGCCGACCGTTACCGAGTCGCTCTCAATCGCGTTTTCGTCAAGGTCAAACAATGCGAGCATATCCTCAATCTCAATATCGCCGTTAACCAAAAATTCGTCCTTACCGATTTTGTAGTAGGTGTGCTCAATTTCCTCGTCCTCGTCCCAGATATCGCCGACGATTTCCTCGAGCAAATCTTCCATAGTTACAATACCCAGCGTGCCGCCGTATTCGTCGGTAACAATCGCCATATGGTCGCGCGTTTTCTTAAATGAATTCAAAATCTTCGACAGCTGCTGGCTCTTAAATACAAAGAACGGCGGCTGAATAATCTTTTTAAGCTCAGGCGCGTTGCCGTCTGCAAGCGATTCAAGGTAATCTCTTGTATGCAGAATACCGACAATATTATCGGTAGTATTTTCATATACAGGAATTCTCGAATATCGGTTTTCAATGATAATTTCCTTAATCTTCTCGGGAGTGTCCTCGATGTTGATAAACACAACGTCAACCCTCGGGGTGAGGATTTCCTCGGCGGTTTTCTCGTCAAAGTCAAGCGCCGAGCGAACCATCTCGCTTTCGCTCTCCTCAAGCACGCCTTCTTCCTCAATGCTCTCAACAATGTACTTAAGCTCATTCTCGGTAACGCTCGGAGCGTCGTCCTTGCTTCCTGCAATCTTAAGCGCAAGGCTTTTCAGCTTGATGAAGATAAACACCAGGGGAGTGAGGAAAATTGTAATCACTTTAAGAATTCCAGCGGTTTTCATCGCAAAGTTGTCGCAGTGCTCCTTGGCAAGACACTTCGGAATAACCTCTCCAAAGGTCAGTACAAGCAGTGTCGTAAGTCCGGTGGCAATCGCCGGTCCGATTTCTCCCCAAATTTTCAGGCAGAGCATAGTAGCGATTGACGAACATCCCAAGTTTACAACGTTGTTGCAAATCAAAATCGCCGTCAAAGCGTTGTCGAAGTGCTCGATGATATACAGCACTTTTTTAGCCGTTTTGTCGCCGTTTTCCACAGAATGTTGAATTCTGATTTTGTTAACAAACGAAAACGCCGTCTCGGTAGCCGAGAAAAACGCGGATAATAATATGAGCACAAATATAGAAACGCCCATAAAAATATTTGACTCTATGTCTGAATTCAAGAATTATTCACTCCAAATATACATATTCATTCTTAATCTTACTATAATTCTATAAAATAATTATTATTTATAAGAAATATAATAGAAAATCTTGAAAAATATTGCGTAAAATGTTATAATCAAAATTGGCAATTTATGCTCGGCGGCACGGTAATATAACCCTGCGCTTCCGGCATATAATAATCAGCATACTTTCGGCAAACAATAAGCTCGGAGGTATGCGTATGAAAAAGAAAAAATCAAAAAATGAGTTTGTAAAAAATCCCTGCGAGGATGAACCCTCACAGCAGGAAAATAACGAAGAACAGCAGGAACCTAAGCAGGAGCTTTTAAGCGAGTCAGGCTCAATTCTGACCTGCCATAATGACAAAATCATCCACTGCCTTACAATAATCGGGCAGATAGAAGGCCATTATATCCTCTCGCCGCAGAACAAAACCACAAAGTATGAGCATATAATTCCGCTCTTAATCTCGGTCGAGGAGGACGACAGAATTGACGGACTGCTGATATTGCTAAATACCGTCGGCGGCGACGTCGAGGCAGGGCTTGCCATAGCCGAGGTTATTTCGGGGATGAAAAAGCCGTCGGTGTCAATCGTTCTCGGCGGAGGCCATTCAATCGGAATTCCTCTCGCGGTAGCGGCTAAAAAGAGCTTTATCGCAAAAAGCGCCTCAATGACGGTTCATCCTGTCCGTACAACAGGGCTTACACTCGGAGTTCCTCAGACCTTTGAGTATTTCAGGCGTATGCAGGACAGAATAACGAACTTCGTTGTAGAAAACTCAGCAATAACCAAGGAGCGTTACAGCGAGCTTGTGCTAAATACAGGCGAGCTCGTAACCGACGTCGGCACAATCCTCGAGGGAGAGGACGCTGTTGCCGAGGGCTTAATCGACGAGGTCGGCACAGTCTCCGACGCGATTGATTCGCTCTACGGAATGATAACAAGCTAAATTGCCGCTTTGCGGCAGCTAAATTCGCTGTCAGCGAGCTAAATTTGCCTTCGGCAAGCTAAATTCGCTTTCGCGAGCTTTTATATATTTAGCTTTTAGGTTCAACCTAAAAATTTAGCTGTTTCCGACGGAAACAATTTAGCTGTGCGCAAGCACAATTTAGCTGCGTCGTAAGACGCAATTTAGCTGCGTCGCAAGACGCAATTTAGCTGTGCGCAAGCACAATTTAGCGGCGGCGTAAGCCGCAATTTAACTAAATAAAGGAGTACATATTATGACAATAATCGACGCGGTAATTCAGGGCATCGTTCAGGGCTTAACCGAATTTCTGCCCGTATCAAGCAGCGGCCATCTCGCCATAACCCAGCACATTCTCGGCGTGGATATGGAGGGCAATCTATTCTTTAATGTTATGCTTCACATCGGCACGCTCGTTGCGGTAGTTGTGTTCTATCATAAGCTAATCTGGAACTTAATCAAAGAATTTTTCCGTATGATAAAGGACATATTCACCGGCAAATTCAAGTGGTCGCAGATGAACTACGAGCGCAATATGATAATTATGATTATCATCGGACTTTTGCCGCTAATGCTGTTGTTCATCCCAATTCCGGGCACAGATATGAAGATTAAGGACTTAGCAGACGTATTCTCCGCAAGTCCGGTGCTTATTGTAACCGCCGTTTCGCTGATTATCACAAGCGTTCTGCTTTTGATCGGCGTAATCTGCAACAGAAAAAACAGTATGAAAAAATATAAGCATTTCGCCGGCGGAGTTCAGGAAAAGGGAAGAGAAACCTACACAGTTCTCGATGCAATTTTGGTAGGCTTAATGCAGTGCGCTGCGGCTCTGCTTCCCGGACTTTCACGTTCGGGCTCAACCCTCGCGGTGGGAGAAATGCGCGGCATTAACAAGCAAAAAGCGCTTGACTACACCTTTATTCTCGGTATTCCGTCCATCATCGCGGCGGCTCTGCTCGAAGGTATGGAGGTACTCAAGGACAAGAATTCAATCCAAATCGACATCCTCCCGATTGTAATCGGAATGGTAGTATCCGCTGTTGTCGGCTACCTCGCAATCTGGATTTTCAAATGGTTCTTAAAGACCGATAAAATGATGATTTTTGTTGTGTATACCGCGGTAGTCGGTATCGCCATGCTCGTAATCTCGGTAATCGAGATTAGCTCGGGCACAAACTTCTTTACAGGAGCGCGCCTCTCCTCAACGCTGTTCAGCTTTAATTAAGGCAATACCGCACACCTGAATTGTGCGGTGTTGCCTAAGTCGCATAGGTATATGAAAGTATTAGGAAGTGATTTTGTTGTCAGCAAAAAAGCAGACAAACACTAAAAAGAAAACCGCGCAAAAGCGCTCGGCTTCAAGAGCAAAAGCGCCTGCCCAAAAGCAGCGCCGCGGACTTAGTCCAAGAATAAAATCCATTTTATACATAGCACTTGCAATCCTGTTTTTGGTTCTTATTTTCGTGCCGGGCAGTAATATCTGGACGATGATACGTTCGTTCTTCTTCGGCATTTTCGGCTTGGGAATGTTGCTTGTACCGCCGTTCTTTGTGTATTTGTGCGTGATAAACGAAAAAGAAAAGCAGGTAGCTCACTTCGGAGCAAAAATCGCTCTCTGCGTAATGATTTTCCTTATCGCAGGCGCGACAATTTTCGCCTTCAACTGGGGCAGATATCAAAATATGAACTACTTTGCCGCTCTCGGAAATCTCTACCTCGACGGCTACAATTCCGCAATATATATTCCGCTTTCCTGCGGACTTATCGGCGGAATTCTCGGCTACCCGGTAGCCGCTCTCTGCGGTCAGCCGGTAGCGATTATTCTGACAATCCTCTTGCTTGCGGTAATCATCTTTATTATTACTAACCTTTCCGTAAAGGACGTAGCAAAGGCGGCTGCACGCGCTACGGAAAGAATTCGCCGCGCAAATGAAGAACGCGCAGCACGCCGCCGTGAGCGTATGGAGGAGGAGCAAAGGCTCGAGTACGGCGATAACTACTCTCAGCCAAAGCCCAAAAAGCTTCGCAGACAAAAGCAGCAGCCTGTTAATAACAGCGACATTGACGTGCCTATTTATATGGACGGCAAAAGGCAGAATATGCCATCAAATACATCAAGCGATATCGACATTCCGCTTGATGACACAAAGCGCCGCCGTAAGCGCATAAAGGACGTTGCCGTACCTAAAAACAACATAGATATAGACTACACCGAGCCCGACGAGCAGAACGCGGTTGACCTCGACAATTCCGAGGATTTAATCAATATCATAAAGCGTGCAAGCAAGCCGATGGGCGAGGAGGGCGAGACAACCGTTGAAGATATCGCAGGCGATATCACCGCCGAAAAGCGCGCGAACCGCGTTTCGCAGGGAGCAAAGCAGGCAGATCCCGAGACAGTACCGGTTGAGGTTGTCCGTAAAAAGAGAAAGCCTGCGGACGAGCAGTATTCCGAGTTTTATAATATCGGCTATAATCCTGATAATTCCTTAGAAGAAATAAAACCCGAAAAGGTATATCATTATCCGCCTATTCAGCTTCTGAAGCCGAACAACAGCAATAACGATAAATCCGCGATGGAGGAGCTTCAGCACAACTCCAAAAAGCTGATAGAAACCCTAAACAGCTTTGGCGTAAACGCGACAATTATCAACATCTGCCGCGGCCCGTCAGTTACGCGCTATGAGCTTCAGCCTGCACCCGGCGTAAAAATCAGTAAAATCACAAACCTCTCCGACGATATCGCCCTAAACCTCGCGGCAAACGGCGTGCGTATAGAAGCACCTATCCCGGGCAAGGCTGCAGTCGGAATCGAGGTTCCGAATAAGGTCGTAAGTATGGTTTCAATGCGCGAGCTTATCGACTCCGACAAGTTCCGCAACTCCAAAAGCAAGCTGACCGCGGTTCTCGGCCGCGATATTTCGGGTGAGATTGTCGTGACCGACATCTCAAAAATGCCTCACTTGCTTATCGCAGGTACAACCGGTTCAGGTAAATCGGTCTGCGTAAACTCAATCCTTATCAGTATTCTTTACAAGTCCACACCGGACGAAGTAAAAATGCTCCTTATCGACCCGAAAATGGTTGAATTCTCAAAGTACAAGGGAATTCCTCACTTGCTTATCCCGATTGTCTCCGACGCTAAAAAAGCCGCCGCGGCACTCGGCTGGGCGGTAAATGAAATGCTCCAGAGATATAAAATTTTCTCCGAGTTTGATTGTAAGGAGATTGACTCTTACAACGCCCTTGTCGAGAAAAACCTTGAATATATAAAGAACAATCCGCCTGTCGAAAACGAGGATGGCGAGCTTGTTCAGCCTACTCTCGAGGTTAACGGTTTGCCCGTTGCCAAGGAGAAGATGAGCAGAGTAATAATCGCAATAGACGAGTTGGCAGACCTTATGATGGCGGCTCCCTCTGAGGTAGAGGACAGCATTTGCCGACTTGCACAGATGGCTCGTGCCGCAGGTATGCACCTGATTTTGGCAACCCAAAGGCCGACCGTTAACGTAATCACAGGTCTAATCAAAGCTAATGTCCCGAGCCGAATCGCGCTCAGGGTTAGTTCAAATATGGACAGCCGTACAATTCTCGACACCGGCGGAGCCGAGAAGCTTATCGGACGAGGCGATATGCTGTTCTCACCGGTAGGCGCTCCTAAGCCTATGCGTGTTCAGGGCTGTTACGCTTCTGATGAAGAGATCGACGGCGTAACAAACTACATCAAAAAGAGCTCAAAGGCAGAGTATAACGCCGAGATTGAGGAGAGCATCAAGCGCATCGAGGTTGACCAGATCGCCACCGGCAAAAAGGCATGTTCTTCCGACGACGGCGACGACAGCTCCGATTACGACGCAAAGCTCGACGAGGCAATCCAGTGCGTAATCGAGGCAGGACAAGCCTCAACTTCGCTTGTTCAGCGCAGACTAAAGGTCGGCTACGCTCGCGCAGGCAGAATTATTGACGAGATGGAAACTCTCGGCGTGGTAGGACCTCACCAGGGCTCAAAGCCGCGTGATGTGCTGATGACCTACAACGAATGGCTCGAACGCCGCAACGTCCTTCAAAACCACGGCGCGGAGGACGAATAATATTCAACAAACCTAATTGCCTCCCCCGTCACTTGTTACGGGGGAGGTGTCAGCTATGTTGACAGAGGGGGCAGACGTTTCCTCTATCGGAAGTTATAAGTAAGGAGTGAACTCAATGCCGTTTTTACCGATGAATAGTGCAGAAGTCCGGCAGCGCGGCTGGGACGGCGTTGATTTTGTCTACGTCTGCGGCGATAGCTACGTAGACCACCCTTCCTTCGGCGCGGCGATTATCACAAGAGTTTTAGAGGATTGCGGCTGTAAGGTCGCGTTCCTCGCTCAGCCGAATATAAAAAACGACAGCGACTTTACACAGTTCGGCAAGCCGCGTCTCGGCTTTATGGTGTCGGCAGGTAATATCGACAGTATGGTCGCGCACTACACCGTAGCCAAGCGCAAAAGGCATGATGACGCCTACACCGCAGGCGGTAAAAACGGCAAACGCCCCGACCGCGCTCTGACGGTTTACTGCAATATTATCCGCCGTCTTTACCCGGACAGCCCCATAATTATCGGCGGCTTAGAGGCTTCTCTCCGCCGTTTTGCGCATTACGATTACTGGAACGACACCGTTATGCCGTCAATCCTTTTCGACACAAAGGCGGATATCCTTGTCTACGGAATGGGCGAGCTCCAGACGATGGAAATTGCCAAGCGCCTTGCCGACGGCTTTACGGTCGAGGCTTTGCAGGACATCCGCGGAATCTGCTATAAGGTAAAAACCGAGGACTATGTTCCCAAATCCGTAGTTGATTTGCCGAGCCTTGACCGTGTTAGGGAGAGTAAACGCGATTATGCCATAGCCGCCCGTAAAGAGCTTGATGAAGCCGACGCAGTACGCGGAAAAACTCTTATCCAGCGCCACGGAAAGTACATTCTCGTGCAAAATCCGCCAATGCCGCCGCTCAATACAAAACAACTCGATTACGTCTATTCTCTGCCGTATATGCGCACATATCCAAAGTGCTACGAAAAGCTCGGCGGAGTACCCGGAATAAAAGAGGTCGAGTTTTCAATCACCCACAATCGCGGCTGCTTCGGCGCGTGTAACTTCTGTTCACTTGCGTTTCATCAGGGCAGAGCCGTCACCGTAAGGAGCGAGCAAAGCGTAATTGACGAGGCAAAAAGCTTTTTGGACAACCCGAATTTTAAGGGATATATAAGCGATGTGGGCGGACCCACGGCGAATTTTCGCCTGCCGTCCTGCGAAAAACAAAAAAAGCTCGGTCTCTGCAAAAATCGTAGATGCCTTGCACCGACGCCCTGCCCGAATATGCAGGTGTCGCATACGGAATATCTCGATTTGCTCAGAAAGCTGAGAAATCTCGACGGAATAAAAAAGGTCTTTATCCGTAGCGGAATTCGCTTTGACTACCTTATGGAGGATGAAAGCGATGAATTCTTAACCGAGCTCGTACGCCACCACATCAGCGGCCAGCTCCGCGTTGCTCCCGAGCATTGCTCAGCCGCGGTGCTTGATAAAATGGGCAAGCCGCATATTGAGGTCTATAAAAAATTCTGCGATAAATTCTACGCGCTCAATTCCAAAGAAAAACGCGACCAGTATGTTGTGCCGTACCTTATGAGCTCGCACCCGGGCTCAACACTGAAAGACGCGGTAGAGCTTGCGCTTTTCTGCAAGGAGCAGAATATCCACCCAAAGCAGGTGCAGGATTTTTACCCCACGCCGGGTACAATCTCAACCGCGATGTTCTACACAGGGCTTGATCCGTACACCCTAAAAGAGGTATACGTGCCTAAATCTGAGGAAGAAAAGTCAATGCAAAGAGCGCTTTTGCAGTACTTCATCCCCGAGAACAAGCAAAAGGTTATAAAAGCCCTGATAAAAGCCGGCAGGCGCGACCTTATCGGCAGCGGCAAAAAATGCCTTGTAACCCCAATGCCGGGACAGACTAACGGCGGCTATAAAAAATCACAAGGTCAAAACAAAAAGAAAAAGGACTTTTCAAGATACAAGCGAAAGAAAAAGTAAATTGTGTTGTTATATACATAAATAATTTTCAACTTTCAACTTTCAATTTTCAACTCATAAAAACCTCTTGACCTATTCGACAAAAAATATTATAATATTACAAGTATATATTATGCTATTGTAATTTGAAAGGAACAATCACATGGGAGTATATGAAGAACTTGTCGCTAGAGGACTAATCGCGCAGGTAACAGACGAAGAAGAAATCAGAGAATTAGTTAACAGCGGAAAAGCTGTTTTCTATATCGGCTTTGATCCCACAGCGGATTCACTGCACGTAGGCCATTTTATGGCTCTCTGCCTTATGAAAAGATTGCAGCTCGCAGGCAATAAGCCTATCGCGCTTGTTGGCGGCGGCACAGGTATGATCGGTGATCCGTCAGGCAGAACCGATATGCGCAAAATGCTCACAAAAGAGGATATCGAGCACAACTGCGAGTGCTTTAAAAAGCAAATGAGCAAGTTTATCGACTTTAGCGACGGCAAGGCGCTTATGGTTAATAACGCCGACTGGCTGTTAAACCTCAATTATGTTGAGCTTCTCCGCGAGGTAGGCGCATGCTTCTCGGTTAACAATATGCTCAGAGCCGAGTGCTACAAGCAGAGAATGGAAAAAGGACTTAGCTTCCTCGAGTTCAACTATATGATTATGCAGTCCTACGACTTCTACGCTCTCTATCAAAAATACGGCTGCAATATGCAGTTCGGCGGCGACGACCAGTGGAGCAATATGCTCGGCGGTACAGAGCTTATCAGGCGTAAGCTCGGCAAGGACGCATACGCCATGACCATCAATCTGCTGCTCAATTCCGAGGGTAAAAAGATGGGCAAAACCCAGTCGGGCGCGGTATGGCTCGACGCTGAAAAGACCAGCCCCTACGACTTCTACCAGTACTGGAGAAACGTAGACGACGCCGACGTTATCAAGTGCCTTAAGATGCTCACCTTCCTGCCTCTCGACGAGATTGACGAGCTTGCTAAGCTTCAGGGCAGCGAGCTCAATAAGGCTAAGGAGATTTTGGCTCACGAGCTTACAGAGCTTATCCACGGCAAGGAAGAAGCCGACAAGGCTCAGGAAGCCGCCAGAGCACTGTTCGGCAAGGGACAGAACACCGACAATATGCCTTCAACCGAGCTGACAAGCGACGACCTCACCGACGGCGAAATCGGAATTCTCGATTTGCTCTCAAAGTGCGGACTTATCCCGTCAAAGAAAGAGGGCAGACGCTTAATCGAGCAGGGCGGTATCACTCTTAACGACGAAAAAGTCAATGACGTATACAAAAAGCTTACCTCCGCAGACTTCGCGGACGGCTTCGCGGTAATCAAAAAGGGCAAAAAGGTATTCCATAAGGCAATACTTAAATAAACCATTTAAAGCCTCCACCGTCACTTGTTACGGGGGAGGTGGCAGAGCTTTCCTGCCTGCCAACCTTTCCTAATGAATTTTGGACTTAAGCAGACATCTGCTTGTTATAAAAAAGAGAAAGAGGGAATAATCAATGAAAAAGTTTATGGCTGAATTCAAAGAATTCATCAGTCAGGGCAATGTAATGGATCTCGCAGTCGGCGTTATCATCGGTGCTGCTTTCGGCGCTATCGTAACATCACTGTGCGACGACATTATTATGCCCTGCATCCAGCTCATCATCAGCAAAATCACAGGCGCTAAGACAATCGAAGAGATGACAGCGGTTCTCAACGTTGGCCCCATCGCGTTCGGTAACTTCATCGCCGCAGTTCTCAACTTCCTTATCATGGCACTCATCATCTTCCTGATGGTTAAGGGTATCAACAAGCTCCGCAACCTCAAGAAGAAGGAAGAGGAAGCAGAGGAAGAGGCAACAACAAAGAAGTGTCCCTACTGCTGCACAGAAATCGACATCAACGCTACAAAGTGCCCGCACTGCACAAGCGACCTCAAGGAATAATTCGGTTTCATACATAAAAATCAAGCCTGTTACAAGCGTTCTGCTCTGTAACAGGCTTTTAGTTTTAAATTGTTATATCACCCAAAGCATCTGTCCCGCGCCGAGCCCGATAATCAAGCCGACAAGGACATCTCTCATATAATGCGCGCCTGCCTGAACCCTTGATAAAATTATCAAAAATGCCGCGACAAGCATAGCAATTCCGAGCGGAACATTGACATATAAAAATGTCATGGCGATAACAACCGCGCTGACGGTGTGACGGCTCGGCATACTGTTGCCCTCGGTTTTTTTGCCGAATACCGACTCAATTCCGTATTTCTCATACGGACGCTGTTCGTTGATAACAAGCCTCATCATAGTCGCGATAATCAGCGTAAAAAGCGGAATAAGCACCAGCTTGAACCATTCCCAGCAAAAGCCCAATATAAAGAACTCAATCACAAGCATTATCGGGTAGGCGACAAAAACGATGTTTGGCAGTATTTTATAGGTAAAAACCAGAACAGCGTGAGCTATTTTATTTTCCTTAAAAAACCTAACGGTTTTCTCATATAACTTCCTGTTCATCACAATTCCTCATTGCGCAACTACAAAATATCAGATACTATATTCTACCACACACATCAAACTATTTCAACCTTGTATTTTTTAAACCAGTAGTCAAGCTCAATAATATACGCCAAAATCTGCGGAGCCTTCATAAGCTGACCGTACCACGGCTCTTTAATGCTGTCGGGATTTTCGATAATGCTCTTTACCGCCTTCTTGTCAAGGAGTTCGGTAAGGGTATTTTTCTTTTTCAGAATAATATTAACCCTCTCAGCACATTTATTAAAGTAAACAGGGTTGTGCGTTTTGGGGTAAGGGCTCTTTTTGCGCCACGTAATCTCCTTCGGCAGAACATCCTCAAACGCCTTGCGCACAATGCCCTTTTCGCGTCCGTTATACGCCTTTAACTCCCACGGCATATTGTACGCGTACTCGGCAAGGCGGTAGTCGCAAAATGGCACGCGCACCTCAAGTCCGCTGTACATCGAGCACCTGTCCTTGCGCTCAAGCAGGCACTGCATAAACCAGTAAAAATTCAGATAGAACATCTCGCGCATACGCCTGTCGGTCTCGCTGTCGCTTTTAAGCTTCGGCGCTGAGTTAATGGTGTCAAGGTAACGCTGACGCACATATTCCTCGCCGTTTTTCAGCACGCCGTCGTTAAGGATAAACCGCCTTATATCCTGACTTCGCGACCACGGAAAACAGTCCTCAAACAGAATATCGCGGTTGTGATACCACGGATAACCGCCGAAAAGCTCGTCGGCACATTCGCCCGAAAGCGCAACGGTGTAGTCCTTTTTAATCTCCCTGCAAAACAACAGCAGGGAGGAGTCAACATCCACATACCCGGGCAAATCACGCGCCTCAACGCTGTCATAAAGCGCGTCAGCGAGCAGCTCGTTGTCAAGAATAACCTCATTGTGCCTGGTGTCGGCGTTTTTAACCATCATCTTGATGTACTCGTAGTCGCGCGTAGGCTGAAACAGGCTCTTTTCAAAATACTTTTGATTGTCGCGGTACTCAACCGAGTAGGTGTGAACCTTGCCAAGCTTGTGCTCCTTTTGGTACATCGAGGCGGTCTTTACGATAATACTGCTGTCCAGTCCGCCCGATAAAAACATACACAGCGGAACGTCGCTGACAAGCTGGCGCTGTATCGCGTCGGTCAGCAAGTACCGCGTTTTCTCAATCGTCTGCTTTTCATTGTCGGTATGCTCCTTCGCTTCAATGCTAAAGTACGTTTTGCGCGTAAGCCTGTTGTTTTTGTAAACGGCACATTCGCCGGGGTTAAGCTCAAAAACGCCCTTGAACACACCGTAAGACGGAGTTCTCGCAGGGCCTAAAAAGAAAATCTCATTAAGTCCCTGCTCGTCAATCTGCGGCTTAACAACGCCGCTTTTCAGCAGAGCCTTAATCTCAGAGCCGAACACCAAGCCGCCGTTATATTCGCTGTAGAAAAGCGGCTTGACGCCGATTTTATCACGGCATAAAAATACACTCCTGTCGTCTGAGCGGAACACCGCGAAGGCAAAAATTCCGTTGAGCTTTTCGGGGCATTTGTCGCCGTACTTAATGTAAGTTTTCAGCACAACCTCGGTGTCGCTGTGACCTCTAAAATGAAAGCCGTCCGCCCTAAGCTCCTCACGCAAATCGGGAGCGTTGTAAATCTCGCCATTGTACACAATCACATATGTAACGCCGTCAACACCTGCCGCCATAGGCTGTTTGCCGTTTTCAATGTCGATAACCGCCAGTCTGCGGTGAATCAGCGCCGTGTCGCCGTTGATGTACAGTCCGTTTTCATCGGGACCTCGGCGTTCAAGCGTCTGCGACATAGCGTTCAGCGCCGTAGTCCTCAATGCCATATTTGAATCCTTTTCAATCCATCCCGCAATTCCGCACATAAAATTACCTCCTGATATTCTTAATGGAAAATATAAAACAAAACATAACCGCGGTCAGCACTACGGCGGAGATTATACTTCCGCCGAAAAGCGCGCTGTTTTGCACCTCACCGCTCGAAAAAACCTCGGTTTCCGCAATAAAAACAAAGCTGAAAATCCAAGTCAGCAGAGCGGTTATAACGCCTTGAATAATTCTGATAAAGAAAAATAATATCTTATTAATCTTTATTCCGTCCAACGCTGAAAAAATCTGAAAATGCACGCAAATTCCGCCAAAACCCACTGCAAACGCCGTCACCCAAAGCGGATATTCTCCTGCCGTAAGCTTCACAGCCGAGCAGACCTCGGACAAAATCATCCAAAAGCTCAGCAGATTTTCGTGGAGTATACCGTTCAAAATCCCTGTTCCTGCGGAAAAAATCAGCACTAAAGCGCAGATTTTACCCATACCCTCAGCCGCGGAATATGTGCTCTCAACAAGCGCGTTTGATAGCGGCATAGATTTGATGTATAATTCTCTATTAGAACTAAACTGCTTAACCTCACCGCAAAACAGCCTTAAAAACACACCTATTATAATTACCGAAATCACCTGAGCAAGCAGGATAATCATCCCAATATGCGCGTTGCCGTAAAGCGTACTGCCGACGTAATTAATCAAAAATCCCGGACCGGCGCAGACCGCAAACAGCGAAGCTCTTTTTGCTTCATCTTCACTGATCGCGCCTGAGCTTTTCAGCTCTGCAATCCCTTTCGCGCCTACAGGATAACCTCCGATAAGGCTGAGCAAAATCACAGGCGCAAGCGTTCCGCTCACCCCGAAGATTTTCCTTGTAATTCCCCCGAGCCGTCTGCCTAATAAATCGCAAATCCCGAGCTTCACCGTCAAAGCCGACAGCGCCATAAACGGAAACAAGGAAGGGATAAGCACCCTCAAACACATCTCAATTCCGTTAAGCGTGCCTTCCTTACAGCTCTGTGACGACAACGTAAGCGCCGCGGCGGCGGAAACAATCAAAATCGCCTTAAAAATTCCTCCGCCTCTGTCCAAAGCGTTTTTAAGATACATTTTATCACCGATAATATATATGCGCTTACCTGCATAAATATAATTGAACAATCTGTATGAGGTGAAAAATTTGAAAAACCAACAAAAAAATCCCCGTCCGCCAATGCTCGACGCAGGATTTCAACCGCTTATAGAAATGACAGGAAACCGCCAAATTTGCGTGGAAGGCTCAACGGGAATCCTGCTCTATGAGCCCGAAAACATAAAAATCAACACCACAGGCCCGATAATCTCTTTTTACGGCAGAGGGCTTAGCGTTCGGTGCATAACAGCCTCGTCGGTAGAGGTGTTCGGCTACGTCAATAAAGTCGAATTCATAAGCTGAGGTGCGCTATGCTGTTAAAATTTTTCAGATATGCAAAGGGATATGTCACCTTCACCGCGAGCGGCAAATTCCCCGAAAGATTTTTAAATGCCGCCGCGGTAAACAAGCTTAATCTATGGGATGCGTACCCCTCAAAGGGCAAAATCACCGCAACTATGGCGGCTGCGGATTACAAACGCGCCCGTCATATCGCCCAACGCGCAGGCTTAAAACTCAAAATCACGAGCAAGCGCGGCGTTCCGTTTTTTGTAAAAAGACACTCCTCGCGGCTCGGACTGCCAATCGGCGCACTACTCGGCGCGGTTTTGCTTGTCGTATTGTCGCAGTTTATCTGGACGGTGGATATCACAGGTGCAAAAACCGTCAGCGACAACCGAATTCGCGAAGCCCTCGCTGATAACGGCGTATATCCCGGCGCTTTCAAGTGGACAATCGACGTGCTCGACTCCCAGCGCGCCGTGCAAATGGACATTGACGAGCTGTCGTGGGTGAGTATCAACAACCTCGGCTGTAAGTCCACCGCCGACGTCAGGGAAAAGGCAAAAAAATCCGACGAGCCGAAAAGTCAGTCGCCGTGCAACATCAAGGCTGACTGCGACGGCGTAATTACAAAAATCATCGCTGAAAACGGCTTCAGTGCGGTGGAGGAGGGGAGCGGAGTAAAGCAGGGCGACTTGCTTGTAAGCGGAGTTCTGCCGACGGGACAGGATTCAATCCGTTTTGTCAGGGCAGAGGCTGAGGTGTACGCAGATGTTAATTCTAAATTCGAATTAAAAATACCCAAGGAATACGATTATTATTCTGTAAACGAAAATAAAACTAATAGAAACAAACTGAATTTCCTTTGGCTCAGCATTCCCGCAAGCCTGAATTTTACGGCATACCCCCAGTCTGTAAGCTCTCAGAACCGTGTTAATCTTTCGGTAAACGGCAACGCCTTACCCCTCGGAATAACCACTCAAACAAGTTACGAGCTTCGCAATATCTCAGTAAAAGAAAACAGCGAAAAAGCACAGCAGGCCTTTGAAAAAACATTGCTTCTGTATGAAGTGTTCGAAAACCCCTCAGCCTTGGTCAAGAGCAGAGAAATCACCCTCACCGAGGATGAAACATCCTTTAACTTTACCTGCGATTACACCTTAAACCGAAATATCGCTCAAAGCGTAGAATTTGACGTGACAGAGCACTGATTTTATGATATAATAATCTTTATTAATCTTTCGAGGTGAGAGTATGAGGATTTTATGTATTGGCGACGTTGTGGGCACTGTAGGCTGCGAATTTCTGCGCAATAACCTGCCTGCCTTCAAGCGCTTCAACTCTATAGATTTAGTGATTTGTAACGGAGAAAATTCCGCCGACGGAAACGGAATAACCCCTGTTTCCGCACAGCACCTGTTTGACAGCGGAGTGGACGCCATAACGCTCGGTAACCATTCGTTCAGGCGCAAGGAGGTCTACGACCTTCTTGACAGCTCGGAGTTTATTGCAAGGCCGTACAACTTTTCATCAAAAAGCGTGCCCGGACACGGCGTAATCAACCTCGATATGGGCAGGCGAGTTGTCAGTGTAGTCAACCTTATGGGCAATATCGACGTCGAAAACGGACTTCAAAACGCTTTTGAAGCCGCCGACGAAGCCTTAAAGCTTGCCGAAGGAAAGATAATTATTGTAGATTTCCACGCCGAAGCCACAAGCGAAAAACGCGCGATGGGTTATTACCTCGACGGCAGAGTATCGGCGCTTTTCGGCACTCATACCCACGTACAGACATCAGACGCGACGGTTCTTCCGAACGGCACGGGCTACATCACCGACGCCGGAATGACCGGCACAATCCACTCGGTTTTGGGCGTAAAAACTGACATAATCATCAACCGCCTCAAAACCGGACTTCCTGCGCGTTTTGACCTTGCAAAGGGCGACTGCAAGCTCGAAGGAGTGGTGTTTGAGGTCGACGACAGCTCCGCAAAGTGCATAAGTGCCGAAAGTATCAGGATAGAATAGTAAAAATTTTAACAATTATCTAATCTTTATCTATTGAAAAATTTGCAATAATCTATTATAATAGTAGTGTATGATGTTATGTCTTTTACAAAGATACACAAGAAGGATGTGCAGTTATGATAAACGGAGAGATTCTAAAAAACGCGATTATTTCTGGTGCGCACAATATCAACGCTCAGAAAAATCATATTAACGACCTCAATATTTTCCCTGTTCCCGACGGTGACACAGGAACAAATATGTCGATGACCGTTATGGCGGCGGCAAAAGCTCTTGAGGACTGCGACGCGGAAAACGCAGGCGAGGTTGCAAAAACCGCCGCTTCCGCAATGCTCAGAGGAGCACGCGGCAACTCAGGCGTTATCACCTCAATTCTTTTCAGAGGCTTTGCACAGGGCTTAAAGGACGTTGACGAGGTAAACGGCAAGAATATCGCCGCAGCTCTCGGAATCGGCGTAGACGCTGCGTACAAGGCAGTAACAAAGCCTGCCGAGGGTACAATCCTCACAGTAGCTCGTATGGCATACGAAGCAGGCGTTGAGGCTTCAAAAGAAAACTCCGACCCAGTATTTGTATGGGAAACAATCGTTGAAAAGGCAAACGAAGCTCTCGCAATCACTCCCGAACTCCTTCCGGTTCTCAAAAGAGCAGGCGTTGTAGACGCAGGCGGCAAGGGACTTTGCTCAATCTTTGAGGGTATGCTTTCATACATCAAGGACGGCGAAATGGTAGAGTACGTTGAAGATACAAACGAGCCCACAATCGAAACCTTCGAAAGCGCCGCGGCTGAGTTTGACGACGATATCGAATTTACTTACTGCACAGAGTTCATCGTCGGCAGAGATCCCGAGATTGAAACCGATCCCGAGGAGCTCCGCGACTTCTTAAAAGAAATCGGTGACTGCGTAGTTGTTGTAAACGATGAGGAAATCATCAAGGTTCACGTGCACACCGAAACCCCGGGCAACGCGCTTACCAAGGGACTTGAGTTCGGTCAGCTTCTCACCGTAAAGGTAGAGAATATGAAAGAGCAGCACAAGAACGCAAAGAAAAACTCCAAAAAGACCACCAAGAAAAAGTCAAAGAAGGACGCTCCCAAGGAGGAGTTCGTATTCGCAGAGCCCACCGAGGAATTCGGATTTGTGGCAGTTGCCGCAGGCGACGGTATGAAGGACCTCTTTACAGAGCTCGGTTGTACAAACGTAGTTTCCGGCGGTCAGAGTATGAACCCCAGCACAGACGATATCTTGGCGGCTGTTAACGCAACTCCGGCAAAGACCGTATTTGTGCTTCCCAATAACAAAAATATTATCCTCGCGGCTGAGCAGACCGTTCCGCTCGTTACCGACAGAACCGTTGTTATCGTTCCCACAAGGACAATTCCGCAGGGTATGACTGCAATGCTCAACTTTGATCCCGAAATCTCGCCCGAGAGCAACGCGCAGCTTATGATGGACGCGGCTCACGGCGTGGGCACAGGTCTTGTAACCTTTGCGGCACGCAACAGCGAGTTCGACGGTAAAAAGATTAAAGAGGGCGACATCATCGCGCTCAAAAACGGCAAGCTCACCATTACAGAAAAGAGCGCTGTCAAGGCTGTTGTTAAGCTTGCAAAGAGCATGGTAACACGCGACACCTCGTTTATTACTCTGATTTACGGTGAGGACACAACCGAGGAAGATGCAGAGAAGGCTTACGAGGAGCTTCAGGACAGGTTCGGCACACGCACCGACATCTCGCTCGTAAAGGGCGACCAGCCTGTTTACTACTTTATTCTCAGCGTAGAATAAGCAACGTGAGCTATGCATGGGTGTTGTTTCCCAAAATAAATTTTGGACAACACCTCAACGTTGCATCCAATCCGCCTTTTGCAAGGTTTAACTTAACGTCAAAGTGTCTGTAACGGCGGGTCTGGGCACTGCAACAGGAACGTACCAATTAAAAGTAATTATTATATTCAAATTGCGGTTAGTGAACCCTTCGCTGACCGCTTGTTTTTTAGAAAGTATTATGGCTTCACTATATAAAATGCCCCTATCCTCATTGTCAGGCATCGGGCCGAAGCGCGTTGAGCAGTTTAACAAGCTCGGCGTAAACTCGGTAGGCGAGCTGATCACCTTTTATCCGCGAGCCTATGAGGACTGGAGCAACGTTACAAAAATTGCGGATATCACCCAAAGCGGCGTTTACTGTGTAAAGGCAATCCTCGCCGCGCCCATATCCGACCGCCGTGTCTCAGGCGGAATGATAATCTCCAAGGGCGCGGTTTACGACGACACGGGGTCTCTGCAATTAATCTTTTTCAATAACAGATACATCAGCTCAATGCTGACCTACGGAATAGAATATTTCTTTTACGGAAAAATAGAGTTCAACGATTACGGCGTACAGATGACTTCACCGACCTTTTCACAGATAGGCGAGGCAGGAATTCACCCGATTTACCGCCAAACCGCAGGGCTTAACGGCAAAACAATCGCAAACGCTGTCAGACAGTCGTTAAAGCTGTTGCCGCCCGTTGTGAACGATCCAATTCCTGAACAGGTGCGCAAGGCGTTTAATCTCTGGGGACTAAGAGAAGCGCTAAACGGAATTCACTTTCCGAAAAATTCTGAGGAGCTTGAAAACTCTCGAAAGCGCCTTGTCACCGAGGAGCTTGTGGTTCTAAACCTCGGAATGAAAAACCTGCGCAACCACAGCAGGGGAGTAAGCTCAGTAAAAATCGAGAATGACTATTCGGAAGAATTCGAAGATCACCTGCCGTTTACACTCACAAACGCGCAAAAACGAGCGATAGCCGACTGCGTTGATGATATTAAGGAAAAATCCGCGCCGATGAACCGCCTTGTTCAGGGCGACGTAGGCTCCGGTAAAACCGCCGTAGCTGCCTCGGTCTGCTATACCGTCATCAAAAACGGCTTTCAGGCGGCGTTTATGGCGCCTACCGAAATTTTGGCAAGACAGCATTTTGAAACCTTTAAAAAGCTCTTGCAGGATACAGGCATCAAGGTCGAGCTTTTGACAGGCGCGCTTAAGGAAAGCGAAAAAAAGCGCGTCAGGGCAGAGCTTCAAAGTGGAGAAATCGACCTGATAATCGGCACTCACGCGCTGATTACCGACAAAACCGAGTTTAACAACCTCGGCGTAGCCGTGACCGACGAACAGCACCGTTTCGGCGTAGCACAGCGCGCAAAGCTGCTGTCTAAGGGCAAAAATCCCCACCTGCTCGTAATGAGCGCAACGCCGATTCCGCGAACCTTGGGGCTTATAATCTTCGGTGACCTCGATATTTCTATTATCGACGAGCTGCCGCCGTCGCGTAAGCCCGTCAAAACCGTGCTCTTTAACACAAGTCAAAGACAGCGCGTTTTCGGCTTTATAAAAAAGGAAATTGCCGCAGGCAGACAGGCGTACATCGTCTGTCCTCTGGTAGATGAAGGCGAGCTTGACGACGTCGTTTCAGCTGAGGAATACGCGGCTGAGCTTATGCTTAAGCAGTTTTCCGATATTCCCGTGGGCGTAGTCCACGGGCAGATGAAGTCCGACGAAAAAGAGGCGGTAATGAGCAAATTTGCCTCGGGAGAGCTAAAGCTACTCGTTGCCACAACGGTAATCGAAGTCGGCGTAGACGTGCCCAACGCCTCGGTTATGGTTATAGAAAACGCCGAGCGCTTCGGACTTTCCCAGCTTCACCAGCTTAGGGGACGTGTCGGAAGGGGAAGCACACAGTCCTATTGTGTGCTGATAAGCGACCACCATAACGAGCAGACAAAGCAAAGGCTTGAGGTTATGTGCTCGACCAACGACGGCTTCAAAATTGCCGACGAGGACTTGCGTATGCGCGGTCCGGGCGACTTTTTCGGCAGCAGACAGCACGGACTTCCGCAGCTCGCAATTGCCGATTTTGCCGATACAAAGAGCCTTGAGCTCTCTCAAAAAATTGTCGATTATATTTTGTTTACATACAAAGACCTCCGCTGCGACGAGCTCAAGCTGCTCAACGCGGAGATTAACCGCCTGTTTGACCGCGGAGGTAAAAACACGCTCAATTAGAAGGGAGAAAAAGTATGAAAAGAACAGTTGTAAAGCTGATTTCAGCCATGATGGCGCTGTGCGTTATCATGCTGTCGTCAACCCTCGGAGCAGGCGCGGTTTCTTTTTCAAACAACGTCGATGTAAAATCCCAGTCAGTCCTGATTGTAAGTATGGATTCAGGTCAGACAGTTTTTGAAAAAGATCCCGATTCCAAGCGCTATCCTGCGTCCACCACAAAGATTATGACATACATTGTCGCGGTAGAGAATATCCCCGACCTTGAAAACACAAGGGTAGAGATTAAAAAGAGCATTATCGACCAGCTCCGCAACACCGGCAGCTCAATGGCAAACCTCGGTGAGCACGTTGGCGATAAGGTTAAGGTAATCGACCTGCTCTACAGTATGATGGTACCCTCGGGTAACGACGCCGCGCTAACCCTTGCCGATTATGTCGGCGGAGGCGACGTTGATAAATTCGTTCAGATGATGAACGACAAGGCGGCGGAGCTCGGCTGCGAGAATACTCACTTTAAGAACCCCGACGGTCTGCACGATCCCGACCACTACACCACCGCGCGCGATTTGTACAAAATTTCAACATACGCGCTCACACTGCCTTATTTTGAGCAGATTTCAAATGCCACCGAGTACACCTGCGAGGGTGATGATTCTCCGCTTGTAACCACAAACTACCTCATTGACGAGGCTCGCGGCGGAGAGTATTATTACACCTACGCCAAAGGTATCAAGACAGGTACAACCGACGAAGCCGGCAGATGCCTTGTAACAACCGCGTCAGCCGACGGCCATTCATATATTGCGGTTCTTCTTGGTGCTCCGTATAAGGAGGGGGAGATGGAGGAGTATTACACCTTCACCGACGCCGCCGATTTGTTCCGCTGGGCGCTTGTAGACCTTGAAATGCAGACGATTAAAAGCGCTCAAACCCCTGTTTGTGAGCAAAAGGTAAAGCTTGCGTGGGGAAGAGACTCGGTATCGCTCGTTCCCGAAAAGAACCTGAACGCTATCGTTCCCAAGGGCTATAAGCCGAGCAATATTGTTGTCGAAACCGACACACCCGAGGAAGCAAGGGCTCCTCTCTACACCGACAAGCCCGTCGGTACTGCGTCCGTATATTACGTTGAGGAGGGCAAGGAAAAACAGCTCATCGCAACGGTAAACCTTGTTCCGATTGAACAAATTGATAAGAGTGGGATTCTGGAGGTGCTCGATGTCGCAGGTACGATATTCAAATCCTATTGGTTTCTCGTTATCATCGGAATTATCGTCATCCTTCTGATTATCTACTTTATCTCGTCAAGGGTACACCGCGCGCGTAAAAAGCGCAACCGCAAGGTTAAGCGTTACCGCAACCTCTAAGCCTGATTTATACCTGAAAATCAAGCTCCTTATTGTAACCATATTGTAAATAAAATGTTGTTGTATTTTTCTTTATATATGTGTTATAATTGTTTTAAGGAATAATAGAGGTGTTGTTTATGAAGTGTCCGTATTGCAGCTATGAGGAAAGCAAGGTTATAGATTCACGCTCCGCAGACGACGGAGAGAGAATCCGCCGCCGCAGAGAATGTCTTAACTGCGGCAAGCGTTTTACAACTCACGAGGTTATCGAAACCGTGCCCATCATTGTTGTTAAGCGCGACAAATCGCGCGAGGTTTTCGACCGCAACAAGCTGACCGCAGGTATTCTCAGAGCCTGCGAAAAACGCCCTGTTTCTCTAACTCAGATTGAGGAAATGGTAGATAATATCGAAGCAAAAATCCAGAGCAGTCTTGACCGCGAAATTACCACAATGCAAATCGGTGAGCTTGCTATGGAGGAAATAAAAAAGGTTGACGAGGTTTCCTACGTCCGTTTTGCCTCGGTATACCGCCAGTTCAAGGACATTAACACCTTTATGGAAGAGCTCAACAAGCTCCTTACAGAGAAAAAATAACATTTTTATTAAACAGTCATCCTATACAAAGCGCCGCAGTTTTCTGCGGCGTTTACGCTTTTAAAACAAAATTACCGTCTGCACCTCGCAAACGGCAGTTTTTATATACTATGCAAATTTCTTTGCCTCGGCAACAGCCAGTCTGTCGCACCTTTCGTTTTCGGGATGTCCCGCGTGACCTTTAACCCAGTTGATTTCGAGCGTGTGAACCTCGCACAGCTTTAGCAGCTTTTCCCATAATTCAGGGTTAAGCGCAGGCTCTTTTTTATTGCGCATCCAGCCGTTAGCCTGCCATTTTTTAGCCCAGCCCAGCTTAAGCGCGTTGCAAACATACTGCGAATCGCTGTAAAGCTCAACCTCGCACGGCTCTTTAAGCGCCTCAAGACCTTTGATAACCGCAGTAAGCTCCATACGGTTGTTGGTCGTAACTTTTTCTCCGCCCGAAAGTTCCTTTTCAACTCCGTTATATCTCAAAATCGTGCCCCAGCCGCCCGGACCGGGATTTCCGCTGCAAGCGCCGTCGGTAAAAATTTGTACTCTTTTCAAAACCGAAACTCCTTTTTCTCATTGTCTAACCTATATTTTGCCACAAATGGGGGATAATAACAATAGTATTTCCTGAATTTCCCAAAAATTTTTTAAGATAGACATTTATAATTCTTTTATCATATTGACATTGAGGCTTGTTTTAAGTTAAAATAAAATGAATATGTATGCTTGGGGTATTCTACCCATTTATTAAAATAATATATAAATCCCTCGTCTTGGGATTAAAATAAATGAACGGAAAATATTTAGAAACACGGAGGTAATTTTGTGAGTTCAACCGGAAAAAACAAGAATTTTAAGCTAAAGCAAAACAGGAACTCAAAAAACGTAAAATCAAAAACGAACAACACAAGGCAGAGTTATAATAAAATCACCCGTAAAAAGGGCAAACCGAGCCAGCCTAAGCAGGTCAATAAACCCTCGGTAAAAATCTCGTTTTTGGGCGGACTTAATGAGATTGGAAAGAACATCACCCTAATCGAGTGCGAAAACGACATCATCATCGTCGACTGCGGAATGGCGTTTCCCGACGGCGATATGCTCGGCGTAGACCTTGTAATCCCTGATTTTACCTATATTGAGCAAAACGTAGACAAGGTAAAGGGAATAGTCCTCACCCACGGACACGAGGACCACATCGGCGGACTGCCGTTCCTTCTCTCAAGGGTAGATGTTCCGATTTACGGCACACCCTTAACCCTCGGACTTTTGGGCAACAAGCTGAAGGAGCACAGCCTGTTTAACAAATCAAGGCTCAACGAGGTTAACGCAGGCGAGACGATCAAGCTCGGCTGTATGAAAATCAAATTTATCCACGTCAATCACTCAATTCCCGACTCGGTTGCGTTTGCAATCGAAACCCCGGGCGGAACCATCGTCCACACAGGCGACTTCAAAATCGACTGTACGCCGATTTCAGGCGATATGATTGACCTTTCAAGCTTCGCGCGCGTTGGCGACGACGGAGTTTTGGCGCTCCTTGCAGAGAGTACAAACGCCGAACGCCCCGGCTATACGCCGACCGAAATGCTCGTTTCCGAAAGCCTTGACAACCTTTTCAAAAAGGCTGAAAACTACAGAATAATCATCGCGACCTTCGCTTCAAACGTCAACAGGGTTCAGCAGATTATCAACTGCGCCGACAAATACGGCAGAAAAGTCGCGTTCTCGGGCAGAAGTATGGTCAACTATATGGACGTTGCGCAAAAGCTCGGCTATCTGACCGTACCCAAGAATATCCTCATTGACATTGATATGCTCGACAAATACCCGGCTAACCAGATTGTGCTCGTTACAACCGGCAGTCAGGGCGAACCGATGAGCGCGCTGTCGCGTATGGCGTACTCCGACCACCGCAAGGTAATGGTGGGCGAGGGCGACTTCATCATCATCTCGGCTAACCCGATTCCCGGCAACGAAAAAACCGTCGGCAACGTAGTAGATGAGCTCTTAAAGCGCGGATGTAAGGTAATTTACGAGAGTATGTACGACGTCCACGTATCAGGGCACGCCTGTCAGGAGGAGCTTAAAATCATCCACAGGCTCGTCAGACCTAAGTACTTTATCCCCGTGCACGGCGAGCAAAAGCACCTTCGCAAGCACGCGGAGCTTGCCGAGTTCCTCGGAATGGACAAGAAAAATATCTTCATTCCCGATGTCGGCACAACTGTTGAGGTAAACGAAAATTATATGAAGGAAGCGCCGTCAGTACCCGCAGGCAAGGTATTTGTCGATGGTCTCGGCGTAGGCGACGTCGGAAGCATCGTTCTGCGCGACCGTAAGCATTTGGGACAGGACGGACTGATTATCATAGTAGCCTCTCTCGACGTTTACGACGGACACGTTATCAGCGGACCGGACATCGTATCACGCGGATTTGTTTATGTGCGCGAGAGCGAGGGACTGCTTGACGAAGTCAAAAAGCTCGCGCTTGATATTCTCGAGGATTGCGCCGAGAAGAATATCCACGAGTGGGGTATAATCAAAAACAGAATTAAAGACGAAATTTCCAAGCTGATTGCGCAGAGAACACGACGCGCTCCTATGATTCTCCCGATTCTCCAGGAGGTATAATCAGCAAATAAGAGGTATTTAATGAAAAGAAGACTTTGGACGCTTGCTCCGTGGTTTATAATATTCAGCGTAGTGATGTTCGCAATGGCGACCTTCACCTTCCAATACAGCAGAGCTCTGTGTTATATTGAGTCCGGAATTGCAACCGCGTCGGCAGTGCTCGTAGCAGCGTTTTCATTTTGGTTTCGCGGATATATCCGCAATATGGTAAAAAACACCGCAAACCACATCAGCGGTTTTGACGCGGATTATCTTGACAGATACAAATATCCCGTAGTCGCAGTGGGCGAAAAGGGCGATATTTTCTGGTGCAATTCGCGTTTTAGAAGAGTTCTCGGAAGCCGAAGCCCCGAGGGAGAGAGCATTAACTCTTACCTTTCGGGCAAGGACGTTTTCAGTATTGTCGATTCCGACGGCACGGACGTCGCGATTAACGGCAAGGAATTCACCGTATACGCGCTTTGGGCAGGCGACAGCGTGATCTGCCATTTTATCGAGAACACCTACTACAAGGCGGTTCTCAGGGAATACAACGCTTCGTTGCCCTGCGTTGCGCTTATCACCTTTGATAACGCTGACGACTTTGTAACAAGCTCAGAGGAATTTTATTCCACCGTTGCTATTTCCGTTGAGGCTAATCTTCAGGGCTGGGCAGGCGACTACAACGCCATGTACAAAAAAATCAGCAACAACCGCTATATGATTATTTTCCGCGATACTGATGTCGATAAAATGATATCGCAGCGTTTCCCGATTCTCAAAAACATCCGCTCAATCGGCACGGCTCGCCACGTTCCCACAATATCGGTAGGCTTGGCACGCGGCTGTAAAACCGTGCACGACAGCGAAATCGCCGCCCGTAAGGCGCTCGAAATGTCGCTCGGCAGAGGCGGAGACCAGGTTGCGATTATCAAGGACAACTCCTATGAGTTCTTCGGCGGCACTGCCACAACAACCGAAAAGGTAAGCAAGGTTCGAATGAGGGTAATCGCCAACGCAATCAGCCGCGCGGTTGCCGATTCCGATAAGGTTTACATAATGGGACACCGCTTTTCCGACCTCGACTGTATCGGCGCAGGTATCGGATTGCAGTGCATAATGGAAAAGAGCTTCAGAAAATACAGCAAGGTTGTCGTCAACGAGGAAACCTCAATGGCGCGTCAGCTTATTGACTACGCCCGCGAAAAGCTCGAAAGCGAAGTGTTCATCACTCCTTCCGAGGCGATAAAGGGCGTAACCGCCAGAACTCTGCTGATTATCGTGGACACGCACATCAAAACCTCGCTCGAAAGCGCTGAGCTTTACGAAAAGTGCAAAAAGGTAGTTTTGATTGACCACCACCGCAGAGCGGTAAATTATATCGACAATTCGCTGGTATTCTGTCACGAGCCCTCGGCGTCGTCCGCGAGTGAAATGTGCAGTGAGATTATAAGCTATCTCGACGACAAGCCGCTCGGCTATATTCAGGCTGACGCTCTGCTCTCGGGAATTATGCTCGACACCAAAAATTTCGTGCTCAAAACAGGCGTAAGAACCTTCGAGGCTGCGGCTTATCTAAGGCGCAAGGGCGCTAATACCCTGACCGTCAAGGAGATGTTCTCGGGAAGCATCGACACCTACCGCGAGAAGGTAGATTTTGTTGTAAACAGCGAGGTTTTCCGCGGCTGCGCTATCTCCGGTACGGAAAAACAGGCTAATGATATCCGTATCGCGGCTGCTCAGGCGGCTGACGAAATGCTCACCTTGCAGGGAATTGTAGCCTCATTTGTGCTGTTCAAAGCCGAAAACAAGCTCAATATTTCCGCGCGAAGCTACGGAAGATTAAACGTTCAGCTCGTTATGGAAAAGCTCGGCGGCGGCGGACACCAGACAATGGCGGCAACTCAGCTCGTCAATACTCCGCTCGAATCCGCGGTTGAACAGCTAAAGCTTGCAATAGCCGAGGTAATAGACAACAGCGAGGAATAAATAAAAATAAAAATGTAGGGGCGGACCCGTGTGTCCGCCCGTGATAAAGGCAGATACCTTGAGGTTTCAGGGTAATCATAGAAAGGAAAATAATTATGAAGGTAATTTTATTACAGGACGTTAAGTCGCTCGGCAAAAAAGGCGAGCTCGTAGAGGTTTCCGAGGGATACGGAAGAAATTTTCTTCTCCCCAGAAACATCGCGAAAGAGGCTAACGCCCAGGCAATGAACGAATATAAAAACGCGGAAAACTCAAAGAAGTACAAAATCGATACCGCAAAGGCTCAGGCTGAGTCCTATAAAAAGCAGCTTGAGGGCAAGACCTTCAAAATGACTGCAAAGGCAGGCAAGGGCGGCAAGCTCTTTGGCAGCATTACCGCAAAGCAGGTAGCCGAGGAAATCAAAAAGCAGTACAACATCTCCGTTGACAAGCGCAAGGTTGTTTTGGAGCGCGACATCAAGGAGTTTGGTACATACAAGGCGGAGGTAAAGCTGTTCACAGGCATCTCCGCACAGATTGATATTCAGGTATCGGAATCTTAAGTTAATTGATAGTTGATAATTGATAATTGATAATTTCGGTCGAGTGGATAGGTAAGTTTTTTTCCAAATGTTTTGTTCCCGAATGAATTAATATGGTGCGAAATCAAATTATCCAAACGCACTGCATTATTATAAATTGGGTGTGGGCGGAGCCCACCCTTAATTATCCATTTTCCATTATCAATTATCCATTCAAAAGGAAACCACAATGGCTAATACGGAATTCACAAGCGAGTTTTCAACGTTGCCGTACAGCGCCGAGGCAGAGCAGGCAGTGCTCGGAGCAATTATCCTCGACAGCTCGGTTTTCGATAAGGTGCTCGACCACGTAAAATCATCCGATTATTTCTATATCGGACTGCACAAGCAAATTTTCCAGCAAATGCAGGATATGATGAACTTCGGCACTTCAATCGACGTTGTAACTCTGCTTGACAGACTAAAAAAGAGCGGCGCGTTCGACGAGGCGAGCGGCAAGACCTACATTATGGATTTGGCGGAGAACTGTCCGTCAATCTCAAACGCCGAGGAATACGCCAAAATAATTAAAGAAAAATACCAGCTCAGGCTGTTAATCACCGCTTCGCGAAAGACAATTGACGAGGCTTCGGCAGGCGAGGGCGATACCTCTTTGCTACTCGATTCAGCCGAACAGCGCCTGTTTGATATCCGTTCGGACAGCAGCAAAACAGGTCTTGAACGCATTGATTCGGTGCTGTTCCAAACCTTTGCAAGGCTCGATTCTCTCAACAAAGAAGCCGACGACGGACTAAAACCCGTACCAACGGGTATCGAGGATTTAGACAGGATGATTACGGGGCTCAACCGCTCCGACCTTATCATCCTCGCGGCACGTCCCGGTATGGGTAAAACGAGCTTTGCGCTCAATATCGCGCGAAATGTAGCGTGCAGGTCGAAAAAGACCGTAGCGTTTTTCTCGCTCGAAATGCCCAAGGAACAGCTTGCAAGCCGTCTTTTATCCTCTGAGGCTAAAGTCGGCGGCACTAAGCTGAGAACAGGCAAGCTCAACGATGAGGACTGGAACCGTCTGATTCCTGCGAGCGACGTGCTGAGAAGAGCTCCTTTGTACCTCGACGACACCTCGACAATCACAATTACCGAAATGAAGTCGCGCCTGCGCAGGCTTAAGGAAATTGATTTAGTCGTAATCGACTATTTGCAGTTGATGGCGAGCGGCAGAAGAATTGACAACCGTGTTCAGGAAATTTCCGCCATCACACGTAACCTCAAGATTATGGCGAAGGAGCTTAACGTCCCGATTATCACGCTGTCACAGCTTTCGCGTGCCTCGGAACAGCGCACGGGCGACCACCGTCCGCAGCTTTCCGACCTGAGAGATTCGGGTTCAATCGAGCAGGACGCCGACATCGTTCTTTTCCTGTACCGCGAGGGCTACTACGATAAAGCGGAGGGCGACAACGCCGCTCCGACAGCCGACGTAAACTCCGGCGAATGTATTGTAGCCAAGAACCGTCACGGCGAGACCAACACCGTCAAGCTCCACTGGCAGGGCGAATTTATGAGCTTTACCGGCATTGATAACCGCCACAATGAGCCGTAAGCCCGATATTGCCGCCGATACCTTGAACAAGGTAATCGAAACGGCAGAAAAATATAAATTAATTTCCGACGGCGATACTATTGTTGCAGCGCTGTCGGGCGGAGCGGATTCGGTCACGCTCTTAAATATATTATATTCTGTAAAAGAAAAATACAATTTAACGCTTTACGCTGCGCACCTCAACCACGGAATTCGCGGAAACGAAGCCGATAATGATGAAAAATTCTGTAAAATTCTATGCGAGAATTATAATATCGAGTTTTTTGTAAAGCATATTGATGTCCCCAAGCTTTGCGCAGAGCAAAAAATCAGCGCGGAGCTCTGCGGAAGAAATGAGCGGTACAAGTTTTTTGACGAGCTCAGCACTAAGCTGAACGCCAAAATTGCCACGGCTCACACCGCAAGCGACAACGCCGAAACCCTGCTGTTTAATTTAACCAGGGGCAGTTCGCTTTTAGGTGCGTCGGCAATTCCCCCAAAGCGCGGAAATATCATCCGTCCGTTAATTGAGCTTGACAGGGGAGAGATTGAAGCGTACTGCGAGGCAAAATCGCTCGCCTACGTTACCGACAGCACAAACCTGTCCGACGACTACACGCGCAACAAAATCCGCCATAATATCATCCCCGAATTAAAGGAGATTAATCCGCGCTCAGAGCAGTCTATGCTTGATTTTTCACGCGACTGCGCGGAAGTCAGCGGGTTTTTGGAGCAGTGCGCGGAAAACGCTCTTAATTCCGCAAAAGAAAAATACGGTTATAATTCAGAGCTTTTGCTAAATCAAAACCCTGCTGTTTTGAAAGCCGCTATAGCAAAGCTGTGCAGAGAGAACAACTGTGACGCCGAAAGACGGCACATCGAGCTGATAATCTCAATCCTCAGCCGCGGCGGAGCGGTAGAGCTTAAAAACGGAAGAAAAGCCGTTTGTGCTCAGAAAACACTCAGAATTATAACAAATTCAACCGTAAACACTTCTTTTTTCCTCGTTTTTGATAAAAACGTCACCTTTGAATACCTTGGAAAGGTCATTGAAGCAAAGGCGGACTTTTCCTTATTAAAACCGTCAAAAGCCGTGTTCAGAACTCGCGAAAGCGGAGATTTTTTCACCTTTTACAAGCGGAATATAACAAAGCCGCTGCGCAAGGCGCTTAATGAACAAGGCGTTCCAAAGGAGCTTCGCGATACTCGGCTTTTGCTCTGCGACGGCAGCGACGTACTCTGGTGCGAAGCCCTGGGCTTTTCAAAGAGGGGAAAAGAGCTTAACGTAATAATTAATATTCGCTAAAAGAAATATATAATAAACAAAGGAGCTTTGTTATGCACAAGGACGTAGAATCAGTATTACTTTCGGAAAAGCAACTTGAAAAAATTGTGAACTCGCTTGCAAAAAAAATCGAAAAAGATTATAATGGCAAGGAGTTCATCATGGTTGGTCTGCTAAAGGGCAGCGTTGCTTTTATGGCGGATTTGATGAAAAAGATTGACCTTGATTTCTCAATCGACTTTATGGTGGCTTCAAGCTACGGCAGCGGTACAGAGAGCTCGGGCAAAATCAAAATCATCAGCGACCTTACCCAGCCTGTTGAGGGCAAGGACGTTCTTATTGTTGAGGATATCGTCGATTCGGGCAATACGCTCAACTTTATCTGCAACTACCTTGTTACCAAGGGAGCAAAGGACGTTCGCGTTGTAACGCTTTGCGACAAGCCTGCGCGCCGTAAGGTTCCGTTCACGCCCGATTATGTGGGCACCGAAATTCCCGACGAGTTCATTGTCGGCTACGGACTTGACTATGATGAAAAGTACAGAAATCTTCCGTACATAGGAATTTTAAAGCGTTCCGTTTATGAGTAATCATTCACTTGTAATTAAGCACATCAGTTAAAGGAGTGATGTAATTTGGATAATAAAAGAAGAGGACCGAGCCTGCTGCTCTACCTCGCGATACCGATAATTCTCATTATCGTAGCCGCGATTTTCCTGGGCACGAGGCAGACCGATTCGCCTAAGACCTATCAGCTCGTTCAGTACTTTGTTGACGGCAAGGTTGACAGCTACACCGTAAACTACGGTTCGGGAGTAGTTGAGCTCACCCTTAAAGAGGGCGAGAAAGAATATCCCAACGAGGAGGAAGCTACCGCTTCAAACTCAGGCAATCCGCTTACAAACGCGCTGAACCCTGCAAATAATAGCAGCGATTCAGATACAAAGCAAAAGACGGTTGTTAAGGGACAGCTTGCCGATATCCGCAAGTTTTTGGACGACATCAAGCCCTATCAAAAGGACAAGGACGGAAAGCAAATTCCGTATAACCTGATTAGGGCAAGTGATAATTCTTTCCTGTTCGAGATTATCCCCACCGTTTTGATGGTTGTAATCTTCATCGTCGCATGGCTGTTCATTATGAAGCGAATGGGCGGCGGCGGAATCGGCAAAGAGATGAACTTCGGCAAGGCGAAGATTAAGAACACAAACGACGACAAGCGCAAAACCACCTTTGACGACGTAGCAGGAGCTGACGAGGAGAAGGAGGAGCTTGAGGAGGTTGTAGAGTTTCTTAAGTCACCCGACAAGTTCAATAAGCTCGGCGCACGTATTCCCAAGGGCGTACTGCTCGTAGGCCCTCCGGGTACAGGTAAAACCCTGCTCGCAAGAGCGGTTGCGGGTGAGGCAGGAGTTCCGTTCTTCTCAATTTCGGGCTCTGACTTTGTAGAGATGTTTGTCGGCGTCGGCGCTTCGCGTGTGCGCGATTTGTTCGACCAGGCAAAGAAAAACTCACCTTGTATTATTTTCATCGACGAAATCGACGCCGTAGGCCGTCAGAGAGGCGCAGGCCTCGGCGGCGGTAACGACGAACGTGAGCAAACCCTTAACCAGTTGCTCGTAGAGATGGACGGTTTCGGCGTAAACGAGGGCGTAATCCTTATCGCCGCAACCAACCGTCCCGACGTACTCGATCCGGCGCTTCTCCGTCCGGGCAGATTTGACCGTCAGGTTGTTGTAAGCTATCCCGACGTAAACGGCCGTGAGGCTATCCTTAAGGTTCACGCGCGTACAAAGCCGCTTGCTCCCGATGTTAAGCTAAAGACTATCGCAAAGACAACCGCAGGCTTTACCGGCGCAGACCTTGAAAACCTGCTCAACGAGGCGGCACTGCTTGCGGCACGTGCCGATAAAAAGGCTATCACAATGAAGGAGATTGAGGAAGCTACAATCAAGGTTGTTGTGGGAGCCGAGAAGAAGTCCAAGGTTATGAGCGAGAAGGAAAAGAAGCTGACCGCGTATCACGAGGCAGGTCACGCTATTCTGTTTGACGTGCTCGAAACTCAGGATCCCGTCCACGAAATCTCCATCATTCCGCGCGGTATGGCAGGCGGCTACACAATGCCCTTGCCGACCGAGGATAAGTCCTACAACTCGCGCAGGGAGATGCAGGAGGATATCATTGTGTCGCTCGGCGGACGTGTTGCAGAGGCGCTTATTCTCGACGATATCTCGACAGGCGCTTCCAACGACATCGAAAAGGCAACCAAGACCGCACGCGCAATGGTTACCAAGTACGGTATGACCAAGGAGCTCGGCTGCGTTAACTATGGCAGCGAGAGCGGAAGCGTGTTCCTTGGCAGAGATTACGGCAGAACTCAGGATTATTCCGAGGCTACCGCCGCCAAGATTGACGAGCTTGTTCTTAAGATTGTCAACGACGCTTACGCTCAGGCAGAAAAGCTCCTTAGCGCCAACATCGACAAGCTACATGAGATTGCCGCTTACCTCATCAAGCACGAGAAGATGAACAGCGAGGACTTTGAGGCGGTTATGAACGGCACATATGTTGAGCCGGTTGAAGAACCCGACGATGACGACGAGGTTGAGGTTCAACCCGAGACCTTCGAGGATTTTTCCGAGAATACCGAAAATAACGAATAACAAAAAGAGCCGGAAACCCGGCTCTTTTTTTACGTAATAAGGAACAAGTAATAAGGAATAATTGTAGGGGCGACCTTAGCACGTCGGCAACCCTTTTGTCAGCTTTGCTGACATTTCCCCTGATAGGGGAATCACCCGTGTGTCTGCCCGCGGGAACGATATGCGTAATTACCAAACAATCCGTTTTAATCGCGATAAACGGACGTTTAATTCAGCACACTAAAAACCATTAAAATCAAATGATTTGTTCCTGTCCAACGGGCGTGCAATGCACGCCCCTACAATTATCATCAAACGTTTCTTGTAAATTCCCTTAGCTTTCGCACCATATTTATTCATTCGGGAGAAAACGTTTCGATAATACCAACCTACGTTCCCGACCGAAATTATCAATTCTCCATTTTCCATTCTCAATTAAAAAAAATTCCCGTTCCAAATCAGGAACGGGGAATTTTTTAACGTATCTCCACCTCATACAGCTTGTAATTGTCAATCTCATCAACCTGATTGTAAACGGCTGTCTGCGGCGCCTGAACATAGTTTGTATTAAAATACTTTTCCTTTTTGAAGGTAATATTTTTGTCGATTACCTGAATTTTTCTATTCTTAAGCACAGCCTCGTAGATGTTTTCGGGCAGGTTGCGCTTTCTGAGCAGCTCGGTGTTGTGGAAGTAACCAAAGCTGTCGAGATTTTCAAGATAACCGTCTCTGAAGCCCCACAACGGGTGCAGGTAATTCTCGGTATATTTTACAAAATCCTTTCGGGTTTGAGTGTCCATTACGTAGTAGTAATCGGGGTTTCGGCTGATTTCCGAAATCAGGTGATTCGGCGCCTCATCGCTTTTGTCATCAGGCTTGTGCATAACAAACAGCGTGGCGTAGCTTGCAGTCAGCGCAACGGTGACGATAATCGACATTATAAAGTAGCCGTTGCTGAGCCTTAGCTTTGAGCTCGGCTTTTTGCTTCTATGCACCTCAAAGTTGAACGAGTTTATCAGCAGAACAATCATCAACAACCATATTCCGTAGGTCAAATACTCCGCGCCGTTGTAAATATACCTCAGTACAACGCTTGCCGCGTAGCCCGATAGCAGATAAAACAATGGGAAGAACGAAAAGCGGTTTTTGTGATAAAGTATGAATACAATCGAGATTGCAAGGTAGACAATCATTACAATCAGCCTTGTGCTGAAGGTTGCTATATTGTTGCCGAGGTCGGTAAACACCTCGGTCATAGCGTAGAGCACGGTCTTGGTGTTCTCCTGCTTTTGAAGCTTGCTTACGAGTCTGAGCGCGTCGTTGTTAAGCATTTTGCTGTCGTCGTAGTAGCCGTTTTTGAGCAGCTCGTACTCGCTGTCGTTGTCAATGCCAGCCTGCTTGAACTCCTCGGCGTTTTCATCATAGCCGGGGTAGGGCAGAGAGTCAATCGACTTTGTGAGCTGAGAGTAATCGTAATAGCTTTCGCCCTGCTCGGTCGCGTGGTTAACGGTGTAGGAGAATTGGCTGAGCCCTACGCCGAGAGCCGCGATAAGCAAAAACATCAGCAGATACGGTCTGAAATACCAAAACAGCTTTTGAAAATCGAGCCTGTACTTGCGCTTTGCAATCATATCTCCGAAGAAGAAGGCTACCGCAAAGCCCAGAGCAACAAAGAAATAAACGATGTTGAAGAACGAGCCGATTAATATTTCGACTACTCCGAGCCAGCACGAAAAGCTGTAACGCTTGTTGCGAATAGCGTTAAGCACGAGCAAAAATCCTGCCGTCAGCAGCAGCGCCGCCGTCTTTGTGCTGTTGATATATGAGTAGTGGTTAAGTGTGAAAATGATGTTAATAACAATCGAGAATATAACCGCCTTGCGGATGTTGTACTTGTCGAGAAAAACAAATGTAAAGCTCGAAAAAGCCATAAATGAAAGCAGAATTTCCACAAGCACAAAGCAGTTAAAATCCGAAACAGCGTATTGTAAAGTGCCGATTAAAACAGCCAAAATGTAGTTTATCGAGCTGTTGTAATAAAAGTGCTGATTGCAGATTAATATCGAGTTGTTATAGTCGCTGACGTCAACATATGAGAACGAGGTAAGTCCCACGCAAATCGCCATAAAGACAATGTTTAGCAGTATGGCGAACAGGGACTTGCTCTTAATCAGCTTTAAAACTTTTTCTTTCATAATCTGACTCCGGGATTAGCGCATTCCTCTGTCTGACTGTTCGTTGAGAAGAAGGTTGATGTTGTTCTCCTCGTAATCGTTAAATACAACGTTGCTTGCAAATTCCTCCGCGGTATATTTGGGAGTGTACCAGTCCTGAGACCTGAAATATGCGTTGAGGTCGGGGTCGGTAAAAATTCTTCCGCGTCTTGCATAAATCTCATTAAGAGCCATATTGAGTTCGCTGTTGCTCATATTCGAAACCTCGTCACGGCTGAGATAGCTTGTGTTGAGAGCTCCGCTGCTGTATGACGGCGAATCGTCATCTGAGCTGCTTTCGCTCGAGCTTGACTCTGAGCTTTCCTTCTTCTCAGGACCGAGCGAGATGTTAAGAGTAATCGTGCTGCCGGGCTCAACCTCGGTGTAAGCCTCGGGAGACTGCGAAATTACGTTGCCTGCATAGTAGAAGTCGTCGTAGTAGTAAGAGCCCTCCTGAACGGTAAAGCCCTCCGCCTCAAGCATTTGCTTTGCGGTCTCATACGGCTCGCCCACAACCCTGATAAGGGATTTGGCGGCAGGCTCGGTGGGCTTTTGGGTAGCAGGAGCGGTTGTGCTCTGCTGAGTGGTGGGCTGGGTAGCAGCGGTAGCCGCGGCGGTTGTTTCCTCAACTGCCGAAGTTGTCTCCTGATTGTTGTCAAACGGATTAACTCCGCCGAACATACCCTTGCTAATCGCAAAGTAAAGGAATGTTCCGAGCAGTGCAAGCAAAACGATAATGCCGATAATAATTGCGGCTACAAGACCTTTTTTGCTCTTTTTCTTTTTGGGCTTGTCCTCTTTAAGCTCCTTGTTGTCGTCAAATACCTTGTAATCCTCGAGCTGCTTTTTGTCATCCTCAGGCTTTTCTTCCTTAGGCTCGGGCTCGTCAAAGTAGTCGCCGTAGTCTTTTTCGCCGCTCTTTACGGGATCGTTAATGCTGAAAACCTTTGTTTCAAGCTTGTAGTCGTCAAAAACTCTGTTGTCTATTTCATCATCGGGAGCAGGGGTTGTGCTGTCGGCAGGAACGTCAAAGTTATCGTTGACAGGAGCAGAGGGCTCTGCCTTGCTCTCAAGCTCTGCCTCGAGCTGTTCGATATCGCCCGGCTCAGGTGTTTCTTCAGCCGCGTTTGCCGCAACTGCGCCTGCAGCCGCAACGCCTGCGGCAACTCCTGCCGCGCCGATTACTGCGGCGGTATCGCCGCTATCCTCGGTACTTTCGGTATTTTCTTCAAATACGTTGCCCTCAAATTCGGTAGTTTCGGGAGCGATAACATTAGCCTTTGCCTCTTTGTCCTCTTCAATTTCGGATTTGATAGAGAGCAGGGCGTTTTTGAGGTTGCCTGCGTTTTTCCAGCGGTTTTGATTTTCGGGCTGGCAGGCGATAACGATAACGCTTTTGAGCTTTTCACCGCCGAGCTGCGGAGCTGTGATTGTCTCACCGTTAAAGCGCTTAACCATAGCGTCTCTGGGGGTAACGTCAACGTCCTCAAAGGGAAGCTTTCCGTTGTTCGCCATCGAGTACATCACAAGACCTGTGGAGTAGATGTCGGTGGTGAAGTCAGCCTTTTCGTTGCGCGAAATCTCAGGAGCAACGTAGGTCAAATCGTTAACCTTGCTCTCGGCGTCGATAAATCCGCCGAGCTTGTAGCGGTTGTCGGGAGTGACGTAGATGTTCGACGGCTTGATGTTGCCGTGGAAAATCTTGTTAGCTTCAAGGCTTTCGAGAATCTCGCTCATCTGGATACCGAAGTCAACAATGTCCTCTTCCTCGAGCTGTTTGGTCTGCAACACGTCGGAAAGGGAAGGGATGTCCTCGGTTACGATGTAGAGGTCAAACTTTTTCTTTCTCTCGTTTTCATCGGTAGCAACGGCTATGTAGTTGCTGACTCTGCCAATGTCGATAATCGATTGGATAAAATCGGCTTCGTTGAGAAGATAATCAACGCTGTCGTCGTTATAATCGTCGCCTTCAACAGAAACTCCTGTAAGAATAGCGGCGGTAACGCTGCCGTCAATTTCTCTTTTGGTAACCTTGTAGACGGCGTTGCCGTTTACATCTTCGAGCCTTGTAAGCACCTTCCAGGCTTTAAGCGGCTCGGGTAGTTTAAATTTAGCCATTTTAAAACTCCTTATAAGATTTATTTTCTGTGTTTTCTTTTCATATTTATATATACTCTCATATTATAACACATTATTATTTGATTTTCCACTATTTTTTGCTATTTTAATCAAATATTTTTCGAAATAAGAAAAATGTTTCATTTTGTTATTATCTGTCTAATAAGGGTAAAATGTTTGTAATCTTTAGACTGATGGTTAACAATTTAAAGCCTCCCCCGTCACTTGTTACGGGGGAGGTGGCAGACGTGTCCAACAGCGCTACGTTTTGTATTGCAATAAAACCTTAAATCATAACTGTTCTCATTACTGTGCAACCTGCTCAAATCCGAATTGGTATTTTTGTTATATATAATATGTACTAAAATATGGATTTGTGTTATAATTATTTTGAATTATTATATCTTGGAAAGGATGTTATTTATGAAAAAGGTTTTGGCGGTAATACTTGCCGCGGCGCTGTTGCTTTGCGCTTTTCCTGCCTCGGCTTTCGCCGTTACGGCTGATGTTCCAGAAGGCGCACCGCAATACGAAATAAGAATCACCGATAACTTCGGCTGGGGCAAGGCGTATGTTTTTGCCTGGGACGATGACGGAAATGAACTTTTTGAAAGTTGGCCGGGCAAAGAACTTGAAGTCAAGGGAATGAACGAATACGGCGAAAACTACTTTGAATTCACCCTTCCGTACAACGCCGTGGCATTTATCGTTAATGACGGCAACGACAATCGGACTGTTGAGGTTTCGGGTTATAAGGACTTTGACGGCTATTGGATGGACGGCACAAAGGACGATAGCGGAAATTATTACGTAACAGGATACACCGATAACCCCGTAGATAATACCGCCCCAGAGTGGAAAGAGGATGTTTACAGCTTCTATAATTCCCTCGGTTTTGAGGACGTGTATATGTACGCCTACGACAACTCAGGCGCTCCGCTTTTGGGCGAATGGCCGGGCAAAGCCCTGACCTGCGATTCGTTTGCAGACGGCTATGAGAGATATGTTCTCAATATCTCCGACGGCGCCAAGGGCTACGTTATCCATGACAACATAGGTAATCAGACCGAGGATATCGAGGATTTTACACTTTACAGATTTTGGCTTGACGGCACAAAGGACGAAAAGGGACATTTTGTAGTTTCTCCGTATTATCCTCAACCTTCAGAGCCGACAGCTCCTTCCACACAGCCCGAAACTACCGAGCAGGATTATACTTACAGAATAGATTTTTTGAATTCTCTTGACTGGGAGGATTTCTACGTTTACGCTTGGAATGAGAACGGCGACGCTGTTTTAGGCGATTGGCCTGGTACAAAGCTCCCCAAAGAGAACTATTTAAGCGATTACGGCCATAAAGGTTACATATTCTATCTTCCGAAAGACACCGGTGGCTTTATTGTAAACAACGGCAAGGACGAGCAGTCGGAGGACATTAACGATTTAAATCCGGAATTTTTCTATTATCTCACCGATGAAAAGAATGATTTAGGTCATTACCTCGCAGATTCGGCTCACGGCGTCATAGCCACAGACGAGCCGGCTACCGGGCACAATGAGGACGGTACTCATCACGTTTACTTAACAAATGCCCAAAAGTGGGATAAGGTATATCTTTATTCCTGGGACAAGGACGGCTACGCTCTCGGCAATATATGGCCTGGCGATGAGCCGGTGAATAAAACAACCAACGGCTTTGGGGAAGAAGTTTACATATTTGAAGTATCCGACAAAGCCGAAGGAATGGTTTTCAATAACGGCAAAGGCGTTCAGTCTGAGGATGTTCACGACACGTGGAAAATAGGCTACTGGATTACCGATGAAACCGATGAAAAGGGTTATTACATCGTCGGCACGTTTTACGACGACGATACCGACCCCACAAGCGGCACCGTTCCCGGCCCGGGCGAAATGCGTAAGAAGGGCGATATTAACGGCGACGGAATAGTATCCGTAGCCGACGCAACTCTGGTTCAGCAGCACGCCGCCGAGATGATTACCCTCGAAGGCGAAGCCCTCAGCGCCGCCGACACAAACGGCGACGGAATTGTGTCCGTAGCCGACGCAACGCTTATCCAGCAGTTCGCGGCAGAAATTATAGATAAACTTTAAATCACGCTTTAAAGCCTCCCCCGTCCGAACGGGGGAGGTGTCATTTTTGCTTGCAAAAATGACGGAGGGGGCAGACTTTTCCGACATCGCCACGTTATGAATTGCAATAAAACGTTAACTCACACTTTAAAGCCTCCGCCTTAAAAATAAAATTTTTTCAAAAAAATGTAACCAAAACGCCTTCTCGCGTGTTTTATTAATAGAGAGTCATTTATCATCAGCGTTTTTCTGATAAATGATTATAAAAAAGAGAGGAGTTTTATTATGAAAAAACTTTTATGTGTTCTGCTTACAGCGGCAATAATTACCTGCACCTGCGTTTTTTCCGCCGGTGCTGCGGAAAATCCCGATACCCATATGGCTGATATATCCGCACGGCTTCAGGAGGAGCTTGCGGACGGTTCCACAGACACGGTTGAGATAGCGCTTAATCTGTATGATTATTCCGGGCTTTGGGAGCGTGATATCTTCGAGTCGGTTGAATCACAATACAAGGAAGGTGTAGATTATACCACCTTTGATGAGTATCAAAAGCTCATTGAAATTGAAACAGCGAAGTGGATTGCGCAGTATAATTACCAGTTTATTTGTTCATTGAAGAATAAGCAGACGCCTGATGAGAAGGTCATCTTATATTCTCACAAAGATCCGGTTGTCGTAGTTGAGGCAAAAAAGGCTAACGTTCAAAAGATTGCAAAGGAATATATAGACGTTGAGTCTATGGATATTTACGACGGCATTGACAGCGTTAATCCGTTTAAGGCTGACTTTGAGGCTTGGACGTATAAGAACAACAGAGATATTTTTGAAGATTATCTTGCGCACTATGAATCCGACGATTTATACACATATACCGACCTTTATATGCATAATAAGGACGGCAGGGATTCTGACCCCGACTGGGTACTTTGCGAAGCAAGGTACAACGCGCCTGAACCCGAAATGATGACCGTTGCCAAAATCGGCGGAATAGGCGGCAGGACATTCACCGGCACGTCAATCGGAAGCCCGTTTATCACAGGCTACGGCGTTTTTGACGTGGATAAAAACGAATACTACGATTTGGCGCAGTTCGCGGATAACAACTGTTCTATCTATACATCTGCTAAAAAACTGCCGTTTAATGCCTCGTATTACAAGGGCTTAACCGAAGCTATGAAACAGCTTAACATCGGCTATGCAACAGGCGACGGAAACAACGACAATTCAGTTGACGTGCTCGACGCAGCGCTTATTCAAAAGGCAGCTTCAGAGAAAGCGTATATAGACTGGCAGCAAAGGCAAACCCTCGACGTTAATAACGATAACAAGGTAGATATTCTCGACGCCAATCTCATTCAGAAATACGCGGCAACGGTTGATTAAAAAGTCGGTTAAATAAGTAGATTAAAAATAAGTTAATTTAAAGCCTCCACCGTTCATAACGGGGGAGGTGTCATTTCGCTTTGCGAAATGACGGAGGGGGCAGACGTTTCCGATAACGCCACGTTATGAATTGCGAAATAACCTTAATTCATAACTGTAGGGGCGGACCTGTGTGTCCGCCCGGGAAACGTGAACCGTGTTAATCACACAATCCGTTTTATTCGCGATAAACGGACGTATAATTCAGCACACAAAACACGTATGATATTATATGTTTTGTTCCTGTCCTGTGGGCGTCCGTAGCCGGACGGCAACCCTTTTGTCGCTACGCGACATTTCCCCTGACAGGGGAATTTCACACGGGTCCGCCCCTACGGTGTAAATTAAATGTATGCGTTTCGGTTTATAACGGGGCGATTAAGGCTAAGCCGCCCCCTCAGTCGCTGACGCGCCAGCTCCCCCGAAACAAAGTGTCGGGGGAGCCTTTAAAATTTAAATCAAACGTTTCCCTTAAATATCCTTATTCCTTATTCCTTATTACTTATTACTTTATACTCTAATCCTGCGGCTTTCTCTCACTCCTAAAATTCCGCCGAGCGCACCGCCGAGCAGTGCCGCGGCAAATCTGATTAAGCTAAGAACCGACAGGGGAGAGTCGCTGTTTATCAAACCGCCGACTGTGATTATCAAAAACACCGCAAAGCCGGTGATTAAGCCGACGATCAGCCCTGCGCCTCGGTTTAGCTTTGCCGAGATAAATCCGCCTGCGAGCGTTCCGAGAGCCGTTGCGCCGAGCATTATGTAGCTTAGCACGTCACCGAACAGCTTTTTGGTTGTAATCATAACGAGAGATACAATGCACAAAAGAATAATCTGAACCATAACGGCGCAGAGCGTGCCAATCAGCACTGACTTTATCAACAATTTTTTATCGGACATAAAAACACCCCTGAATATAATCTGCTAAATTATATTCAGGGGATTTTTAATTATTCTGCTTTGTCGTCCTTATTCTTCTTCTTGAATAAAGAAAAGCTCTTTTTCTCGGTCTGCTCAGCAGGCTTTTCCTTAACAGTATCAACCGTGGAAATGCACCACTTTTTGAATTTCATCTTAACTCTGTCGGAGCCTGTCTCGATGATAATAGCGTCCTCGTCGTCCTTGATAGCCACGATTCTGCCCATAATTCCGCCGATTGTTGTAATTTCATCACCGATTTCGAGCGAGTTTCTCATCTGAGCTTCTTCTTTTTTCTTCTTTGAGTTAGGTCTGATGAGGAAAAAGTAAATAGCCGCGATAATTGCGCCGTAGATGAGAATCATCATCCACATACTGTTTCCGCCGCCGAAAAGTCCGCCCAGACCGCCTGCAGCTTGTCCATCGTCTGCAAGTATAGGTAAATTAAAGTTCATTATAATCCTTCCTTTCTCACAATTAAATTGATTATATCAGGTTTATGCCTTGTATGCAAGTGTTTTTTTAATATTTCTTAAATTCTTGTGCCGAGTGTTTTGATATTCTGCTTGTAAAACTCCGTAAATGTACCGTTGTCAAGGTGATTGCGGATAATTTGCGTTAGGTTGTTGTAGAAGTATAGGTTGTGCATTACCATTAAGCGCATACCAAGCATTTCTCCGCTTTTGAGCAGGTGGCGGATGTACGCGCGCGAGAAGTTTTGGCAGGTGGGGCAGTCGCAGTGAACGTCGAGCGGAAGCTCGTCGAGCTCGTATTTTGCGTTGTTCAGGTTGCGGATTCCCTCAAAGGTAAACGCTTGACCGTGCCGCGCGTTGCGGCTGGGCATTACGCAGTCGAACAGGTCAATTCCTCTCGCGACCGCTTCAAGAATATTCGCAGGGGTTCCCACGCCCATTAGGTAGCGGATTTTATCCTTCGGCGCGTATGGCTCGACCTGTTCGATAATCTCGTACATAACCTCGGTCGGCTCGCCCACGGCAAGTCCGCCGATTGCGTAGCCGTCAAGGTCAAGTTCCGCGATCTCCTTCATATGATTAACGCGCAAATCCTTGTATGTACCGCCCTGATTAATGCCGAAAAGCATTTGTTCCTTGTTGATAGTGTCGTCGAGCGAGTTTAGATAATTCAAACGCTCCTTGCACCTTTTCAGCCAGCGCGTGGTGCGGTTTACGCTGTCCTTTGTGTAGCCGTAGGGGGAGGGGTTCTCAACACATTCGTCAAACGCCATAGCGATTGTCGAGCCGAGGTTCGACTGGATATTCATACTCTCCTCGGGACCCATAAAGATTTTTCTGCCGTCGATGTGGGAGTTAAAGTAAACGCCTTCCTCCTTGATGTTTCTAAGCTTTGCGAGGGAGAACACCTGAAATCCGCCGCTGTCGGTGAGGATTGGACCGTCCCAGCGCGTGAACTTGTGAAGTCCGCCGAGGGCTTTAACGTTGCCGTCGCCCGGTTTGAGGTGCAGGTGATAGGTGTTGCAAAGCTGAACCTGGCACTTTATATTTTTGAGGTCAAGGGCAGACACCGCGCCTTTAATCGCACCGCAGGTCGCGACGTTCATAAACGCAGGAGTCTGAAATGTGCCGTGGGGCGTGACAAACTCACCCCTGCGAGCGTGCCCCTCTGTCTTAATAAGCTTAAACATATTTCCTCCAAAGAATTATAATATCGCCATAGCGTCACTCGAATTTAAGGACGCAGGATATAATCGGCGCAGAGTGTACGCCGATTAAAATAAATCGCTGTGTGTGCCGGTACGTGTTAAATACAGAATCAACTCGTTATTGTTGATTTTGTAAATTAAAAGCCAATCGGGAGTAATGTGACATTCGCGGCAGTCAGAATAATCGCCGGACAGCGGATGGTCTTTGTATTTTTGCGGTAAAGGTTGTTCGTTAGCTAATAGTTCGATTACTTTTTCCATTAACTTTATATTATATCCTCTTTTAACCACACGCTTAAAATCTTTCTTGAATGTAGTTTCATATTTAATCGTCAGCATATAAGTCCTCCATTAACTCGGAAACAGAATGAAAACCTCGACTTAATCCGATGCCGTTTCTGACATTTTCGATAGCTCTTTTTGTTTCTTCATTAGGAATATCTGCTGTGATTTCAAAGGGTATCGAGTGCTGTCTCAGTGCCTGACGAATAAAAATGTTGATTGCCGTTGATAAATCCATTCCAAGCTCAGCGAACAGCTCCTGTGCCTGCTTTTTGATATCCGCGTCTATACTTATATTTGTACTAACCTTTGCCATAATATCAACTCCTATTTTAATATACTAATATTATATATCTATTATGTTTAGATGTCAATACATTATGCACATAATGTGTTTATAAAATGCACATAGCGTCACCAAATGAGAAGAATCTGTAACGTTCCTCGACCGCGGTTTTGTAGGCGTTCATAATGTTGTCGTAGCCTGCGAATGCCGATACAAGCATAATCAGCGTGCTTTCGGGCAGGTGGAAGTTCGTGATGAGCCCGTCGAGAACCTTGAACTCAAAGCCGGGGTAGATGAAAATTTCTGTAAATCCCTCGCAGGGAACTACCTCGCCGTGTTCCGCGGCAACACTCTCGAGAGTTCTGCAAGAGGTTGTGCCGACCGCGATAACGCGCTTGCCGTTTTGCTTTGTCTGCTTGATAAGCCTTGCGGTTTCCTCGGGAACCTCGTAATGCTCGCTGTGCATTTTGTGCTTTGTAACGTCGTCAACCTTTACCGGACGAAATGTTCCCAAGCCGACGTGCAGGGTGACGTAGGCGATGTTTACGCCCTTTGCCTTGATTTTGTCCATCAGCTCCGTGGTGAAGTGAAGTCCTGCCGTGGGAGCGGCGGCTGAGCCGAGCTCGTGGCTGTATACGGTCTGGTAACGCTCCTTGTCCTTTAGCTCCTCGGTGATGTAGGGGGGAAGGGGCATTTGTCCGATTTTATCTAAGGTTGAAAAGAAGTTTTCGTCGCACTCAAAGTCCACAACCCTGTTGCCGTCGTCCTTTACCTCTGTGACGGTCGCATACAAAAGACCGTCTCCGAAGCTGAAACGCGCGCCTTCCTTTGCCTTTTTGCCGGGCTTGCAGAGGGTTTCCCAGCGGTTGCCCGAGATTTGCTTTAACAGCAAAAACTCAACCCTTGCGCCGGTAGGCTCTTTAATTCCGTAAATTCTCGCAGGCAAAACTCGCGAATCGTTGCAGACAAGCAGGTCGCCCTCGTCGAGATAATCAATAATATCGTAAAAATGCTTATGCTCGGTCTCTCCGTTTTGCCTGTTAAGCACCAAAAGTCTGGAGCTGTCGCGGGGCTCAACGGGAGTCTGGGCAATCAGCTCTTTGGGCAAATCGTAGTAAAAATCGCTGGTTTTCATTCAAAATTCCTCACATATATTTCTTATTTTAATAATATAAATTGCGGTGATTTAATTGACATTGTTTCTCTAAAATGATATACTACAAGTTGAGGTATGTTGCACTTTACTGCGTATATGCAGTGTTTTAGATGATTAACAACGCCGAACGCGCTGTTTCTATAATATAATAATTTATCGAATAAGGCAACTGCTTTTTTGAAAAATTGTAAAATTCGGAGGAATCAAAGTGAAAAAGTACAAGGTAGGAATTATCGGAGCAACAGGAATGGTAGGTCAGCGCTTTGCGCTCCTGCTTGAAAATCACCCTTGGTTTGACGTAAAGGTTCTCGCTGCAAGTGCAAGAAGCGCAGGCAAAAAGTACGGCGAGGTTGTTGACGGAAGATGGCATATGGCAAAGGAACTTCCCGAAAAATATAAGGATATGGTAATTGTTGACGCAGAGGACGTTGAGGCTGTCGCTTCTCAGGTTGATTTTTGCTTCTGCGCCGTTAATATGAAAAAGGACGATATCAAGGCTTTGGAGGAGCGTTATGCAAAGGCTGAGTGCCCGATTGTTTCTAACAACTCGGCTCACCGCTTTACTCCCGACGTTCCCATGGTTATCCCCGAGATTAACGCCGACCACATCAAAATCATCGAGGCTCAGAGAAAGCGCCTCGGCACAAAGAGAGGCTTTGTAGCCGTTAAGTCGAACTGCTCCTTGCAGAGCTATGTTCCGGCTATCAATCCGCTTAAGGAGCTCGGCGTTAACAAGGTTTTGGCTTGCACATATCAGGCAATTTCGGGAGCAGGCAAGACCTTTAAGACTTGGCCTGAGATGGTAGACAACGTAATTCCGTACATCGGCGGCGAGGAGGAGAAGTCCGAGCAGGAGCCGCTCAAAATCTGGGGTAAGATTGAGGACGGCGTAATCAAGAACGCCGAGGATATCTCAATCACATCACAGTGTATCCGCGTTCCCGTGTCCGACGGTCACACCGCGGCAGTGTTTATGTCGTTTAAGGACGGCGTAAAGAAGCCCACTGTTGATGAGATTATCAACATCTGGGAGAACTACAAGGGTAGAGCGCAGGAGCTTGAGCTTCCCAGTGCTCCCAAGCATTTCCTGCATTACTTTACAGAGCCCGACCGTCCTCAGATTAAGTCTGAGAGAAACCTCGAAAACGGTATGGCGGTTTCCATAGGAAGACTTAGAGAAGATACACAGTATGACTACAAGTTCGTTTGTATGTCGCACAATACTCTCAGAGGAGCAGCCGGCGGCGCTGTGCTTTTGGCTGAGCTTCTCTGTGCAGAGGGTTATATGGATTAATTTTGGAGGATATTATGGCAGACCATATTTTTACCGGTTCGGGCGTTGCGCTGATTACGCCCACATTGTCAGACGGAAGTGTAAACTATGACGTTTTGGGACAGCTGCTTGAGTTCCAGGTTGAAAACGGCACCGACGCGATTATTATCTGCGGTACAACAGGCGAGGCGGCTACGCTCACCGAGAAGGAGCACTGCGAGGTTATCGCTTACGCCTCCGAGAAAATAAACGGCAGAATTCCCGTTATTGCCGGCACAGGCAGCAACGACACAAAAACCGCCGTTATGCTCTCGAAATCCGCTCAGGAGTCGGGCTGCGACGCTATTCTCAGCGTTACGCCGTACTACAACAAAACCTCTCAGTCAGGTCTTGTAAAGCATTTTAACGTGATTGCCGACTCGGTTGACCTTCCCGTTATTCTTTACAATGTTCCGTCAAGAACAGGCTGTAACATTCAGCCCAAGACCTACGCTGAGCTTTGCAAGCATCCTAACATCAAGGCTGCTAAGGAAGCAAGCGGAAACATCTCTCAGGTTGCGCTTATCCGCTCACTCTGCGGAGATAATCTCGACATCTACTCGGGCAACGACGACCAGACGGTTCCGTTTATGTCGCTCGGCGCACTCGGCGTAATCTCGGTATTTGCAAATATCTGCCCTGCAGAGATGCACAAAATCTGCCAGCTCTGCCTTGAAAATAACTTTGCCGAGGCTCAAAAGCTCCACTTCCATTATCTGGAGCTTATGAACATTATGTTCAGCGATGTTAACCCGATTCCCATTAAGACCGCTATGAACCTTTACGGCTTTGACGCGGGCGAGTGCAAGCTTCCGCTTGTTCCGATGAGCGTTGCGGGTTATCACGACCTGAAGGACTGCCTTGCAAAGTACGATTTGCTGGGTAAAATTTGATAAAAAATTTAGGGCGGAGCGTTGTATCCGCCCTTGATTAATTAAAGATAGGGGAAGTTAAAATGACAAAAATTGCTATTGTCGGCTGTAACGGCAAGATGGGTTATTTTGTGGCGCAGTCGGTTAATGAAAATCCCGAGACCGAGGTGATGTTCGGCGTTGACGCCTTCGGTGAGAATAAATATGACTTTGATGTTTTCAAGAGCTTTGACGAGGCTGACAAAACGCCCGATGTTATTATCGACTTTTCAAACCCCGCAGCGCTCGACGGTATGCTTTCTTTCGCGCTTGAAAATAAAGTGCCCTGCGTAATCTGCACAACGGGTTATTCGACCGAGCAGGTTGAAAAAATCAAGGAAGCCTCAAAGTCAATTCCCGTGTTCTATTCGGGAAACATGTCGCTTGGAATTAACCTTTTGATTGAGCTTTCAAAGCAGGCAGCAAAGGTGCTCGGCTCGACCTTTGACATTGAAATTGTCGAAAAGCACCACAACCTTAAGCTCGACGCTCCCAGCGGCACGGCGCTGATGATTGCCGACGGAATTTCGGAAACCTTGGAGCAGGAGCCGATGTACGTGTACGACAGACACTCCTACCGCAAAAAACGTGCTAAGAACGAGATTGGTATTCACTCGATACGCGGCGGCACTATCGTGGGCGAGCACGAGGTGATTTTTGCAGGCCACGACGAGGTCGTAACGCTTACCCACCAGGCGCAGTCAAAGGAAGTGTTTGCGGCAGGCGCGGTCAACGCCGCTGTATTCCTCGCAAATCAGCAGCCCGGTATGTACGATATGGGCAAGCTGTTATCGTCAAAAATATAAATTGCGTTGTTCTTTAATAGAAAAAGGACAGATTATATGAAGTTAAATACAAATTTTGTTAAGCACACAATAGACGGACAGACCGTGGTTGTTCCCACCGCGGACGCTCATTTTCACGGACTGGTTCAGGGCAATAAAAGCGTTGAGGTTATTATGGACTGTCTTGAAAACGACACTACGGAAGATGAGATTGTCAAAGTGCTTTATAACCGTTTTGACGGCGATAAAGAGGTTATGAGGGCTGACGTCCGCGATGTAATCTCAAAATTAAAAGGAATCGGCGCTATTGATGACTAAAAAATTTGAGGATATAATTAACGAGCAGGGACAGCTTGTCTATACAAATGTAGGCGACAGTATGTATCCGCTGATTAAACCGCGCGATTTGCTGGTGATTAAAAAGGTTACAGCGCCGCTGAAAAAGAACGATATTCCGCTTTATAAGCGCGACAGCGGTCAGTATGTTCTGCACCGTATTGTCAAGATAAAAAACGGTGAGTATTTCATCTGCGGCGATAACCGCGCGTTTATCGAGCGCGGTATTACCGACAGGCATATTATCGGCGAACTTACAGATATAGTCAGGGAAGGCAGGACAATTCCGGTCAATTCTTCCGAGTTTAAGTCTTATGTAAAGTTATTGCCGCTTAGACGGTCTATTATTCGAATAAAGAATAAAGGCGGCTTGCTGATTAAGCACCTTAAGCCTTAACTTGCGTCAAATACAACCTTTTGCGGAGGAATATATGAATAGAAAAATCGTACTATTACTCGCTTTGGCAATTATACTCGCGTTTTCTTTTTCCGCTTGCGGAGAGGGAGACAAGGAGTCCGGAACGACTGCGCCTGTAACCCAGCCGACAACTTCGGCGGTTACGACGGTTCAGCCTACCACTGCGGCTGCGACTGTTCAGAGCACAACCGCGGCTTCGCAGCAGGGCGGCTCGGCAGAGTCAAAATCTTCTCAGAGCAGCTCGGTTCAGAATTCGGGAAGTAATGAAGCTAAAGTCGAGAATAACAACGGCTCGGCTTTAAACAATAACACTCAGCAAAGCTCAAACGGCAATTCCGCAAAAAGCTCAAACGCAAATTCAAGCAAGACTTCGCAATCAACCGCAGGCGGCGACGGCAACAGCTCAAAGGTTGATGTGGACACTTCCTCGGGAAGCAGCTATGATTTTGAAATGCCGACGGAAGAATATGAGCTTCCGTTTATTGCAGACTAACAAAAAAGTTCGACTGTTTTTCAGCCGAACTTTTTTTATGTATAATTACGTGTCCAAATGCGGATAGATGTTCCCATCTGCACTTATTTTCTGTACAGCCTGTCGGTTTCGTACGCAGGCTCGGTAGTAAGTCTTATGCCGAGCTTTTTGAGTGTGCGCGTGTCGGTTTCCGACAAAATAACCGTTGCGTGAGCGTCGGTGTCGCGAAGCTTTTTGATTTGATCCATCGCAAGCTTTGCGGTGGGGTTGGTAACCGCCGACATCGAAAGAGCAATTAAAATCTCATCTGTATGCAGTCTCGGGTTAGCCGAACCGAAGTGGTCAACCTTAAGCTTTTGGATGGGCTCGATAACTGCCGGATCGATAATGTCAACCTTGTCGGGAATTTCCGCCAAGGACTTAAGCGCGTTAAGCAGCATTGCCGAGCATGCGCCAAGCAGGTTGCTTGTCTTACCTGTAATCAGCTTGCCGTCGTCAAGCTCAATTGCCGCGGCAGGAGCGCCTGTTTCCTCGGCTCTTTTTAACGCTGCGGCGACAACCGGTCTGTCTGAGGTTGTCAGCTTGTTTTGCTTCATCAAAAGACCGATTTTATACGCCTCGTCGGAGCTGCCCACGCCCTTGGTGTTGTTTGAAAGCGCCTGATAGTAACGTCTGATAATCTCCTGATTTGCGGCGGCACAAACGGCTTCGTCGTCAATAATGCAGTTGCCTGCCATATTTACGCCCATATCGGTGGGGGATTTGTACGGAGATTTGCCGAGAATTTGCTCGAACATTGTGTTGAGAACAGGGAAAATCTCGATATCGCGGTTATAGTTGACGGTTGTTTTTCCGTAAGCTTCAAGGTGGAACGGGTCTATCATATTGACGTCGTTCAAATCGGCGGTAGCCGCTTCATAAGCAACATTAACGGGATGCTTAAGCGGAAGATTCCAGATGGGGAAGGTCTCAAACTTTGCATAGCCTGCCTCGACGCCGTGCTTGTGCTCGTGATAAAGCTGAGAAAGGCAAACCGCCATCTTGCCCGAACCCGGTCCGGGAGCTGTGATTACAACGAGTCTGCGCGAGGTCTCTACATAATCGTTCTTGCCGTAGCCGTCGTCGCTTACAATCAAATCTACGTCGGTGGGGTAGTTCGGAATTGAGTAGTGGTGATAAACTCTAATGCCGTTTTCGGTCAGCTTTTTTTCAAACTTAACCGCTGTGGGCTGTTCGGCGTACCTTGTCAGCACGACCGACTCAACGCAAAGTCCGCGGCTCTTGAACAAATCAATAAGCCTTAGAACGTCCAAATCGTAGGTTATTCCGAGGTCGCCTCTGACCTTGTTTTTCTCGATATCATCGGCATTAATTACGATTACAATTTCCGCCTCATCCTTTAACTGCATAAGCATTTGAAGCTTTGAGTCGGGCTTAAAGCCGGGCAGTACACGTGAGGCGTGGTAATCGTCATAGAGCTTTCCGCCGAATTCAAGGTATAGCTTGTCGCCGAACTGCTTAATTCTGTCGCGGATATGCTGTGACTGCATTTCAAGATATTTGTTGTTGTCAAATCCTATTTTCATACTTTCCTCCAAAGAGAATATTTTTCAATATACCCAAATTCACAAAGTACATTATATAATAAAAATCATCTTTTATTTTTCGTTAGTGATAAAATAAAAATTTTTTCTTTGCAAAAAGGCAGGCTTTAGCCGTAAATGCTTTAAGCCTGCCTTTGTTTTTAATACTCTTAATAAAAAATGAATAAATAAAGTGTTGTAAGCGACGCGACTATAAACAGGGCAAAGAGCAGATGCCTTAGCTTTTGCTCCCAAATAAGTCCGATAAATTCCCTGATAAAGGCGTTGGGGAAGAAGTACAGCTTTGTTTTCGCTGACAAGCCCTTGACCTTCATTCCCACCTTTTTCGCGAGCGTATAGCCCCTGAAAACGTGGTAGTTTGTCGTTGAAAAGGCTATGTTTACGCCGTCGATGTTTCCGCAGTCCTTCTCGATAGCCCTTTTTGAAAACAGCATATTCTGAAAGGTGTTGACGGATTTGTCCTCCTTGATTATCATGCCCTCGTCAATTCCGAGCTCAACAAGCTTGTGCCTCATACTCTCCGCCTCGCTGACAACCTCATCGCTGCCCTGACCGCCCGAGGGTACAAACTTAGCGTGCTTGCCGGTGGAGCCGTACTGTCCGGTTTCAAAATCATACGCCCTCTGAATCCTGCCCATCAGGTGCGGAGTAGGAGTGCCGTCGCCCATTAATGAGCAGCCGAGGATAATGATGTAGTCGATGTTTGAGGTCACCTTGTACTTTGTCGCCACGACAGCGCAGACCGCCGTTGATATGAGCATACACTCAAAGTAGCAAAGTAAAAATACCGAGCTGTAGTTAAAAATAGTCTGTGCGGCAAAGGCGAACTCCGAGTTGATATTTTCGTAATTACCGCTCAGCTCAACTACTATAAATCCCGCGAGTATGGTGATACCGATTAAAAACCCGAGGGCGTTGTGCGGCTTAAAGCCTTCCTTTATAAACAGTATTATGTTGCTTACGCAAAGCGCCGCCGCCAGCAATATTACCGGGATAGTTGTTATCGAGATAAACCTGAAACCGCTGTTGAGAACATGGGATAGCAGCAGCGGTACTGAGATTATACTTCCGTGAACCTGCCAGAACCAAGGCTCGGACAATGTTGTTAATATCGAGAGGGCGATGAACAGAATCACGCCGCCCAAAACCGCCATTGAGTACGAAAAATCGGCGTTTTTGAATTTTTCGATAAATGACATTACAAGCACTACGGTAATTAGTATAAAAAGCAGCATTTCAACATGAATTCCGATTTTCATAGCCGAAAAGCTGTCGGTTGTTAAATCGTAAATAAACCCAGTCGGCAGTACCTCCAAATCGTACTTCAGATTAACGGTTTGTGTATTTGTCTGTAACCGATAGCTTATATCGACGCTGCATTTTCCCTTACCCACGCTTTGGGTTTCTACGCAAATAATCTGTACGCCCGAATAATCCGTTACGGTGGATATGGATTTTACCTTAACTATGTTTTCATCGGAGCTTACGGCTTTCGGCTGCTCGGTAAACTTAACGTCTTTGTCGATATAATCAATTCCGTATACTACGCCGATTTGATAATTGCCGCCTGTAATTAACGCGTAGGAAAGAAATCCCACCGAAAGAATAAGCAGTGAGGCTATTAAAAATTTATATCTCGGTTTTAGTTTTTTCTTTTTCATATTCTCATTCCGTTAAATAAACATTTAATCTGATATTTGTATAATAGCAGAAAACCAAGCTTTTGTCTATAATATACCTGTCGGATTTTCACCATTATTTTTCCTCGCATATTATATTATAAAGAAATATCAAATACGCGCCAATAATCGGCGCTTGGAAAAAGGTGAAACAATGGATCAAAACTTAATTATTTTTGATAATATGACAAGACTTTTAAGGGCAAAGGAGATACTGCGGAAAAACGGAATTTACTCCCAAACCGTCAGAACTCCTGCAGGAGTAAGCAAGGGCTCGTGCGGATACAGCCTTAAGGTGAGAAACAACTACGAAAATGCTTTTGAGCTGATTAAGAACAGTGGTATCAGGATTGTCGGCGCGTCTGCCGTTGATTACAATTGATATATTTTGATAACGGCGCAACTTCCTTTCCAAAGCCGAAAAGCGTTGTCAACGCCGTAAATTACGCGATGAATAACTGCGCCAATCCCGGCAGGAGCGGTCACGGTCTTTCGATAAAATCCTCGGAGATAATTTTTAAGTGCCGCGAAAACCTCGGACGGCTTTTTGATGTGGACAACGCCGAGAATATAATTTTTACAAACAACTGCACAACCGCGCTCAATACCGTGATTAAGGGTACGCTGAAAAAGGGCGACCACGTTATTATTTCATCCTTGGAGCACAACGCGGTTTTACGACCTGTCGCTTCTCTTAAAAAGCAGGGTGTAAGCTACTCCGTCGCCGGGGTTGTTCAGGGCGACGATGAGCAAACGATAGCAAACTTTCGCGAGCTTATTAACGCGAAAACAAAAATGATTATCTGCACCCACGCCTCAAACGTTTTCGGTATAAAGCTTCCAATAAAGCGAATAGGCGCAATGTGCAAAATTTACGGAATTTTGTTCTGCGTTGACGCGGCTCAAACCGCAGGAATTGAGAATATTTCGCTTAAAAACTGCGATATAGATTATTTATGCACCGCAGGTCATAAGGGGCTTTACGGACCAATGGGCACGGGCGTTTTGGTAATAAACTCAGAGCATACCCCGGACAGCCTTGTTCAGGGAGGAACAGGCAGTTTTTCGGTGGACATAAACCAGCCTGATGTTCTGCCCGACAAATACGAGAGCGGTACTCCGAATGTCTCGGGAATTGCCGGGCTTAACGAGGGAGTAAAGTTTGTGCTAAAACGCGGTACGGATTATATATCCTCTTACGAAAATCAGCTTATCGGAAGGCTTTATGACGGACTTGCTAACATCGGCAGGATGGAGCTTTATACGGATTCTCCATTGAACGGAAATTATGCTCCGGTAATATCTTTTAACATCAAGAATATGGACTGCGAGGAGGTCGCACAAAGGCTTAATAAAAATAATATAGCCGTCAGGGCAGGACTTCACTGCGCTCCGCTCGCCCATAAAAGTATGGGTACGCTTGAAAAAGGCACGGTCAGGGCTGTGATGTCGGTGTTTAACAACCGCGCTCAGGTTAATTATTTTTTGAATGTTGTTAATAAAATTTCAAAAGTATGAAAAAACGGTTGCAATTAGAGCGTATAATATGTTAGAATAATAAAGTAAACGCGATTGTTATTAATTGCGCCGTGCAAGACGTTAAGCAATTCTTCTTCAGGATTGCTTAGAGAAAGGAGATGAAAGCTGAAATGGAATTTTTTGATAACTTTCTTTCGTTATTCAAAACGATTCAGTTTCGCGATATAATAGATATTCTGGCAATCGCCTTTATTATCTTCGGGCTTTTCCGGCTCGTCCGCGAGACCAGAGCGGTTCAGCTTTTAAAGGGAGTACTCGTGCTGTTTATCGTTTACTTCTTCTCCTCGCTTTTCGGTCTTGTAATGCTGTCATCGCTATTGAGAGCATTCTTTGAGGCGTCGGTTGTTTTAATCGCTATAATTTTCCAGCCAGAAATTCGAAAAGCCCTTGAACAGATGGGCAGAAAGAACACTTGGGGCAGGCTGATAAGCGCTTTTAAGCAGGGTAAGGGCGACGAATGGGAAAAGAAAGTCAGAAAGTCCATCGTCGACGCCGCCGACACCGCAACGCTGTTTTCACATTCGCGCACAGGCGCTTTGATTATCTTTGAGCGCGAGACAATGATGTCCGATATCGCGGCGACCGGTACTATTGTTGACGCCGAAACCTCGGTTGCGCTTTTCGGCAATATCTTCTTTAACAAAGCTCCGCTCCACGACGGCGCGGCTATTATCCGCGACGGCAAGCTTTTTGCCGCGGGATGTATTCTTCCTCTGACAAGCAATAACGACGTTGACATCAACCTCGGAACACGTCACAGAGCTGCTCTCGGTATGAGTGAGCAGAGCGACGCGGTTGTGCTTGTTGTCAGCGAGGAAACCGGCGTAATCTCACTTGCCTTTGACGGCGAGCTCACAAGGGATTACACAAGGGATACGCTGATTAAAAAACTCAACGAGCTTTTGCTCGACGAATTTGAGGACGTTAACAATTTGAGATTTAAAAGAGGGAGGAAGTCCAAATGAAAAAATCCTCCTTCACCCAAAAGCTTTTTCAAAACAACTATTTTTTGCTGGTACTCGCTCTTATAGTTTCGTTCGGAATTTGGGTTTATATGAGTATGAACTCTGTGAACGATACTAACGTGACTATCAGTAATCTTCCGATACAAACGGAGCTTTCCGACAGCGCGAAGGACCTCGGACTTCAGGTCTTTTCAGGCGATACAACCACCGCCTCGGTAACGCTTTCGGGTAACCGCACAATGCTCGGTCAAATCACCGAATCCGATTTGATTGTTACCGCTTCCGCAAGCTCTGTTTCCACCACCGGCAATTATACTCTGCCGGTATCAGCCACCAAGGCAAATCCTTCGAGCAATTTCCAGATTGTCAGCAACACGCCATCGTCGATTAACGTTGTTGTCGATTATTTTAAGGAAGGCACGTTCAGTATTCAGGACGGCTTGGAATACAGCGTTAAAAACGGCTATTACGGCTCAACCTCAATGCCGTATAAGGAGCTGAAAATTTCAGGACCTCAAAGCGAGGTTATGAAGATAAAAAAGGTTGTTGCAAAAGGCACAATCGAAGGCGAACTTACCGAGGATAAAGAGGTAGTAGCCGAGATTGTTCTTTACGATGAAAACAACAACGAGCTTCCGCAAAAGCTTTTGACTCTCAGCTTTACCACAATGGCGGTTAAGGTTGAGGTTATGCCCGAAAAGACCGTTCCGCTTAAGCCGGTATTCATCAACAAGCCGAGCGGACTTGACATTACCGAGGATATGATTACGATTAATCCCTCGAGTATTCTGCTTGCAGGTCCCAAGGATGTTATAGATAACGTTAAGGCTGTAAATATTGAGGCGATTGACTTCTCAACGCTCAAAAACGACGTTGCAAAGTTTGACGCGCTCAGCTTTGACGTGCTCGACAGCTGTAAGAATATCAGCGATAACAATACTGTTTCGGTAACGCTTGATTTGAGCTCTATGTCGGTTAAGCAGTTTGACGTTGAAACCTTCTCGGTTGAGGGCTTGCCGTCGAAGTATAAATCTGAGGTAACATCAAAGAGTGTTACTGTTACGGTTGTCGGTCCTAAGTCTGAGATTGACGCTCTGACCGCAGACAAGATTACCGCGGTAATTGACACCACAGACGCAAACGGAAAGACCGGTTCGGTTCAAATGCCCGTTTCGTTTAAGTTCAGCTCTGCCACAAGTTGTTGGGCTTACGGAAAATATCAGGCGAACCTGACAATTACGGAATCATAGTTTTTGATAAACTTATCGTAAAATCAAACAACCAAGACACCGCACAGCTTTTATTCTGTATGGTGTCTTTTTGTTAAAGCGACTTTTGATTACAGCAACAGCGGGTTGCTTGATTATTGCAATACAATGTATTATTATATACACAAGGGAGGTGCTTTTATGAACACAAAAGATGTTATCTATGAGCTCAGGACAAAAAACGGTATGTCTCAGGACGAGCTTGCCGATAAGGTTTTTGTTACGCGGCAGGCGGTGTCGCGCTGGGAGAACGGAGATACCGTGCCGAACACGGAAACGCTCAAACTGCTCTCAGGACTTTTCAATGTTTCAATCAACACGTTGCTCGGCTCTCCGCGTCAGCTTATCTGCCAGTGCTGCGGTATGCCGTTGGAGGACAGTATCATCGGCAAGGATAAGGACGGCACTTTGAACGAGGACTACTGCAAGTGGTGCTACGCCGACGGACAGTACACCTACAGCGATATGGACGAGCTGATTGACGTGTGTATTCCGCATATGGTAAAGGAAGGCTTTACCGAAGAACAGGCACGTGAATATATGAAACAGAATTTGCCGCGGCTCGATTATTGGAAACGGTACGAAGAGCTCGGCGATAACGGCGAGTTTGAAAAATTCAAGCAGCAGTTAATGAACGAAATCAACGAACTGAATATCAAGGGTATGCCTAAGCTTGAGCGGCTGAACGCGCTTGCCGGCAGCTATGTCAATCTTGCTTATCCTTTGCCAAGCGGTGTCAGCGCAAAGTTCCTTGACGACAACAAAACCTATCTCGGCAATCAGCTCGAGCCTGAATTCGGCGGAGAGCGCTGTTTCGGCGTTTTGGCAAATATGGATTTTATTTTGATTAGCACTTATGAATCGGACGGCAAGAATCCCGAATTGATACTTTATAAGAAAAGATAGATTTCCCGGTCAGTAGTATTCAGTATAGAACAGCACCTTCGCCACTTTTGCGATACATATATGAAAAGTTAAAATGATATGTAAAATGTTGAGCGCTGGTTTCATACGAAAGAGCAACTCATATTTTTAGATAAATGGATTAGGGAGAAATCAAGATGAAAACTGTTATCATTCACGGTCAGAGTCACAATGGCTCGACCTGTCATATTGCGCGTATGCTTGAGGATAAAATCGGCGGAGAAACAACCGAATTCTTTTTACCGAAGGATTTCGGAGAATTTTGCTGCGGATGTACGCGCTGCTTTAAAGAAAG
>ODAJ014729397.1_pt1 | contig 121681 bp, 107 predicted proteins | sample 1539241 | NCBI WGS metagenome assembly ODAJ01 (sample SAMN02144231, study PRJEB22623) | gut metagenome | biome: sheep rumen | host: Ovis aries | place: New Zealand | reverse complement strand
CCGAGTGCCGATACCGAACAAATTGCTGCCATAATTCCTGCTATTACCTTTGTCTTTACGTTTGTCTTTTTCATTTTTCATTTCTCCTTATTTTAGTGTTTGGTCAAGTTCATTTTTTGATTTTTATTATTTATGATTATTGCTTTGTTTGACCCGCCGTTGCACAATGCCTGAATTTGATTTGTATTTTCCAAAGGCGGACTGTTTGCAACATCATGTTGCCTTGACTGTGATTAAAGTATATCAAACAGACTATAACAAAACCCTGACAAATTTAAGGAGATTTATAAATTTTTTAAAATTTTTTTGTAAAACTTAAAATCCAAAGAATTCGACTATCTCTTTTATCGCCGTATCCATCTTTTTAGGATCCTTGAAGATATGATCCGCCCCTTCGACCGCGACAAACTTGATGTTATTTTCATCGGCAAACTTCTTAGACAAATCAAAGTCAACTATGCTGTCCTTTGTGCCGTGGATAAAAATTATATCCTCCGAAAACTTTTTGAAGTCACGGGCGAAAACATCCGTTTCTTTGAGCTTTTCGATGAACTTATTATCAATTTTTACGTTGTGGTCAAAGCCTACGAGTATCGGCTTGTTCCTTGACAGCGCCTTGATATCGTCGGGAGAGGTAATCTTGGCACTGATGATATCGTACATATTTACCGCAGGACAGCGCAACGCGAGCTTGCGGTAGGAATTTCCGTTTTCATAAATATAATTGAGGTACTGATAAGCGCCGAAGCTGTTGGCGTAAATATAAATTTCGTCCGTCTTAAACCGCGATTTTACGTAAGCAGTCACGATTTTGATATACTCAAAGCAATCCTCGAGCATCAGCTTTCGCTTAACATCCTCGCCGTGGGCAGGAGCGTCATATGTAATCACCACAATGTCCTTGTGCTTTTTCAGCACGTAGTCGGAGAACCTCTCGGCAGATTTGTTGTCTTTATTTCCGCCGAAGCCGTGAGCGCAGATTACCGCTCTGCGAACCGCCTTGATGTCGGCGTAATACATCAGGCATCTTATGCTGTTGCCCTTTTCATTTATTGTAAAACTCTTTTTCATTTTTCTCTCCGTTTATTTAATGAATTTTTTCAAAGCCTTAACGTCCGCGTTCGGGAACATAGAGCAAAAGTGTTTCAAAATTTTCTCGTATGATTTTTCGGGCGGACAGCTATACACCTTCTCGGTGAAGCTCTCACCCATAAAGCTTTCGGGCGTGGAATACTCCGCAACGCCCCAGCCGTAAGGCTTGCCAAATTTATCCTTCATATACACAAAGCCGCTGATTGTGACGTAGCACTGCGCCTGCAGGCGTGTAATGATGGTATCAAAGCCCTTGTTGCCGCCCTTTTTGTAATTGCCGAGCTGTTTAAGCTGTTTTGAAATTACAGGAGAATTGCCCTCGACTAAATCGTAAAGCAGCTTGTCCTTATACGGTGCTAAGCCGTCGTCATAACGCGCGTCAAAGTCGTAACCGTCACGGCGGTAATTTGCAAAATCCGGGAACCATTCAGGGCTGATATAGCAAGCCTTTTTCTCAAAGAACTTGCCGTAGGCGCAGCCTGTCTCTTTTATTACAGGACCTTTCCATTCCCACGCGCTCCACGCTCCGTTAGAGGAATTCCACCAACATTCGGGCGCGATATGCTCCTCAATCGAAAAGCCCTCTATTGAATTTTCAAAAAACGGCAAAAATCCGAATTCATTAATCGCGTCAATCAAATCGGACTTGCTTTTGATTATAAAATCTCCGAATGGCATAGCGCACCTTCTTTTCATCTTAACCTTTTATACATCCTCACACATTCAAATTTCCAGCTGTTAAAGACCTCGTCGCTCTCTCGCGAATAACCGAGTTTTTTATAAAACCCCTCAGCAACAAGGCGGCTGTCGATTACGACCTCTGAATAACCGAGCTCCGATATCCACTTTTCTGCCTCGCAAATCACTTTTCTTCCGAGCTCTTTACCTCTGTATTCGGGCAAAACAACAACCCGTCCCACCAACACGCGGCTTTTGCTGAGCGGATAAAATCGGCAGGTCGCAACAGGGTATTCGTCGTCGAGCAGTACTATGTATTTGCATTCCACTCCGTCGTGCTCGTCGAATTCCTCTCTGAGCGAAATATGATGTTCGCGGTTCATCCCCTGAATTCTGACCGAATACGCACCTGCACGCTGGTATTCTTCCTGTGCGCGAATAACTTTGAATTTTCCCATAACCCATTCCCCGTTCTGAAATTTAATATCGCGTTTATTAACTTAATAATAGCAGAAAAAAGGAATTTAGTCTATGGTTTTGTTTTTAAAACAAGGTCGAACTCAGTAAATCCAAAGTTCTTTGTTCCGTGATATAGCTTAGGGGAGTTGTAACCCGCCGCCTTTGCCGCCTCGTCAACCATTTTCTGAGCGGTTGCCATATCGCCGCGCTCTACCGCGGAGAGGTAGTCGCTGTCGTTGAAACGGTCGGAATAGTTCATATGCTCGTTGTTAAGTCCAAGCTCCTCTAATGTCTTATTGCCGCCTTGCCTTTGAGGTGCTTCTACTCCGTTTTCTTTAAGTATCTGCTCAACCTCTGTATCACTGAGAATACGGTTAACCTTTATCGCTCCTGTAATAATCCACGGAACAGTATCCGGTCGAGGATTTGTGCGGTATTTATAATATCCGTTTTCAGGTACACGCGGCAGCCCTGCATATGAATGTCTGAATTTGCCTTTTTCGGTATATCCATATGACATAGCCTCGTCCTGATAATCAACATCAGCAGCACAATCACATTCAGCCCATACAAAATCTGACGGGAACAGCTCTTTTACACCTGTTTCGGGATTCTTCCTGTCAAACTGTGAAGCTCTCGGAATATCACCCAAGTGCCCGCCCGGGCGGAATGACAACGACATACCGCCTTTGCCTTTTACCTGAGCGCGTCCGGTCTTACTGTCGGGAGCTCTCTCGCCTACATCAGCGTTAAGCCATACGCCTACCGGCGTAGCCTCGCCACCGGGATTTGCGACCATAGGTGGATATAATTTGCCGTTCTTTACTCTGAACACCTTATATCCCTTGACAGTGTTTTCAGGCGGAGCTTCTTTTCTGAGAGAATATTTCGTCGTTGCGTCAGATAATTCGTCTGCTTCCGAACTAAGCAACAGCTCTTTTACTGGTATTCTTTTTGTAAACTCATCATAATCCTTGACAAATGATAAGAATTGAGGTATAGTTATTATAGGATTTGATTTGCTTGCAGAGGGGGTAGGATACCCTTCTGTTATAAGAGCAAACTCAAATCCTTTTATTTTATTTGTCGTAATAACCATATGTAGATTATTTGGCTGACTTTTTGGAATCTTTACAGTCATTTTTATAAAATAAGCATCATCTTCATGTTTTAATGCTCCAAACAATGTAATTGCCTGCTTAATATCCTTGCTTTTTCCTTTGGGCTTATAATCTTCATGAGCCTCAACTGGATAAGCATTTTTGCAAATTTCACGCAAATTAGCTAATACTAAAGCTTGCGCTGAATAGTCCATTTTTGTTATCTGTATTTGGTGAGATAAACTATTGTCAGCTTTTCTTCTGGAAAAATCAAATTCTATCTCAAGAGAACTGTTATAGTATTTCCCAAAAGTATCAAAGTATTCGTCTAATACAGGATACAGAATACTTTTTGCTTCCGTTTTTGTAACATGTGATATATCAATTTTTGATAATTCCTCTATACTTTTATCACTGGCTAATGCAAATTTCACCTTCGCGTTTTTTAACCGTTGGAATTTTTCTTCATCACTCTCATTATTTAACAAACGTAATTCATACTTCACCCCGCCCATATCGGCGGCATTTTTATTCTCCGCTCTGATACCCTCAGCGACAGCCTTATCCCAAAGCTCTTGTACGCGGTTTTCGACCTTGTTCATAGCTTCAAGCAAAGCCTGTCCGTACTCGGTCTTAGCCTCAAGCGGTTTTTCTATAAAGAAGCTGCGGAGGTTAGCGGCTATCTTTTTAATGGCGTTTACAAGCCTTTCGGCAAAGCTGCGGTTGATGTTGAGAAGGTTGTCAAACAACTTTGTATTTTGGAGCATATGGAGCGGATGACGTTTATTCGTATAATGTGTCGCCTTCCTGCTCGTTTTATGCGGCGTGTCAAATAGGATATGCTCGCGTGGCTCTCTCGCTAAAAACAGTGCACCGCACTGTTTTTGCCGCCTGACGGCGGCACGCTCGCCTTCGAGCCCCGTCATATTGACCGCTTGTTCCAAAAAAAGAAAAGACACCCTGATGGGTGTCTTTTCTTTTTGGAGCGGATGACGGGGCTCGAACCCGCTACCTCCACCTTGGCAAGGTGGCGCTCTACCAGATGAGCTACATCCGCATATTTGGTGCCTCCGGACGGAATCGAACCATCGACACGGGGATTTTCAGTCCCCTGCTCTACCGACTGAGCTACAGAGGCAAAAATGGCGACCCGGAACGGGTTCGAACCGTCGACCTCTAGCGTGACAGGCTAGCGTTCTAACCAACTGAACTACCGGGCCATTTGGTGGGAACAATAGGGCTCGAACCTATGACCCTCTGCTTGTAAGGCAGATGCTCTCCCAGCTGAGCTATGCTCCCACGTTTATGCCTGTGTCGCTTCAGCGTTTCGCCTTATCTCTCAGCGACGGTTATTATCATATCACTTATCGGCCGAAATGTCAAGGCTTTTTTTGAAATTTTTTCAAAATTATTAAGCTGAAACCGCAAATCAGTTTATCGACTTTTCAATGTGTTTTTTAACTGCGTAATTGTGCAAAAGCCTTATTACTATCGCGAGCAGGTATGTACCCAGCAAAATCGCCGCTATGGACAAATACCATCTTCCGCCTGTATTGAAGCCGTAAAAATCATCCCAGCCGTCAAACTCTCCGATTACCAAAACCTCTATAACATATACCACGCCGTAAATCGCCATAGGAATCGCCGCAAGGTGAATAAACCGCTTAGGAATGATATAGCTTGTCTCAAACAGCCAGAACGACAACAGCGCAAGCAACGGTCCGACAAAGTGCATATAAAACGCCGTGTCCTTGAGCACAAAGTAATAGCCGAACATAGGGCCTAAAAACAGCATTACCGTGGCAAAGGTCAGCATTACCGAGGTTGTGCCGATGTACTTTGCCATCACCGCCCAGTGAGGGATTTCTTTATCTTTACCGATTAAAATTCTAATATCGAATATTAACACAATCAACGCCGCAATCGCGCTTAAAATATTTGAATCGGTCGTAAAGAATTTAAACGACTCGTAGCCGTTCCTTATCAGCACACCCGGCTTTCCTGTGAAGTACGACACGACAATTGCCGCCGTGCAAATCACAATCAGCGCGTTCATTATCAGCGAAACTATTGTTTTTGATTTACTCATTTCCGTCTATCTCCATTAAATTCTCAGTTAAGCGCCTTGTGCTCCTCGCAGAGCTCCTTGTAAAGCTCGTAAGAGGTAAAGCCGATGTTTGCCTCGGTCTTAATCGCCTTAAGCGCTACAGGCGTTTTTTGCCGTTTAAGCTGGTTCAAAAAGATGTTTAGCATTGAGCCGTAAAAGTCGCTCAGAAACAGCATTTCGCCGTCAAAGTCCGAATCGGGCTTAACCGTTTTGTCGTCGTCAAGTCCGAGCAGGGTTGAAATTTTCAAGCCGAATTCGGATTTTTCAACCTCTCTCGCTCTTATGTTCATTTTATTGCAGAGCAGCTTTATCTTTAAGCGTTTGCTATCGTCGATGTTATACATTAAAACTTCCGTCATAATTTCCTCCTAAACTATCTCAGCAGTCGACCTCGGTTGTTCCGCCGAGGAAGGCCGGCAGGCTTTTGCCCTGCTTTTTCCAGTGCATATATTCCGCCGTCGCGGTGAACAGCACGTCTCCCGAGGAGTTAATCGCGGTCTCCATACTGTCCTGAATTACGCCGATGATAAATCCTACGCCGACCACCTGCATTGACACCGTGTCGGGAATTCCGAACAGCGAGCAAGCCATCGGAATTAACAGCAGTGAGCCGCCTGTTACGCCTGAGCTTCCGCATGCCGCGAGTGACGACAAAAACGACAGAAGAATTGCCGTAGGCAGCGACACCTCAATACCCAGCGTATGCGCCGTCGCCAACGCCATTATCGTAATAGTGACTGCCGCTCCGTCCATATTTATTGTCGAGCCGAGCGGAATTGATACCGAATACATATCGCGGTCGAGTCCAAGCCTTTCGCAGAGGTTGAGGTTAACCGGAATATTCGCCGCCGAGCTGCGCGTAAAGAACGCGGTCAGTCCGCTTTCCCTTATACAGCGTAACACAAGCGGATAAGGATTACACCTGAGCGACAGCGCCACTATCAGCGGATTTATCACAAAAGCCACCGTCAGCATTGTGCAGACGAGCAAAAGCATCAGCTTGCCGTAGGTTACGAAAATGTCAAATCCGCTTTCCGACACCGCGGTAAAAACCAAGCCGAGTATGCCGAACGGCGCGAGGTTGATTATCCAGCGTACAACCTGCGTTACCGCGTCGGACAAATTGCGCATAAGCTCCTGAGTATTTTCACTTGCAAAGCGCTTTAGCGCCATTCCGATTATTACCGCCCAGAACAAAATTCCAAGGTAGTTGCCGTTTGAGAGCGCCTCTATCGGGTTGGCGATTATGCTGTTGAGCAGTCCGCGGACGATATCTCCCAGTCCGCCGGGAGCGACAATCTCGGTTTTTGCAACTTCCGAGGTAAGCGTAATTGTCTGCGGAAAAATAAAGCTCGCGGTAACCGCCGCAACTGCCGCCAAATATGTTGAGAGGATGTAAAAGAAGATTACCAAGCCGAACCGCCGGTCGAGCTTTGCGCCACTCTGGCACAGCGAAGCCGCGACAAGAACCGCGACAAGCACCGGAGCAATCGCCTTTAACGCTCCGACAAACAAATTGCCGAGCATAGAAATCCACTCCGCCTGCGGCACAATCAGCGCGAGTACCACGCCGATGACAATGCCGATAATTATCCGCAAAATCAGGCTTGCACCGTTATATATCATTAATACCTTTTTGACCGCACTCATACATTCCCCTCCGGAATTTATGAAAATAAAAGACTATATAATAATATATCACGCGGCAGGCGGTTTTTCAAGGCAATTAGACCAATTATGCACTCAAACGCAAAATGAACCGCCCAACACGGGCGGCTCACTGTGAAATTAATATTTATCGGCAAAAGCCTTAAGCTTAGCTCCGTTCGGTCTGCCGTTGAGAATTTCTCCCTCAACAATCTCAGCTTTATGAACGCTCGGCTGCAAGCCTGAAACAGCTTTGCCGAAGCCCGAACCGCCTGAGGTCGCGAACAGAACAACCTTCTTTCCGCTGAAATCATAAGCCTCTAAAAAGCTGTTGATGATAGTCGGGGCGACATACCACCAAACGGGAAAACCAACAAAAATTGTGTCGTACTCCGCGATATTCGCGTTTGTATCGGCAAGCTCGGGACGCGAGCTTTTGTCGCGCATTTCAACCGAACTGCGCGAGTTTTTATCCTGCCAGTTAAGGTCAGCTCTTGTGTAGGCAACAGCAGGCTTAATCTCATACAAATCTGCGCCTGCGGCCTTTGCCAAATTCTCGGCAACCGCTGCGGTCGTTCCGCTTGCGGAAAAATATGCTACTAGCTTTTTGCTCATTATTACCTCTCCTTTGTATTGATATTAATTTAATGATTAACAAAATTCATTCTGACACTCTGTCAGTAACTTTATTATACAACTATTCTGACACGTTGTCAATATAAAAATAATATTTTCTCAAAAATAACTTCCAGTTTATCCCACAACCTTTTACGCATAAAAATATTTGTAACTCAAACAATATTCGTGCAAGGATTTTGCTAAATATTAAATTATGAGGGAGATTTTAGATATGAAGGCTACGGGAATAGTCAGGAGAATTGATGATTTGGGCAGGGTTGTTATCCCAAAGGAAATCCGCAGGACGCTGCGTATTCGAGAAGGCGACCCGTCACAGATAACATTGACACCGTGGCTGAATTTCTGCGTAAATATTGGCAGGTTCGCTGAAAGGCAAGGGCTTGGTTAGTACATAATGACGGAGAAAAATTGATTCACAGTAGGTATTTGAGAAGGGTAAAAATAGGCTCGGCGCATTTTCTGTTGCGCCGAGCCTGTTTTTCGTTGTATTTTTTGTGATTAGCAAAAGAAATTCGTTGAGTTTTTTGTTTCAGAAATTGTTTTTGTGAAACAAGATTTTAGCAAATCATCAAGCAATTTAGAACATTTTACGATGGAATCTTCTCTTATCTTAAAACATATTATAAGCGAAATGCTCTCTTTGATTCCATCACTACTATTCAATACCACCACCGATGTTTCTCTTTTAATGATTTCTCTTCACTGTTTTTAGAATGTTCTCTTTTGCCGAGCAATTCATCTTCACTGTTTATAATAGGATCAAACCAATCAGCTTTTTTCAAAGCCCATTCAATCCATTCCTGCTCATCGTTGGTGAGGTTTGGCTTTGAAGCCATAGCATTGGCGTAGGCGCGTATATTACAAGCAATGATGAAATCTTCGGCTTCATTACACAAGGCAAGAGTTTTACCGATTTCTTTGTTTTTTCTTCTGGCTAATTCCTCTCGTTTTCTTTTCTCTTCTTTCGCTTTCCGTTGAGCTGCTTCCCTGGCTTCGCGGTCAATTCTGACGACTTCCGATTTTTCATACAAATCAATTAAAATATTGCCTAATTGGTTTTCAATCAGCACATTACCGCTGTCATTGTAGCAATTATCTTTGAAAACACTGAATCGAAGTTTTCCGTTGAACACATAATCGTATTTCCTAATTCTGGGTTTATATGCCCAACTGTGTGATTTCTCTTTTTCATATTTTTCTAGTTGCCGTAGTTCTTCTTTAGTATAGACATGCGCCACTTGCGTTTCGCTTTCATATACAAAGTATGAAACTGTTTCACCGCGGATTTGCAGGGTAAGATCCATATTAACACTTCCGCCTAAATACTCAACGGCATAGAATAGAACACTCAGAAACGAGTGAACACGGGGTAAGCTCTCATTCGATATATCATAGTATAGTGGCGGTTCACCCTCAGGAGGAGAGTAATAACTGTCTCGTTTTCTACTTGCGCTTATGTCCCTTGGGTGAGTTGCTGCCCAATTGGCAATTCTTGTCTTATTCTGCTTCAAAACAGGATGAAGCTTTTTATCAGAAAAATCCCGCAACATATTCTGCGCGGTTTCGATTATTCTGTTCTGTTCTTCAATAGGCAAGAAATCCAAAATAGGCTTTTCTATTATTTCTTCATAAATACACCCGTGTGTACGTAAACCTGTTTTTCGAGCAGGCTTGGTCGTGGGAGGCAGCGGAATTTGTTCAACATGTTTGCCGGTTTCTAATTGCCGCCAGTAACCGGCAGGAGGCTTTGGAATATCCATTGCTTTACAGATTTTGTGAATAGCGACATCGGATACGCCATATCGTTGTGCAACCTTGATAATTGGCTCCGCCCAAATTTCCTTATACAATGTTTCTCTGTCATATATATTAATCAGCTTATCCTTTGATAGGCTGTATTCTTGTGCAACGGCTTTAGTTGTTGATTTTACCGATAATATAGGCACAGATTTTTTGCTGCGTGCATTATCTTTTTCTCGTTCTGCAGACTTTTTGTCAGTTACTTTTTTGACTTTCGCATAATCATTTGTGTCAATAACCGGTAAAAGAAGCTCATCACTATCAGATAATGGTAACGGCTGTTGCTCAACTTGTTTCCCTACCGAAAGACTTGCCCAATAGGATTGTGATGGCAACGGAATCTTTGACTGTTCACAAGCTTCTTTAAATTTTGAATATGAAACATTAAATTTTTTGGCGGTTTTAGTTGTTCCGTTTTTCCAAATCTCATCGTAGATCAGTTTCCGTGAAAATGATTTCATTTTATAATTTGCCATAATCTCAACCTCCTCTCTTAATGCTGTCTGTAGTTCTTCAATAAGTGCTTTTCCGGCATTGATTTTTGTTATTTCCTGTTGATGTTTTTCTCTGTTTTGTTTCACCTCTTTTACAATTCTTCGCCACGCAATAAAAAACTTAAGTCCTTCTTCATTTCTGTAAATTCTTTAATAATTGTCTCCAGATTATGCTCAATGCCTTGTACCTGCACCTCATTGATTTTTCCGTGCTTGTATGCTATCAATCGTTCCGGAATAATTGCATAAGTCCAGTTTTCTCTATAACGATCTTCTTGGCGAACAGCAAAACCTATTGGGAGTTTATCATTACGCATACCAATAGTAAGCAAATTGGGAGATATTCCTAAGTAGTCCGCAGCTATCTTACAGGTAATTTTATCCATATTTCTAATATCATCATCTGTGTACTTTTCCAAACCTTCTCACCTCTTTTCTATTTTATTTGTTACTTCAATTCTATCATAAAAATATGATTATGAAAAAATCAGCTATCTGATTGATCGACAAAAAGTTACAGGCTCGGTGAATTTTCTGTTACGTCGAGCCTATTTCTGTTCCATCAATATATAACACTTGTTAAAACATTGAGACTACTTCCTGTCAAATTACAAGTGCATTCAATATTGCATAACTATATGGCCTTATACTCCTGCTTTTTGCTTCTTGGCTTGTCAGGATAACGGAGTTCAATCCTCCCCTGTGTCACCAACGGATTGACAAAATAGCTCATCAAATAGGATGAAGTTAAGTGGCTGAACCGTTCCTTTAAATCCGCTCTTGTTCTCCAAACGGAACAAAACTCTAAAATTTGATTGTCCAGCGGATTCTCATTTGTTTTTTCGGTTGATTCCTGATGGTTGAATAACGTCACTTTAAATACGCCGCGCCTGCTCTCAAACAACGGCTCTGGCAAATGATACTCCGCCATCAATCTTCTGATGATGGGAATTCCGGAGAAACGGTTTTCCGTCTCTCCTATAACTTCCATTGCCTTTGCGATAAAGGGGTTGCGCGTGTCCGCTATCGTTTTTCCCAGCTCATCCATCGTCATTCTGCCATACAAACCGCCGGGATTCTCTACTTCGATTCTGTTTTTGAAAATGCGAATTGTAACAGGCGATAAATCCGTATGAATACTGTAATCTCTGTGAATCAATGCGTTGAGTATCACTTCTCTTAATGCGACAATCGGATATTCCGGCTTATCCTCACGCCTGCCTGTTGCGGAATCAATAATGGTTCTGACTTTGATATTACGCCGGACAAAGCCCAACGCTTCCTCAAGCATCTGCGGAATTGTCCCTTCAATCCGTTCATTATCATCAAAGCGCTGCGATAAATCTCCCAAATCGCCGATTTCATATCCTTGCACGGAGACCGCAGTGATACAAAGCTGCGGATAAAAAGCCTGCGGATACTCAGCAAACATCATAACGCCTGCTAAAGTAGGCTTCTGACCATCCGAAAAGCCCTGAAGCTTCATCACCTTTTCCGTTGAAAGATTTCCTTGCTGCGGCTTTGTTCTGCGGAGATTGGTTAAATAATACGCAAAGCTGTCCGTATCAATATCTTCTATTTCAGCTCTGGACTCCACACGAATCTCGTCTTGTATTTTTTGGCGAAATGCCTCATAGCTGTATATCTCATATTCCGTCATGTGCTCATCACTGTCACCAACGCGGATATAGGAACCTTTCAGCCTGCCTGCTCCGGTATAAAAGCATGGCTTTTCAAACATATCTATCTCTTGAATTTCCGCGCTGACAAACACTTTGTCATCTATCGTCGCGACAGTACACACAGGGCGGACAACCGGCGTCATCTGCTTGCACATTGATACAATATTCTTCTGTAAATCATCGGCATCATAAACGCCACATAAATCAAAATCGTTATCCTGATCTATACCGAAAATAATAATGCCTCCTCCGGATTGATTGGAAAAACTAGACAATGTATCATAGATTTTAGGGCATCCTCCGGCAGCTTTTTTTATCTCAATCCGATTATCCTCAGAACCGTTTTTTCGAATTTGTTGAATTAATTCTACCAAATCTTTCGAAAGCATTTTTATCACCTGCTCTTATTATAACTATTATTTTCGAATAAGTCAATAACTATTCGAATTGTTTTTAATTTATTCGAATAACTTATTCGAAAACTCATGAAATATATTTGAAAGATATATTCTAAGACTGTCAGAAGTCCCATAATTACCATATATATCCAAAATCTTGACCCGTCACAGATAACATTGATACCGTGGCTGAATTTCTGCGTAAATATAGACAGGTTTGCTGAAAGGCAGAGGCTCGGTTAGTACATATTGACGAAGAAAATTTGAATGACCGCGGGTATTTGAGAAGGGTATAAAACAGGCTCGGTGCATTTTCTGTTGCGCCGAGCCTGTTTTTCGTTGTATTTTTTGTAATCTCAAAGAATTATTCGTTGTATTTTTTGTAACAGATAAGTGTTTACTAATCACCAATCCTGCTCTGCCAAATACTTTTTCAGCATGATGGTACAGAAATATGGGAACGTATAAATGCTGTTGTTAAAACCAATATTTGCGTTACAAAGCTTTATACCATATTGAACATCAGAATATTTCTCACTCTTGATTAGCGTTATCAAAGATTTTGCGCGGTTGTTATTTGCTTTGACCTCAATAGGAACCAACGACCGCTTTGTCCTCACAAAGAAATCCTGCTCCAAAGTGGAGTCCTCTCTCTTGTAATAATATAGCTGATACCCTTCCTTAACCAGCGCATCACCAACAATGTTTTCATACAAAGCGCCCTTGTAAACACCGAGGTTTTTGTTAACACGCAAATCATCTTGCGATTCTTCGTCAAGCATTGCAACGAGCAATCCTGTATCCCGCATATAAATTTTATATTTAGAACTGTCATAGTTACCTTTCAACGGCAGTTCGGGAAAGCTCATACAATAGCATATGTTAATTATACCGGCATCATTCAGCCAATCGATACAGCCGATATAATCCTTTGAACGCGCACCCTTTGCGACCTTTGAAATCTGAAATTTCTTATTATCTTTTGCAAGCTGAACAGGGATGTGTCTAAACACATTGATAATCTTGCTTTGGTCAAGCCCCTCTGCATACTTGCGAACATCGTCCTCGTAGTCAAGCAATAACTGCCGCTGCGTATCAAGACTTCCTTCAAAAGTACCTTTATCAATATAATCCCTCACGACCGCAGGCATTCCGCCGAGAATTGAAAACTCCAAAAAGCACCGATTAAATGTATCAAGCTCCAGCTGACTAAACGGCTTAAGATCAAGCATATGATCAAAAATACTTCCAATTTGTTCCTCGCTGTAATGTAATGCCCAAAGAAATTCCTCAAAATCAAGCGAGTTCATCTCATAATTGGTTTTGTAGCCAACGCTGTTGCTCTCAATCCTCTTGTAGTGGATACCAAGTAATGAGCCGCTGCCAATCACATCAAAACGACCATCCTGAGCAAAGAACTTCAGCGAAGTGGCAATCTCCGGGAAATCTTGTATTTCATCGAAGAAAATCAAGGTATTATTTTCTATGAACTTTTTCGACGGGTCAATCAGAGATATATTTTTAATTATTTCAGCCGCACCATATCCGTCACGGATGATTGCCTTATATTTCGGTTCTTCATAAAAATTTATTTCAATGAAACTACTATAATTGCTTTCACCAAATCTGCGGATAGTCTCAGTCTTTCCGACCTGACGAGCGCCCTTGAGCATCAAAGGCTTTCTGTCTGAATCTGCTTTCCATTCAGCTAAAAACGAATCGGCTTTGCGCTTTAAATAAGTCATACTATCACTCCTACATTTAACAGTATAACATAATTAGAGCGAATTATCAATCATATTATAATATTTTATGAGGGAATATTTGTTGCGATTTGAACATTTCATGAGGGAATCATAATCAATATTCTTTTGCATGTACCCTTAAAATTTGGTAGAATAATAAGGAAGTATTCCCTTAAGCAATTGACTATTCCATTATTTTAAGGGGGTTTTTAAGGGATAATATGTTGTTAACCCTTTTAAATCAAGAAAGCCGAGAGACACTCCCGGCTTGTTTTATTTTGCCCCGACATTCGCAATCCAAATCAAAATACCGAACAACACCGCTAATGCCGCTATGACCGCAATCAGAATCCAAGATTTGCGAGGTCTGCTTGACGAACCAAATACGTTTGCGCCATACTTAGGCGCAGCCGCTGCAATGGTTTTCGCCTGCTGTTGCTGCTTTTGAATTTGGGATTCTTGTATAACCCGACGAGCCTTCGCTAAAAGGTCTTGCTGCGTGAGAAGTCTGTTATGGAAACCCTTTAACCAATCCAAATCAGACTGAGTGCACTCTACATATCCGGTGCTGTGAGCAGTTTGATTGCGAAGCCAGCGGATATGCTTTAGCTGCCTGTACTCATTATTCCACTCCGTAATCCAATACCGCACAGTCATCGGAGTTTCATCCAACTGCTCTATGTATGCGGTAACACCTTTTTCAGTGCCGAGAATATCCCGGCAAATCGCATCTACATATTTGTATTCTTCTAATAGCTCAATCTGTATGGCATCCATTTACTTTGCTATACTCCTTATTTTTTGATTGCACCAGATAAGTTATTTTTCCACCATTAAATCTTCATAACCCAACATAAACCAACAACCATAATTCAATCAATATTATTACAGATTAAACTCAAACGGATAATCAAATTCACGTTGATGTTCTAAGCTTCCTTGATGCTCAAGATAGTCTTGATACAAATCATAAATCAGCTGTTCAGATGAGTTTCTATGCTCTTTCTTTTCTAACAGCGATTGAATATTGATCTTTTCATCAATCAATATATCATAGTTTTCCTTAACTATATGATATCTATAAACTCTACCTATAGAACTACCCACTGTATCTCCCAGAACTCTGTAAACATTATCTTGATTAATAATACTAGCTATATATCGTTTTATAATATCTTCTTTATTTTGAATATCACAATACTTTAACGTATGATATATTGCCCAGACATTTCCCCGCTCATAATATTCGTCACGGTATATATCTATATTATCATTTAAAATATTATCACACAGTTTTTTCGCATATTCAATCAGTTTGTTTTTAGATTCTTCATTTTTTTCGCCAAGCCAATAAATCATCTCTGTAACAACGAGTAATTTCTTGAAATCATTATTCATATTTTTGATGAAATCATCTTGACTATCTGTCCTCGAAAAGAGATTAGCCATAACAGATAGTGCTCTTTCCCTAGCACTTGGAGTGAGAAACTTCCTTTGATTATCAAAGCGATAAATATTATTATATAAAGAAATTAATATTGGATATAGTGCGCTATCATCAATATCGTCTTTAATTAGATATAGCTTTTGTGTCCATTCTAATTGTGCTTCTTCCGGAATACTACTAATTAATTTAGAAAAATCTAATTCAATTTTATCAACAGGTGAAGATAATACCTTTTTTATTCCTTTATCAAATCTATTATTAATGTCAAGGAAATCATTGATTGAGTAAGAAAAATACAAATCGAAAAATTTTGCACTATTAATCCTAGAATGTAACTGTGTATCCTTGTTCCTTTCCGGGTCAGTATAGTTTTGTTTTATATCCCCGCCTCTACTGTAATTATTTACATAAGGAAAAGCAACAGATAATATTGAAATATATTGTTCTCTTTCCTTAAACAATTCATCGAAATACGACTTGCATTTCGAATTGAATTCTTCTCTCCGAATTGATGCATACAAAGTATTTTTATCAAATTGTGTATCACTATCAATAAAGAATTGCCTATTCCGGTAAATTGATTCGTACAATTCCATATCCAAAAACCTTATAATTTCAATCATAAGCAAGTCCGGTTTATACAGATAACGATTAGCAAACGTCAAGAAAAAGGCTGAATTTAGTATTCTTTTGAACGTCCTAATATCATCAACTTCATCAATAATAAATTGAAGAATATATTCATAATCATTTAATTCATTTTGCTGTACACCGTTTGCAATAAGAAGATTCGTCGTTGCTCTTCTATAAATATTTGCTCTTATTTCATTAGAAATTTTTGGAACAACAAGCTCTTGGTTAATTATCTTCTCAATATATCTGGGATCAATTCCCATCGAGTCCTCAAATATCCTATCTAATCTATTCGCGTCATATGAAAGAACATATTTAACTCTTTCAAAGTCCAAGACAGCACCAACTAACTTAAAAACGAACCTTACATTTTCTGCTGTTGCTCTATCCAAATTATCAATAAAAAAAACAATGGTTTTATTTTTTGCCCTAAGATAGTCATCAATTATGCTTTTCAAATTTTCAATTGAATCATTCTCTTTTTCTTGCGAAAGAATGCTCTTAGCTATTCGGCTAATGCTTTTAGCTTCTTTAGAATCTTCAACAATATTACATGCTAAATTAATTAGTTCTTTGATTTGGTAATTATTGTAATGAACTCCTGTTTTTTGTAATATCGTATAATACATCCCTACTAATAATGCATTAGGAGATGAATATACCCATGGATCAAACCCATCAATAATTACCGTTTTTTCATCACCTTCAAAATACTTCTTAACATTATTTAAAATCGTTGTCTTTCCCGAACCCCATTCTCCAGATAGACCAATCACAAAAGGAGCATTCGACATACAACACATTTTTATAGCTAACAATAATTGAAATATGATTTCTGACCGCCCAAATAAATCATAGTCAACATCTTTTTCAGATATAAGGACAGGAAATTTGTCATCGGGTTTTGGATTCTCCTCAACTATGCTTTTGAAATCAACAATAAAACTATCATCTATTTCAGACTTATTTATTAGAAAGCAGTATCTGATAATTCTAAATGTAAAGAATGATAAACAGAGAAAAAAAGAAACAATTAGAATAAGACATTTGTAATTATATGCCTGATTAATAAGATGGATAGACACAAAAAACAAAGCAGTGAAAACACAGCAAAGAACAGTTGCTCTATCCAAACCATTAACCGTAGGGATTTTAACAATCATATCAAAGAAATGGTGTCTTAACAAAAACAATAAAGCCACAAAAGCTATACAAATTCCAATGATAATTGCAATAGCTAAATCTCCCGAAACCAAGTAATTCGCTATTATATCTTTATAATCTATAACTAATAATGCTGAAAAAACGATCGTAAAAATAATGGATAATCTGTACGTCTCAATGTCAAAGAATACACTTTTTAAGAATTTCTCCACAACGGCTCTCCTTATTTCCTATAAACTATCGAGCACTGTCCGAAAAAACGATAGTTCTAAATGCACCTATTTTATTGAATTCAATCTACACAATTATATTTTTCAATAAAGCCAATCAAAGCCAATCTAAATTGTATCCATTATTAACCCTAATTTAACCTATTGAAGCAATTAACTGAAAACGCCATCCGTCTCAAACAAATCATTTAATTCATCATCAGTATGAACCGTTCTGAGTTTATTGCGCGTACCGGTTTTTGATAAATTCAATCGGTGGAATCTATTCTTACCGGTGATATCTTTGTCCATATGGATCAACTGCACTCTGCCGATCTTGGGTTCATTTTCAGCGTATTTTGCCATACCTTTCGCTTTGGCAAGATTATCAGCATACTGATTCCCGTGCGGTTCAAGAATATCAAGGACATATCCAAGCCTATCATCACGCCTAACAATAATGAAATCAGGATACATACTCTTTACTTCATCGTTCTTCTCATAGGGTATGCAAAGCGCCCAGCTCGCTTTTGACGGATTACGCAGCCAACACACAAAACCAGGTCGTTTCATTTCTTCTTCCAAAACGCCCTCTTCCCATTTGTTCAGCTTGATTTTTGCAAAACCGTTTTCATCTGCGAAAAGATGATTATCATATTCCTTTCCGCCATCCTCAATACGCGCGCTGATGGTTTCGGGCAAGGCAAAATTGTGCTTACTGACGATGTCTCCGTCAGCAATAATCGCCTGATATTGCCGTTTGTACTGCTCGGACAAGTTGACAACATACATACGGTATTCATCGTTAAAGGCATGGAACTTATCTCTCGCATAATAATTCAGCTTTGTTATGCATTTTTCATCCGCAGCAAACAAAATACAGTCCACCTTATACTCGGCAGGATTCTGCAAGTCTGCATATAGCTTACCATATTTATTCGGGAAACCAAATCCGCCAAGCTTTGCGTCGGCATTACGAAGCTGGCGGTCAAGGTCGCTTTCCGAAGCAGTATACAAATTCTGCGTAAATCCGCCGTCCAACTTTTCACCGAAAACATCAAATATTTTAACAGATAACTTAAACGATAGCACTTGCTTTGAAAGCTCGTCGTATCTACCGCTTGCGTGCAAACCTTCAATATACCGGCGCATCATACTGACAATATCTTTTGTTATTTCAGTATTTGCTCCGGAATAAACACCCGTAATTGTCAAGAGTCCCGACAAATCCAAAAGGGATTTCAAATAATGCGTTTGCCGCTGAATAGGTCTTACCACATATGTCAAGAATCCCTTGTCGTTGATAAACTTAATGATTTCTTCGCGGTCGATATCACCCATATTGAGCTTTATCTGCTCACCGTCATCACTGCTGAATTCCTCGTCAGTTTCCGCAACAGGCGGTTTATCTTTCGGCACCATGAAAGTCGGTGTACTCTGCGGATGAACTTCTCTCGGAGCAACAGGCTGCTCTGTGTTTGCTGCTCCGGAATCCTCCGGTTGAGTTATCTGCGGCGATACCAATCCTGCGGATTCTTCAATTGAAATTTGATTCGGGTCTACATAGTGATTTTTTCTTTTGGGCGTATGAACAGACCACGGAACAAATACTGGATTGTCAAGCGCTTCGCTGTCAACAACAACCGGTATTTCTCCGCCCTCTGTTTTATTCAATTCATCAATTATCTTTTCAACATTTTCGACATTAAAGAAAGGCAAAAACAGCCGCACATCATTTAAGTAGTCGTCAACCAAAATATGGCTTTGCAGTGGCGTTCTGACCATTCTTCCGAGAAGCTGTGCAATATACGTTGCGTCCTCCGCATGACGGAAAGACATCATCGTTTCAGCTCTCGGGCAATCCCACCCTGTTGAAAGGTTTTCCTTAAACAAAACAATGCGGATTCGCTTGTCATCGGTAATCTCCGAAGGCTCAACGTGATGTATAGGAAGATTATTAACTGTAATTGTTCCGGTTGAGCCAAAGGTATGTACGATCTCATTCTCTTTAAGCGGCGCTCCAAGACGCTCCTCGATAGCCGCAATAACATCATTCAAATTTGTATCCGACAGCTTTTTGCCGCTGCCGGCAAGTACCTGAACAACAAAGACAGGGTTCACCTGCGCGTAGTGCTGTTCACGGCAATACAAACTCCAATGGTCACACTTCAACTTCCATTCATCAGTCGCAGCTTGCAGCACTGCCATATCATTATGCTTTTCAGAGTCATTGGCATATGTAACAATGATTCTTTCCTTTAACAGACCCGAAGACCTGACTTCATTCGCTGTAATAATACACTTCTGTAAAGTAGAGGTAGTATCACCTACCAAAGCGTTGAATCTTGCCGCTGTCGCACTGATACCGATTACCACAGGCATTGGCGATAATTTGAATTTGGGAGCGCCTTTTAGGAAGCGCTGCATAATAGAGGTCGCTTTGCCCGCTTCACGTCCCTGCATACCACGATGCGCTTCATCAATAATAAAATATAATCTGTCAGATTTTTCACGCGCGGTATTTTCCAGCGTTTCCCAGATAGTGTATTGTCTGCCGTCTGCGTGATAGCTTAACTTTCCGGACTTTCCGAGCTTCTGGGTATTCAAAAAATAGATATGACCTTCCTCAAGCATTTCCATATCAAAGGATTTTTCCTCGATGGTAGCGCATTGTCCAAAACGAATTTTATCGGCTTTTAAATCAATTTTCTGCTTTGACTGCTCGTTCAGCGCAGGAGAATCAGACAACCAAACAAAGATTGCTTCCGGCTGTTCGGCATATTGGTCTGTTCCAAAAAGAATATCTTCTATCAACGACGCCATAATAATCGTCTTGCCTGAACCTGTGGGTGCCTGCAAGGAAACCACCTGCGGCGTATGGGTACGGTGATAGCTGCCGAGTGCTTCCGCTGTTTTCATTCTCAGTTCAGCGGTCGCCTTCTTTTGAAAAGGAAATAATTCAACTTTCATCTTAATCCCTCGCAATATTTATCCGGAAATTATCAAGATAATCCCGATATAACTGATACGTTTGCTTTACATTCAAATTCTTTGCCATTGAGCGGTAGCCCGGCTCATAATCGGTAATAATATACACTGTTTCGATTTCAGAGTATTGAGAGAGTGCAGATACCAACTCCGAAAATGCAGTTTCTTCTGTTAAAACAGCAAATTTGTTTTCAGGGTAGAGCATGACGTTTTGAATTTCGCCGTCATTCAATTCCGGACAACGACCGATTGCGCCTGCTTTCATCCATAATGTCGGCAGCATTTCCTTAAATTGTCTGCCTAACGCAACAGAGTTTTTATCGAGAAAACCAAGCTTAAAGTAGGCGGCATTTGCCTTAAAACCGTCCGCCATAGGAATATTACTGCCGATATAGTTACCCTTTAGCGGATTGCCATTGACGTCGTGTCCTTCAATCGAGCATACTGTGCGCGGCCAAGTAACATAGCGGGCAATACCGAGTTTTTCCCATTCCTTGTCACCGGGATGATATCCCTGCTTTGTTAGTGCCTTTGCCTCATCAACCGACACCTCGTTATTGGTAACAAGGATACAACGACGATTTCCGCCGTCCTCTGCATTCAGCAGATTAACCGCGTGAAGTGTGGTGCCAGAACCGGCAAAGAAGTCAACTATGAGGGCGTTGGGTTTATCTCTAACAATAAAGTTAACAGTGTCTTTGACGGCGTATAGCGATTTTGGGTAAGAAAACCTAATATCAGGAAAATAACTATTAAGAAGCATTGATCCATTTACACGAGAATCATGTGATGCTTGAACCCACATCGAAACTGGACGTTTTGGTTTATCTAAAGTCCCTACAATTAAAGTACCATCTTGATTCTTTCCGAATACTTCCATTTCTCCATTCTCAATTGCTTTAATTGTGCCTGATTGTAAATGATATAGCGCTCGATATTGTGATCCCTGTTTATATGGACCGAACTTAATATATCCGTGACGTATTTTTTCTCGAAACGACTCTACTGTAAGCCCCCAACATCTTTCTTTTCCATCGCTTCCAGTCGGAAGAAGTGCAAAACATCCCGTCGGGATTTCAACATCATCTATAGATTTCCCAGGAGGAATAACATCACCTGCCCCAAAATACTTGCCATCAGACTCACGGATAAAAATAGGATAATACTGATTTGGGGTATTGACTCTTAAACCCGATGTTCCTCCTCGCAAAAGACGAGCCCAAGTATCTCTCGTAGTTTTATCTGGAGGATTAAGCATATCGTTTTGTCCTTGACACACACTTGATGATCCCATAAAAACAAAATATAAATATTCCTCTACACGAGCAAACATATCTTTTCTATTTGCTCCATGAGGGTTTATTACAGAACTAATCATTTGTATTCTCGCATTCGGAAACATCTCCTCCAACAGACAGCCCAAATGCAAATACTCTTTTTCATCTATGGTGACAATCAAAACCGAATCCTGCGGATTCAGGAGTTTTTTGGCGAGTCGCAGGCGCTTCTGCATCATCGAGAGCCATTTGCTGTGGCGATAGGTATCGTTACCGTCAACATAGTCGTTATTGTACTTCCAATCCTTGGCGCCGGTGTTATAGGGCGGGTCAATGTAAATACAATCCACCTTGCCGGCATAGAGGTATTCGAGCAGTTGGAGCGCATGATAATTGTCAGCTTCAATCAATGTATGCCAAAGGTCGCTGTCGGGAGAGTTGCACAATTCATCAACAGGCTTTAAACAAGGATAAATGGGCTCACCGAATTCCGCTATCGTCACCAATTCGTCCGTATTGATTTTTACAGCTTCGCTTTCACCTTTTTTCAGGCAAACAGCTTGGTCGCCTTCTATCGCCAAAACCTCGTAAAAATCATTGACTTCGCCCTGTTTCAGCGCGACCTTTGCTCCACAGCGCACGGGAATGTCATACAAAGGCGTGCACTCCGGCAAATGCTCCTCAAAAACAAGCCCAAACTTTTTCTGCTTAGCCAGCTTGTCCACCTCTGCCTGAATCCTCTCACGCAGTTCTTCATTTTCTATTTGATTGATTAAATCATTGATTGCTGACATAACTTGCTCCTCTTGTTATTGAATCTGTTCGTATTTTGCCTTTAAATAGTTAACAAAAGCAGAACATGAAATAAGCATATACAAAGCATCTTCGGATGTTGCATTTGTATAATCTATACTACCATGTCTTATTCCCCCAACATCAGAAGTAAAACCGTATAACTTACTAAACGCTTCCTTTTGAGCTGAGTGAATCGTTATTCCCTTTTCCTCTAAATGCTTTAGCATTCTACCTAAAGTTGCTTGCGCTCCACTTTCTCCGGTAATCACACAGCACATTGACTCAACCGCAGAAATAGATTCCTTAATTGAGTTTTCATAATCAGGCTTTTCTCTGTCTGAATATAACTCAAGAGCTTTTTTGATATGGATGCCTACTGCACCATAAGGATTTGAAATAGAAGCCTTTACAGATTCTATCTCTTCTTTATCCGTTATCTTAGACACTCGATTATTTACAATACGATATCCTGATTTTTCTTCTTCCAGTATTTGATTGATTCTGTTTGCAAACCAAATGAGGTATTTTTGTGTTGGTATATATTGATAACTGCTTAAATAATTATTTAACTCTGCGTCATTAAGTTTGCTAACATTCGAAAAGTATAAATTCAGTATTTCATAGATATCATACCAGTTCGAACCATCCTCATTAAGCAAATGGAGTTTAACAAACTGCTCATCGTGATAATCGTGGCGCACTATTCCACCAAGTTGATCCACAAGTATCTCATAGATACAATCGACCTCTCTCCATTTCTTTATTTCATCAGTAAATAAGTTATATAAACGATTTCTCAATTTTAAATCGATACTATTTATCTGGATTGCTTTTGCAGGAGCGAATCCAAACTCTTCTGCAAAACTCATATATTTCCCTCTTTCTATCATTCCACATTTGCTCCATAATTAAGCTGACTTTATCACCCGTCCTAACACACATATGCTGGACTGGTATAGGTTCCGTTACGCCTTCAACCGATACTTTCTGTTCCTGTTACCACCTATCGGAATAATAATCTCTTCGGCAATTAGTTCATAAATCAGTTTTTTTACGCGCGAGGATTTTACACCCAGGAGTTCTGAAAGCTCAGCAACACTTCCATCAACATGATCGGTCAAGTATTCGATAATCATCGCTTTTTGTGCAGCTGATTTTATTGTACCTTTTTTATCGTCGCTTTTTATCGTCACTTTTTTATCGTCACTTTTTGTTAAGGGTAACGATAATACAATACGATTCGGATTAAAAAACTGATTAATTATCGGCTCAGCCCAGCCCTGTTTCTTCCATGTATACAAAATGCTCGGGATGCCGCTGCCTGCGCGTTCACCAATATCGATAAGATTCAGCATTTTCATCATCACGCTGTTGCGTGGGTCGGAAAAACCTCCGCTCTTTGCGGTCGCAACTTCGATTCTGAAATCACCGGGATTTGAAAACTCTATTCTGTCTCTTCGCTTGATGACAACAAGTCCTCCTCTGCCGTAATAATCCGCGTTGACTATACAATTTGCCAAAGCCTCGCGCACCGCCTTATGCACCGGTGTGTCATCCACGCGAAACGCACCTTCCATCTCAAACGGAACCTTCAAGTCGAGCTGTATCTTGTTATATACCCGAAAGAAAAAATCAAGTACATTGCCGCTCCAATCGCCGGATGAGGATACAACACGATCTGTCCAGCGATGAGTATCGTCATACTCCTCGCGATAATCCAAAAAGTACAGAGGATACTCACGCACGATATCATATTCGTTACCGAACATCAGTAATCCGGCAGAAGTAGGATGCTTCTTTCCGTCTTCTCCAAGTGCAACAGCTCCGATTTTCCAAAGGAATTCTTCTGTTTCAAGCTGTTCCCATACATGCCCGGGTCTTGAAACATTCATACGCTGACGGTAAGCGCGGATGCTGTCCTTGTTGAATACGCTCATGTCCATATTCTCAATAACGAGCATATCCTGAGTTTTTACCGAGGCATCACGCACCATCGCCTGATACTCTTCTTTTGTACACTTATAGTCGCCTTCACCGTTACGGCGGTAAGTATTCAGCGGATTGCCGTCCACATAAACAGGCTTATAGGCTCGTTCTGCACGGGGAACGGTAATAACAATAATATGATTACCTTCAACTACTTCGACAGTAACATCTTTAGTCGACAGAATATTAACGCTGACCTTGTTGGGGTTATTAATTATATCCCAAAACTCCTTGACCAGCTTTTCAGGGTCGGGCAAATCAACTGTATGCAGTGTCTTATCTTTATACTCTTCAACACCGAGCAAAATAATACCGCCCAGTGTGTTCGCAAAAGCAGAGTAAGTCTCCCATAAGCTTTTCGGCAAACCACCCAAAGCCTTTTTCGCTTCGATACGGTTATTCTCTCTGTACTTTTCGAGGTGACTGAAATCAATCATGACAATCCTCCTGATTTGGAACAAACTCCATAATATCATCAATAGAGCAATCTAACGTCTGACAGATTTTCCCCAAAACTTCTGTTGACACATCTTTTCCACGCGTCAACTGCCCGAGCGCATAATGCGTAATGCCTGACTCACGCTCTAAATCACTTTTCTTCATATCCTTATCAATCAATAGTTTCCATAACTTCTTATAGCTGACTGCCATTCCAACACCTCCAAATGGATAACACAACTATATTATATCCGTTTGTGTTTATAAATTCAATATTTTTTGATGAAATTCATCAAAAGATATTCATTTTATATAATCAATTATATCTGGACATTTCTCTGGACATTTCGAACAACTTGTGGTATTGTGTGTTGCTTGAAAGGCAGGTGACTACAATGAGCGTTTTGGAAGAATTCTATTACGGAAATATTATACCGCATGAAATTCCTATTGATAACGGAAGTGATTATGCTAATGTAAACAAGCTGATAATTCGCTATGACGAAATCTTAACATCAACACTTTCTGAAAAGCAAAAGGAAATTTTCAGCAAATACAAAGACAACAGTATTGAACTGTTAACCCTCGGTGAACGTGATGCGTTTATCCGAGGGTTTTCTCTTGGCATCAAATTCATGTCAGAAGCAATGAAATAATCTTTAACAGCAGTGAGTGGGAAACCCAATCGCTCACTGTCTGTTTATTATATTTTCCCGTAAACCACCAATAACTATGTGCAAAATCTGCTCGACCTACAAATCGCGAGAAATGGGCTGTGTTAGGTTTTGTGCTTTTGCCGTATTCGTATAGCAGAAACTGCCGTAAATCGGGCGTTGGCGGTTTGTGGCGGCGAGAGGGGCGGATTTGCGGTCAGTGTGCGGTTGGCTTGTCTTTACGCTTGCGGTTGGGAAAATACGCCTCGTTCCAGTCGATGTATTCCTCAACCGTGATTTTGCCGTTGGAGCAATCGTCGCGTTTGGTTAGGGCTGCGTATTTCCATCTCTTAAATTCAGGTTTCTTTATCTGGTTGACCTTCACTCGCGCGGAATAGCGGCGGTAATATTTTCGATATAGCGGTATGGCTTTGTCATACGCCATTTTCATTTTGTAGTTCTCCTCGGCGGCGAGGTCGCGGCAGGAGCGGACTTCTCCCGGATGAATCCGGTTGCAATACCGCGCGTCGTAGTTACCCTTGACGGTAAAGAACTGTCCGCAGCGTTCGCAGCGTTTCAGATCTACGCCATACTCAATCAGCTTGTTAAACTCCAACTCCAGAAACTCGTGCAGGCTTTCGCAACGGTATCGGATAACCGGCTTATGGTTATAGTTGTGGAAATACATTAAGGTGTATGCGTCGATGTTATGCTCGCGGGCAAAATCGGCAAGTGCCAGCGGATCATAATCTGCCAGAGTTTTCTTTTCATCCATAAGCAATCGCTGTTCTTCGTTGAACTCAACGAAGGGCGGCATTTTCTTTATCTTGCGGTAGAGATAATATCGCACGGCAGGCGTCATAGTCCCTAACACATCAGGATGAAACTTGGTATCAAAACAAAACTCCAAAATATCTTTATATTCCTGTTGCAGTGTTTTCAGATATTGATAATAGTCATCCATCGCTTCCGAAATATCAGCTTTTTCGTTTATGCGAGGAGGAAACAATGCGGAAGCGGTTGAGCCAAACGCAAGATAATTTATCAATTCCTTATACGCGCGGTAAGATTGGAACTGATTGATGTTATCCTGCATATCGCTGTCAATATCCGGCAATTCAACCTCATCATATTTGTACAATCTGAATTTGACCTCATCATACAGCGAATCAAAATCAGCGTATACAAACTCAAACAACGCCTCGCCTAACGGAACAGCAACTACGCTACCGCTCAGCGGATTGTTTTTCTGCTGTGGTTTAATGTCGGGATGGTGTTCATAGAATACTTTTTCAAACTCGTCAATCTCTGTTGAGTTGACAGGAAAGCGAATACAATCCAACCACTCCGAATTATCATCAGTACTGTTTATCTGCAAAGGCTTAACCTGCTCCTCTGCTTCGATACAGAGTGCGACAAATTCATCATCATTGGTTTTCATCAACTCGGTTGTGTTTTTCTGCGGATGGTAGGTAGCGTAAACCATACCGTCAGTAAATGAAACATTTTCCGTTCCTGTTCTCTTTAGCAAATACTCTTCGTAATCGGATAACTCGTAGTCTTTCAAATTCATCTGCGCACCTCATTTGTACAATGCAAATTTCTTTATAATCCGACAATTTAACTGTGTCTAATTTATATTGTACAAAAGTATTGTAATTTTGTCAATCCCCGTTATAATGATAATACGGACGTTCGAAAATTAATGAATGAGGTGTTGAAATGAAAAAGCATAAGGACTATTTTATGTTACCGAACAAGATTTTTGATTTGGAATTGAAGCCGCGCGACTTTATTGTGTACAGTTGTCTGGTGCGGCACAAGGACAATGAAACGCACACTTGCTATCCCTCGCGCAAGCTGATCGCGAAGGAGTGTTGTATCACATTGAGAACGGTTGACAAAGCATTGACGAGTTTGCAAAATCTTAGTTTGATTGACTTGCAGAACAGAAAAAGAATGAACGGCAGCAACACAACCAATCTTTATAAGGTCACTGTGCTCTTGGAGAATGCTGCATAGATTACTGCACCTACTGTAAACTCTGCTTAACAAATAACTATACCCATAGAACTATACATGGGTACAGCAGAAGAAGAGAAAAGCATGGTTTATTTTTTCAAAATCCAGCGTATACCTGCTTGGTCGAAAAGTAAGCAGGAGAAAGCCCGACGCCTATTTTGGGCGCCGGACGGTTCACATCAGCCGGCAATGCCGACTGTTAAGCCATTTTTCGAGGTTTTAGATTTTGAAAAACTGTGCGTCAATTATGGGGCTTAACGCTTATGACAGCGCTTTCAAAATCGAATAAACTCAAAAAGTCAGTGTTTAAGCCGAAAGCAGACAGCGCTTTGGCTGACGTAAACGCAAGAAACGGAGGTTTTGAATGAACAACGAGGACAAAAAGGAAAGGTTTACTTTGTGGATGAAACACTCCACATTTGAAAAAGTCGAGGAGAACTACCGCGAGGATAACTGTCAAAAGAAAAGCGAGTTCATTGAAAATGCAGTAAATTTTTACTGCGGATATTTGAAAATGAATTCGAGCGAACCGTTTCTCTCCACTGTCTTGAGAGAAACATTGAAGAAATTAATCAAAGCAAGTGATGACAGAATCAGCAGATTGCTCTTCAAAATTGCGGTAGAGCTTGCCATCACCATGAATGTTGTCGCCGCCAATCAGGGAGTTGATAAACAAGTGCTCAACTCCCTACGCGGCGAGTGCGTTAAGGAAGTCAAGAAAACGAACGGTATATTTACATTTGACGAAGCCGACAACTGGCAGAAAGGATTGTGATTATTTGAAACAGAGAAGGAAATAATAACCATGAGGTGACTATTATCAGAATCGAGGTAAAGGAAAAGCCGAAGCTGGTTTTGTTTTATCTGAATCAAAAAGAATCCGCCGACGGAAAGATATTGAAATCGATTGAGAATAACGCACAAGCCTTGAAAAATCTTTCCTTTCTTTCTGTTGTGGTAGAATCAGGCGAGGACGACTTGGAGGACAGCCTATACTGTCTGATGAAGCAAAACCGCAAGGCTGTTGCCGAAAAACTCTCGGCGTAAATTCGGGCGCACGCCGCCCGAGTACATAACATTATTTACCTGCGATTATTGTCTGGATATTCAAAAAACTGTGTGATACAATGTTGTCAATAAAGATATCGGAGACGATTATATGACTGAAAAATTCTACATTGCCGCCTACTGCCGCATCTCGGTGGATGACGAGCTGAACAAGGAAAACACCTCGATTGAAAACCAGAAGGCTATTATCGAGGACTATGTAAAAACCAACTTTCCGAACGCGGAGCTCGACTTCTACGAGGACAGAGATAAAAGCGGTTACACATTTGAACAGCGCGAGGGCTATCAAAAAATGCGGCGAAAGCTGTTCCGCAATCAATATGACATTCTGATTATCAAAGATCTCTCACGATTCTCACGAAGAAACGGCGCGGGCTTGGTGGAGCTGGAAGCCCTGCGCGACGAGGGAATCAGAATCATCGCTATTGGCGACAACATTGACTACCCCACCAATGATGACTGGCTGCGAATACAAATCTATTTCTTCATGAATGAAATGCCGGTCACTGACACCTCAAAGAAGGTGCGCAACGTCATACGCCGTCGCCAACAGGACGGCAAATGGATCTGCTCTGTCCCCTACGGCTATGTGATAACTAATTTCAAAACAATGGCGTTTGAAGTGGAGCACACCGAGGCGGTTGTCGTGCAAAAGGTATTTGAATTGTATAACCAAGGCTGGGGCTACAAACGGATCGCCAACTACCTGACCGAGCAGCACATTCCCACTCCGAGGATGAACGAGCGCGCGCGAAAGGAAGCGCGCGGTGAGAAATGTCACCTAAAAGCAAAGCCGCAGTGGAGCATAGCGACAATTCAGGGAATGCTGACAAATGATTTCTACATCGGTACACTGCGCCAAGGAAAATACACACGCAAGAAAATCAACGGTCAGGATGTCAAGTGTGATGAGAGCGAGCACATTATCTTCCTAAAAAATCACGAGCCGATTATAGACTACCGCGTGTTTGCTACCGCGCAAAACGGTATGAAGGAACGAACCCGAAACAACTACCGCGGTATCAAGAAATATCCGAATGCTTACTCCGGCTTAATCAAGTGCGGCGACTGCGGAAGTCCGATGTTTCCACTCACACGAAGCGACCTCAAAGAAGGTTACCGCTGCGGAGAATACCACAAGCGCGGCATAAAGGGCTGCACCAGCCACCACGTTCGCGCGGACACACTCGACGCGATTGTGAAAGCGTATTTGCAAATGGTGCGCGACACTTCATCGGACATGATAGAAAAGCTTCAGGAAACAATCGCCGAGGAAGAAAGTCATATAAAAACGACTAACACCACGCTCGAACAGCTTGAAGAAATGATTGCCGACAGCAAAGCAGAAAAAAAGGCTCTCATACGGCAATGCGCGCGTGACATTGCCAGAAAGCCGAATCAGGAAAACGATATACAGGAAACTTATGATGAACTGATTGCAGAGTGCAACGAACGGATTGAAGGGCTTGAAAATCAAATCAAGATGACCTACGACAAGCACAACACCGTCGTCAGCGCAAACCGGACGGCACAGCTTGCGATTGACTTGTTCGATGAGATACTGAACAAGGAAAAGCTGGAGAAAAACGACCTTGAACTGCTGATTGAAAAGATAACGGTTTACGAAGACCACATTCACATCAAGCTGAAAGACGACATCGACCACATTCTGCGCATCGGTAATGACAATCTTGAGAAAGAGCAAAATCAGCAAAGTAAAAACACAAAAGATAAGAAGTTTGCTGTCCGTGTTATCAGTGACGGCGACCCGCTGGAGATTTACACCGCTACCGACGGGGAGGTTATTTTTAAGAAGTACTCGCCTGTCGGGGAGCTGTCGGAGTTTGCGGGGCAATATGCCGACGTTATCGCGAGGATTAGCTCGCTGCCGACTTTGATTTGCGACACCGACCATGTTATCGCGGCGGCGGGAGTTTCCAAAAGGGAGTTTTTGGAGCGGCGAATCAGCCCTGTGCTCGAAAACTATATGGACAACCGCAAGAGCTACTCGGCTACAGAGCGAACACTTAACAACGTTCAGCCGATCGAGGGAATCGAGCAGAACGCCGCGGTGATTTACCCGATTATCGCCTCAGGCGACGTGATGGGCGCGGTAGTAATGCTCAGCTCTGACAGTATGAAGGTGCCTTCCGCGCCCGAGATTAAACTGGCGCAGTCCGCGGCGGCGTTTTTGGGCAAGCAGATGGAAAACTGAATATAACACAAAAAAGCACTGTCACAATCTATGTGAAAGTGCTTTTTTCTTTACTCTTTATTAATTATATGTTTACCTTTCTATATGGTTAATCGTCAGCGTACTGCCATGCTTTAACTTATCATCTTTATAAAGCATAAATTTAACCGATTCATATGCGCCGTTTTCATAACTAATAGAGCGATAGTCATCCGTATTATTATCGTAGTCAGCTTCACCGTATGCAGCTATAACCATTTCCGGAGTCACCTGTTCATCAAACTTTACGTTTCCCGGTAAAACTACATTAGCCTTATTATCAAATCTGAATTCAATTTGACTTATCTGACACTCGGAATACTTTTTTGTCTCCTTAGAGCCGTTCCAAAATTGAACGTGCAGCGAATCTCCCTCGGCATTTTTAACAAATGTACCTATAGTATATGTATTTGGCTTCAAATTCTCATCCTTGTCAACAGTGTAGCCGAGAGCGGCAATCTGTGAATAATCAAAAGGAACTGTAAGCTTTGTACCGTTTATTTCTACCTGAAAGCTTAAAAGCTCGTCTCTTTTACTATTGCCTTGGCTTTCCTCCGTTTGCGATGATGCGTCTGTTTGCTCCGATTGTGAAGAAACATTTGATTGTTCCGATTGCGAATTTGCGTCGGAGCTGCTGCTTTCAGCAGTTTTTTGGGCTGAGCCGCAAGCGCATAGTGAAACAGCTATAATTGCGGCGATAATTGTGATGATTAGTTTTTTCATATTTTCCTCCTTGATATTTAATAGCGTTTGGGCTATTTGTAGTCTATATTGTATCATATATAGCCCACTTTTGTCAAGAATAGTTTTTATAATTTGATTATTGGGGGTTAAATTATGGATACTTACACTACAATTAAAAACCGAATTCTTTATTTTCTTGAAAAAAACTCTATGTCAATTCATCATTTAGCGTTGAAATCCGGGGTGGCTCCTTCCACAATAAAAAATATTCTTTACGGAAAAAGCCAAAATCCCGGAATCGTCACCTTAAAGCTGATATGCGAGGGCTTTGAAATATCACTTTATGAATTTTTTGACACGGACGAATTTAGGTCAAAGGCTTTGGAAAATATGGTTTAAAACCAAAACCGGCGTGAAATTAATCACGCCGGCATTTTTATGCTTTGATTATTTATTGAAGATTGACATGATGTCATAGAAGGTGTCATCGTCGTCATCGGTTTTGTCCTTAGTTGCCTTTGAGGTGTTGTCGTCCTGGGGAGTGTCAACTATAACATTGTCGATGGCAGGCTGGGGATTTGACGGAACGCCGTCTGTGCCGAAGCCTGTTGCGATAACGGTAACGCTCATCTCGTCGTTCATCTTGTCGTCGATAACAGCACCCCAGATGATGTTCGCGTCCTCGGAAACCTTGTCCTTAATCATGGTAGAAGCTGTGTCGATATCCTCGAGGCTTACGTCTGATGAAGCTGTGATGTTGATGATAACGCCCTTTGCGCCGTCGATTGAAGTTTCGAGCAGCGGACTTGAGATAGCCTTGTCAGCGGCAACCTTAGCCTTGTCCTTACCGGAAGCCTTGCCCATACCCATATGAGCGTAGCCTGCGTCCTTCATTACCGAGGTAACGTCGGCAAAGTCGAGGTTTACAAGACCGGGAAGCAGGATGAGGTCGGAGATACTCTGAACGCCCTGACGGAGAACGTCGTCGGAAATTTCGAAAGCGTTAAGGAGTGTGATAGGCTCGTCCGAAACCTTCTTAAGTCCCTCGTTAGGAACGATGATAAGCGAATCAACGCAGGGAGTGAGCTCTGCGATACCCTGCTCAGCCTGAGTCATTCTCTTTTTGCCCTCAAAAGCAAAAGGCTTTGTAACAACGCCTACTGTGAGAATGCCCATATCCTTGGCAATTTTTGCGATTACAGGAGCCGCGCCTGTACCGGTGCCGCCGCCCATACCTGCGGTTACGAATACCATATCGGTATCCTTGAGCAGCTCGGCAATTTCTTCCTTGCTCTCCTCAGCGGCGCTCTGGCCGATTGAAGGCATTGCGCCTGCGCCCTTACCGCGTGTGAGCTTTTCACCGATTTGAACCTTCTGCGAAGCCTTGGAAAGTCTCAAAACCGGGCCGTCGGTGTTGATAGCGATAAATTCAACGTTTTTAATGTTCATGGCAACCATGCGGTTTACAGCGTTTCCGCCGCCTCCGCCAACGCCGATTACTTTAATTTTAGGCATATACTCATTTTCCAGTTCAAGCTCAAAAGCCATTTTGTTATCCTCCTTAAAAATCCTTATAGGTCTCTATAAAAAGTCGCATAATATCCTAATTTACTATTCTGCATTTTATATAGTAACACACTTGTTAAAAAATATCAATGGTTTTGTGCTTTTTTTCTTGATATTTTTCGTTGAAATTATTTCTTTTTCAGTGCTTGGTGCAGACAAGTCTTTAGTAAGGCGCTGCGCCGTCGGCTCCGCCTCCGCCTAAATCGCCTGCGTAATAGTTTCCGTTACCGGCGGTATTGTTGCCGTAGCCGTTGTCGTAAACTCCGCCGGCGTTATTATTGTATGACGCGCCGTTGTCATAGACCGCGCCGTTGTCGTAAACCGCACCGTTATCATAGGTATTCGCGTTCGCGTCATAGCTATTATTTGCCGCGGCGTTCGCGTCGTAGTTATTATTGGCGTTTGCGTTCCAATCCGTTGTACCGCCGTTTGTATCTTGTGCCGGAGCGGTTGTGGAAGGCTCGGTTGCCGGAGTAGTCTCGGCAGGCTTGTAATGCGACATTTTGTTCTTGCTCGATGTCGAAACGTCGAGCGTACCGTAAACCTGACCTGTGTTGTTCGGGTCGAGCTTTTGGGTGATAATCGCCGCGGCGGTCTTGATTTTATAGTCAATATCCTCCGCAACGCCGATATTAATCTTGATTCTTCCGGCGTAGTCGATTGTGATTGCCGAGGTGTCGGTGACGTCGAAAGCCTTGATATTATCAAGTCCGTTAGCCTTTAGGCTGTTCGCCACGGTCTCGAGGATATCGGGCACGGACTTGTCCTCAAACTCAATATAACTGCCGATTTCCTTGTTCTTGTAATCGTTGCAGATAAGCTCCGCGGCGTTCTCGGGCTCTTCGGTTTCGGTGTCGAGAACCCTGCCCTTTGAGCTGATAATGAGGTACTTGTCCCCGTCCTTTACGTAGTATGACGGCAGAGCGTTTGTTATTTTAATGGTGACGGTATCGGGTACGGCAAAGCCGATTTTCGCGTCCTCAACGTAGGGAAGATTTTTTACAATCTCCTGCGGAGTTCCGCCGATAGCCGCCAAAAAGATATTCTGCTGGAGACTTACGTTGCTGAACGCGATAATCTGATCCTCATAGTAATACTCGTCGCCCTCAATGTCGATTTTTTCAGTCTTGAAAAGAACCGTAAGGCTGAGCACAGCTCCGACAACAAGCACCGTAAGAATAATTGCCGAGGCTATGATAATTCTGCGATTGCGAGCCTGCTTTTGGGTAATCGGCTTTTTGTTGCGCCTGATAACCTCCTGCTCCTGCTTGCGGATAACCTTCGCGCGGCGTTCGCTGCGCTTTTTCTCGCTGTACTCGTCTATGTAATAGCCGTCCTCAAAATCGTGCGGCTTGAGGTTGCGGATTCGCTCCTCGCTCTCGCGCCTGAATTTTTCTTCACGGCTGATTTTTTCAAACTTAGTAGTTCTGCCCGAGTTAACCGCCTCTTCAATTTTACTTCCGGACGGCTTTTTGCGCTTTGGCAGCTTCACGTGCTGAGTAGCGTCAGAGGATTTTTTTGCCCTTTTTTTCTGTTCTTTGTGGTACTTTTGAGCCTGCTTTGCGGCTTCCTTGCGCTGTTTTGCAAGCTCGCGCTTTTCTTTTGAAGAAATGTCGCTCATTTTGGGCAATCCCCCTTTCCTTTATTTTATAAGTCTTATATTTTTTTAATATCCGCGCCGAGCGAGGAAAGCGACAGCTCGAGGTTTTCATATCCTCTTTCGAGGTATCTAAGCGAGCCTATGCGCGTTTTTCCCTCGGCGCAAAGCGCGGCTACAACAAGCGCCGCCGCACCGCGAAGGTCGGTGGAATCGACCTTTGCGCCGTATAATTTGTCTCTGCCGTACACCACGCAAACCCTGCCGCAGGTTTTAATCTCCGCGCCCATTCGGGCAAGCTCGCGCGTGTGGCGGAAACGGTTTTCAAATATATTTTCGGTAAACACCGAGGTTCCGTCCGCAACGCAGGCGGCTGCCATCAGCGGAGCCTGCGCGTCCGTCGGAAATCCCGGGTACGGCATTGTGCTGACCGCCTTAAGCGGCTTTAAGCTCGCAGGAGCGGTTATTTTCAGCTTTGTGCCGTCGGTTTTTATTTTGCAGCCCATATCCTCAAACGCGGAGATAACCGCTCCGAGATGGGCAGGAATTACGTCTGTAAGTACAATTTCCGAACCCGTCGCCGCCGCTGCCGACATAAAGGTTGCCGCGGCTATTCTGTCGGGAATAATGCTGTGGGCGCAGCCCGAAAGCGAGCCCGTGCCCTCAATTAAAATTTCTCCCTCGCCTGCGCCGTAAATCCTTGCTCCGCAGGAGTTCAGGAATTCTGCCAAATCGGCAATCTCAGGCTCTCTCGCGGCGTTTGTCAGCGTGGTTGCGCCGTGAGCGAGACAAGCGGCGATAATGACCTGCTCGGTCGCGCCGACGCTCGGAAAGTCGAGCGAAATTTTCGCTCCGCTTAGTCCGTATGGCGCACGGCAGTCGATACAGCCGCGGCGTTCGCGGATTTCCGCGCCGAGCTTTTTAAGCGCCGAAAGGTGCATATCAATCGGGCGTAAGCCGATTTCACAGCCGCCGGGCTGGCTGAGCTTTGCCCTGCCTGTTTTGGCGAGCACCGCGCCCAAAAATATGATTGAGCCGCGCGTTTTTCGCATGAGCGAATCGGGAATATCACAGCGGTTAAAGCCGTCGGTGTTAATCACGAGGGTTTGACCGCTGCGCTCTGCTTTACAGCCGAGGTAACGAAGTATATTTACGGAATCCTCAACGTCGGAAAGGTCGGGGCAGTTGTATAAAACGGTCTCTCCCCTTGCGAGCAAAGTTGCCGAAAGAATAGGCAGAACGCTGTTTTTCGCGCCCTGAACACTCACCTCGCCCGACAGTTTTTTGCGTCCCGTAACAAGCAGCTTTGACACACTAACACCCTCTAAATGAATCTCAGTTCATTTTATGCTGTCAGCGTGCCGAGTGTTAAACTAAATTAAGAACCTTTTTAACGACGGAATAAATCCGTTCGTTGGCGTCGGTAATCGCCATTTTCTTGCAGTTTTCTCCGATTTTGCGGAGCTTTTCGGGGTTGCCGAGCATTGAGTCGACGGTGTTAATAAGCGTTTCGCCACTCAAATCACTCTCCTCAATCAACTGCGCCGCACCCTTGTTTACGAGCGCCATTGCGTTGTGGTACTGGTGGTTTTCCGCAACGTTCGGAGACGGAATAAGAATCGCCGGCTTGCCCATCGCCTGAATTTCGCTGAGCGTGATCGCTCCGGCACGGCAGATTACAAGGTCAGCCGCCGCCATACACTCGTTCATATTGTCGATGTACGGTCTGATGTCGAGGTTTGGGCACGAGGGCAGGTTAACGCCCTTTTCGTTAAGAGTTTCCAAGAAGGAGTCATTGTTGCCGCCGTAGGCGTGGATGTGCTGATACTTTCCGTCAGAAGCGCTTCTTGCAATCAGCTCAGCCGCCGCGTCGTTAACCCTTTGAGCGCCTAAGCTTCCGCCGAACGACAGCACAAGCGGACGTTCGTCAAGCCCGAGCTTTTCGCGCGATTTTTGCTTATCTGCGGTTAAAATCTCTCCGCGGACAGGGTTACCGGTGATTACAACATCGGCGTTTTCAAAGTATTTTTTTGCGGCTTCAACCGCCACCATAACCTTTTTTACGCGGCGCGAGAGCATTTTATTGGTAACGCCGGGATAGGCGTTTTGCTCGTGAATAATGCAGGGAATTCCCATCTTTGCCGCGGTGCGGACAACAGGTCCCGAAACGTAGCCGCCTGTGCCGATACAGATATCGGGAGCGAATTCCGCGATAATCTTCTTCGCCTCAGCCGAGGAAGTAAAGGTTCTCTTAACGGTTTTTGCGTTAGCGACCATACTCTTTGGCGACAGACTACGCTGAAAACCGCTGATTGTGATTGACTTTATATCATAGCCTGCGTTTTTTACAAGGCGCTGTTCCATACCGGTTTTGTTGCCGATAAAAAGGATTTGAGCCTCGGGCTGTTTTTGCTTTATATACCCTGCAATTGCCAATGCCGGGTTGATGTGGCCGGCGGTTCCGCCGCCTGCGAGCAGTACCTTCATATTTACTCCTTTAAAAGCCCTTCTGCCCGCGGCGTTTTCGCGCAAAAACGCGCCGCCGAAGGCATAGGTGGGTTTAAACTATGTTCTTTCAATATTTGCCGTGCGCGAGATTGAAAGCACAATGCCCATCTGCGCCAGCAGCATAATCAGCGAGCTGCCGCCGTAGCTGAAGAACGGCAGGCTGATACCGGTGTTCGGCAGCCAGTCGGTGATAACCAGAATGTTCAGGACAACCTGAATACCGATCTGCGAGGTAAGTCCTATTCCGAGCAGCTTGCCGAATTTATCCTTTGCTCTGAGCGAGAGCGTAATGCCGCGCCAGATAAGCAAAGCAAAAATGAGCAGAATAATCGCCGCACCGATAAGACCGAGCTCCTCGACGACAACCGCGAAGATAAAGTCGTTCTGCGGTTCGGGGATGTAGAGGTACTTCTGCCTTGACTGGCCGAGACCGAGTCCCCAAAGCCTGCCCGAGCCGATTGCGTATAGCGAATTTCGCGTTTGGTAGGTGTCCCACCACATCTCGTCGTCGGTGTATTCAAGCGCCTGTCCCCAGCCTGCCATACGGCTCATGGCGTAGGACAATCCGCCTGTTACAGCCAAAATCAAAATCAATCCGAGCAATACGCCGCCTGCTATGACCAGGTACTTTGTTTTCATTCCGCCTATGTAAAGCATAAGCACGGTGAGTATACCGATGATTACGATACCCGAGTAGTGCGGCTCCAAAAACAGCAGCACCGCGATTGAGCCGAAAACTATAATACCCGGCAAAATGCTGTATTTCGGGAGTTCCATTTTGTTGTAATATTTACTTGCCCAGTGAGCGAAAAACAAAATTACGCCCAGCTTGGCAATCTCAGACGGCTGAATGTTAAACATACCGAGGGGAATCCAACGCTTTACGCCGCCCTCGCCTGCCGGAAGAACAAGCACTATCAGCAGCGAAAAATACGCAACGCCCAAAACAATCGGCGCTATCTTGTGCAGCTTATTGTAATTCAAAAACGACATCGCAACCATCGCGATTAAGCCGATTACAATAAAGATTATCTGCCTGATAAGGTAGTAGTAGCTGTCGCCTTGGGTGTAGTACGAAAAGGCGTAGCTTGCCGAGAACATCATTATTGTTCCGATAGTGAGCAGAACAAGCAGGATAATGCAGAACGGCAAATCAATGCCCATTCCGATGCCGAACCACTTGGCGTTTTTCATCTTACGCTTACGTGTCGGCCTTACAAAAAGCTTTTCCTTTTGCGCCTGCTGATCTCTTTGATACTCCTCATCATAGATACGGTTGACGTCCGCCTGAAATATCATTCTTTTTTTTGGAGCCATTATTCATCCTCCAAACAACGATGTTTTATATGATTAATTAAAATTATCCGAATAGTACCAAAACAAAAGACAATGCTCCGAAAACTGCCGTAACGGCGCTGAACACCGCCACGATTTTAACCTCGCTCCAGCCGCACATCTCAAAATGGTGGTGAATCGGGCTCATCTTGAACAGTCTTTTTCCGTGGGTGAGCTTAAAGTAGCTTACCTGAAGAATAACCGAGAACATCTCGCAGAGGTAAACGATTCCGAGCGGCAAGAGCAGAATCGGCATTCTTATCGCAAATGCCAGTCCGCACACCATTCCGCCGAGGAAGAGCGAGCCGGTGTCGCCCATAAATACCTTTGCAGGGTGGAAGTTCCAAACAAGGAAGCCGAGGCATGCGCCTGCGACAGCCGCGCTGAGTGCGGTAACGCCGAGGTAGTAAAGCCTGCTTGCGATAAGCATAACCGCCACTGCTACGAAGAATGTTACCGAGCCGTCAAGACCGTCGATACCGTCGGTGAGGTTAACGGCGTTTACAATTCCGACAATTACAATTGCCGAGATAATATAATAGAAAAATCCTAAGTCAACATTGCCGACAAACGGAATATAGGTGCTTGTTCCGCAGCCCGAAAATCCCAAAACAGCGAGATAAACGGCGGCTACCGCAAACTGGAGCAGAAGCTTTTGCGGTGCTGTAAGACCGAGGTTGCGCTTTTTTGCAACCTTTGTGTAGTCGTCGATAAAGCCGATTAAGCCGTTTGCAAGCGCGAGTCCGAGACCGGCAAAGATATAAATTACTTCGCCGTGAATATCCGCAAAAAACGTTGTGACAAACTGAGCGCCGAACAGCGCATACAAAACCGTGCTGACGATTCCGACAACCACCGTGGCGAGTATAAACATTATACCGCCCATAATCGGAGTGCCCTGCTTGCCCTTGTGCCACTGCGGACCTTCCTCGAGAATTGTCTGTCCGAAGTTTATTTTGTGCAGATACGGGATTAAATACTTACCCGTTACGGCGGAAATTATAAATGCGAGTACCGCCGCCGCAAACGTCCATATTCCGTAAACTATCATTATTTTTTCGTTCCTTTCATATTTAACGCCGAAATGCGCTAATCGTTAAAGCCGGTGTCGGTTGACGCCTCAAAGGTAACCGTGATTACCGTACCCGGAGATACCTCGGTACCCTCGGGGATATCCTGAGCCACCGCAAGTCCGCCGGAGCTTACCGCGCCGTCGAAGTTGACGTTCAAATCGTAACCTGCCGCAACCTGATTTACATAGGAAGCGGTGTTTTCGAGGAAGTTCGGAACCGTTACCTTCTCTGTCCTGCTCTCCTCGTCGGTGTAAAGCACAATGCTGCCGCCGGGAGATAGCTTAGAAGCAACTGCCGGAAGCTGCGAGAGAACCTTGTCGCCCGAGCCCTTGACCGTGCAGGTGAAGCCGTCGTTTTCGACCGCCTTCTTCGCCTCCTCGAGCGAAAGACCTGTGTAGTCGCCTGCTGATACGTCGATAAACGCCAAATCCTCCTCCTTGTAATCGGTCTTGATTTCAAGGTAAGGCAGAACCTCGGTCATAATGTTGATGAATACAGGCGATGATACCTGTGAGCCGTAGTAGGCGCCGCCGTCGGGAGTATCGAAGAACACGAGCATCGCGATTTGCGGATCGTCCGCCGGAGCGTAACCGCAGAACGAAGCGATGTAGTCCTTGCCGAAGCCGCTGACGGGCTCCTCAACGCCGATTTTCTCGGAAGTACCGGTCTTGCCGGCTACCTTATAACCTGCTACATAACCTGCCGTAGCGCCTGCGGTCTCGGTGTTGTAGCCGAGAATTTCGTTGAGCTTGTCGGAGGTTTCCTTTGAGATAACCTGACGCTTAACCTTCTTTTCAACGTTTTTGATAACGTTGCCCTTGGCGTCGGTGATTTTTGAAACAACATACGGCTGCAAAACATAGCCGCCGTTTGAAACCGCCGCGCAGGCGGTAATCATACTGATAGGTGTGATTGAGAAGTTCTGACCGAACGAGGCAACCGCCAAGTCGACCATACTCATCGTGCCCTCGGGCCAGAAGCTGTCGTCAGCCTCGCCCGGGAGGTCAATTCCGCTCTTTTCGGCAAAGCCGAAGCCGCGGTAATAATCCCTGAACTTGTTCATTCCGACGAGCTGTCCGATTTGGATGAACGCCGGGTTACAGGAGTTACAGATTGCCTGGGTAAAGTTCTGGTTTCCGTGACCGCCGAGAGCGTGGCAGTTAATCGTCTTGTCGTCTACAACATACGATCCGCCGCAGGCAAAGTTTGTTTCGTCATTGACCTTGCCTTCTTCGAGAGCCATTGAAGCGGTACACATCTTAAATACCGAACCGGGCATATATGTATCGGCAACCGCCTTGTTACGCCACATTGCCGACAGCGCCTCACCCTCAGCCTTTTCGCGCTCCTTTTCGGGGAGCTCGTTGATTTTTTGCTGGGTTTCCTGGGGCAGTGTGTACGGGTCGTTAAGGTTGTAGCCGTTAGCCGTAACCATCGCCAGAATAGCGCCTGTGTTAACGTCCATCGCGATACATACCGCGCGGTTTTTAACGTTATTTTCCTCAATGCCCTGCGCCATATATTTTTCGCAGATTGACTGGATTGTTTCGTCAATGGTGAGGTAGATGTTGTTGCCGTCCTCTGCCTCTATATTTTGCTCGTATTGGAACGGCATATTCGTTCCTCTGGCGTCTCCGGCGGTGACAATTCGTCCCGGAGTGCCTGCGAGGTAGTCGTCATACTTAAACTCTACGCCCTCAAGTCCTTGTTCGTCCGCGCCGGTAAAGCCGATTACGCAGGAGGCGAGTTCCTCCTTGGGATAGTAACGCTTGTAGTCGTCAAGGAGCTGGATAACGCCGTCGCAGTCGTATTCCTTTGACAGTTTATCCATCAGCGCCATTACCTGATCGCGCGCTTCAACCTCGATTTTGCGCTTTACAACAACGTAGTAGCTTTTCTGCTGGGTTTTTTCGAGGACGTTTTGATAGTCGACGCCCAAAATCTCGGACAATCCGCTCGCCGCAGCCTCGCGCTGCTTGTCGTCCTTAAAGTTTATAGGAGACAGCACAACCTGCCACGCCGAGGCGCTTTCCGCAAGCACCTTGCCGTTGGTGTCATAGATTGTTCCGCGCTTGGCGTTGATTGTCGTGTCGCGGAGCATCTGGCTTACGGCGGATTCCTGAAGCGAGCTTCCCTGAACAAGCGTCAGGAAGGAAAGTCTGATCAGCGCCGCGCCAAAGCCGATTACAAGTATTACGATTATGAGCACCGCCGTGCGCTGTCTGAGCCTTTGGTTAGGGCCGAGCTCGGCGCGTTTTTTGGTGCTTCTTACCTTTTTTTCATTATCTTCCAAAATAAAACTCCTTTACAGAGATTATAATGATGTAGTTAAATGGAATATTTTGGGCAATTAACGGTTTTTCGACAAATAATACGCCGAAATATTCCAAATTCAGTCAAACTCAATCATACATATGCAGGTCGAACTAACTGCAAAAAGAGAGCCAAGACTTTGTCTTAACTCTCATTTTCATTATAATATATTAAATTCTAATGAATGTTATGACCAAAGATTTTTAATTGACTCAATAAACTGAGTGAAAATATTTTCACCTTTCTGAGCAGAAACCTCTGCTTTGTCGCCGCTCTCAATAGAAACAAATTCCTTTTGAGCGTTTGAGGCTTTGGTCATACCAAGCACCTCGGTTGCGTGCTTTTCAATTTCCGCGTTCGAGAGGCTTGCCTCCAGCTTCATCTGGTTCTGAGTGTAAATACTCTGAGTATCCGCCAACGTCTCCTGCGCTGAAATAATCTTTTGGTTAAGCTCGGTAAGCTGAACCTGACCAACGATGATTGCGCCGATAACAAATGTTACTACTGCCGCGCATAAACCGCCGATAATAAGCTTTACAGGGTTGTGCTTGCGGCGTCTTGCCTTGTTGATATCGTCCTCAGAGAACTCAACTATTTTAGTTTTCTGTTTTTTCTTAACCTTTCTTACGGGCTCGTCTTCAAGCTCTCTTGCGGGAGCGGCCGAGGTGTAAACCTCGTCGTCAAAAAGACTTAAGTCGTAAGCGGCATTGTTATTCTCATATGCCATTGGACTGCACCTTGTGCCTTTCTACTATCAAAAAATTTTCATAAAACACACTAAATTCTGCTTTATATTTCTATAAAACAAAAAAGTTTCAAAATTTTAACAATTTCGTTTCTACAAATAACACACAATCTGTCCGATTTCACGGACATTTCTCAGAAAATGGAACATTTAGTGATTACATTTTCTTAAAACACAATCGGTTGTAGTTGTAACATAATTTACAACTTTGTTATAATTTTACACCAAAACTCTCGATTTGTCCAGTGTTGAGAAGAAATTTCTCAAATTTTTTCGCATATTCTCAACTTTGCACTTCTTGCTCTCGGGTTTTCAGTCAATTCTGTTTCATTTGCACAAACAGGCTTTCGGGTAATCAAACGTACCTTTGGTTTGTTTCCGCAGACGCATACCGGAAAGTCCTTAGGGCAGGTACAGCCCTGTGCCCATGACGCCATTTTCCGCTTAACAATCCTGTCCTCAAGCGAATGGAAGGTGATAACCGCGAGCCTTCCGCCGCTTCCGAGCAGTTCAAACGCACCGTCAAGTCCTTTTTCGAGCACTCCGAGCTCGTCATTCACGGCAATCCGGATTGCCTGAAAGGTTTTGCGTGCCGGATGACTGTCGCGCCTTACCTTTTGCGGAACGTTGCTTTTTACAATCTCCGCAAGCTCTAAGGTAGTTTCTATAGGCTTTTGCTGACGGCTTTCGACAATCCCCTTTGCGATTGACGGCGCGTACTTTTCCTCGCCGTAATCGTAGATTATCTTTTTAAGCTCATCATACGGCAGTGAATTTATCAAATCCGCCGCTGTCGCTCCCTTTTGGCTCATTCGCATATCGAGCGGAGCGTCCTCGTGGAACGAAAAGCCCCTCTCGGAAGTGTCGAGCTGGTGAGATGAAACGCCGATATCGAGCAAAACACCGTCCACCCTAAATACTCCGCGCTGTTCAAGCAGTTCCTTGATGTCGGCAAAGTTGCCCTTGACGATAAGCGCATTTTCGTTTTTCTTAAATCGCTCGGTCAGAGTACAGATTGCGTCGGGGTCTTGGTCAATGCAAATCAGCCTGCCGCTTGTAAGGCGTTTAAGGATTTCGGAAGAATGACCTCCGCCGCCGGCAGTTCCGTCAACGTAAATGCCGTTCGGGTTGACATTAAGCCCTTCGATTGTCTGATTAAGAAGAACGGGAATATGAGAAAACTCCATTTCGTCCTCCTAAAACCTGAGAAGTGCGACTGCTTCACCGAGTACGTCCTTGTTGGAGCCGCTGAACTCGTCGTACTTGGATTTGTTCCAGATTTCAATTCTGGTGTCCATACCCAAAACAATGGCTTCGTCCTCAAGCTCCGCGGCTTTTCTGAGCGACTGGGGAATCATAATCCTTCCCGAGGCGTTCGGAGAAACCTCCGCCGCCGTCGCAGTAAAGGCGTACTGAAGTGCCCTCGCCTTGTCCGCCGGAAGCTCTTTGATATTCGCGATAATCCGCTCAAACTGCTCCCTTGACATTACCTGAACGCACGGACTGTCAAAGCCCTTGGCGATGTAGAAGGTATCGCCGAGCTCTTCGCGGAACTTTGCAGGCAGGACAATTCTGCCCTTGGCGTCTATACTGTGGTCAGACGTTCCTAAAAACACTCGGTTCACCTCCAAAATCTGCAAATCTTATTTTAATTTGCCATTTGATATCACAAAATGACACTAAATGACACTGTGTGCTACTATTATAATACATCTAAGAGGAAAAATCAAGAAAAAGTTACTAAATTATAAAAAATAATTACAATTTGTCGGATTTATACAAACAAGCGCAAGTCAGTATATCAAAATCGTACAAATGGAAGTCTTTTTTTCATTATTTCCAATGATGCAGAGCATAAAAAAACAGACGGCGAACGCCGTCTGTCGTAATGCGAAATAAATATTATCCCTCGCGCTTAGCTCTCTGGGAATTGATAATGTTCGCGCGTGTCTTTTTAACCTCGTTAAGCTGAGTGCTGAGGCTCTCCTCGGTGCGCTTCATAATGCCGTCAACATAAACGTTTGCGGCCTTTCTGATTTCTGCCGACTTAGCCTTGGCGTCGTCAACAATCTCCTTAGCCTTTGCCTGAGCCTCTCTTACGAGCTCGCTCTGGTTGAGCATAACCTTCTTGCGTTCCTCAGCCGCGCGGATAATATTCTCCGACTCGCGGTTAGCCTCGGCAAGAATCTGCTTTCTGTCGGCTACGATGTTTTTAGCCTGTCTTACCTCTGCGGGCATAGCGTCCTGAATCTGCTCGATGATGTCGTAAACCTCATCGCTGCTAACCATAACCTTGCCGCCCGAAAGGGGAACTGTTTTTGAATCGTTAATTAAATCCTGAAGCTGTAAAATTAAATCATCAACCTTCATTTTCTCCACTCCTATTCCCTTATATTTATTATAAGTTGTATTTTATTTAATCAACCGGCAGTGCCGGACATTTCCAATCTAATTCTTTTTGAGCTTTTTGACAATTCTGTCGTGAACGCACTCCGGCACGAAGTTGCTTATATCTCCGCCCATTGAGCCGATTTCGCGAACCATACTCGAGCTGAGGTACATTGAGTCGCTGTCGGCGGTCAGGAAGATTGTTTCAAGCTCGGGGTTAATCTTTTTGTTCGCCATAGCCATCTGAAACTCGTAGTCAAAGTCAGACACAGCCCGGAGTCCCTTGACGATAGCGTCTACGCCGTGCTGTCTGCAATACTCTGCGAGCAAGCCCTCAAAGCTGACAATCTCAACATTATCAAGCCCCTTTACGGCGTCGCTCAAAAGCTCGATTCGCTCCTCGATTGAAAAGCTCGGGGTTTTTGACGAATTGACAAGGACTGCGATATAGACCTTGCCGAACATTTTTGACGCCCTTTTGATAATATCAAGATGACCGAGAGTTACCGGGTCGAAGCTTCCGGGGCAAATTACGGTTTTATTCATTACAAAAATCCTTATTTCTGAAAGTCGTTATTTTTATTTTACCATAGCGATACTGTCTGTCAAGTACAAAATCGCCGTATTGTGATAAAATTTCTTCATCAAGCGGATTTTCGGCAATGATAACGCCCGTGTCCTTAACAGCATTTGCCACAAGCTCCAAGCTTTCCTGAAGCGCTCCGGTCTTGTACTGAGGGTCGAGAAATACAATATCAAAGCTTTTGCTGTTTGCCGACAAAAAGCTGCGGAAGTCCATTTGAAAGACCTTTGCCCTGTCCTCAAAATGAGTGGTTTTGAGGTTTTGCTTTACGGTCATAACGGATTTTTTGGAGTTGTCGACAAAATATGCCGACTCAGCTCCGCGGCTGAGCGCCTCAATTCCCATTTGTCCCGAGCCCGCGAACAAGTCCAAAAACACTCTGCCCTCGGTCTCAAACTGGATAATGGAAAAAATCGCTTCTTTAATTCTGTCGGTTGTGGGACGGACATCCTCGCCCTCAAGGGTTTGAAGCCGTCTGCCTTTTGCAGTACCTGTAATTACTCGCATAAAAACGTCCTTTTCGTTAACTCGTTAATTATATCACACAAAACAACATATTACAATATTATTTTTAAAAAATTACAAAATTTAATTCTCATTTTCGGGATTAAAATATCTGTAAACTGCCAAAGCGCAGTCCTTTGTCATTTTCGGAGCCTGTTCAAGCTCCTCTAAATCTGCCTTTGAAATATTGTCAATCGTCCTGAAATATTTTAAAAGCGCCTTTGCCCTGACCTCTCCTACACCGTCAATTTGGGTGAGCGAGCTTTTAAAAGTATTCTTTTTTCTGCGCGCGTGGTGGTAGCCGATTGCAAAGCGGTGAACCTCGTCCTGCATTTTGCTCAGGAAGGTGAACACCTGTCTGCGCGAGTTAATTGCAATCTCTCCGCCCTCGCCCGTTACGGCGCGCGTGCGGTGCTTGTCGTCCTTGACCATACCGAAAAGCGGCACGGAGATATTCATTCTGTCAAATACTTCCCTGACTGCGGCCACCTGTCCCTTGCCGCCGTCGAGCAAAATTAAATCGGGCAGTTTTCCGAAGCCCTCGTCGCTGTCCTCGGCGTTGTAGTATTCCTCAAAGCGCCTTTGCAGAACCTCAGCCATTGAAGCGTAGTCGTCCTGCCCCTCGAAGCCCTTGATTTTGAACTTGCGGTAGGCGGATTTGAGCGGCTTGCCGTTTTTATAGACAATCATTCCTGCGACGTTTTCCGTTCCGGCGAGGTTTGAAATATCGTAGGACTCGATATATTCGGGGATATTTTCAAGCCCCAAAAGCTGTCTGAGCTCCTCGAGCACGCTGTACTCGCGCACTGTCGCTCCCTTTTGCTGAGCAAGCGCTTCCGCGGCGTTTGAACGGCACATCGTTACAAGCTGAGCCTGCTCTCCGCGCTGAGGCACTGTGATATTCACTTTATTTCCGCGTTTTTCGCTGAGCCACCGCGACAAGTCCTCAATTCCGTCGTACTCCCTGTAAAGGGCGATATTTTTCGGGACGTCATTTCTTAATGTGTAATAGCGGAGCAAAAATTCCTCGAGGTCGGCGGCTTCGTCGCCGCTCTCAAAGATAAAGCTCTCGCGGTCAAACAGCCTTCCGCCCTCAAAGCGGAACACCTGAAAGCAGATTTTTCCGTCGTTGGAGAAGCCTGCTACCACGTCCTCGTCGAGCACCTTGTTGGCGACTACCTTTTGCTTATCGCCCATCTTTTTTACCGCGGCTATTCTGTCGCGGATTTTCGCGGCGCGTTCAAATTCAAGATTTTCCGCCGCCTGCTCCATCTGCTCAGTCAAAAGCTTTACGGAGTTTGACGAACCGCCCTTCAGAAAGTCAAGAGCCTGGCTGACCGCCTCGCGGTAATCGGCTTTTTTAACCCTGCCTGTACAAGGCGCCATACACTGCTTGATATGGTAATTCAGGCACGGCCTTGCCTTGCGGAAATCCTGTGGAAATTTGCGGTTACAGGTCGGGAGCATAAAGATTTTGTTAGCTTCCTCGACCGCGCTTTTTACGTAATAACTGCTCTTATATGGGCCGATATACTGCGCTCCGTCGTCGGACTTTTGCAGGACGTAAGAGATTTTTCCCCAATCGCCCTCGCCTACACGGATGTAGCTGTAGCCCTTGTCGTCCTTCAAAAGAATATTGTATTTAGGCGTGTGCTGTTTGATAAGACTACATTCAAGGATGAGCGCTTCAAACTCGCTGTCGGTGATAATGTACTCGAAGTGATCGACGTTGTCGACCATACGGCGAACCTTTTCGGGGTGGTTGTTCTGTGAGCCGAAGTACTGGCTGACGCGGTTTTTGAGCGCCTTTGCCTTGCCGATGTAGATTATCTCTCCGCCCTTGCCGTGCATAATGTACACGCCGGGCAGCAGTGGCAAAGCCATTGCCTTTTTCCTGAGCTCGCTCATTTTCGGGTTCATAATATCACCTGCCTTTACACAAATTCTTTTTTGCAGATTTTTCTATACAGAAAAAACAGGGCGGATATAATCCGCCCTTAATGCTAAATGTTCAACACAAATTACTCAGCAAAGCCTGACTCAACAAGCTCTGCAAGACCTTCAACAGCCTCTGTTTCGTCAGAACCGTCAGCGATAATCTTGATTGTTGTACCGCCGATGATGCCGAGCGAAAGAACGCCCAAAAGGCTCTTAGCGTTAACACGGCGCTCCTCTTTTTCTACCCAGATAGTAGCCTTGTATTCGTTGGCCTTCTGAATAAAGAAAGTTGCGGGACGTGCATGTAAGCCTGCCTTGTTTTGAACTAATACTTCCTTAACGTACATAATTGATACCCTCTTCTCTTCAAAGTTAATATCGATAACTTAATTATCCTTATTTATGCCTCGATTATTACATATTATAATCAAAAACTTTTGCAAGGTCAATACGATTAATTTAATTTCGTATTAATATTCACCCGATGTAGAAAATCGAGTGCGTTTATTGTGCACTTTTACAACAAATTATGTAATAATAAACAGTATTAAATCAACATATAGCAAGATAACCCTGCAATTTTGTTGAATAATAACAAATCGCCTTATTTTAAAACGTTAAAACGTTTCGCGGTTTTTCAGTAAATCAGGACGCTTTTCGGCGGTAACTTCAAGGCTTTTTTCTTTTCTCCACTTCTCGATATTTGCGTGATGACCGCTGAGAAGAACGTCGGGAACCTCAATTCCGCGCCATTCAGAGGGCTTTGTGTACTGAGGGTATTCGAGCAGGCCGTTGTAGTGGCTTTCCTCGGTAAAGCACTCGTTGTTTGTGAGCACTCCGGGCACCATTCTGCACAATGCGTCGCAGAACACCATTGCAGGGATTTCTCCGCCTGTGAGCACGTAATCTCCGATAGAAATTTCCTCGTCAATAAAGCTGTCGAGCAGGCGCTGGTCAACGCCCTCGTAATGACCGCAGAGCACGCAGATGTTCTTTATATCCGCAAGCTCCTTGAGTCTTTGCTGGTTCAGCGTTTTTCCCTGCGGCGACATATACACAAAGTGCGGACGTTCGCCTGTCTGACGGCAAATTTCCTCAAAGCAAAGCGCAATCGGCTCAGCCTTCATCAGCATACCCATACCGCCGCCGTAGGGCGTGTCATCAACGCGCCTGTGCTTGTCAAAGGCATAGTCGCGGAGCTGGTGAGTGTGAATGCTGATTTCTCCGCTTTTTTGCGCTCTGCCGATAATGCTGTCGTTAAAAACCGGCTCGAACATCTCGGGAAAAAGCGTGATTATATCAATCCTCATCGTCAAAAATTCCTTTCATCGGGCGGATAAGCACATAGCCATCGTCGGTGTTCTTCTCGATGATAACGTCGTCGATAACGGGCGCGAGGTACTTTTTGCCGTCGGCGTCGGTAATCTCGTACACGTCGTTCGCGCCTGTACGGAGCACATCGGTGAGGGTTCCGTATTCCTTATCGTTGTCCGCGTCAATCACCCTTGCGCCGATTAAATCCTGCACGAACTCCACACCCTCGCCGAGAGTGATGTCATCACGGTTGATGTAGACGATTTTTCCGCGAAGTCTTTCGGCTTGGTCAATGGTCTCTACACCCTTGATTTTTGCAAGAACTATATTTTTATGCGGACGGGATTTTACCTCAAAAAACGTCTCTCCCTTTTCGTCGAGGTAGAGCTTTTTGAACGCGCATAAAAACTGCGGCGAGTCGCACCACGGCTCGATCCTTACCTCGCCTTTTATTCCGTGTGTGCCGACAATTCTGCCTGTTTCCAAAAATTGTTTTTTCATACTTTATTCCTTATTAATTCGGGTGCGGGCAGCGCCCGCCCTCAATTATTCAATATTCATTCTTCATTATTTATTGTAGAACTGCTTTAACGCAGTTCTACAATAGTTACGCCGTCCTCGCCTTCACCGAAGGTTCCGAGGCGCTGGGATTTAACGGCTTTATTTGAGCGCAAAAACCTGTTAATCTCGCGTCTGAGCACGCCTGTGCCCTTGCCGTGGATAATGGTCAGCTTGCTGATTCCCGACAGCACGGCGTTGTCAATCGCCTTGTCAACCACACCCGTTGCCTCAAACGCGGTCAGTCCGCGAACGTCAACCTCGGTTTCCGGACGCGCGTCCATTCGGCTGGGCATACTGCGCGTGGTTGTCAGCTTTGCCGCAGGAGGCTTAACCTTTGACTTAAGCAGGCGAAGGTTTTTGATGTCAACCCTCGTCTTGATTATTCCTGCCTGAACGAGCACAACGCCGTCCTTGTTCGGCGGCGCGAGCACCGTGGCATTTTTGTCAATATCGTAAATCAGCACCTCGTCACCGACCTTAAGCGGACGCGGCAGCTTGTATTCTTCATCGGGGATATTTTTGAGCTTTATGGGATCTGCTCCGGCTTCCATTTGGTTGATGTCGCGCCTGAGCTTTGAGCGCTGTTCTGCGGAAAGCTCCTTTTCCTTGCGCGCCTTTTCGAGCTCCTCGACAAGCGCATCCGCCCTTGCGCGTGTGCTTGACACAATGCGCTGAGCCTCCTGCTTTGCGCGTTCAATCTCGCGCTCGGCGTCGAGCTTTGCCTTTCTGAGCTCATTTTCAGCCTTTTGCTTTTCGGTATTCGCCTTTGCGGTCAGGCGGTTGGCGTTTTCAAGCTGTTTTTCGAGCCCCTGGCGGCGTTTTTCGAGCTTTTCGACCACGTCCTCAAACTGCCTGCTCTCGGTGGAAACAAGCTCATTTGCGCGTTCTACAACGTCCTCTCCCAAGCCGAGCCTGCGCGATATAGCAAACGCATTGCTCTTGCCGGGCACGCCGATAAGCAGACGGTAGGTCGGCTTTAATGTTGCGACGTCGAACTCGCAGCAGCCGTTTTCTACGCCGTCGGTTCTTAGCGCGAATTCCTTAAGCTCGGCGTAGTGGGTGGTTGAAGCGATTTTCGCTCCCTTTGAGCGAAGCTTTTCGAGAATCGCAATCGCCAAAGCCGCGCCCTCGACAGGATCGGTTCCTGCTCCGAGCTCGTCTATCAGGCACAATGAGCCAGCGTTTGCGAGCTTGATTATCTGGACGATATTCGTCATATGAGCCGAGAAGGTTGACAGCGACTGCTCAATGCTCTGCTCGTCGCCAATATCCACAAGCACTCTGCGGAAAACGCTCAGCTCGCTGTTGTCGGCGCACGGCACCAGTAGTCCGCACATTGCCATCAGCGTTAAAAGTCCGATCGTTTTCAGCGTTACGGTTTTACCGCCTGTGTTCGGGCCTGTGATGACGAGCGTGTCGAACTCGTTGCCGAGGTTAACGTCAATCGGCACGACCTTTTCCTTTTCAATAAGCGGATGCCGCGCCTGCTTTAGATTGATTTTTCCGCGGTCGTTCATAACCGGCATAGAAGCTCTCATTCTGTAGGCAAGCTCCGCCTTGGCAAAGATTAAATTTAATGTGCAGAGGTTGTCATAGCTCTTTATAATCGCGTCAGCGTAGTCGCCTGCGCTCACGGACAGTTCAAAGAGGATTCGCTCGATTTCGTCCTCCTCCTTGCCTTTAAGAAGCTTGATGTCGTTGTTCGCCTGCACAACTCCCATCGGCTCGATAAACACGGTCTGACCGCTTGACGAGGTGTCGTGCACCAAGCCGGGAACGTTGTTCCTGCACTCGCTGCGGACAGGCACAACATACCTGCCGTCGCGCTGGGTGACGATAGCCTCCTGCAAATATTTTACGTAAGACGAGCTGTGGATGATTTTATCGAGCACCTCGCGCGCCTTTGATGAAGCGGTGCGGATTTTTCTGCGGATATCCGACAGCGCATGGCTTGCCTTGTCGGAAATTTCGTCCTCGCTGATAATCGCGGTCGTGATTTTATCCTCTAAAAACTTGTTGGAGACAAGTCCGCTGAAATAAATATCGAGCGAATTTTCGACCGACGCGAACTTTGAGTGCCACTCCTTTACCGTGCGGATAACATGGAGAGTGCGCGCGATTTTGAGCAGCTCCGAGGTTGAAAGACAGCCGCCTGCCTGAGCGCGTCTTAAGCTGCCTGCGCAGCTTACCGCTCCGCCGAAGGACGGCGAGCCGAACCTTCCGCTTAGCATAAGCGCGTCGTCAGTCTGTTTTAGGCGCTTGTTCACCTTGTCAAGCTCAAAGACAGGCTCTAATTTCAATGCCTCCTCGCGCGCAGTATCGAGCACTGTCAAGTCGGATAAACGCTGTAAAATTTTATCTAGTTCAAGTGTTTTGTAATGTCTGTTCATATTTTTTCCTATGTAATAGCCTTGTAAAAATTAAGGGTTTTGAATTCTTTTTCAAAGCGGTACTGCAAATAGCTTTCCGACGCGGCGTTGAGCATTTTGAGTCCTTCGTCGCTGAGGGTAAAGGAAAACAGCTTGTCGTCGTCGGAATACACCGTGTGGCGCAGTGCGGTGAGCGCAGCCTCGCTGAGCTTTATCATACCATCCGCCTTTATTCCGTGGCAGGAAGCACACTCAATCTCGCCTGTGCGCGGAGAAAAGTACATTTCCTCTGCGGCGTAAACTCCGCATTCACGGCACATCACCAAGTCAGGCAGATAACCTGCCATAGCGGCAAGGCGCATTTCAAAGCAGGGCTTTACAAGCTCCTCGCTCCGCTTGCCCTCCGAGATTAAGTAAAGCGAATTGAGCATAAGGCTCAAAAACTTTTCCGCCGGCTGCTCGCGCGGACAGATTGTAAGCGCAAGCTCGCAAAAATACTGTGCGAGACAGGTCTTTTTAACGTCTCCGCGCAGCTTTGAGAATATCCGCAAAATCCGCGCGTCACCGATTATGTAGCTTTCCCGGCTTTTGTAAAAGGTGAGCCGGGAATATGAGAGCAGCGACGACGGCGCGCATTTTTGATTTTTGATATTCTTCGCGCCGCGCACAAACGCCTTGATAACTCCGTGGGATTTTGTCAGGGCATAAACAAGCTTGTCCTGCTCACCGATATTCTGTTCTTTGATAATCAGTCCGTCCGTTTGGAACTTCATCGGTAATCTCCCTTCTCACGGTGTCGGCGCCCAAGTCCTTTGAGCTTTGAATACTTTTGTAGCGGATGTAGTCGAGCACGCTGCCCGTCTGAAAAAACACCTGCCACATATACCATTCATCCATCAAAACACCTCCCAAAATAGTGTTTTGATTTTTGAATTGATTATTTAATGAATATTTTTCCTGATTTAATCAATCAAAATTGCGCTCGTCGTAACCGAAATTCTGCACCAATTGCGCGCGGTTACGCCAATCCTCCTTGACCTTAATCCAGGTCTGCAAAAACACCTTGCAGTCAAAAAACCTCTCGATGTCCTGCCTTGCGTAGGTGCTGATTTTTTTCAGCATCGCGCCGTTTTTGCCGATGATTATGCGCTTGTGGGTTTCGCGTTCGCAGAAAATCGTCGCGTCGATATCCAGAATTCCGTTGTCTCGGGTTTTCATCTTCTCAATCAAAACCGCCGTGCCGTGGGGGATTTCCTTGTCGCATAGGCGCAGGATTTTCTCCCTGATAATCTCAGCGACAATTACTCGCTCGGGCTGGTCGGTAAGGGTGTCGTCGTCAAAGAAATGACCGCCCTCGGAAGCCTGCTTTTTAAGCTCCTCAAACAGCTCGTCAATTCCGCTTCCGTCCTGAGCGCTGACAGGTACGACCGCCTCAAAATCATAAAGCTTTGAGTAGGTCAAAATCTGCTTCATCAGCACATCCTTTTCCTTAAGCATATCAATCTTGTTTATCGCGAGAATCGCGGGCATTTCCATCGTCTTGAACTTTTCAATCAGGCTCAAATCCGCAGGAGAGGGCTCCTTGCCTGCCTCGACCACGAGCATACAGCAGTCAACTCCGCCGACGCTCTCGTTGACCGAGCGAACCATATACTTGCCGAGGGTGTTCTTTGGCTTGTGCATACCGGGAGTGTCGAAGAAAACAATCTGGTACTCTCCCTTTGTCAGCACGCCCGTAATGCGGTTGCGCGTGGTCTGCGGCTTTGAGGACACAATCGCGATTTTCTGCCCCATTAGCCTGTTGAGTATTGAGCTTTTGCCCACATTCGGTTTGCCGACGATAGCGACAAACGCCGATTTATCATTAGTGTTCATAATTACCTCTTCAAAAATTTATTTCAAATTAAAATATTCCAGTTTATAGTATAACATATCGTGTCAAAAAATAAAAGCATTTCCGCCGTAAAAGGCAAAAATGCTCTCAGTCTTTTTTGAATTTTTTAATTATTTTAGCAGGGCTTATCGCAATAAAAAGCACTGACACAACCGCAGATACAATCAGAAGTATCAACATAGGGATATTTTGCGAGAAGTAAGCAAAAATATTCTTTATTACTTCCAAATTCCAGAAGAATATCACCGCAATAGCTGCCGCCGCAATTGACAAAACAAGCACCGCCCCTGCCGCCATATCCTTTGCTCGGCGGATATGCTCGTTTTGCTCTGTGGTAACAGCGTCGCAGGTATTCTCTATCGCCGTATTAACAAGCTCCGCCGCGATAACGAGCGCGATCAGGATAATCAATACCGCCCACTGCGCCGCGGAAAAATTATAGAATGAGGAAAACACCAGCACATATACCGTCGCTACAAGGTGAAAGCGCAGGTGCCCTTCGCTGCACACTGCGCCGAAAAATCCCTTTATTGCGCAGCCAAAGCTTTTAAGCTGCTTTTTCATTATTCGTAATCCGATACAATGTAGCTTGACGAGGCAGGAAGTCCGAGCTGCTCCATAACAAGCTCCTCTTTCTCTCTCATTCTAACCTTTTCAAGCTTTTCCATATGGTCATAGCCGAGCAGGTGAAGAACGCTGTGCGCGGTGAGATAGCCCACCTCTCTCTGGAGCGAATGACCGTAAAGCTCAGCCTGGTCTCTCGCCTTTTCCATAGAGATTACAACGTCGCCCAAAATCTTTGCACCGGTCTCCATATCGGTATCGTAAACGCCGTTTTCGCCCATCGGGAACGACAGAACGTCGGTTTCTATATCCTTATTGCGGTACTGCTTGTTAAGCTCCTTAATACCTGCGTTGTCGGTAAATGTAACGCTGATTTCCGCAGGGCCTTCAAATTTTTCAAGCTTTAACACCGCGTTACAGCAACGGCGGACAAGCATACGTATGCCCGTAGGAATTTTAACGGTTTTTTGGTTGTTAGTAATGATTACCTTAATTTTGTCTGCCAATTTAACCACCTTCACTTTCTCATTCTTATATCACGTTCTTAATATCACGGTTTTGCCTTGCTCTCGTATTTTGCGTAAGCCTTGATAATGTCCTGAACAAGCTTATGGCGTACAACATCCTTTGCGTCAAAGGTGCAGTGACCTATGCCCTCGATGTTTTTAAGAATTTTCACGCAGTCCTTAAGTCCGCTTTTGGCGCCTCGCGGAAGGTCAATCTGCGTTATATCGCCTGTAATAACCATTTTTGAGTTGAAGCCCAGCCTTGTTAAAAACATCTTCATTTGCTCGCCGGTGGTGTTCTGTGCCTCGTCGAGGATAATAAAGCTGTCGTCAAGCGTTCTGCCCCTCATATAAGCAAGCGGAGCGACCTCGATATTGCCGCGTTCAACATACTTTTGATAGGTTTCCGCTCCGAGCATATCAAACAGCGCGTCGTACAAAGGTCTTAAATACGGATCGACCTTGCTCTGCAAATCACCCGGCAAAAATCCGAGCTTTTCGCCTGCTTCAACGGCAGGACGTGTCAGAATAATGCGGTTGACCTGCTTGCTCCTGAACGCCGTAACCGCCATTGCCACGGCAAGGTAGGTTTTTCCCGTACCTGCAGGGCCTACGCCGATTGTAACGGTGTTTTTGGCTATCATATTGCAATAGCGCTTTTGACCGATTGTCTTTGGCTTTATCGGCTTGCCCTTTGCGGTAATGCAAACGCAGTCGCCCGCGAGCTGTTCAATTTTTTCCTCCGATCCCTCGTTGACAAGGGAGATACAGTAACGGATATTTTGCTCGGACAGCGCCTCGCCGCGGTTGATAAACTGCAGAAGGCTCTCGATAACCGTTCCTGCCTTTGACACGCTCTCGATATCGCCGTCAATTTTTAGCTCGCTGTCGCGGCAGGTGATTTTTACGCCGAACTCGCGCTCGATGAGCTTGATGTTCTGGTCAAAGCTGCCGAAAAGCTGAGCGACATTCTCCATTCTGTCAATGCTTATTACTTGTTCCGTAAGATCATTCTCCTAATTGCCAAATTTATAGTTATTATAACACAAAATTCACATAACGGCTTTTAAAATATATAGTTTTTTACTATTTTTTTAAATTTTGTGTTAAATCACAAAAAAGCCCTCAAGGTTTTTGTGCTGTTTGTATATTTTCGCGGATAAAATCTATTATTGATATTATAATAATGCAAGCGGATAGTCATTTTATTATTTTTTTGACTTTTTTAAGGGCAATATTTTATATTTTTATCTGCTAAATATCTGCCAAATTTTAGTAGCAGAAAAACAAACGACCAAAATTGAAGGTTTTCCTTGACAAAACATAAGATGTAGTATATAATACCAGAGGTGTAAAGATTTTAGCTTTACACACTCATAGCAAGGAGCTATGGAAATGGAAAAGAATATTGAAATTTCTCTGCTTCTTGATTTTTACGGCGGACTGCTCAAGCCCGACGCCGCGCAGATGATAGACCTCTACTACAACGAGGATTTATCGCTGTCGGAAATTGCCGCTCAGACAGGCATTACGCGCCAGGGTGTGCGCGACAGAATAAAGCGCTGTGAGCAAAATCTTTTTGAGCTTGAACAAAAGCTTGGAATGTTAAAACGGTTTCGAGAGCTCGAGCAGGGGCTTGACCGTATTCTTGAAGCCGCCGGAAAAATTGACTCGGAAACAGACAATCAAAGGATCAAAGACCTTGCGCAAAGCATAAAGGCAGAGGCGCTCGGATTAAAGGAATAAGGAGTTCTTATGGCATTTGAAGGACTTGCGGATAAACTCAGCAACGCGTTCAAAAGGTTAAAGGGCAAGGGCAAGCTAAACGAAAACGACGTTAAGCAGGCAATGCGTGAGGTAAGGCTCGCACTGCTTGAGGCAGACGTTAACTACAAGGTTGCCAAGGATTTTACCAACAAAGTAACCGAACGCGCGATAGGGCAGGACGTTATGGAGAGCCTGACGCCTGCGCAGATGGTAATTAAAATAGTAAACGAGGAGCTCACCGCTCTTATGGGCGGCGAAAATGAAAGGCTCAACTTCAACTCAAAGCCGCCGACAGTCATTATGATGTGCGGCTTGCAGGGCTCGGGTAAAACCACTCACACGGCAAAGCTCGGCAAGATGCTTAAAGAGCAAAACCACCGTCCGATGCTCGTTGCCTGCGATATTTACAGACCTGCGGCTATCGACCAGTTGAAGGTTGTAGGCGAAAAGGCAGGCGTGCCCGTATTTGAGATGGGTACGGATAACCCGGTAAAAATCGCGAGAGAAGCCGTTAAGCACGCAAAGGATTACGGCAACGACGTTGTAATTCTCGATACCGCCGGACGTCTGCACATTGACGAAATGCTGATGAACGAGCTTAAGGAGATTAAGGCTGAGGTTAACCCCGACGACATTTTGCTTGTTATCGACTCGATGACCGGTCAGGACGCGGTTAACGTTGCAAAGAGCTTTAACGATTTGCTCGAAATCACCGGCGTAATCCTCACCAAGCTCGACGGCGACACCAGAGGCGGTGCGGCGCTGTCGGTTAAGGAGGTTACCGGCAAGCCGATTAAGTTTGCAGGTACAGGCGAAAAGCTCGAGGACCTCGAGGTGTTCCACCCCGACCGTATGGCGAGCAGAATTTTGGGAATGGGCGACGTGCTCACCCTGATTGAGGACGCTCAAAACAAGCTGGACGAAAAAAAGGCTGAAGAAATGGCGAAGAAGCTGATGAGCAACCGCTTCGACTTCAACGACCTTTACGACCAGTTTGCTCAGATAAAGAAGATGGGACCGCTTAAGGGTATCCTGTCAAAAATCCCGGGAATAGGCAATCAGCTTGACGACGCCGATATCAACGACAGACAGATTGACTGGCTTCAGGCGATTATTTTGTCAATGACTCCTGCGGAGAGAAGTAATCCCTCGCTGATTAACCCGTCGCGCAAGCGCAGAATTGCGGCAGGCTCGGGCAGAACCGTTGAGGAGGTTAACCGTCTGCTTAAGCAGCTCGACCAAATGCAGAAGATGATTAAGCAGATGAACGGCAAGGGCGGCTCTAAAAAGCGCCGCAGAAAGAAGCTCCTGCCCGGACTCGGCGGACTGCCGATGGACGGTATGGGAGGTATGGGCGGACAAGGCGGAATGCCTCCGTTCTAAAACAGAATTCACCCAATCTACGAATTGGTGAAGATATATATTTTAATTTTTTATAGAGGTGTAAATTATGGCAGTAAAAATCAGACTTAGAAGAATGGGTTCAAAGAAGGCTCCTTACTACAGAGTAGTAGTTGCAGATTCAAGATACCCCAGAAACGGACGTTTTATTGAGGAAATCGGTACTTACGACATTCTTAAGAACCCCTCGGAGTTCAAGGTTGACGCAGAGGCTGTTAAGAAGTGGATTGCCAACGGCGCACAGCCCACTGACACAGTTAAGGCTCTTCTTAAGAAGAACGGCGTTATTGACTGATAAAACTCAATAACAATCAGAAAGGATAAAACAATGCAGGAATTACTTGCTATTATTGCAAAGGGACTTGTTGACGAGCCCGACGCTGTCAAGGTTGACAGAGACGAGCCCAACGAGGAAGGCATTACCGTTTATCACATCCACGTTGCAGAGGACGATATGGGCAGAATTATCGGCAAGCAGGGCAGAATTGCCAAGGCTATCCGTACAATCGCGCGCAGCGCTTCAATCCGCACCGAGGAAAAGGTAATGGTAGAAATCGACTAACTGTCGGAAATACTGAAAAATAAGGGGCAAATCTACGCGGTTTGTCCCTTGAATTTTAGGAGATTTACTATGAAAAAGCTTAAATTTTCAGCGCTTATTATACTCACGGCTTTGATTACTGCGGCTTCAATGTCGGGCTGCGGAATATTTAATTTATTCCGTCAACAGCCGCCCACAGAGCCGACCACCGCGGCAACAGCAGCTCCTACAACCGAAGCTCAGACTACGGTTGTGCCCACTACCGCAGCGCCTGCAACAGACGCCCCGACTGCCGCTCCCGAAACTCAGGCTCAGCAGGGTTCAACGAAGGCAGAAGCGAAAATGCTCAACGGCGCTGTGCTCTGCGACGGAGAGGAATACTACGATTCATATTTCGGCATTAAATTTTCCATTCCCGAGTGGAAGGGCAAGGTTTACGCCAAGGGTGAGCTGACAAACGGAACCTACAGCCTGACGTTTTATGAGAAGTCAAACTACGAGTGGGGTATCGTCAAGGAATGGGACGGTATGGGTATGCTGTTCACCGTCTACACCTCGCCAAAAGAGGTTGACGGTCAGAATGTTGAGTACCCTGCAGGCTCGGTTGAAATTAACGGAAGCGTTAAATACCTGACCTACTTTAAGCCGACCGACGTCCGCTGCAATACCGACGACGAAAATATGGCGAACGATTACCAAAGAATGTATAAGCTGCAAAGGCAGTACTTTATGAGCGGCGTTGTAGACGCGGATAAAAATTATAAGCCGTCGTCAAATCCAAACGCAGTAAACCTTAAACAAAATTAATACATAACAAAACGGAGCTGTCAAAAGCTCCGTTTCAGTTTGTCGAAAAACGATTTTTATTAAGAAAAATGGCAAATTATTAGGTTATGCTGTAGGGGCGTTCTTAGCACAACGGCAACCCTTTTGTCACTTCGTGACATTTCCCCTGATAGGGGAATCACCCATGTGTCCGCCCGAGCTGCGTTTCCTATCTAACCATATCCGCCATGGAAACGTAGAACTTCCTGTCCGGGCGTCCGTAGCCGGACGGCAACCCTTTTGTCGCTACGCGACATTTCCCCTGACAGGGGAATTTCACGCGGGTGCGCCCCTACGATTATGTCAAATATTGTCCTGAACAAATCGCGTTTGGACTTTTTCTACAGTCAAAAACGGAGCTGTCAAAAGCTCCGTTTTTCTTTTGGTTATTAAGTTGATTATAAATCAAGCTTCTGCCCCGCCGTTGCAGAAACGTAAGAATAAATCAAACGTTTCCAAAGGCGGAACCGGATGAAACGTCACGTTTCACATTTTGCCTGCTAAGGCGCGGTTAAGCCAGATGTCGGCAATATCCATTGCCAAAAACAGTCCCTTTTTCTCGCTTGACTTAACAAGCTGCTTGCGCGGAGAAAGGTACGGATCGGTAGCCATAAGCTGAATCGCAACCTTGTCTGCGATTTCGATGCCGTTCTGCTCCTTTTTGGACTTAATCTGCATTCTGATTACATACGGTTCTTCCATATTGCCGTAGTAAATCTCGTCTCCGCAGCGCACAAGAGGTCTGCCCTTGTAGGTAGAAAACTCCTTATCCTTTTTGGCGTCTGCCACAAGGCATCATCCTTTCAATTTATTGTGAACTATACGTTCAAATAGGATTTTACCAGTGCTTCAAGTAAGTCGTCGCGGTCTATTTTGCTGATGATGTTGCGCGCGTTGTTGTAGGTTGTGATGTAGGTGGGATCCTCGCTGAGAATGTAACCTACAATCTGATTGATGGGGTTATAACCCTTTTGCCTAAGCGCGTCATAAACTATAGTAAGTCCTGCTTTAATCTGATCATCCTTTTCCTCGCCAAGCGAGAAAATCATAGTTTTGTCTAACATACTTAAAACACCTCCCGATATTCTATTTTATTATAAACCAAAACCGTTTAAAATTCAAGCCTTTATCTCAAATTAACGTTGATACCCTTGAGGTTTTCGATTACCTTGTCCATTACAGCCTGAACCTCGGCGGATGAAAGCGTGCGCTCTGAGGATGAAAATTCGAACCTGATTGTAATGCTGTGGAACAGCTCGGTGTCGTAGGTGTCCACAATCTTTACATTCTTAAGAATTTCCGTACCCTCGTTCTTCCAGCACTGTGAAAGGTCGCTGAACAGCACTCCCGAGGGAACAACAACCGACAAATCATAGTCCATTGGCGGGAACTTTGACGGCTCGTCGTAGATGATTGAAGCGTTCTTCTTGTCCGCAAACGCCTGCATATCAACCTCAGCGAATACAATCGCAGCCTTTTTGTCGAGCTTCTTGCCGACTACAGGGTGAACGATACCGATTTTACCGATCACCTCGCCGTCGAGTATAATCGAGTTGAGGTTAACAGGGTGTTCATAGCCGTGAGTTGCCTCGGCGGTTCTGAATTCAAGCTGCTTGTGCTTGAGATCGTCGGTGATAACCGCGAGGATGTCGCGGAGCTCAAAGTACAAATCGCGCACATTCTTAACCTTGCTAAACAGCGAAATAGCGAGCATTTTCTTCTCGATACAGAGGTTGTTCTCGTCCATACCCTCGACAACTCTGCCGATTTCGAAGATACCGAACTCGGGAGCGTAGCCCTTGTTAACATTGAGCTGGCAAAGCTGTGTGGGGATCATTGAGTTTCTGATTGTCTCGATGTTCGGGTTAGTGGCGTTAGCAAGCTTGATGTTCGGCTCAACCTCAATTCCGAGCTCCTTAAGCTCGTCATAATACGCCCAAACGTAGGAATGAAGCTCGTGAAGGCTGTAGCGCTTAACGAGGATGTCCTTGATTTTGTCCTCGTCCTCCTTGACAACATCCATTCTGACAGGATAGAGCGGAGAACGTGTGGTGTTAATGTCAAAATTATCGTAGCCGTAAATTCGGGTGATTTCCTCGATGATGTCCGCCTTGATGGTAACGTCCTTTGTAGCTCTCCAAGAGGGAACTACAACGTCGAAGTTGCCGCCGTCGAGCTCAGCCTTAAAGCCGAGGCTTGTGAGGGTTTTGAGGATGGTGTCGTTGTCAATCTCAATTCCCGTATAGCGGTCAACAAACGCCTTGTCAAAGCTCAGCTCAACCGTGTCGTACTTGTAAGCGTACTCGTCGGTGAGGGCTGATACCACCTGCACTCCGCCGTCGTACTGCTTAAGGAGATACAAAAATCTCGCGATTGCAGGAACGGTGAGCTCAGGATCGAGGCTCTTTTCGTAACGCATTGAAGCGTCGGTGCGGTGAGCCAGACGAACCGTTGATTTGCGGATTGAAGCCGCGTCAAAGGTGGCGGATTCAAGCGTGAGGGTTGTGGTGTCATCTACGATCTCGGAGTCAAGTCCGCCCATAATACCCGCGATGGCAACAGGCTGGTCGCCGTTGCAAATCATCAGGGTGTTTTCGTCGATATTTCTCTCGACCTCGTCGAGGGTTTTGAAGGTGAAGGGCTTGTCAAAGCGCTTAATTCTGATTTTTTCAACCTTGCGCGAATCGAAAGCGTGCATGGGCTGACCCATTTCGAGCATGAGGTAGTTGGTGAGGTCGGCGAGCAGATTAATGCCCCTCATTCCGCAGTAGAACAGGCGGATTCTCATATTAACAGGGCTTACGCTCTTGGTGATGTTCTCAACCTGCAAACAGCTATAGCGGTAGCAAAGGGGATCCTCAATCTTCAAATCGACCTTTTTAAGACCGTCATAAGCCTTTAAGTTCTCAACGTCGAGGGGTTTGAGCTCTCTGCCTGCGAGGGCTGCAAACTCACGCGCAATACCGTAATGTCCCCAAAGGTCGGGGCGGTTTGTGAGCGACTTGTTGTCTACCTCAAACACAATATCGTCAATCTCGTAAATATCCTTTAAATCCGCGCCGTTGGGAACGTCGTCGGTGATTTCCATAATACCCGAGTTGTCGTCGCTGATGCCGAGCTCAGCCTCGCTGCAGCACATACCGTATGACATATGACCTGCAAGCGGACGCGGAGCAATTTCTATCTCGCCGATTTTCGCGCCTACCTTGGCAAACGCGGTTTTCATACCTACTCTTACGTTAGGCGCGCCGCATACAACGTCGGTAAGCTCGTTTTCTCCTGTGTCAACCTTTAAAAGGTGAAGCTTTTTTGAGTCGGGGTGATTTTCAACGGATTTAATCTCGGCAACAACAACGCCGCTCAAATCCGAGCCCTTAAAGAGAATTTCATTCTCTACCTCGGCGGTAGAAAGTGAAAATTTATGGATTAATTCCAGCTTGTCGAGACCTGTAAAGTCGACAAAGTCCGAAATCCAGTTCATTGATAAAAACATAGCAGTACCTCCCTATCAGTTGTCGTCGTCTGTAAACTGAGCGAGCGATTTTAAGTTGCCGCTGTTTAAGTCGCGAATATCCTTAACCTTGTACTTCATCATGGCAAGTCTTGTAAGTCCGAGACCGAACGCAAAGCCTGTGTACTTTTCGGGGTTAACGCCGCCCTCGCGCAGAACGTTGGGGTGAATCATACCGCAGGGGCAAAGCTCAAGCCATCCGCTGTGCTTGCAGGAGGAGCAGCCTGTACCTCCGCAAATTTCGCAGTTGATGTCAAGCTCAAAGCCGGGTTCTACGAACGGGAAAAATCCCGGGCGCAGACGAACCTTAACGTCTCTCTGGAAAACCTCGGAAAGCATGGTTTTCATAAAGAAAATCAGGTTGGAAATTGAAATGTCCTTGTCAACCATCATACCCTCCATCTGGAAGAAGGTGTTTTCATGGCTGGCGTCGGTCGCCTCGTTTCTGAAGCAGCGGCCGGGGAAAATAGCCTTAATCGGCACGCCGTTTTCTTCAAGATTTTTGCCGTACTTTTTGAGAATGGCGTTCTGAGCCGCGGAGGTCTGCGACTTTAAGAGCTGGCCGTTCTCGAGGTAATATGTGTCCTGCATATCGCGCGCAGGGTGGTGCTTGGGAATATTAACCGACTCAAAGCACTCGTAGTCGGTAACAACCTCGGGGTAATCCTCAACGGTAAAGCCCATCGACTTAAAGATGGTCTCGCACTGGCGCTGAACCAGTGTGATCGGGTGATACGAACCCCTTGTAAGGTCGGCAGGAGCGGTGATGTCAAACTTCGGCATAGCGTTGATTTCAGCCTCAATTTGGAGCTTTTTCAGCTCCTCTACCCTCTCCTCAATCCTCTTTGCAGCGGCAGCCTTTAGCTTGTTAACCTCTGCGCCGAAGGTCTTTTTCTCATCGTTTGAAAGGTTCTTCATACCCTTTAACAGAGCCGTGATACTTCCCTTTTTACCGAGGTACTCTACCCTTGCCTTGTCAAGCTCGGAAAGGTCCTTGGCGCTTGCGAGCTTCTGCCTGATTTCTTCTCTCAGGACTTCAATTTTGTTGTCCATGCTTTTTCCTCCTATATTTTAAACGTTTCCTAAGTTCTTATTGAACCACCCTTTTTGTTCTCGACTGAAAACATCAAGTGAATTTAACGTTTTTAATTTTAAAATCTTAAATAAACAAAAGCCCCTGCACGCATAAGCGTACAGGGACGAATTTCTCCGTGGTACCACCCTGATTCCCAAAATACTTTGGGCTCTCATCGGACATATAACGGTGTCAGCCGTCAGAGCCTACTGCTGTTTCAGCCCTGCCGCTCGGGAGTGAACTTCACATCAATCCGCAATAACGCGCTTTCAGCCGCCGACGCGTCTCTCTTTTAATGCGGTGCTTAACGCTACTCTCTCCGTCGCTGCGTTTAACAAGTTTAATAATACCACTGTTTTTTTGATTTTGCAAGGGGTAAACGGAATTATTTAATTTTATCTGCGGCGAGCTTTTGAATCATAAGCGCGTCAAGCGTATCCGCAACGCCGTCGTTGTTTACGTCAGCCGCATAAACCTGCTCCGGTGTGAGCTGAGCTTTGTCCGCGGAGTACTTTTGAACCAAAGACGCGTCAAGCACATCAACAGCACCGTCATTATTTGCGTCGCCTGTAATCTCCTGATAATCAGGATTGGTGGGATTAACAGGCTCGGTAACAGCTTCGGGTGAAGTTGTCGCAATCATCGGGTAGGAAGGATCTGATGGTTCATACGTGATCGGCTCAGTTTTGTCCTCACTGCCGACAATCGTCTTGTAACCTTCCGCGGTTTCCACCACAAGCCAATCAACCGAAAAATACACAACTGTATCAAATTCCGAATAATAGTCGTTACTGCTGTTTGGCATACTAACCGAAACATCCGCGGTCAACAGGGGTTCACCTTTTTTTACAGGTACAGACGAAGAAAGAGTACAATCGCCTTTCAGCATCCAAATATTATCATCCGCTGTTTCACATTCCATATCTGTAAAGGTTTCGTAGCTGTCTAAGGTAACGCCGGGATCATCGTGAAAAAGGGTGAACCCGAAGCTGACAATTTTCAAATCCTCGGGCGCGGTAAAGCTGAGCGTATGCTGACCGTAAACATATCCTGAAAAAGTTTTATTATCCTCGCAGTAATTTGACTCCTGAGTAAGAAAGTACTCTGACCATTCCACACAATGCCCTGTCGAATCCTCAAAATAATCATCGTAACCAGGACCTGTAAAACCGATCTTGCTTTCCTCGGTTACGCTCGCCGCAGCTGACAGGGAGCACGCTGCCGTAACGGCAACTGCCAAAACCAATGCCGTTAATACCAATAAAAACTTGGATTTTTTCATAATCAAACCTCCTAAATAACATTAATCATAAGCCTTTCAGCCAAAGAATTATACAAAAACCAATTTATAACTATAATAACATATTTAAAAATGGATTTCAACAGGTATTTGTATATAAAAGGACAGCAGACGAATTAATTTGTTTTTAAAATTTTAAAAATAATTTACTTCCGCCGTTATTGACCAAGCGGAAGTTTAGGCTTATAATTAAAGTATCAAAATTAATAATAAAATACAGGAGGTAATTTTATGTCAAACAGAATCATACTCAATATGGTTTCTCACCACGGCAAGGGCGCGATTAACGAAATCCCTGCCATTGCGAAAACAAAGGGCTTTAAGCATATTTTTGTATGCTCCGACCCCGACCTTGTAAAGTTCGGCGTGACCGCAAAGGTTACGGATTTGCTCGAAAAGGACGGTATCCCCTACACCGTTTACTCGGGAATCAAGCCAAACCCGACTATTGAAAATGTAAAGGACGGCGTTGAGGCGTTCAAGGCTTGCGGAGCCGACTCGATTATCACAATCGGCGGCGGCTCGTCAATGGACACCGCAAAGGCAATCGGCGTTATCATCACAAATCCCGAATTTGCCGACGTCCGCTCGCTCGAGGGCGTTGCACCGACAAAGAACCACGCTGTTCCCACAATCGCCGTTCCCACAACAGCCGGCACTGCCGCTGAGGTAACTATCAACTACGTTATCACCGACACCGAAAAGGAGCGCAAGTTTGTTTGCGTTGACGAGCACGACATTCCCGAGGTTGCGATTGTAGATCCCGATATGATGTCGTCAATGCCCAAGGGACTTACCGCGGCTACAGGTATGGACGCGCTGACTCACGCAATTGAGGGCTACACCACCAAGGCTGCGTGGGAGATGACCGACATGTTCCACCTCGAGGCAATCAAGCTTATCTCAAAGCACCTGCGTGGAGCGGTTGAGAACAAGCCCGAGGACAGAGAGGGTATGGCACTTGCGCAGTACATTGCCGGTATGGGCTTCTCTAACGTCGGACTTGGAATCGCCCACTCTATCGCCCACACCCTCGGCGCTCACTACGACACACCACACGGCGTTGCCTGCGCTATGATGCTCCCGATTGTTATGGAGTATAATCAGGAGTACACCGGCGAAAAGTTCCGCGAAATCGCACGCGCTATGGGCGTTGAAGGCGTTGACTCAATGACCGTTGACGAGTACCGCAAGGCCGCGGTTGACGCAGTTAAGCAGCTCTCTGCCGATGTAGGAATTCCCGCAAAGAACGAGAAGGTTCGCGAGGAAGACCTCGATGTGCTCGCCGCCGACGCGTTCGCGGACGCCTGCCGTCCCGGCAACCCGAGAGACACCAGCGTTGAGGACTTGAAAGAGCTCTATAAAAAGATTATGGCATAAGCATAAATAAACTAAAAAAGAGCAAGGCAAAAACCTTGCTCTTTTTTAGTTTAGTAAATAATTATTACGCTTTGTTGAACTTCTCTTTAGGCTGCTTGCAGCGCGGGCAGCGCCAATCATCGGGCAAATCCTCAAATGCAACGCCGTCGTGCTCGGCAGGGTCATAAACATAGCCGCAGATTGAGCAGATATAAATGCCTGTCGCCTCCTGCTCCGTAAAATCAATATCGGCAAAGATAGTCTCGACAGGATTGTCCAAGTCAATCACGCGCTTTGCTTCCAAATTCTCATAGCCCTGCGGAGTGTGAGTTCCGCAGTAAACGGTCGGATGATTGCGTACAAACTCGCGCACACGGCCAAGGGTTGTGAGCGCGTCTTGAAGATTGTCAAATACAACAGACTGCTTGTTCTCATAGAGCGCCTCGTCAACATAGGTGATATCGCCGTGGAGCATATAGAAAAGACCGCCGTCCTCAACTACAACAATGCTGTTGCCCTTGGTGTGACCCTTCGCCTTGATAAAATAAATGCCGTCTTGAATCTTCTGGCTTTCGGGGAAATTATAGTACGCACCGTCGGTAAAGGTAACGGGAACGATATTGTCAATACCCTGTAATTCAGCCGCGTCAAGCTCATCGGCGTTGACATAAATTTTCGCGTTCGGAAATGACTTTAACTCACCCGAATGGTCGCTGTGCCTGTGGGTGAGTAATATTTTCGTCACCTGCTCGGGCTTATAGCCCAGATTGCGAAACGCCTCCATATAGCTGCAAATATCCTTGCCGGTATATGCGGCAACCTCCTTGTCGGGTTTTTCCTCGGGAGTGCCTGCGGGAAGTCCGGTATCGACCAAAATCACCTCATCGCCTGTGTCAATCAGATAGTTTTGCAGACTTCCGCGGAAACGGATATCCATGCTGTACTTCTCGGGGCCTTCCTCGGCGCCGAACGCGAACAGCTGCGAATAGAATCCGTCTTTTCTGAATTTTACCGCTTTAATTTCCATTGTGTGCCTCCTTATAAAAGTGCTTTTATGCACGCCTCAACCTCTGCCATATCGGCAGTGGGCTCAAAACGCGCAGCTACATTTCCGTCACGGTCAACAATAAACTTTGTAAAGTTCCACTTGATGTCGGATTTTTTATCCCAGTCGGGATCGGCTTTTGCCAGCATATCCGCAAGCAGCGCGGAGAGCTTGTGTTCACCAAAGCCCTCAAAGCCCTTTTGAGCCTTCAGGTAGGTATAAAGCGGCAGCTCGTTTTCTCCGTTGACGTCTGCCTTTTTCATCTGCGGAAAGGTTGTGTTGTAATGCAGCGTGCAGAACTCGTGAATTTCATCATCCGAGCCCGGAGCCTGTCCGCCGAACTGATTGCAGGGAATGTCCAGAATTTCAAGTCCCTGTTCGTGATAATCTTTGTACATCTGCTCAATCGGCGCGTACTGAGGAGTAAAGCCGCAGCCTGTGGCTGTGTTGACAATCATAATTACCTTGCCCTTGTATTCAGACATGTCAAGCTCTCCGCCCTTGGCGGTTTTTACTTTATAATCGTAAATCATAGTTTTTCTCCTGTTTAATTTTTTATAAAAATATTATATTAATTCGCTGCGGCGATGTCAAGATTTAGAAATCACTTCGAACCCGCTGTTAATATTTTTTGAGCGACGTTTTTGTTAAAAAATGTTATCAACGGTCCCATAAAGAACGCGGTAATTATTGTTCCTATGCCGACAGAGCCGAGAATTTGCTCTATGTTCTGCCCCGAAGCAAACAGCAGCGCAACGCCTGCCGCCACGCAGACAAAATCACAAATCACACGGCAGAACGCAAACTTTATTTTGCTCTGCCGCTGCGACCAAATCAGCGCCACAGCGTCGTAGGTCGAAACGCCCAAATCCGCGGTAAAATACAGCGACGATGAAAGGCAGAGGATTACAATCGCGACCAGCAAAATAACAATTCTCAGCCAAAGCGGAGCGCCTGGCATCAGCCTTTCGCAAATGCCCTGCGAAAACTCCACAATATATCCGAGCAGAAACAGGTTTATAAATGTGGCTATACCGATTTTTTTACGGTCAAAAATAAGCGCGAAAAGCAGCAGTACGGCGTTAACAATCACGTACAACGTACCGAAACGGATTGGAATAACCGCGTCAAGTCCGCTCATCAGGGATTGAAACGGATCGACGCCGAGCGCGGCAAACTTAAACATTCCGACGCTTACGCCGCACAGCGCAACACCAAACACGCTCATAATAATTCGTTTGACTAATTTATTCATACACTCACCTGCCGTCTATATCAAAAATGCAGTATTCATACGCGTTAATAACCGTTGTACCGCCCTTGGCGCAAATCTGCGGAATTCTGAAATCATAATTGCGGTGGATATGGCCGTGGATAAAATACTGCGGATTGTATTTTTCCATCAGAGTATTGAAGCACTCAAAGCCCCGGTGCGGAACGGTGTCAAAGTCGTTTAAGCCGCGCGCGGGAGCGTGGGTTAAAAGGATATCAAAGCCGCGGTGCTTTTTGATTGTCAGCCACAAACGGCGTATACGGCTTTTCATTTGATTTTCCGTGTACATATATTTGCCGTCGCGGTACTTAAACGAACCGCCCAGCCCGAGAATTCGTATTCCGTTATACTCGACAACCGTATCGTCGGCACATTCGCAGCCCTGAGGCTCTCTGCCGTAGCTGTCGTCGTGGTTTCCGTGAACATAAATCAGCGGACAATGCGCCATGGTCACGAGAAATTCCAAATATTCCGGACGTAAATCTCCGCAGGAGAGAATAAGGTCAAATTCGTCGAGCTTGCCCTCTGTGTAGTATTCGTAAAAACGGTCCGACGGCACATCGGAAACAGCTAAAATTCTCATTCTACAATCTCCGTTTTCTTTTTTGCCTGTCCGATACCCACCATATCTACGGTTTTTTGACCTTTAACAGTCAAGTCATCATAGCAAGGGATATCTCCGATTACATTCTCCACCAAAAAATCCATTCTGATAATCTGCTCAAGGCTCAGCTCGTGCTGACGTGCGCCGATTACCTCGCCGCTTTGAGTGTAAAACGGCGTCAAAAACGGCTTGCCTGCTCCGCTGATTATGCTGTTGCGGAAAAAGTCGGCATAACGTCTTGACGGAAGTGGGAGCGCAGGCGCGTATTCGATATCCACAACTCCTGCGGACATTCCCCAGTAATAATTGAGGGCGCGTGCGGTATTGACATACTCGCTCTTGATGGTCTTGTCGAGCGCGGCGCGGATAATTTTTTCATAATAAACGCCCCATTTCCAGACAGGCACGGCGAGCAGCTCGGTTTTTTCGTTTGTAATGTGCGACAGCCCGAAGGAGCTTCGCGTGTCCTCTCTGAACCGCGCGGTGTCCTGAGATGAGATAAGGTGGATATGCTTTTTGCGGAGCGACCGCGCCGCTTCCTCAACGCCCTTTACGGACGACCATTCCAGATAAACCTTTGTTCCGGGATGCGCCATTTGAGCGCCGAGCGCAAAGGCGTTGATACCGGCAATCTGTCCGTAAATCGGATAATCGCAAACATAGCCCAGCCTGCCGCTTGTCGTCAGCGTACCTGCGAGCACTCCGAGGATAAACTTTACCTCGTACATTCGCGTGTAGTAGGTGCGCACATATCGGTGCGAAATATTTAGAGAGCAGTTCATTATAACCGCATCAGGATAACTCACGGCAGCGCGCAGGGAAGCCTGCAGCATACGCGGCGACGTGGTAAAAATCAGCGTATTTCCGTCGGAAATTGCCTTTTCCAGAACTTCATATTGGCGGCTTTCATCCTCGCAAAGATAAACCGAGGTTTCAACCCTGCTGCCGAGAACCGTCTGCGCGTACTGTCTGCCGTTCTCGTGGTCGCTTACCCAGCCGGACTTTTCAGGCGGAACGTCATAGATAAACGCCGCCTTCAGCACGGCAGGCTTTGCCTTCGGCAGCACCATTGACAGCACCGACTGCTTTTTCTCCTCAGTCGGCTCAGGCTTTAGCTCAATCGCTTCGTTCTCGTCCTCCAAGGCGATTTCTTCCCACATTTTTTTGAGGTTCATTCGGATTTCAGCGCTGTTTGCGTTTTGAAGCGCTGAATAGCCGTAGATTTCCATATAATTGAGCATGGCGTCGCCTACGGTGATTTTCAGCTTTTTTCCGCCAAGCGCGGTGTACTGCTGCTCAAAAAGATAGTACGCGCCCGAAAACCTGCGCTGTTCATCAACGCTCCACCACTCGCCGTAGGATTTACCCATAGCGCGCATGAGCTCGCGGTAGCTTCCGCGCTTTGTCAGTTCAATATAGTTGATTTTACTGTAGCGGTTAAACTCGAGATACTCGAAATACTTTTCCACTTCCTCGCTGCCGTCCCTTTCGGGGAGTATACGTATAACCTCGGCAGCGGCGCTGTAAGCTCCGCAGTATTTCAGCACGCTGACGCGCTTGTTACCCTCCTCAACATAGTAGCGGTTTAAGTATTCATAGACCTTTATCGGGTCGCGGATGCCTTCGCTCAAATGCGAGCGGTACAGCGCCTCCCATTTATCGGCAAACTCCGTGCCCTCATCCAGAAGCGGCAAAAAGCTTTTGGAAAACGCGCTGACACGTCCGCCTGTTTTTGTGCCGACAACAAACCACATCGGAATTTGCACCACGCCGACGCGGATACCTGTCAGAGCTTTTTCGGGCGGAACAATCTCGTCCAGTACGGGTAAATACGGGTTGATATTTTCGGCAACGGCGCTGCGGTATTCCTTTTGTCCGAGCTTTAACGCTTCTTTATAATATAATTCCCGTGGCATGTTCTCTCCTATTGCAGAAAAGCTCCGTGCTTAGCATGGAGCTTTTTACGGTTATGTAATTGCTTATTTTATAGTTATGTTAAATTCGATGTTGACGCTTTCGCAGCCGTCAGCGCGAAGCGTTACACAAGCCTTTCCGGCTTTGCGCTTGGTGCGGACATAAAAGCCGCCCATTCCAGCGCGTAAAATAACCGGAGCTTCACCGATAATTTCAAGCTCGCCGCTTAGTTCAACATCAAGCGCCCCGAAGTAATACGGAAGCGGATTGCCGTTTTGGTCGGTCATAATGACGCGCACAGCCGCGACGTCGTAGGTGCTGTCCTCTGTCAAATCGGTGTGGTCAACCCTTGCGGTAAGCACGCGCTTTTCAAAGGGAGAAACGTTCAGCTTTTTAACAAGCTTGCCGTCCTTATACGCCTCAAAGCGGAAAACAATGCTTTTGTCGCCCCAGTTGCCGATATACTTGCCGTATAGACGGTATGCGGAATCGGCGTCCATACCGTATTTTTGCATTAGGTACGCCATCTTGCGCAGGGAATCCTCTGAAAGATGGTTCATACCGAAGCGCGAGCTTTCGTTGAGAATATCCTTAACATACTGCGCCTGCTCGGGCGTAAAATCCTCATTGTCCGCGATTTGAGAGCCGATGTAATCGGTAATTTCAACAGGCGGATATTTAAGGTGAGGAAAATCCTTGTTTTCGCAGTTGTATTCGTGAATAAAGCTGTCGTTTTTATAAAAGCGGACGCTGTCCGCGTTGGTAATGATGTAAACCCTGCCGCGGTTGGTCGCAGGATGGTCGCCTATGTCCATTGACGAACTGAGCTTAAGTATAGGCTCGTCGCTCTGCTGAACGGCATACAGGTACGCCGCTGTTTTTGGATTGCGGAACATATCGCAAACTCCGTGGTAGCAGATGCGGTCGCCTGAGCCAAACTCCTTGTGGGTGTTGTAGTCGAACATACACCAGCCAAATGAGCCTGCGATGTCGTCATAGGATGCGACCGAATCGAGAACACGCGCGTGGCGCAGCATATGCTCTAAGCGGTGTTCCTCGTCGTCAAACGCTTTGGTGGAATACATATGTCCGCCGTACTCCGAAATAAGGTACGCCTTTTCCATATCGGAACTTACAGCCGCCTTTGGCTCACAGCCGGGCTGCTCGCCGTCGTGAACAAAGTCGTTGTAGGTGTAAACGTCCTCCAAAAGCTCGCTGTTTTTATGGCAGCGGACACCTCCGGTCGCGCGGGTCGGGTCAAGCTCATGAGCCGCGGCGTTGGTGCGGACGTAAAAATCGTGGTCGTCCTGACTTTCGTTAATACGAACTCCCCACAAAATTATTGACGGATGGTTGCGGTACTGTCGAACCATCTCTTTTACAGAATTCACCGCGACGTCCTTCCACTCGTCGTCTCCGAGGTTCTGCCAGCCGGGCAGCTCGGTAAACACAGGCATTCCGAGCTCGTCGCAGCGCTCGATAAAATGGTGCGACTGCGGATAGTGCGAGGTACGAACCGCGTTGCAGCCGAGCTCAAATTTTAATATATCGGCGTCCATACGCTGCATTGAACGCGGCATGGCGTAGCCTGCAAACGGATAGCTCTGGTGGCGGTTAAGTCCGCGCAGCTTGAATTTTTCACCGTTGAGGTAAAAGCCGTCCTTTTTGAATTCCGCTGTACGGAAACCGATTGTACGGCAAAGCGCGTCAATGACCTCGCCGCCGCTTATAAGTTCCGCGCGAAGCACATAGAGCGACGGATTGCCGGGACTCCAAAGCTTAATTTTCGGCGCGTTAAGAGTAACTTCATTTTGCACCTGCACGGTAGTTTCGCTTACAATATTTCCGCCTTTTTCGCAGAGCACAAGGCGCAGCTCGTCTGCACTGCCGATAATTTCCAACTCGCAGTCAACAGTTCCGTTTACGGTACTTCCAAGTTTTTCAAATGAGGGCTTTGCAAAGAGGTCAGCGATATAGCTGTTCTCGCGGTATTCAAGCTCGACCTCGCGGTAAAGTCCGCCGTAGGTCAGATAATCTATAACCTTGCCGAAAGGCGGAAAGTTCAGGCTTTCGCGCGTATCGAGCTCTACCGTCAAAAGAGGTTTGGGATTGTCCGTAACCAGCTCGAGCTCAAAGGCGGTGTAACCGCTTTTGTGCTCACCGATAAGCTCGCCGTCAAGGTACACCCTTGCGTAATGCGCCGCCGCGCCGAAGCGCACAAACGCTCTGCGGTTTTTACACTCCGACAAATCAAGCCGCTTACGGTAACCGCAGACCATCTGGTAAATGTGCTCGTCAAAATAATCGTAGGGGGTAATTTTGCAGGTGTGCGGCAGGCGCACGGCTTCTGCCTCTCCCCCTCCGCTTAAAAATTCATCCGTCCATTCGGGCGTAAATTCCCAGTCATTATTAATAGGGATTGTCTGTCTCATAATAACCTCGTTTATCAATCGCACAGCAGCCATAAAAATCCGTACGGCTGTAAAACCGCCGACAAGCCGCGCACGGTTTTTCCGCTTATCAAATCGGTTGCTGTCAGTATATCATCAAAGAACACGCTCTGCTCTGTGCCGCTGAAATTAAAATAAGCGTAAAGCCTTTGATTTTCAAACTCGCGGCGAATACCAAGCACCTGATTGCTTCCGCTGTCGGTAACCTCAAACTCTGCCGCCGCGGTGAACACCGTGTATTTGCGGCGGATTTGCTCAAGCTTGGTAACGGCGCTGTAAATTGCGTTCTCCGTAGTTTTTTTAGTTTTTCTTTTTTCAACGTTTTTCCAGTTTAGCTTACCGCGGTGCAGGTAGCGGCTGTCAGCCTGCTTGTCCTCGTCATCGTGGTAGGTGTAATCGTTAAGCTGTCCGATTTCGTCTCCGCTGTAAATAACGGGAATACCGCTCTGCGCGAGCATATACGCATGGAGCATAACGTCGCAGTCGAGCGCGGCTTTCAGCGCTTTTTTATCTCCGTTTTCAAGCGCGGCTTCCACTCCGCAAAGGCTTGCGGTAGTGCCGCACAGGCGGGCGTCTCCGAGGCGTTCGTCGTCGTTATAGAGCTCTCCGCGCGACGTACTGCCCTCGAACTTTCCCGTAAAATAGTCGTTGAGGAACTTTTTGTGCGGAACCTCGGTCATACCGAAGGACAGCAGATAATCATAGTCAAGTCCCCAGCCGATGTCGTCGTGACACCTGAGATAGTTCAAAAATACATAGTCCTTTGAAAGAGCCGCAAGCTGCCTTGTCTGGTGGCTGAGAAGGCGGACGTCCTTTGTCGCCACGGTGTGCCACATACTCGCCATGGTGGTGACGTTATAGAGCATATGACATTCGGGTTTTTCGGGCGTACCAAAGTACGGAGCGACCTTTGACGGCTCCATTACAACCTCGCCCAAAAGCAGCACCGACGGACAGACAATCTCTGTAATTATCCGCATCATACGCACAAGCTTGTGAACCGTCGGAAGGTTGCGGCATGACGTGCCCAGCTCCTTCCAGATATACGGCACGGCGTCAAGGCGGATAATGTCAATTCCGTGATTGGCAATCGACAGCATATTGCAGACCATGTCGTTAAACACAACGCAGTTGCCGAAGTTCAAGTCCCACTGGTAGGGATAAAAGGTCGTCATTACAATATCGCCGTTTTCAAGCTCTGTAAAGTTGCCCGGCGCTGTTGTCGGAAACACCTGCGGAACGGTTTTCTCAAATTCGTTGGGTATCTCCCAATTATCAAAGAAAAAGTAGCGCTTGCGCATTTCCTCATCGCCTGCACGCGCCGCCTTTGCCCACTCGTGCTCCTCGCTGGTGTGGTTCATTACAAAGTCAAGGCATACGCTGATGTTGTTTTCGTGACAGGCGGCGGTAAGCGCCTCTAAATCATCAATTGTGCCGAGCTCAGGCTGTACGCTGCGAAAATCCGACACCGCGTAGCCGCCGTCGCTTTTGTCCTTTGGGCTTTTAAGAAGCGGCATAAGGTGCAGGTAATTTACACCGCTGTCCCTGATATAATCTAAATTTTTTCGCACGCCCTTTAGGTCGCCTGCAAAATTATCGACGTACAGCATCATACCGATTAAATCGTTTGTGCTGTACCAAAACGGCGTGCTCTCGCGCTTGCGGTCAAGCGCCTTAAGCGCGGAATTCCGCGCCTCGTAAAACTCATACATAGCGTTAACCAGCCAGTGGAACGCCTGCATATCATTATTGTAAACCTCGCAGTAAAGCCATTTGAACTCGTCAAAATACTTTGCGAAGCGGTCTGCAAATTCTTTTTTCCATACGTCGGTTGTATTCATAGGCGGTCTCCTGTCAGTTTACTTCAGAAAGTGATGGCATTGCCGGAATTGCGCCGCTGCGTGAAGCTGTAATCGCTGCGGCTTTATTTGAAAATTCAACTAAATCTTTTATTTCGTTCTCACTAAGCTGAGAAGGATTGTATTTTCCGAGCCTTGCCATTGCGCTTAAAAACGCACCGAAAAAGGTATCTCCGGCGCCGTTTGTATCGGCAACCTTTACCTTAACACCGTCGCAGTGTCCGGTGATATTGCCAAAGCGGTAGTACGCGCCTTTTGCGCCTAAGGTCAGCAAAATCAGCGGAATTTCGTAAGTATCGGCAAGCTGCTTTGTGCCTGCCTCACAGTCATCTGTACCAGTTAGTAGAGGCAGCTCCTCGTCGGAAATTTTGAGGATATCTACCATACCCAGCGGTTCTTTCATCTTCTGAACAGCCGTCGCTTCGTCCTCCCAAAGGCTTGCGCGGTAGTTCGGATCGTATGTAACCGCCGCTCCGTATTCTTTAGCGCGGCGCGCCGCCGAAAGAGTTGCGCTTCGCGAGGGCTCGTCGGTCAGGCTTACTGAGCCGAAGTGCAAAATATGGGTGTTTTTCAGCATATTGTCGTCGATTTCATCCTCCGACAACAGAGTATCGGCAAAGCCCTTGCGGTAAAACGCAAAGCTGCGCTCTCCGCTTTTTTGCAGAGAAACGACCGCAAGCGTGGTGTTGGCTGTATCGCTGACAACCATACCGTCGGCGTTTACGCCGTTTTGGCGCACCGTATCGAGCAAAAGCCTGCCGAACGCATCGTTGCCGACCTTGCCGATAAAGGCGGTTTTGGCGCCGAGCTTTGCCGCCGCAACCGCTACATTTGCCGGAGCGCCGCCCGGGAAAGCCGTATACTGCGGAATTCCCTGCGCGGAAACTCCCGTCTGTGTTAAGTCTATCAACATTTCTCCGATGGTTAATAAATCAAACATACTGACCTCCCGGAATATATATTATTACTCATTTAATGTCTTAATAAAACGCTCGAACGCCGCTTGTCCGGCTTCGTCGCGTTTGAACACGCCTGCGTCACAAAGCACCTGCTCAAACACCGCGCCAACCTCGGCATGGATGATATCCATAGCATTGTCCGCGTTGAATTCGGGATGATTTTTAAGCAGTTCATCCGCCCATTCAGCGTGAGATTGCGTTAAAGGATTGCCGTCAAGAGGTTCTCCGCTTAACAGCGCCTGCCTTACAGCCTCGAGCTCATTCGCCAAGCGCGCAGGTAAAACCGCAAGTCCCATAACCTCAATCAATCCGATGTTTTCCTTTTTTATGTGGTGCAGGCTCGGGTTCGGATGGTAAAGTCCCAAAGGTCTGTCCTCGGTGGTGAGGTTGTTGCGCAGAACCAAGTCGCACTCAAATTCACCGCCGTTCATCCTTGCAATCGGGGTAATTGTGTTGTGCGGAGTACCGTCTGTTTCCGCAAAAATTGTTGCCGAAGCGTCGGTATAGCCGCGCCAGTTCTTCAAAACATGCGCGCATGCTGCCACAAGCTGAGCACGGTCGGCACTTCTCAGGCGAATTACGGACATCGGCCATTTGACCGTTGCGCAATGAACCTCCGGATAAGCCTTTAACTCAAATTCTTTTTCTTCCTCAGCGGTTGCCATAGCGAAGGTGTAATTGCCGCCCTGAAAATGCTCGTGGCTGAGGATTGAACCGCCGACAATCGGCAAATCGGCGTTTGAGCCGACAAAATAGTGAGGGAACTGCGACACAAAGTCAAACAGCTTGTCAAACACCTCGGCGTCAATCACCATAGGAATGTGCTTTTCGTTAAACACAATGCAGTGCTCGTTGTAGTAGCCGTAGGGAGAGTACTGCAAATACCACGGCTCGCCGTGAATTTCGAGCGGAATAGGACGGAGATTTTGACGGGCAGGGTGGTTTTGATTGCCTGCAAAGCCCATATTTTCAGCGCAAAGCTGACATTTGGGATATGCGGTCGATTTGCTCGCGCGTGCCTTGGCAATATCGCGCGGATCCTTTTCGGGCTTAGAGCGGTTTATTGTGATGTCAAGCACGCCGTAGCCGGAGTTGCTTTTCCACTTCATATCCTTGGCGATACGTCCTGCGCGGACATAGTTGGTCTTTTGGCTGATGTCATAGTACCAATCGGTCGCTTCCTTCGGAGATTTTTCGTAAGCGCCGCGAAAATCGCGGATAATCTCGCGCGGCATAGGCGTTACAATGCCCATCAGCAAGGTGTCGAACAAATCGCGGTTTGCGGTGGTGTCCTCAATTACGCCGTTTTCACAGGCGTAGTCAATCAACGGCTGTAAAAGCTCGTCAACGCTTTCGCCTTTGTTTTCTACGGCTTCATCCTGCCAGTCGTAAACGCGCAGGGCGTTCATAAGCTGATTGCGTACAACCAGCTCGTCAGCCTTTTCGATAAGATTATTGTCAATAGAGTAATTAATCAGTTTTTGAATATTTGCGTAAATCATAATGCACTCCTATGCTTTTATTTCAACGCCGCCGACAGGGCGGATACGCAGCACGTAACAGCTTCCTGCTCCGAACAGCGCGTTCATTTTGCGGACGTATTCTTCTGTTTTGAACAACGGCACAAACGCCTGAATTGTTCCGGCAAAGCCGCCGCCGTGTACGCGGACTGCCGCGTCGTCGCCCAAAATCAGGCGGCTCATCATAATTCCCAGCGAAATGCCCTGTTCGGTGGGCTTAGCGTTTGAATAGTGGTTCTGTAAAAGGTTGGCAGATGAAGCTGCCGAACGGCGGTAAATTTCAAAGAAAGCTTCGATATCGCCGTTGTCGAGAGCATGAGCCTCGTCAATCGCGCGGCGGTTCTCCTTAAAATAATGCACAGCGCGCATAATGGCGCGGTCGTTGCACTTTCCGCGAAGCTCAGGAACAGAGCGCAGGAACAAAAATTCATCCACCTCGCGGAGATATTCCTTGCCGAACTGACGCGCAACCGATTTCATCTCGGCAGGAACGGCAACATAGTCCTCGGTCAAATCGGAGTGGCTGCCCTTTGTGTCTGTAATGCAGAGGTTATAGCCTGCCTTTTCAAAATCAAAGCTGTATTTTTCAACATATGGCTTGTCGGTATCGAGGAAGTCGATAAATACAAAGCCGCCGTAGGCGCAAACAGTCTGGTCGAGCAGACCGCTGCCCTTTCCGAAATACACATTTTCGGCGTACTGACCGATTTTTGCGATTTCGGCTTCATCGGCACGGCAGTCGTTGTAGTTGATGTTGATTATAGCGCCGACAAGCGTTTCAAACGCTGCGGATGAAGAAAGTCCGCTGCCGCTGAGCACGTCGGAGGTAGAGTAAGCGTCAAAGCCGCCGATGTTAACGCCCATCGAGGCAAAACGCGCGACTATTCCGCGGATTATCGCGGCGGACGTTCCCTTTTCCTCCTCGTGAATTGAGAGGTCGTTCAAATCGACTTCAATTCGTCCGTGACCTTCCGACTCCATACGGATTATGTGTTCATCGTGAAATGCGACAACCGCGATAACGTCCAGATTAACCGCTGCCGCCAACGCACAGCCGTGCTGGTGGTCGGTATGGTTTCCGCCGATTTCGGTTCTGCCGGGAGCGGAAAAGATACGGATATCATCGTGCTGAGGGAACAGCTCCGAAAAGCGGCTGACCGCGTGAATATATCTTCTCTGCTGGCTTTCAATCGCGGTCGGGGAATTACCGTAGAGAATTTTTAAAGCGTGGTCGGCTTTTCCGCCGCGCAAAGCTTCAATAAACGTTTGTATTTTCATTTTTAACACCTCACATATCGAGCATTTTCATTTCTTCCAAAATTTCTTTTTCCGTTTTATCGCTGTCGCTGAGTCCTTCACGGCGTGCGGCGTAATAAGCCTTTTCCTCGGGAGTTCCGGGCATAATTTTTTTGCCGTCCTCGGTGAGAATAAACTCTCCGTCGTCGTCAACCAGCGGCAGATATTTGTTGTAGTCCTTTATCAGCAAACGCGCGGTCAGCATGGTGATTGCTCCGAAGCCGAAGAAAAACCAGCAAAACGCGTAAAGCGGCATAAGGTGAGGGTCGCTGTAGGTCAAGTACAGCGGAAAAATATGAAAGAACAGATTGACCGGTATCCACCACGGCTTGTGAAACGCAAAGTAAATCGCGTTGCGGATATGGGCGGTGATTTTTCCCTCAAACGCCGCGATGGACGGAAATGTATAAATTAAAATCATTGTTATAATCAACGCCAGCGCGTAAAGCCCGTACTGAAAATAGCTGATCGGCGCTCCTGCGTTGAGGCAGATACGCACGTCAAAGTAGCCGAATATCATCAAGGCGGCGTAGATTATCCAAACAATTGTAGCCTGCAAAAATGAGGTTTTAAATCCAAGCCAAAACTGCTTGAAAGGATTGGTAACTCCGCCCGAGCGCATGGTTTTGAACATTACGCGGTAAAGAGCGGAATACGACGCTCCTATCGTCACAACAGGCAGACTGAACAGTATGAACATCAAATTAGCGCAGATGATTATTCCGATTTTGGTCATCAACCTGCCGAAGGGGCTGTCGTTGCTCATAAAAGAGTTGATAAAATTATGCATAGCTTACTTACCCTCCAGAATAAATTGAAGAAAATCCTCGACTTCCTTGATGTTTTTACTGTGAGCGCCTACGCCCAACGCGCAGTCGCCTGAATAAACCTTGTACTTTGTAACCAAAAGGCTGTCGCTGACGTCTATCCCCACGGGAATGGGCGTTTTATGCTCCTCGTCGTCAGTCGGAGTGTAGTATATAAAACGGTCGGAGTATTTTGCCTTTAGCGAGGCGCACGCCTCGTCGTTTAAGTCGAACAGTCTGCCGCTCTGACCGAGTGCCGCAAGCGAATCCTTCGACATGGTTATCGCGTCAATCTCGCCTGCGTCGGCTAAGCTTACAAAGGCGTTGTAGTAGGCGTTTCCCCGGGCTTGGTTTTGCAGGTAGTCAAAGTAGCTTTCGGCGTTGAATTCCACCTTTTTCTGCTTTAGGTCGTAGCCTGTTTTCTCGGTAAAATCCTTCCAAATCTCCGAGCCTGTACCTGCCCTTGCGGTGGTATTGGCAAAGGTCACGGTCAGCCAGTTGCCGGGGATATTTGTGGTAATGCGGACTATCAAAAACGTTCCGAAGCCGATAACCAAAAGCACGGCAATAATCGGGATTTTGAAGTACATCCAAATATACCGCAGCTTTTCCTTAAAGGGCAGGGCTTTTATCTTTGCCCTTTCCTCCGACCATACAATTTTGTTTGGGTTGTTTTTTTCTCTCAGCATTTTATTTAACCCGTATTATATCAAGCTGTTTTGCAGGATAATCCCCTGTTAATCTCTTAAACGTGTAGCCGCCGGACATCAGCGCCGCTCCGCGACATTCAAACTCTCCGTCAACGGAATACACCGCCTCGGGGAGCAAGCCCTTTAGCTTTACGTGAACCGGAGCGGAATTTGCGAGCGGATTGGTGACTACGATATTGAGCACGGCGCGGCTTTGGTCAGCGCTGACATATTGCCAAGCCATATAATGCGAGGTGTCGCGCATTCTGCTTAAGCGGTAAAGCTTGCCGTTGTGAATAATCGGCTCCAATTCCTTATAGCGTTCAACCTGCTCCTTAATCTCGGCGCAGTCCTCGTCCGAAAGCTTTGTGAGGTCGAGCTCATAGCCGAAGGTTCCGGACATTGCGACAACTCCGCGCGTATGTACCGGAGTTTTTCTACCTGTTTGATGGTTGGGCGAAGCGCTTACGTGCGCGCCTACGGTGCAGGCAGGATATCCGAAGGAAGTTCCGTACTGAATTGTCAGGCGCGAGATTGGATCGGTATTATCCGAACACCAAATCTGCGGAGAGTAAGCGAGCATTCCGGCGTCAAAACGTCCGCCGCCGCCTGCGCAGCCCTCAAAGAGCACGTTCGGGAATTTGCGCGTCAAACGGTCGTAAAGGCGGTAAAGGCTGAGGTAGTAACGGTGCTGAACCTCACCCTGGCGCGAGGACGGAATGGAATGTGAAAACACATCCGAAATAGGACGGTTAAAGTCCCATTTAATATAGTTAATATTATAGGTTTCAAGTAGATTTGAGATCGTGTCAAAAAGGTAGTCGTGAACCTCCTTGCGCGATAAATCGAGCACAAGCTGGTTACGCGCCATCATAGGAGCGCGGTTCGGCGCGGTCATCGCCCAGTCGGGATGAGCGCGATATAGGTCGGAATTCTCGCTTACCATTTCGGGCTCAATCCAAAGTCCGAACTTTAAACCGAGACCGTTGATTTTTTCAATCAAGCCATCCAGTCCGTTAGGCAGCTTTGAGGTGTCGGGAATCCAGTCGCCCAAACCGGCGTTGTCGTCGTTGCGGTTCTTAAACCAGCCGTCGTCGAGCACGAACATCTCAATACCCAGTTCCTTCGCCTTTTCGGCAATGGAAAGCACCCTTTCCTCGGTAATATCAAAGTAGGTTGCCTCCCAGTTGTTAATAAGCACAGGGCGGTGTTTAAGCTTATATTCGCCGCGGACAACATTGTTGCGGATAACCCTGTGGTAATTATGCGAAAGCCGGGTTAGACCATCGGCACAGGTGAGAATTACTTCCGGAGTGTAAAAGGTATCACCCGGAGTAAGCTCCCAGCGGAAGCGGTCGTCGTTGATACCGGTGATTATGCGCACGTTGTCAAACTGATCGCGCTCAACCTCGGTTTTATGGTTGCCGGAGTACATCAGCATTAAGCCGTAGCAAACGCCTTCGTCCTCGTTGGCGTCATGTTCACAGATAATAACAAACGGATTGTGCTGATGGCTCGACATTCCTCTGCCCGAGCTGAGAGTATGAACGCCGTGGAACAGCGGTACGCGCTCAGGCTGACGTTCCATACAGTGTCTGCCGTAAAAGTGCAGCATATCCCATTTTCCGAACGGAAGCTCAAGGCACATTGAGGACGCCTTGCGCAGCCACATGGGCTCTGTGCCGGCGTTGACAATCGCAGCGGCGCGGGTGATGATATTAAGCTCCTCAAAAACGCCGTAATACAGCTTGACCTCGGCGTTAACGGCAAAATCCTTTAGAGTAACAATCAGCGTTTGCACACTTTCGCCGTTATCATACACCGAGGGAAGTCCGGGAATTTCATACTTGCCCTCGACGATTTCGTGAGAAACATAGCGGAACTCGGCGCAGCGGCTGCCGTCCGCAAACGAAGCGCGAAAGCTTGTAATACGGTAATCGCCTACGCCGAAGGAGGTGAACTCCTGCGCCATACTGTCAAGCGAATAGTCGCGGTTGTTGCGCATATCATAGGGATTGCCCGAAAAGCCGTGGTCGTAGGTTCTGAACGGATAGGACATATCGCTCTGTCCGGTTTTTCCGCCATAGTAAAGATGCTGTAAATAGCCCATCGCGTCCACCTTCATTTGATAGCAGGTGTCGGCGGTTTCCAAAATAAACTGTTTAGTACTCTCGTTATACCGGATACTCATTTTCATTCTCCTTTTTGCTCGGATTGCTGTTGATGTCTGTACTCTCTCGGACTGATGCCGTAATATGATTTAAATATCTTTGAAAAGGTCAGCGGATTATCATATCCGATGTTGCGGGCGATTTCCTGAATCGGGTTGCCGGTCTCCGCCAGCAGCTTGCAGGCGCGGCGCAAACGGCATTGCAGCAAAAACTCCTGCGGTGAAACGCCGGTTTTTTTCTTGAAAATCGTGGTGAGGTAGCTGCGGTGAATTCCGATATTCTTCGCGACGGCGGAAATTGTCGCCGTGGCGTAATTGTTACGGATAAAGTTTACCGCGTACTCCACATAGCTGTCCGCCTGATAGTCGCGTGATTTGTGAATCTTTTTTTCTGATTCGATATAGGATTCGATCGCAAGCCCGATAAATTCGAGCAGCCTGCCGGTATTATAATATACCGCCGAGGTCTTTAGCTCCGCGTTATTGAGCAGGCGCTGAACCAGCGAGTAAAAGCGCTGTTGGTCAATATTGCATTCAAGAACGTTGACATTCTCGAAAAATCCGGCTTTCTCAATACTTTCCTTGGCGATGTTTCCGTCAAAGGCCATCCAGCAATATGTCCACGGATCCTCGCTGTCAGCCCTGTACCATGAATCCTCGCCGGGCTTGGTAACGAACATCTGCCCGAAGTGTAGCTTTTGCTCAACTCCTCTCACGCAGAGCGTGCCCTTGCCCTCCAGAATAATGTGCAGATGATAGCCCGGACGCCCCTCGGTGTAAAAGCAATAATCCGGCATACAGCGCTCCAATCCGCAAAGCTTTAAATAGATGTCGTCGGTGACTCGTTTTGAGTAAACCAGGCATCTGTAGTCGGACGTTTCATACATAGCAGTACGTTCTGTAGTATTCTCCTTAATCATTAGGATCACCTCCGGGAAAGTCGGTCTTAACACTTATTAAAATCTGTTTATTTAATCATCTAACAGATTTTAATAAATGTCAATTGTTTTTTAACGAGTAATTAAAAATTTTTTAAAAAAGCCGGAGATATCAAATGATACCTCCGGCACATTGGTTAAAATTGGGATTTTTATCCCGCACTGAAATTGTGTGCTTACAGCTTTCCGCCTGAGGTTGCTATACCTTCTACAAATTGTTTTTGGAAAATAACATAGATGATAATCATCGGTACAACAGCCAGAACGGCCGCGGCCATCATGGTGGGATAGTTGCTGCTGAACTGTCCCTGCATTTTTGCCAAGCCTGCGGACAGAGTAGTTGTCTCCGCCTTGGTGCAGACAATCATCGGCCACATAAGATCCTTAAACGCAAACAATGCGGTAAAGATACCGAGCGATACCATTGACGAACGTGTCAGAGGCATCATAATGCGCAAAAAGCGCTGACCGATATTACAGCCGTCAATATCCGCGGCTTCTTCCAAATCCTTCGGCAAGCCTTCGTAACCGGTTTTTAACAGATATGTACCGAACGCGGTAACAATACCGGGGAATACCAAGCCGGTGACGGTGTTGAGCAATCCGAGACTGCTGACCATCAAATACTGCGGAATGATGAAAATCTGCGCGGGGATCATCATCTGAACCAAAACCAGAGCAAAGAAGAAGTTCTTTAACGGGAACTTCAGTCTGCCGAACGCATATCCTGCCATGGTCGCGGTTAAGCAGGCGCAGATTACGCGGAATAAAATCATTAATAATGTATTTTTGTACAACAATACAAAGTTGTAGCTCTGCCAAACCTCTCCGAAGTTCTCCCAATGCCAACCGTGCTCAGGGAAAATGTAGAACGGATCAACGGAGATAGCTTCCTGATTGGTTTTTAGCGCGGTTAAAATCATCCAGACGAACGGAACGAGCATGATAAACGCCATGATGATAAGCACGACATACATTACAACCTTGCTGGCAATATTTCTTGCGCGAGCACTTTGCATAACTCAGCTCCCCTTTCTTACGGATGATAAACAAGCTTCTTCTCTGCGCGCTGCATAATAAAGGTTACAATCATAATGAAGATAACCAGGAAAACAACGATAGTTGCGCCGTAGCCCTTGTCGCCGTTTGTAAACGCGTAGGTGTAGAAGAGATAAACGATTGACTGCGTATTTTCGAGCGCGAGGTTTGTTTTGTCCATAACCATAAACATCAAATCGAAAATGGTCAGCGCGCCGATTACACGTGTCTGTACAATAAAGAATGTTGTCGGAGACAACAGCGGAACGGTGATATGGAAAAACTGGCGGATACCTGTAGCGCCGTCAATTTCAGCCGCTTCGTAATAGTCGCCGGGGATTTCCTGCAGGCCTGAGATAAACAGAACCATATTGTAGCCGATAATCGACCAAACGCCGATGATACCGATTGAAATCCACGCGATTTTCGGATCTGAAATCCATGCAACGTCGGTGCCGAAAATATTGTTAATCAAACCGAACTGCTGGTTGTACAGCCATTTCCAAACCATGGCTACCGCTGCGGGAGCACAAACCATGGGCAGGAAGAAGATTGTGCGGAACACGGATGTTCCCTTGAGCTTTTTATTGAGGAATACCGCCAAAATCAGAGCGATAACAACGCCGAAGGGCACTTCAATCAGCGCGTATTTAATGGTATTCCAAAGCGAATGCCATGTTTCGCCGGCGGTGAAAACCTTAGCATAGTTTGCGAAACCTATAAAAACATTACCCTTACCGAAGTCGCCGGTTTTGCAGAAGGACTGAATAACCGTGTCGATTGCGGGATAGAAGTTAAGTACAATCAAGCCTATGATTGTCGGAGCGATGAAGCAAAACGCCCATATCATCTCTCGCTTTTGAGCCTTTGTACGTTTCTTCTTAAGCGTTTTTTCTTTCATAAGTCCCCTCCTTTTCTATAAATGGTTCATTGCCGGCAGGCTGTTTTTGCAGCCTGCCGGACTTAGTGCCGTAATAATTTATTGGATAGGAACGTTTAAATTACTCTTTTGCGATAGCGTCTTCAATAATCTTCTGAGCGTTGTCGCAAGCCTTTGACATAAGCTCTGCGTCTGCGGGCTTCTGCCAGGGATCGAGGAATGCGCCTGCCTGCTGGATAGCGTCCTCCCAAACGGTTGTCTTGCGGGTGTAGGGACGGAAGTAGAGGCTGTACTCCTCTGCCTTCAGGAAGGGAGAAACATCCATTCCCTTAAACGCGCTTGCAAATGCGTCGGAAACGCCCTTCATGCCGCCCATTGTAACGCCTTTTTCAGCCTGAAGCTTCTGGCCTTCTTCTCCGCAGAAGTAAGCGATGAGGCTGTAGCAGCTTTCGGGATCCTTAGTCTTAGCGGAAGCCGCCCAACCAAGTCCGTTGTAAGCCGACCAGCGCTCTTCCTTCTCGCAAGTGCCGTTGCCGTTGAGGTCTGCGTAAGGAAGGAGTGCCCATGCGTAATTAGCGTGGCCCTCTGCTGTGTAGAATGCGTTGATCATCCATGAACCCTGTGTAATCATACCAACCTTGCCGGACATAAACAGTGAGTCTGTACCGGTCTCGGCTACTACCGACTGGGGAGCGCCTACTGTGAGGAGCTTACGTGTCATTTCCATGCCTGCCTTAGCCTTGTCGGAGCCGATTGTTGTACCCTTATGGTCGTCGGTGATTACCTGTCCGCCGTAGCTGTAAATCAGGTTGTACCAACCGTCCTGGTTGTTAGAGGTGTTCATTGCCATGCCGTACACTTCACCCTTAGAATCCTCAGAGATTTTCTTGGCTGCAGCATACATATCTTCCCATGTCCACTTGTCTGTGGGATACTGAACGCCGTACTTGTCAAAGATAGCCTTGTTGTAAAGCAAAGCGATTGTGTCGTGATCCTTGGGCAGAGCGTAGATGTTGCCGTCGGTACGGGTGTACAGGTTCTTAACGCCCTCATAGTATTTGCTCATATCGATTGTTTTGTCCTTCTCGATATAGTCGTTGAGCTTTAAGAGAATGTCGTTTTCCATGTACATCTGCGCTGTGTTGGAGTGCATCCAGAATACGTCGGGCATTGTGCCGCCGGAAGCGCCTGCCTCAAGAAGTGTCCAGTAGTTATCCCAGTCAACTACCTCAACGTTAACCTTAACGCCCGAGGTCTCTGTCCACTTGTCAGCGATTTCCTGAATACCCTTTTGCTGGTTGGAATCCCAGATGTTTACCGTGATTGTCTTTGCCTTTTCTCCTGAGCCCGAGCTTGAGCCGGAGTCTGATGATGAGCCGCCTGAGCCGCCGCATGCGGTAAGAGCGGTTACACACATCATTGCTGCGAGTAAGAAAGCAACTAATTTTTTCATGTGATTTCCTCCTGTTTTTTATTAAAATTATTAATTGCATCTTGCACAAAGTTCTCAACTCCGTACATTACATTTTTATTCTACTACCCTAAACAACATTTTGCCATAGGCGAATGTAATCAAAACATAGAGTAATGTTGTGTTTCTCATATTTCACGACACGATTTCATTATATTTTTAATCAACATCACATATACAATATGCATTAACTTATATAACGGTATTGATAACAATTATTCAAATCACCTAATGCCGGCATATGCGTTTTATATAAACTTTTGGTAATTTTTGGTGTATAAAGCTTTTTGTTTGGAATTATTTACCATAATATTATCCATATTTTGGTTGCTTTTATATGTTTTTAGTTTTTTTGTTCAGTATATACAAAAGATTAAACTCTTTTTAGAGCTATTAAACATAAGGTGTATTTTTGTGCTCCGAATATCTAACATTTCACTAAGTATTAGTGACATATATCTATACAAATTTCTACTGTTTTCGTTTACACTTAAATTAACCTTATGTAACATTTATATTAATGTTTGAAAAAGCTTTAGTATATTTGGAAACGGCTAAGGTTACAGCCCTATGGCGCCGTTTCACTCCACTATATGAGCGGCGTACATCTATAAGGAGGTTTTATCAATCCCGTAGGACTCACGGTGCGGCAGCGTGGAGACCTGTCGTAATGCGGAGTAATTCACCGCAATTGCCCGCGAGGTAGTATCTGCGAAGGCGGTATTATCAGAGTCAGGCTTATGTCAGAAGTTATCTTAAAAGGAATCAAGAAAATCTATGACAACAAGGTCACAGCCGTTCACGACGTCAACCTGACCATTAAGGACAAGGAGTTCATTGTTTTGGTAGGTCCTTCCGGTTGCGGAAAGTCCACTACCCTGAGAATGGTAGCCGGACTTGAGAGCATCTCGGACGGCGAGCTCTACATTGACGGCAAGCTTATGAACGACATCGTGCCCAAGGACAGGGACATCGCGATGGTTTTCCAGAACTACGCGCTTTATCCCCACATGACCGTTCGCGACAATATGGCGTTTGCCCTTAAGCTCAAGAGAACTCCCAAGGCGGAGATTGAGAAAAAGGTAAACGAGGTTGCAAACATTCTCGGAATTACCCAGTACCTCACCAGAAAGCCCAAGGCGCTTTCAGGCGGACAGAGACAGCGTGTTGCCATCGGCAGAGCCATGGTAAGAAATCCGAAGGTTTTCCTGATGGATGAGCCCCTTTCCAACCTTGACGCAAAGCTCAGAAATGAAATGCGCGCAGAGATTATCAAGCTGCGCAAGCGTATTGACACCACCTTTATGTACGTTACCCACGACCAAACCGAGGCTATGACGCTTGCCGACCGAATCGTAATTATGAAGGACGGCTACGTAAACCAAATCGGTACGCCTCAGGATTTGTTCAACAAGCCCGTAAACCTTTTTGTTGCAGGCTTTATCGGAATGCCCGTAATGAACTTCTTCAAGGGCAGCAAGCTTCTGCTTGAGGACGGCAAATATTACGCCGAAATCCGCGGAGCAAAGTTCCTGCTCAGCGACTTCCAGCAGAAGGCGCTTAAATCCAAAAACCAAAAGCCGGCGGCTATTGTTGCAGGCGTTCGTCCGCAGCATATCAGCGTAGGCAGCGGCAAGCTCTCCGCAAAGGTTGAAGTAAGCGAAATGATGGGCACAGAGTACAACATTCACGCCGCAAGCGGCGAGGACAATGTTGTAATGGTTATCCCCACCATCGGTCTCGGCGCTGATGTTTCGATGGGCAAGACCATTGAGTTCGACGTTGCTCCCGAGCTTATCCAGCTCTTTGACGAGCAGACCGGCAACAACCTGATTTGGTACGACGAGGCTTCCGCAAACGCGAATGCTCCTGTTTGCGCAGAGTACGACTAAATTCCACTGTATTAAAATGACTTTCTCTTTCACATTTTAATACGCATAAACCTTCTTAAAGCAGGCTCAAGGGGTTTTGAGCCTGCTTTTTTGGTTTAATATAACGGGCATCATTTTCAATAAAAAATTGTATTGCGATTGCCCTTTTAAAAGTGTTATAATTTATAATAAATGTGAAAGCGCCGACGCGCTTTGAAAGTGGTGATAAATTATGAACCCGAAATTTCTAAACCGTTTTATACGCACCTTTGAGGTCGAGCGAGAGCTTTACCGATATATGAACCTCACCTCACCGTTAAACCTCGCCGCACTGATTATTCTCGGAGCAGTGCTTGTTATAGATATCGTTGCAAGCATTATTTTAGGCATGAATTACGCTAATATGGCGGTGTTCGCGATGTGCGTTATCCTGCTGTTCGTACTGTTTTTCCGCTACTTCTCGGCAATTCAGAGGGGCAAAGCCCGTTTTGCAGAGGATACAAACAACAAGGGCGAGGTCACAGTGACAACCACCGTTACCGAGGGAATGTTAATTAGCGAAACCTCCGACAGGGAAACACCGGTTGAGGTTCCGTTCAAGAAGTTCAAAAAGGTATTTGAAACCGAGCATTACTATATGCTTTATACCGACGAGAAAATGGTGTATGTTTTTAAAAAGGGCGCGTTTGAAAAAGGCAGCGAGGATGAATTTTTGCCGTTTATCCGTCAGCAGATTGAGAACAACAAACGCCGGAAATAGCCGGCTAAAAGGGAGATTTTTATGGCAGTAACCGCACAACCATTCGGAACAACTTCAGACGGTCAAGCCGTGACGCGGTATATACTGCGCAACAGCCGCGGAATGCAGGCGGCTGTGCTCAGCTACGGCGCGGTTGTTCAAAGCGTTATCGTGCCGGACAAAGACGGCATAATGCGCGATGTGGTGCTTGGCTATGACAATATAGGCGATTACGAAAAAAATTTCTGCTTTTTCGGGGCGTTTGTCGGCAGATACGCAAACCGTATAAAAAACGGCGAATTCTCGCTGAACGGCAAAACCTACTGCTTAAAGCACACCTACAGTGCTCACCATTTGCACGGTATTTTTTCGTTCAAAGTCTACGACGGAGTTATCGAGGATGACGCGGTGGTGTTCCGCTTTACAAGTCCGCCGTCCGATGAGGGTTACCCTGGCACACTGAAAGCCGAGCTTCGCTACCGCTTGACCGATAACAATGCGCTTGAAATTATCTACGCTGCTGTCTCCGACGAGGACACGGTTATTAACCTCACCAATCACTCTTACTTCAATCTCAACGGTCACAACGGCGAAAACATCTTGCAGCATACGCTTCAAATTGACGCCGACAGCTTTACCGAGATTGACCGCGCGGGTATCCCGACAGGAAATATTTTGAACGTTGAGGGCACTGCGCTTGATTTTCGCAATTCAAAGGAAATAGGCGCTGATATTTTCAGCAAGGAGGCGCAAATGGTAAACGCAGGCGGCTACGACCACAATTTGATTTTTGATAAATCAAGCGGAGAATTCCGCAAATTTGCCTTTGCCAAAAGCAGCAAAACAGGCATTACACTGACCGCCTTCACCACCGAACCTGCCGTTCAGCTCTACACCGGAAACTTTGTAAACGCCAAAGGCAAAGCCGGAGCTCATTACGGAAAATTCAGCGGCTTCGCGCTTGAAGCACAGCACTATCCATGCTCTCCAAACTTCCCCGAATTTCCCTCAACCGTCCTCAAAAAAGGCGATACCTATTATCAAAGAACAACATACCGGTTCTCGGTTGAATAAATCTCAACACAAAAAAAGCAAACCGCATCAGTCAGCTAATGCTTTCTGATGCGATTTTTGATTTTAAATTATTTATACTGTCGTACTCAATAAAACGGTTTAACTATAAATTCCGATTTGCCTAATCCTCAATACAAATTGAATTAATTCCATTTCCATCACAAAATTGTTTTCACATGGACCTGATGGTCACACCACGTCGGTGAAACCTGATTTTCCCCATTCCTATGCGGTTTATTGGAAGTAGTATAGCATAGTCAACAAAGGTATGTCAAGATAATAGTTATTTAAGCCCTATACCCTGTGCCCACTCCTTAACAGCACTTTCCTCCTCACGCTCGGAAAAGCGCATACCTTCCTGCCATGTGCCGGTTCCAGCCATCTGCGCAAGCTTGCTGCCGCTGTCGCCGATACCGTCGCTGGTGGAGGTGCAGAACGGAATGACCGTTTTGCCGGAGAAGTCGTTGCCTTTGACAAAGTTGTTGACAGGCCATGCCGCCTCGCGCCACCAGAGCGGATAGCCGAAAAGGACGGTGTCATAGCTGTCCCAATCGGGAACAGAAGTTGAATTGAGCTCAATATTTTGAAGCGAAGTGTCGTTATGCTCTTTTTGAACTCTGCTGTTTTCGTCACGCCAGTTCAAATCATCCTCTGTATAGGGGTTCTTCGGAACAAGCTCAAAGATGGCTGCGCCGGTTTCGTTGGCGACAAGCTCTGCGACGCGCTTTGTGTTGCCTGAGCCTGAAAAATAGACGACAACCGCCTTTTTGCCGGTGGATGAATTTGAGGAATCAGTTGTATCGGCTGATGATTGTGCATTTGTTGCAGACTGTTTTGTATCACTGCCTGATGATTGTGTGCCGCAGGCGGCAAGAGAAAAGATAAGTGCGAACATCATCAGTAAACTAAAAATACTTTTAATTTTCATTTTTAATCCCCTTCCTTACTCATGAATCTTCAAGCCGAGCACAAATTTGACAAACTGCGGATCGTCATGATTGACAATCTCGCTGTGGCCGAGGTCTTTTGCGGCGACTGTCGCCATCTCGTCATCGGTCAGTTCAAAATCCCAGATGTCAATGTTTTGCTCCATACGCTCGACCTTGACGGACTTCGGGATAATTGACACGCCGCGCTGGGCGTTCCAGCGGAGAACAACCTGTGCGTTCGATTTGCCGTATTTGTCGCCGATTGCCTTGATTTCGGGGTCGGTAAAAATACCGTGCTTACCCTCTGCAAGAGGTCCCCACGCTTGCGGCGCAACGCCGTATTCCTTCATCGTTTCAAGCGCGTTAGCCTGTACAAAGAACGGGTGCAGTTCAACCTGATTGACGGCAGGGATCACCTCGACATTCTTGCAGAAGTTGGCTAGAATCGCGGGATAGAAATTCGCCACGCCGATAGCCTTTGTCAAGCCTTCTTTATAGGCTTTGGTAATACCTCTGTAAGCGGCAAAGTAGTCACCCATCGGCTGGTGAAGAAGTACCAAATCGACATAGGGCAGATTCAACTTTGCGAGAGAGGTTTTGACCGCCTCATATGCGGTTTCCTCGTTCTTTTGGTCTTGCACCCAAACTTTTGTCGTAATAAACAGCTCGTCACGGGTGGTAATTCCGTCGGCAATGGCGCGCGCAACGGCTTTGCCGAGCGCTTCTTCATTCATATATGCTGCTGCGGTATCAAGCAGACGGTAGCCAGTCTTGATTGCGTTATAGACAACCTGTTCACATTCGATGGGATCGGGAATCTGAAAGACACCGAAGCCTTCGAGAGGCATTTTTGTTCCGTTGTTAAGTGTAATGTAATCCATAATCATTCTCCTTTATTGATATTTATTGATTTTAACCATTTTTCCACCTTATCCGCACAGCCGCGTTCGGCGTTTGACATCTCGACAGGCAAGCCCTTGAGGACGGTTGCGTTCGGCTCCAACTCTGCAATCGTGCGGTAGGTGCCGCCGTCTGATGAGCCCATATGTGTGTTGAACGGGATGATCGTCTTGCCCGAAAAATCGAGCTCGTCAAAGAGCGTGTAAAGTATCATCGGGAAGGTGTACCACCACATCGGATAGCCGATGAAGATGTTGTCGTAACCGTCAATACTGATGGTGTTTTTAATCGCCGGGCGCATATTCTCGTCATGCTCCTTTTTTGCGTATCGCGCGAGAGCGTTGTAGTGACTGCGGTCGCTGTCGTAGGGCTTGACAGGCTCAATCGCAACCAAATCTGCGCCTGTTTGCTTTGCAATCTCTGTTGCCACCGCTTTGGTGGTTTCGTAAACTGAGAAGTATAAGACCAAGTTTTTCATTATATCTACCTCATTTATATTCTTGTTTTTCTCTTTGACTTAATTATACAATATAATTCTGGTGTTGTAAAATGCTAATTGTTTATATAAATATAAGCGTTAGTTATATTGCCTTTTCCAGAACGCGACCGCGTTATTAATCCACCCCTCGGCGGCTGTACCTGTGCCTAAGCCGAAGCCGTGCGGCAGCCCGTCAAATATTTCAATCTCCGCATCCGTACCGTTTGCCTTGATCGCGTTGATACGGTTCTGCATGGTGCGGTAATTGGCGATTCCGTCGCTTGTTCCGACGCAGTTATAAGTCGGCGGTTCGTTGCCTGTCACTTCACTCAGCCCCGTGTACTGCATAATGACAGCCGCAGGCTTAGGGTAGGATTTTTCGCCGAAGGACACTGTACCATATGTGCCGAGCCACGCCGCCATTCTCGCGCCTGCCGAGCCGCCCCAGAGGGAGTAGTTCTCCGTGCTGACCTCCAATTCATCGGCGTGCTCATGGATGAACGCGATCGCTCTCGCCAAATCCTCGCAGGCTGTCTGAGAGCCCGGACGGTAAATCAGCGCAAAAGCGTTGTAGCCCATCTTGCTCAGCTCCAGCGCGTGCGGGAAGCTGTCGTGCATTGCGCCGACATAGGCAAAGCCGCCGCCTGCGTTGCATATGGCAAAGGGGTTGTTTTTCTCGCCCTTGAAGAAGAACAGTCCGGTGTTTCTCTTATCGGGGTCAGCCGCCTTTTCCGTTTCAGTGTAAATGTCATAGAAAACCGTATTGCCGTTTACCGCGCGGTTTTTCAAATAATTTGCAATTTCAACAGTCTTGTCAGGGTCGATATAATTATACCAAGTTAAGGACAAATCGCCGAGAGTTGAGCCCGAATAGTAACCGCTGTTCACCTGAAAAATCAGCTTGCCGTAGTCGCCAAACGCCGCGTCATTCTGCACCTCGGATATTTTTGTATCCTTCGTAAAATATTCCTGATCAGCAGGAACTGTGTTTTGTTTAGTGAAGAAATGCGGCAGGGCATTATAGATAAACTCGCGCACGGCGTTGTGGTCGTGGACGCCGCCCTCTTTTTGATAGAATACATAGTGATTCGGGGTAAAGATTTCGCGGCTAAGCATTTCGTTTGCCATATCAATCGACTGACTTCTGACCTGATCCTGCGTGCCGACGGCGTGATAAATAAAGTAGCCGCGGCTGTCGAGGTCGTTGTCCTTCACCAGCGATTCGATAAAATCGACATTCTTTTTAATTTGGAAATCGCCGTAGGTGCCGTAGTACCAGCTTGAACCGCTCATCGGCAGGAAGTAGCGGATATAGTCGTAATCATAGCAGAATTGCAGCCATGTTGTGACAGAGCCGAGCGAAAATCCACCGAACGCCCTGTGGTCTCGCGAGGCTTTCAGATCCTCGTCGGAGGTCGACTTTGCGTAGGTGTGGAACTGTCCCTCGACCGCCTGCATAAGGTGGTTTTCAAAGTCATTGTGGAACGCCCTCAAAGCGTCCTCGGATCTGCCGAAATCCCTGTCGCTGTTATCGTAATAGAAGGTTGCCGAAACAACAATCAGCGGCTCAATATCGCCGTTTGCAATCATATTGTCAAAGATGTTTTTGATGTTGGCATACTCAAAATATTCGCCTGCGTGACCGCCCCAGCCGTGCATTAAATAGAGAATGTTATACCGTGTATCGGCGTCTTTTTCATCATAGTCGTAGGGCAAATAGACAAACGCCTGCTTGGTGATGTCGCCGCCGTTTCCGGCGTAATCTTTTGACTGATACTTTATCTCCCGAACCGTACCGCCCTGCGCCGCCGCGCTTAAATAGGACGAGGGCACTTGATTTGTCATACCTGTTTGCTCAATAGCAGGGGGTTCTTCTGTATCGTTACTTATCGGCTTGCCGACGGCATACGTCACGTCGTACTCCGCCAGATAGCGCTGTAACTCGGTCGCGTCGGTAATGTCAACACTTCCGTTTCCGTTGATGTCAGCGCATTTTAATCTGTTATTTTGCAAACTGATTATATTTGCAATGTGCTGTTGAATAACGGTTACATCGCCGATTGTTACTGATCCGTCATCGTCTGTATCGCCGAGCAAATCGGAATTTGATTTTTTCTTGTTGTCGCTCGCTGCACTCGTTTGACAACCGCAAATCATAAGAATTGTCAAAAGAAAGCAGAGAAAGCAGGAAACTGTTTGAATAATCCGGTTCATATTTTTCACTCCAATCAATAATTATATATTTACTACTTGCCTATGCTTAAATTATATGATAAAATAGAGGAAAAGTAAAATACCGATTGTTTATATTAATATAACTATTAATTATATTTGGGTGAGAATATGATCGAAATTAATTTGCTCGAACAGTTAGCGGCTTTCGCACAGTACGGCACGTTGTCAAAGGCGGCGGAGGCGCTGCACATCAGTCAGCCTGCGCTTTCACGCTCTATGAAAAAACTGGAGGAAGATTTGGGCATTAAGCTCTTTATACGCGAGAGCAAGAAAATCTCGCTGAATGAAACAGGTCAGCTTGCCGCGGCATTGGCGCAGTTGCAGGTAAACCAGAATAAAGAAATGATAAACCGCGTGATTGCCTTCGACCGCAGCCTGCACAGTATCCGTATCGGAGCGTGTGCGCCCCAGCCGATGACCGACCTTATGCCGATTTTGCAAGACCACTTCGGAGATATGACGATTTCCTCTGAGCTTGTCTACGGCGAAAAGCTGCTTGGCGGCATGCAGAACGGCGCCTATCAAATCGCCATTGTCCGCGAGCCGATTAAAAACAGCGGCTTGTTCTTTCAGCGCTATACAGAGGAGCACCTCTATGTCGTTCTTCCAAAGGAGCACCGCCTTGCGCATAAGGAAAGCGTAAAATTCAGCGACCTCGCAGGTGAAAAATTCCTGCTCTATCAGCACATCGGCTTTTGGAAAAGCGTCTGCGAGGAATATATGAGCGACACCACGTTCCTCATCCAGCCCGACCGCGAGACCTTTGCAGACTTGGTGATGAATACCGATTACCCTGCCTTTTCGTCCGATGTCATTCTCAAAGCAAGCGGCACTCCGAACGGACGTATCGCCATCCCAATCGACGAAGAAAAGGCACGCTATACATTCTACATAGCGTGTCGTAATGAGGACAAGAGGAAATACGCGGCGTTTTTCAACTCCATTCGCTCGGAGATTATCAACAGATAAACGAAAACTCCGACTCAGTGATTGAGCCGGAGTTTTTTACAATATATCTTATTTTACGCCTAATCCTTTTACCCATTCGGTGACGGATGCTTTTGCGCTGTCCGACCCCGCGTCGGAGCCTGCGATTGCCAAGCCTTCCAAGACCTTAGCGTTCGGCTCACGTTCCTGAATGGTTTTGTATGTTCCGCCGTCACGGCTGCCTGCATGTGTATTGAACGGAATAATCGTCTTACCTGATAAATCGTATTTGTCGAAGAAAGTTTCTAGCACCATCGGAATGGTGTACCACCAAACCGGGTAGCCGATAAAGATGGTATCGTAATCGGCAGGATTTACCTCTAACGCCTCAAAAGCAGGACGCTCGTTATTGTCAACCTCCGCCTTTGCCGCGTCTGCCAAGGCGTTGTATTCATGCGGATAATCCTTTGAGGGGATGATCGGCTCGATATCTCCGCCGACCTCACCATGAATGATGTCTGCCATCCACTTCACCGAGGAAGTGCCATTCACCATCGGCGTAGCGGTTGTAACCGCGTCAACGTCCTTTGTATTTGCCGCGCTGAAATAGAGCACCAACACCTTACTGCCGGTATTTGCGGCTCTTGAAGCCGTATTGCTTTCAGCCTTTGCTTCTTCTGCTTTGGTTGCGGTTTCACCTGAAGAAGATGAACCCGAGTTCTGATTGCCGCCGCAAGCCGCAAGCGAGAGCGCCATTACGGCAGCTAACAGTATACTTATTATTTTTTTCATATAAAAACCCCCGTTTCTATTATCGGTAATTATATTATTAAATGAAATTCAACAAATGTAAAATACCGATTGCTTATATAAATATAACTAATAGTTATATTTATTTGGCACATCTCCGGACTTTCAGCCTAATCTGTGATATGTTGTTGTGCTTGAAAGGCAGGTGAGCACAATGACCACACTGAAAAATCTCTATTACGGAAACATTGCTCCGCATGAATATGAAGTGGAACACGGAAGTGAATATGACGTTACCGCAAAGCTGGTAATCCGTCACGAGCAGGAGTTGTCCGCAACGTTGGCAGAACAACAAAAAGCGATACTTGAAAAAATCAAAGACAATCATACGGAGTTGATGAACCTCGGTGAACGCAACGCGTTTTGCCGGGGTTTCTCTTTGGCTGTCAGACTTCTGACAGAAGCCATGAGTTTCAAAACCTAACGCTCAGATGAGAGAATACATTTTCTAACGTTCGATTCGGAGACATTCAGTTCCTTCGCAATTTCCGAAAACAACTCATCAAAAGATTTTTCCTTTGTCTGCCGGTAATATATAAAAGCCACCTTTCTTATAGTTTTGTAGTTATTCGCGTTGTCGACCACAACATTTCCGCAGTTTGTTCTCACATAATCGCGCCATGCGTGCAGCTGATGGCAATCTTTACAGCAATCTCAAACAAAACGCAGTCAGCCGTTGCCATGAAGCGCGTGCTTGATTATGTGATGCAGGAGCACAAAACAATGTTCTTTGATGAAACAAGCGGCCGAACGTACCAGCTTGTCAGCGGACTGAATTGTGTTGCCGAGGTCACTTTTGACGAATTTATGGCGACCAAACACCGCTTTAACAAAGCAAAAGGCGTGTTCTTTAAGCAGTATGTTCAATCGTTTAAGCAAGAGTATGAAGAATGGTTACACCAGAGGGAAGAAAATGACGATGTAGCATAAACAGAAACAAGGCAGAGAGCGAAAAACTCTCTGCCTTGTTTACTGTGATACTTAACCTATTTGCTATTATTCAAACGAATATTATAGGTTATTGATTTCTTTTTATAAAAGTATTAATTCTGTCAATAAAAACTATTTCAACCCTTAATTCTTTTGCAATTTGTTCATGCGTTTTATTCCCATCAATCAAGTAATTAATAATTCTTAGTACTTTACCAAAAGTAATATTTTTTTTGATACTTGAATCGTCAATTAATAAACTGACTTCATTTGCTTCTAATTTGAAGAGTTTATCGTTTCTTTTATTACTTTGATTATTAGATTTCTGAGTTTTGGGGTTAAAACCGTTAACGGGATTAAAGGACATGAATTCTTTCATATAAAAAGTCTGCCCAAGTAAGGATTCCCATTTTTTGATAATAACAAAACCATTCTTGCCATTAGGAACTTCTTGAACTTCCATCAGTTTCATTTTTCCAATTGGTGTGGATATCCAACCATCCTCTCCAAGTGTTGAAATGGTTCTACTCTCTTTTGAAACAGCTTTTTTATCTTTTGCAAGAAGCAAATCTACGATATAAGTTAGACAATTATAATCTTGAACAAAACTCCATTCAATCGGGATCCAAGATGTTCCATTAATCATCCCCAATAATCCCCCTGTAATAGAAGCAATAGTATCTGTATCGGTTCCAAAAGAAAAGGCTGGCACCTTGATTCCCAAAATAGGGTTATTTGCATATTTGGATGCTAAATAGATTGCAGCCAAAACAGCTACATCCCCTGCACCATTGGTTCTATCAAAACAATTAAGTTTTGTCATTATCTCTTTGTCGTTTACCACTAATCCTTTTTTTAATGAAGTCCTTATTAGTTTTAGTTTTTCAACCATACGGTTACGAGTATTAATCCATTCGGAGTAAAACTCATATTCACATTTTTTATTTGCTGTATCAAGCCAATTACCAAAAGTGGATTTTTCGGGGAATTCTCCCCAGATGGTTTCTCCATTAATCGCAACATCCACAAGTTCACCGTATCCTAAAACAGAGTCTTTTCTCAACAAGTACTCTAATAAAAAACCATAACAGGTCGCTCCAAGAACAGCTCTTGGATGACCATGGGTGAAAAGTGCATCTTGAATAATGTCTTTCATCAACTCGTTTATATTGACCCTATTTGCAAATGCAATTACATGCGGCAGAATACGCATGACGGCACCATTTCCACCGGCATTAAAGTAATCTTTGGATATTTTATCCTCCCAAGGCGGAATAGCTTTATTTTTGTAGCATTTTGCAGCTTTAAGTAGTGCACCGCCACCGCCACGCTCGTAATTAAGCCAATAAGGAAGTTCTTTCTCTGTGAAGAATTTCTCCCAATTTCCAGTGATTATGCTTCTTGCTACTGACAATGTCATTTGCGTATCATCACTATATTCTCCAGGGTAAATTGTCTCTTTGTGCCACCGCGGATTTCTGTTGTTTCTCTCCCATTTTACAAAACTATCATTTGTTTGTAAATTCTTAGTTGTGTTTTTGGCGCGCGGTTCATTTGGCCACCCTAATGCATCACCGATAGCAGTCCCTAACATTGCTCCTTTGCATTTTTCAGATATACTAGGTATTATATTCATTACTTAGTTACCCTCCATTACGATGAATTCTTCTTCTGTGGGTTTCTCTCCCTTTTTTATCATAGAACTCCAATTGGTTGACAAAACATCCGGCGCAATATAAATATCTATGTTCTTTAAATTGTAAACTTTTAGTAGTGCATACACTCTTGCTGCCATTTCCTGAGATCCAACTGCAATTGCAAAAATATAATCTCGAGGAATACTATTTTCTATCAATATTTCTGCCTGTCCATCCGTTGGGCAGGAATTCAACATACTTGGTGTTCTTGGATATTGAAAAGTTGGCAGTCTATATGCAAAAATATTCTCCAGTTTACTAATATCATTCTCAATATGTGCTCCAAATTCTTTGCTGGCGTTACAGGGTGAAAATTTCGCCTTCCTAATGTTAAGAATTATTGGATTGATATACATGACAACCCAGTCCGAAAAAACTTTATCCTTATTCTTGCTTTTTGCTATGCTTAAAAACCATGAATTAGGGTATTGGACTGAACAGCACACGTAATCTAATTCTCCGTCATATCGTTCTTGATCAGTAACATTTTTTGTATCCTGACGAATAGATTCGCTTGAAATAATGCCATCCTCTGATGCTAGAATATGAGTTAGGCTTTGAAATTTTGTGAAATGACATAAACGAGTTACTTCATGATTAATTAAAACATCATAACCAGTCACTGCAAATCCTCCTCAGTAAAGAAATCGTAAACCTCGGAATTCTGTGGGAATAGTGGAGATAATTCTTTTGAATATGTCATATACAGACCATATTTTGAGCGGGTTGCAGCTACAAATAAAAGTTTCAATTCATCAGCATAAGTATCTTCCAACGATAATGAGTTTTTTACTATATCCGGGTCCGGAAATCTATCCGATGAGAGATAGGGAATGATCACGTTTTCAAACTCTAAACCTTTTGCAGCATGATATGTTGTTAGATAGACCTTTTTTTCGGATGCAAACCCAGGTGTATCTTTGTTTATCTCGACAGCGTTGCAATGCTTACCATGCAGAAGTGCATAAAAAGTATCTAAATCTGATCTGCTTCGACATACAATTGCTATCGATGACACCTTTCCAATTTCAATTGCTTGATTAACAATCCATTGTCTTTCTGCGTCGATTCTCTCAAAGTGTAATAAACTTGGGTTTGGTCCTTCAGCAATTTGTGAGTGCATTTCTACCATATCAGCATCTTGGGTCCAATAATTATTTTCAGTAATTGCTTTTGCAAACTTTACTATTGATATGGGATTTCTATAATTTGCCTCAAATCTCCATATCTTTTTTGCTTCTATCCCTGAGTCTCTCCAAGATAATCTGCTACCATATATTTGCTGTGCTACATCACCAAAAAAAGAGAATGATCCGCCAGAGCCCATTGCCTTATTTAATGATTTAATCATCATTGGTGAAAAATCCTGTCCTTCATCAACGATTATATGCTTATATCTTCGTTCACTGCAATCCTTTAACAATTCGTTATATACATAAATAGCTAAATCATCCCAGTCGTATCTTTTGCCTATTTTTTCTCTCAATTCAATATATCTTTGATATGCTTTATAAACCCATTGACGGTTTTCTCGTTTTATATTAGCTTTGCGTCGACCAATACGGTCTGCTAATCTATACTCTTCGTATGTAGAAAAGCCAAATTTTTGTATAAATGAGATTTCTTCTATAAAAAACTGTTTCGATCGTTTAAAGGTAGATTCTTTTGGATACTCCTGTTGTAGTTCCAATATAGCCTTTTCAACTAGAGTATCTTTTTTATTAAGAATACAATTTGATGACATTAGCCCACGACTATTTAAATACCCTCGAGCAAACTTGTGGTAACTCTCGACAACTAAATTGTCAGAAGAAGTATGACATATACGATGCATATATTCAACTAGCGCACCATTAAAAGTTACAAGAAGGACTTTTCCTGCATTTGGCATCTTTGATAGGTGGATAGCACGATACATTGCAATGGTTGTTTTTCCACTTCCAGCCGTTCCAAGAACAACAATATGACCAGTTGCAGGAAGTGCTAATACCTCTTGTTGTTTTCCTTCAAGTTTAACCATCACTTTTTGTTCCCCTTATAATTCTTATTATAATAATATTATATCTTAATAGTTAAAAAAAAACAAGTACACATATTCACATATGTTTTATAAAAAATTTTCAAAACAAGGAGTAACGTCAAACCCACAGTAAAATGAACTATCTAATTTGTTTTAAACCCACCTTTCGTTCATTTTCAATGCAGTATAAGAAAAATGCGAAGGTTTTTTCTTCACCTTTGTCTGGCTATTTACCTATCATATGAATTTTGCTATCAAAATTAGGATAATCATAGAAAAAGACAAATCCGAACCCGTCTCCAATAGGGAGAAGGTTCGGATTTTTACTGTTTGGTGCGGATAACAGGACTTGAACCTGCATGAAATTGCTTTCACATGGACCTGAACCATGCGCGTCTGCCAATTCCGCCATATCCGCGTTTATGAAATTTTTAGTGTTTTTTGCAGGATAATCCGGAATTTTGCAAGTTCACCGACGTGGTGTAACCTGAACCATGCGCGGTGTGTCCCGCTTGAAATATAGTCGTACCGCGTCGCGTGAGTGCACGCTCCTTGTACTCCTTATTTCAAACCTCGCTTTATCTGCCGCCGGCAGCGCTCGCAACGCGACCAATTCCGCCATACTTGCGTATTGCTCATATTTTTACACGGCTGAGCATACCGAGGCGGAGCGTATTGCTTAATCCACAAGCGTTATTATATCAAATAAATATCGGTTTGTCAATATGATATCTTTGTTATTGCGCGGTTGTTTCGCCCTGCCAGGTATTTATTCCGCCGAACTCGAGAATATTTGTATATCCCATATCCACAAGCTTTTGAGCCGCCTGCTTGCTGCGTCTGCCGCTGCGGCAATACACAAGTATCATCTGATTTTTGTCGGGAAGCTGTTCGGGCTGTTTATCGGTAATGCTCTCGTTGGGCACATTAATCGCGTTCGGAATATGGCCGCCGTTAAATTCCTGAGCGGTTCTTACATCGAGGATGATAAATCCGCTCTGCTCCTGCATTATCTTTGCGGCTTCCTCCCGGGTGATTTCCTTATAACCGTTTGGCTGGGCGCAGCCTGCGAAAATCAGCGTAATCGCGGCGAGTACCGCGGCTAAAATCTTTTTCATTTTAAAACACCTGTAAAAACAGGCAGGCGATTTTGCCTGCCTGAATGTTTTGATATTAGAGAACCTTGTGCTCGGTTCTGGCGATAACGTCGAGCTGCTGCTCGCGTGTGAGGTCGATGAACTTGACCGCGTAGCCCGAAACACGGATTGTAAAGTTTGCGTACTCGGGCTTTTCGGGATGTTCCATACAATCCTTAAGCTTTTCAACGCCGAAAACATTTACATTAAGGTGGTGAGCACCCTTGTCAAAGTAGCCGTCGAGGATATGCCAGAGGTTATCAATTCTCTCGCTGTCATCGTGGCCGAGAGCGTCGGGGCTGATTGTCTGTGTATTTGAAATTCCGTCGAGCGCGAACTCATACGGAAGCTTCGCAACCGAGTTGAGAGAAGCGAGAAGTCCGTTTTTCTCAGCACCGTATGCAGGGTTAGCGCCGGGAGCGAATGGCGTAAACGCCTTTCTGCCATCGGGAGTAGCGCCTGTCGCCTTGCCGTAAACAACGTTTGAGGTGATTGTGAGGATTGAGGTTGTCGGCTCGGAATTGCGGTAGGTGTGATGCTCCCTGACCTTCTTCATAAAGGTTTTGAGCAGCCAAATCGCGATTTTATCGGCGCGTTCGTCGTCGTTGCCGTAGCGCGGGAAGTCGCCCTCTACCTTGTAATCAACAACAAAGCCCTCCTCGTCGCGGATGGTCTTAACCTTGGCGTACTTGATAGCGCAAAGCGAGTCAACAACGTGCGAGAAGCCCGCGATACCTGTTGCGAAGGTACGGCGTGTGTAGGTGTCGATAAGCGCCATTTCAGCCGCCTCGTAGTAATACTTGTCGTGCATATAGTGAATGAGGTTGAGCGTGTTGACATACACCTCTACAAGCCAGCTGAACATAATATTAAACTTGTCCATTACCTCCTCATAGTCGAGGTACTCGCTTGTGATAGGTCTGATTTCAGGTCCTACCTGCTCCCTTGTTTTAAGGTCAACACCGCCGTTGATAGCGTAGTTAAGACACTTCGCGAGGTTTGCTCTCGCGCCGAAAAACTGGATTTCCTTACCTGTCTGAGTGGCGGAAACGCAGCAGCAAATGCTGTAGTCGTCGCCCCATACAGGACGCATTACGCAGTCGTTCTCATACTGGATTGACGAGGTGTCAACCGAGATTTTCGCGGCGTACTTCTTGAAGTTTTCGGGAAGCCTTGACGACCAAAGCACTGTGAGGTTCGGCTCGGGCGCAGGTCCCATATTTTCAAGAGTATGCAGGAAACGGAAGTCGTTTTTGGTAACCATATGTCTGCCGTCCATACCGACGCCTGCCATCTCTAAGGTTACCCATACGGGATCGCCCGAAAACAGCTCGTTATAAGACGGAATACGCGCGAATTTTACAAGGCGGAATTTAAGAACAAGGTGGTCGATAAGCTCCTGAGCCTCGCTCTCGGTGATTCTGCCCTCCTCGAGGTCGCGTCTGATGTAGATATCGAGGAAGGTCGAAATTCTGCCGACGCTCATAGCCGCGCCGTTCTGGGTTTTGATTGCGGCGAGGTAGCCGAAGTACAGCCACTGAACAGCCTCCTGAGCGGTCTCGGCAGGGCGTGAAATATCATAGCCGTAAATCTTAGCCATCTCCTTCATACCGTGGAGGGCGCGGATTTGCTCGGCAATTTCCTCTCTGAGCCTGATGTGCTCCTCGGACATATTTCTGCCGCCGCAGTAGCGGAGATCCTTCTCCTTGCGGTGAATAAGATAATCAAGTCCGTAGAGTGCGACTCGTCTGTAGTCGCCGACGATTCTGCCGCGGCCGTAGGTGTCGGGCAAGCCTGTGATGATGTGGTTGTGTCTAACCTTCTTCATCTCGGCGGTGTAAACATCAAAAACCGCTTGGTTATGGGTTTTGTGGTAGTCGGTGAATATTTTTACGAGGTCGTCGTTAACCTTGTAGCCGTAAGTAGAAGCCGCCTGAGCCGCCATTTTGATGCCGCCGTAGGGCATAAACGCGCGTTTGAGGGGCTTGTCGGTCTGCAAGCCTACGATTTTTTCAAGCTCCTTTTCGTTTTCGTCAATATATCCGGGACCGTAAGAGGTGAGCGAGGAAACAACCTCGGTCTCGCATTCGAGAACGCCGCCTCTTTTTCTCTCCTCTTTCTGCAGAGCCTGAACCTTATCCCAAAGCCTTTTTGTCGCGTCGGTGGGGCCTTCCAAAAAGCTCTCGTCGCCGTCGTAGGGAGTGTAGTTGTTCTGGATAAACTCGCGGACATTAACGTCCTCCTGCCATTTTCTGCCTTTAAAACCTCTCCAAGCGTCCATTGTAAATCTCCTTTTGTATCAGTCAATTAGTATATTCTTTGCCGATTTAATACCTTCCTGCGTCGGCGGTTGTACTCCTTCGAGCGGATAGCTCATTCCGAGCTCCGTCCACTTGTAAGCGCCCATTGTGTGGTAGGGCAAAACCTCTGTTCTTTCAACGTTTTTGAGCGTGTCGATAAACTCGCGCGTCTGTCTGAGATAACCGCTGTCGTCCGTAATTCCCGGGACAAGCACCTGGCGAATCCACACGGGCTTGCCGATATCGGACAAAAAGCGTAGCATATCGAGGATATTGTCGTTTTTAACGCCCGTCAGCTTTTTGTGCTGTTCGGGATTAATGTGCTTTATATCGCAGATAAACAAATCCGTCAAAGTGCAAAGCTCCCCAAACTTTGAAAAGAACGGTTCTTCCCTCGTAAACGGTTGACCTGCCGTGTCGATACAGGTGTTTATGCCGTTTTCCTTCGCGAGCTTAAACAGCTCGAGCAGAAAATCAATCTGCAAGAGCGGTTCGCCTCCGCTGACGGTTATTCCGCCCTTATCGCCCCAGTAGGGCTTGTACCTGAGCGCCGTCGCAATCAGCTCGTCGGCGCTCATCAGCGTTCCTGAGCTTTTGTTCCACGTGTCGGCGTTGTGGCAGAACTTACAGCGCATATTACAGCCTTGGGTAAAGATTAAGAACCTTACCCCCGGACCGTCGACCGAGCCGAAGCTCTCTGTGGAGTGAATTCTGCCCAATGTTTTATCCATACGAACCTCGTTTTTACGATTAAATATGCTGTTTCCAAACGAAACAGCATACCAACTATATCACACAAGTTATGGATATGTCAATAGTTTAGGACACAATATATTGTGTGTTTTCAAAATTGTAATTTTATAATTAGATTTAAGAAATAAGCGTGAATTTTGTAACAAAAATAATCCCTTTATTATTGAAAACTCGGTCGTTTTGTTATATAATATTTTTCAGGCAAATTTGCCGTTATGTCAAATATTATTCTTTTGGAGAATTAAGATGAAATACAACCTTCACACCCACACAATACGCTGCAATCACGCTCAGGGCGATGACCGCGAATACGTCGAGTCGGCAATAAAGGCCGGGATTAAAGTCCTCGGATTTTCCGACCACTGTCCGCAATTTTTCCCGAACACCGATTACTACAGCAACTTTAGAATGAAGCCCGAGGAATTTGAGGGCTATGTAAAAAGTATAAGAAGTCTGCAAGCCGAGTACAGGGACGACATCGAAATTCTGCTCGGGCTTGAAACCGAGTATTACCCCGAAACCTACGGCAAATTCATGGAGTTCATAACGCCGTACAAGCTCGACTACCTGATTATGGGACAGCACTTCGTCGGCAACGAGTACGACCAAAATTCGTACTATTCAAGCCGTCCGAACCGCGACGAAACCCTGCTTGAAAGGTACGTTGCTCAGGTCTGCGAGGGACTTCGCAAGGGCGTGTTCACCTACATCGCCCACCCCGATATTCTCTACTACGAGGGTGAGCCCGGATATTACCGTGACAAAATGGCGGAGCTTTGCGTTTGCGCCAAGGAGCTGGGAATTCCGCTGGAGTACAACCTGCTCGGAATGACAAACAAAAAGTGCTATCCCAAGCCCGAGTTTTGGAAGCTCGCTTCCGAAATCGGTAACGACGTACTAATCGGCTACGACGCGCACAATCCCGTTGCCCTGCAAAACGACGAGGCGTTTTTTAACTGCGTGCTAAACCTAAACGCCATGGGCTTGTCGCCGATGGAATTTTCAAAAATTAAAATAAGAAATGTGCAAAATAAAAACCGCTGATTAACAGCGGTTTTTTCTTTATCAGAATTTTAAATCGTACCAGAGCAGGAAGGCGTAAATCGCGTAAACCCTGCCCCAGAGCTGTTCCTCGCCGCTGAGGTAGCTTGTCCAGAGCTTTTTAATCTCGTCCTGATTGAAGAACTTTGCCGAGGTCTCACCAAACAGCTTGTCTGAAATCGGCTTGTTAAAGCGCTCGTCCGAAAGCCACTTGCGAACCGGAACGGCAAAGCCGATCTTTTTGCGGAAGGCAACCTCATCGGGCAGCTTGCTGCTTGCCGCCTTGCGGAAAACGTACTTGTTCTGATCGTGAGCGAACTTATACTCGGGCGGAATTTTGCTTGCAACATTGAACAGCCTTAAATCGCTGAACGGAGTGTGAAGCTCAATTCCGCAGGCTGTGCTGGTACGGTCGGTGTTGAGGTAAATGTCTCCCTCGAGCCAAAGCGAAATATCAATTGTCAGCTTTTGGTTGAGCGGCTCTTGTCCCTGAACGTGCTTCCAAAGCGCCTCGACGGGCTGAACCGCCCTGACGTTTCCGTCGTAGTCGAGCATAATCGACTTTACATAATCCTCGGACATAATGTGTGAGCAGGTGAGGTACGTCCAGTCGGACGGAAGCTCGCGCTTGTGGGCGTTGTAGCCGCCGAAAAATTCGTCGATACCCTCGCCCGAATAAACAACATCGGCGTGCTCCTTGACCGCCTTGCAGCCGATTGAAAAAGCAACCGCGGAAGCGTCGCCGAGCGGCTGTCCCATCTTGTCGATAACCGTGGGGATACGCTCAAAGTATTCCTCGGGGGTGATGATTTTTACGCCGAACTTTTTGCCGAGAAGCTCCGCTGTGTGACGTGCAAGCCCCGACTCGTCAAAGCCCTGCTCGCCGTAGCCGACGGTGTTCGCCTGAACCGCGTCGCTCGCCGCGAAAAGATATGAGGAATCAACTCCGCCGGAGAGGAACGATTCCTTGTAGGGAACCTCGGTATCTTCTCTTTCCTCGGCAAGAATTTCATCAACTACCTTCTCAATCTCAGCCGCCCACTCATCCTCGGACTTTGAGTAATCGGGCTTAAAATCGGGCATAAAGTAGCGCACAACTTCCACGCTCTTGCCGTCCCAAACGGCGTAATGACCGGGCATAAGCTTGTAAAGGTTCTGATAAAAGGTCTGCTCTCCGATGGGGTAGCCGTAAAACAGGTACTGCTGGAGCATGGGCATATTGAGTTTCCTTTCAAAATTCGCGTTTGAAGCGATTTCGTCAATATCGCCCGAGCAGACAAATTCATTACCGCAAACGGCGTAGAACATCTGCTTTTGACCAACCTGGTCCCTAACGCAGTAGAGCTTCTGCTTTTCCTCATCCCAAATTGCAAAGGCAAACGCGCCGTAGATGTGCGACATCATTTCCATACCCCACTCGGCGTATGCCTTGGTTAAAATCTCACTTTCACGCTCGGCGCGGCTTAAGCCCTGCTCTATTCCGAGCTGTGCGCAAAGCGCTTTATAGTTGCGGATATATCCGCTGAAATAACGAATTTCTGTTTTTGACATAACGATACCCCCAATGTCGAATTCTGTCAAAATTATATCACCTTATGGGTATGCCGTCAAGAATTATATAGTATATATAATGTAAAAGGGTCTGAAGCAAAAGCCGCTGCAAAAATAAAAATTACATAAAAAAGTAGGGTTCGGTCTTGACCGAACCGCGGTTGAACACCCTAAGTTTGTTCATAGTCCACGGGTCGGTCAAGACACGACCCCTACAACTTTTTCATTTCAGTATTAATTATTCCTGACCGGGAACCTGCGGAAGGGAGTTAAGACCTGCGGCAAGGTCCTCGTCGGTGGGGATATAGTCGGTCATTACGCCGTCGTTAAACTTCTCGTAAGCGACCATATCAAAGTAGCCTGTGCCTGTAAGGCCAAAGAGGATTGTCTTTTCCTCGCCTGTCTCCTTGCACTTGAGAGCCTCGTCGATGGCGACGCGGATTGCGTGCGAGCTTTCGGGAGCAGGGAGAATTCCCTCAACTCTCGCGAACTGCTCGGCAGCCTCAAATACAGAGGTCTGCTCAACGGAAGTAGCCTCCATATAGCCGTCGTGATAAAGCTGGCTGAGGGTTGTTGACATACCGTGGAAGCGCAGACCGCCTGCGTGGTTAGCCGACGGAATAAAGCCCGAACCGAGGGTGTACATCTTCGCGAGCGGACAAATCATACCGGTATCGCAGAAGTCATATGCAAACTTTCCGCGTGTAAAGCTCGGGCAGGATGCCGGCTCAACGGCGATAATGCGGTAGTCCTTCTCTCCCCTGAGCTTTTCGCCCATAAACGGAGCGATAAGTCCGCCGAGGTTAGAGCCGCCGCCTGCGCAGCCGATGATGATGTCGGGAGTTACGTTGTATTTATCGAGCGCCGCCTTGGCCTCAAGTCCGATAACGCTCTGGTGAAGAAGAACCTGGTTGAGAACCGAGCCGAGCACATAGCGGTAGCCGGGGTTAGAGGTAGCAACCTCTACGGCTTCCGAGATTGCGCAGCCGAGGCTTCCGGTTGTGCCGGGATGCTCCGCAAGGATTTTTCTGCCGACGTTCGTGGTATTTGACGGCGAGGGTGTAACCTCAGCGCCGTAGGTGCGCATAACCTCACGTCTGAACGGCTTTTGCTCGTAGCTTACCTTAACCATATAAACCTTGCAGTCAAGTCCGAGGTACGCGCAAGCCATTGAAAGCGCCGTACCCCACTGACCTGCTCCGGTCTCGGTGGTAACACCCTTTAAGCCCTGCTTTTTGGCGTAATAAGCCTGGGCGATTGCGGAGTTGAGCTTGTGGCTTCCGCTGGTGTTGTTGCCCTCAAACTTGTAGTAAATCTTCGCAGGAGTGCCGAGAGCCTTTTCAAGGCAGTAGGCGCGTACAAGCGGTGCAGGACGGTACATTTTGTAAAAGTCCTGAATTTCCTGCGGAATGTCGATATAAGCGGTTGTGTCGTCGAGCTCCTGCTTAACGAGCTCCTCGCAGAATACCACCGACAGCTCCTCGGCTGTCATGGGCTTGCCTGTGCCTGGGTTGAGAAGCGGTGCGGGCTTGTTCTTCATATCCGCTCTCAGGTTATACCATTTTGAGGGAATTTCGCTTTCGGACAGATAGATTTTGTAAGGGATTTTGTTTTCTGACATAGTAATTTGCTCCTTCTATTTTTATTTATGACGGAAAAGTCGGTTTATAATCTTTGGAATTATAAATTGTGCTTTGCGTTTCGTTTATAAACTTAAATTCAACTCCGCCATCGTTTTGTTAACAATATACCCATATTTTAACCACCTATTTAAAATAAAAAACCTGTCCCGGAAAAATGCCGGGACAGGATAATTCCTGCGGTGCCACCCTGCTTGACGATAAAATCGTCCGCTTAGCGCGTACTAACATACGCCGGCTTTTGATTACGGAAAGCCCTATTCCGTCTCACATACTCCGCAAAGCGTTTCTGCTCGCCCTCGGAAGTCCATTCAGTCTGACATTCTCTGCCGCGATTCCACCGGCCGCGACTCTCTTTAAGAGAAGTGGAAAGACCTACTCACTCTTCCTCAACGGTTTGTAGTTTTGTTTCGTTGACATTATTTTATACCGACAAATTGAATTTGTCAATACTTTTTTGCGAAAAATTTATATTATACTAAACTGTCAAAATGTTCATAAACATTTAGATAATTATGTTATCCCCTGCCGAAAGGTAGCCCAAGCGCTCCATTATCCCCTTCATATACCGATACTGAGCCTCGCCTGTGCAGTGGCAGGTAAAGTAGCTCGTATTGTAGGAATTGAGCCTTTCCGCGATTGATTTCAGCGTATTTCCGGGCTCGAGCTTTGACAGGTGAAAGCCTCCCACAAGCACGTCGGGCTTGAACCATTCCTCAATGTTCACAATGCCCTTGTGCGAACAGCCGCTGATCAGCACGCGCTTGCCGTTTTCCTCAATCAAAAGGTAGTGCTCGTGGCGGAAGTCGTCGGGAATAAGCCTGCCGTCCTGCTTCATATTCAAGCCGAACGAGCCCAAATCGAGAACCTTTTTTCCGCCGTTGCAGGAGTAAAGCGTCAGCCCGTCGGCAATTTTTGTAACACCGTCGGTGAAGATTAACCTTCCGCTGTCTTTCAGGCTCAAATCGAGCCCGATGTACTTTTCCTCTCCCCTGTAATGCGGTTCAAAGGCGTACCTGCTCAGGTAAACAGGCGCGGTATTGTTGAGCTCCAAAAACCTTTTAAGTCCTCCGCCGTGGTCGTAATGGCCGTGGGAAAGCACGGCGGTATCGACCTCAGCCAAGTTTATTCCGAGCGCTTCGGCGTTCTCGGCAAACAGCTCAGTCTGACCGGTATCGAACAGGATATTACGGCTATCCGTCTGAATATACAGGCTCAGCCCATGCTCGAACGGCAAGCCGTTTTTTGATGTATTTTCGGTTAACGCGGTTATTTTCATATTAATTTTAAAACTCTAAACTTCTACGTCCAAAAAGTAGTGGTCGGTGGCGTTGATTACAATTGTTCCGTTGTGCTCGCACCTGCGCGGAATTCTCGCGCCGTAGTTTGTATGTACGTGTCCGTGGAAAAAGTACTTCGGCTTAAAGCGCTCCAGTAATTTATTGAAGCACTCAAAGCCCCTGTGGGTACGGTTGTCAAAATCGTTCAAGTGCCTTGCCGGCGAGTGAGTAACGAGCACGTCAAAGCCGCCGTGCCTGCGGATTTTGAACCAGAGCTTCTGAATTTTGAACTTCATCTGCCGCTCGCTGTACATATATTTTCCGTCCTTATAGCGGTATGAACCGCCCAAGCCGACAAAGCGCACGCCCTTGTACTCAAAAAACTTATCGTCAATGCAGATACAGCCCTCGGGCTCGCGCTTGAATTTGTCGTCGTGATTGCCGTGGATATACAGCAAAGGCACATCTGCCAAGGTAACAAGGAACTCGAGGTACTCGGCGGACAAATCGCCGCACGCGATTATCAAATCAATTCCGTCGAGCTTGCCGGGAGCGTAGTAATCGTAAAGATACTCAGACTCCACGTCCGATACCGTCAGAACCCTCATTCCTCCTCACCGGCTTCCGCGTTATCGTCCGCCTTTTCGGCTTCACCCTCATCCTCAGCCGCAACAGCGGTGCTCTGAGCCTTTTCAACGCCTGCGGTGTCAACGGTAGCCTTACCCATCGGGCTGAGCTCCTCGTACTGCGGAATACTGCCGATTACATTCTCGACAAGGTAGTCCATATTTATAATCTGGTCGAGGCTTAGCGACTTTTCGTCCTTGCCGATAACGTCGCCGTTTTGGGTGTAAATCGGGGTTAAGAACGGCGTGCAGACATTGTGTGAGATACTATCCTTAAGGAATTCTGCAAACTTCTTTGAGGAGCGGCTGAGCGCGAGCGAATAGCCGATATCGACAACGCCTGCGGACATTCCCCAGTAGTAGTTGAGCGCCTTGTTGCTCTTTTCGTACTCCGCCTGCATTGTTTTGTTGAACACGCGGCGCAGTATTTCCTCGTAATAAACGCCCCATTTCCAAACGGGATTTGCGAGCAGAACCATCTCCTCGCCGTTGATGTACGAAAGTCCGAAGCTGTCGCGGTCGTCCTCGCGGAAACGCGCTGTATCCTGCGATGAAATATAGTGAATTCCCTTGTCAATTAGCTTTTGAGCCGCCGCCTTCGCTCCGCAGACAGCCGACCATTCAAGGTAAACCTTCGCGCGTGGATTTGCCATTTGAGCGCCGAGCGCAAAGGCGTTGATACCGGCGATTTGTCCGTAAATCGGATAGTCGCAGACATAGCCGAGCTCGCCGCTTTCGGAAAGCGATCCTGCAAGCGCGCCGAGGATAAACTTAGCCTCGTACATTCTGGTGTAGTATGAGCGGATATACCGGTGCGACTTATTTAGCGCGCAGTTGAATACAATAATATCGGGGTTATCGACAGCCGCCCTCAGGCTCGCCTGGGTAAGCCTGGGCGAGGTTGTAAAAATAATCGTCGCGCCGTCGTCAATCGCCTGCTTAATCACCTCGTCGGGGTGATTATCCATGGCGCTGTTCATGGCGTTGTTGTAGGCTACGGTCTCGATTTTATCCTCAAACACGCGCTGAACGTAGTTTCTGCCCTTTTCGTGGTCGTGAACCCATCCGGATTTTTCGGGAGTACCGTCGTGGATAAAGGCGACCTTTACCCGCTTGGGAGCAGCCGCGGAAAGCACCTTTGTCAATACGCTTTGCTTGGGCTCCTCGGCAGGCTCGGCGCTTAGCTCAATCGGCTCGTTGTCATCGTGAAGCTCAACCTCCTCCCACATCTTGCTGAGGTTCTTTTTGATGCCGGCGGTGTCGGTGGTGGTGAGCTCCGGATAGCCGTAAACCATAATATAGCTGAGCATGGCGTCACCGACGGTGGACTGCAGCTTGTCGCCGCCGCTCGCGGTATAAGCCTTTTTAAAATGGTGGTACGTTCCGGCAAATTCGCTCTGCTCCTCGTCAGTCCACTCCTCGCCGGGCTCCTTGCCGAGAGCCTTTTGGAGCAGGGCGTAGCTGCCCTTCTTTGTAAACTCTATAAAATTGATTTTGCTGTACTTGTAAAACTCGACGAACTCGTTGTATATGTCCACATCGTCGCCGCTGCCCTCGGGCATAATGCGGATAACGTGGCCGGGAATTGTGAGCGCGTCGAAGAATTTGAGCACGCTGACGCGCTTGTTGCCTTCCTCAACGTAGTAGCGGTTCATATATTCATACGCCTTAATCGGGTCGCGGATACCCTCGGTAAGGTGGGCGTTGCAAAGGCGCTTCCACTTGTCGGCAAACTCCGTGCCATCCTCCAAAATCGGCATAAAATTTGAGCTGAAGGCGTTTGTTCTGCCTCTTGTCTTAGTACCGACAATCAGCTCGGACGGAATCTGGACAATTCCGAGATCAACGGCGTTGGCAGCATTGCTCGCTGAAACAAAGTCGTCGAGCACAGGCAGGCAGGGAGATTTTCCCTCCCAAACGCAGGCGCGGTAGTCCTTTTGCGCAAGCTTTAAGGCGTCCTTATAATACAGTTGTTCTTCCACAAAGCCACTTCCTTTCGTATATAATATGTCTATGCTTAATATATCACAAACCCCTGTGAATATCAATATAAATAAAGTAAAAACCGCTCCGCAAACACGGAACGGTTAATACATTCGGTTTAATCAAAAATAGCAAATCAGGTATTGCTTAACGCGTACCCCGCGCTGAGCGGCAAGCCCAGCTGGTACATAACAGTTTCCTTTTTCTCCTGAATTCTGAGCTCGCTGTTTTTTGATTGCTTTTTGTTCTCAATCATATGCAGAGCCTCGTGAACGGTAAGGTAACAAATCTCTTTTTGCAGCGAGCAGTCGTAAAACTCCGAAAGCTCCTGCGCCTTTTCCATAGAGATATAAATCGTTCCGAGCACTTCGCCGCCGGACTCAGGCAGCCACATAGCGCCTGCCTCAACACCCTTGCCCGTATACCTTTGTTTTAGTTCTCTGATTTTTGCGTTATCCGTAAAGGTAACGTTAATTATGCACGGGCCGCCGACATTTTCCATCTGCAGCGCCGCTAAGCAGCTGCGCCTGACAATCATTCTGATACCCTTGGGCACCTTGACCGACTTCTGCTCATCTGAGATGACAATCTTGATTTTGTCAGACATTACTAAAACCTCCTTAAAAAATTTTTTGGTTGCTGCGTTTTGTTTTTGCAATTATATTGTACCAAAATATTGACAATATGTAAATTCGCAATTTACATAATATGTTTGCACAAATTTGAAAAAATTTTGATTAAATATCAACAAATATGCTTGACTTTGCTCATTTTAGTGCTATAATATGATTAAGAGGTGACCGAAATTGCTCACTCAAGAAAGATATCATTCAATTTTAAGCATAATTAACGAAAAGCACGCAGTCACGGTATCGGAGCTTTCGCAGCTCCTTGACACCTCGGAGTCCACAATAAGGCGCGACCTTACGGCGCTTGACCGGCTCGGAAAGCTCAAAAAGGTTTTCGGCGGAGCAACCTCTATCAAGCAGACCATCAGCGTTATTGAGGACGACACAACCCTGAAGGAAACCCTGATGAGGGAGGAAAAAACCGAAATTGCCCGTTACTGCGCGACTCTTATTAACGACACGGATTTTGTCTACATCGACGCCGGCACAACCACCTCGCGGCTGATTGACTATATTCCCGAAACCAGCAAGGCGGTTTACGTGACAAACGGTATATATCACGCCCGAAAGCTTATAAAGCGCGGACTTAACGCCTACATTGTCGGCGGCAAGGTCAAGCCAGTAACCGAGGCGGTTATAGGCGCGGAGGGTATTTCAAACCTAAAGGATCTCAATTTTTCAAAGTCGTTTATCGGCACAAACGGAATCGACATTGAGGCAGGCTTTACCACGCCGGACATTGACGAGGCAAAAATGAAGGAGACGGCGATTGAAAAAAGCTATATGGCTTTTGTAATGGCGGATCACACCAAGTTCAGACGCGTCTATCCCGTGTCCTTTTCACCACTCAGAAAATGCTGTATCGTCACCGACAAGGTGACCGACAACTTATTTAAAAATGAAACAGTCATAAAGGAGGTCATGCTTTGATTTTCACAGTAACCCTTAACCCCTCTATAGATTACGTTGTAAGGCTCGACAAGCTTACAAACGGAATTACAAACCGCACCACAAGCGAGGAGTACTATTTCGGCGGCAAGGGAATTAACGTTTCCTGCGTGCTCGCCGAGCTCGGACTCGACAGCACAGCCTACGGCTTTGTGGCGGGCTTTACCGGAGAGGCAATCGAAAAAGGCATCAGAAACGACCGTATCATCACGGACTTCATCAAGCTAAAGCACGGCATATCGCGAATCAACATCAAGATTAAGGCAGGAGAGGAAACCGAAATCAACTGCCAAGGTCCTCACATTGACGACTCGGAGCTTGAAAGACTGCTCCAGAAAATTGACAGAATCGCAAACGGCGACACACTCGTTATCGCCGGAAGCATTCCCAATACAATGCCCGACGACGTTTATGAGCGTATGCTCGAGAGAATCAGCCGCAAGGACGTAAAGATCGTGGTTGACGCGACAAAGCAGCTGCTTGTAAACTCACTGAAATACAAACCCTTCCTGATTAAGCCCAACCGTCAGGAGCTTTCCGAAATTTTCGGCACCGAGGTCAAGACCGAGGACGATATCGAGAAATACGCAAAGGAGCTCCAGAAGATGGGCGCGAAAAACGTGCTTATCTCTCTCGGCGGCGAAGGCGCAATGCTGATTGACGAAAACGGCGAAAAGCACAAGGCAGGCGTTTTGAAAGAAAAGGTTATCAACACCGTCGGCTCGGGCGACTCAATGGTGGCAGGCTTTGTGGCAGGCTACGAAAAGGAGCACAGCTATCCCTACGCGCTTAAGCTCGGAAGCGTTTGCGGCAACGCGACAGCGTTCCTCAGCGGACTGGCGACAAGGGAGAAAATCGACGAATTGCTTGTTAAATTCGAAAAGGAATTTGAGAGCTGATTTACTAAGGAATTAATTTAAAAATAATTAATTTATAAAAAATTTTCAAGGAGGAAATTATGCGTATTACTGATTTGCTGAAAAAGCAAAGCATCGCTCTGTCGGTATCGGTAAAGGACAAGAGCGAAGCAATCGACACACTGGTTGATTTGCATACCAGAAGCGGCAATCTCAACGACGCGGCGGTTTACAAAGAAGGTATTCTCGCGCGTGAGCAGATGGGCACAACCGCAATCGGTATGGAAGTTGCCATTCCCCACGCAAAGAGCGAGGCTGTTAAGGCTCCCGCCCTTTCCGCAATCACAGTTCCCAACGGAGTTGACTACGGCGCTCCCGACGGACAGCCCTGCAAGCTTATCTTTATGATAGCTGCAACATTGGACGGCGACGTTCACCTCGAGGTTCTCGCAAGACTTATGCAGATGCTTATGCACGAGGACTTCACCGCTAAGCTCAAGGCGGCAAAAACCGCAAATGAGTTTTTGCAGATTATTGACGAGCAGGAAACAGCTCAGTTCCCCGAAGAGGCAGCAGCTCCTGCAGCGCCCAAGAAGGAAGGCTACCGCGTACTCGCAGTTACAGCCTGCCCGACAGGTATCGCTCACACCTATATGGCAGCCGAGTCTCTCGCTAAAGCAGGCGAGAAGATGGGCATCACCATCAAGGTAGAAACAAACGGCTCAGGCGGCGCAAAGAACGTTTTGACCGCTGAGGAAATCGCAAACTGCGACGGTATCATCATCGCGGCTGACAAGAACGTTGAGACCGCTCGCTTCAACGGCAAGCCCGTTTACTCAACAAAGGTTGCCGACGGCATCCACAAGCCCGAGGAGCTCATCAACAAGATTGTTAACGGAGAGGCTCCCGTATTCCATACGGACAAAAAGGTAGAGGCTTCTGCAGGCGGCGGAAACGAAAGCTTCGGCAGACAGCTCTACAAGCACCTCATGAACGGCGTATCACATATGCTTCCGTTCGTTGTTGCAGGCGGTATCTTTATCGCTATCGCATTCTTAATCGACACATTCGCAGGCAACGCGGGTTCGGCTGACTTCGGTTCGGTTAACCAGGTAGCTGCTTGGTTCAAGACCATCGGCGGCGTTGCGTTCAACCTCATGGTTCCGATTCTCGCGGGCTTTATCGCAATGTCAATCGCTGACCGTCCCGGCTTGCTTGTCGGCTTGGTAGGCGGCTTCCTTGCAACCGCAGGCGCTACCTTCCCGCTTCCCGGCGGCGACATCCCCTCAGGCTTCCTCGGCGGCTTGCTCGCAGGCTTCGTAGGCGGCTACATGATGCTCGGCATCGAGAAGATGTGCTCCAAGTTCCCGAGAGCTCTGGAGGGCATCAAGCCCGTACTTGTTTATCCGCTGCTCGGACTCGGCGGCGTAGCTGTTCTTATGTGCGCTATCAACCCGATCATGGGCTGGATTAACACAGGCATGACAAACGTTCTTAAGTCAATGGCTGACTCAGGTCTTATCATTCCGCTCTGCGCACTGCTCGCAGGTATGATGGCTATTGACATGGGCGGCCCGTTCAACAAGGCTGCTTATGTATTCGCAACCGGTATGCTCGCTTCTCAGACAGAAGCCGCTTATATGATTATGGCTGCTGTTATGATCGGCGGTATGGTTCCCCCGATTGCGATCGCCCTTTCAACAACATTCTTCAAGAGCCGTTGGACAGACGAAGAGAGAAGAAACGCTCCTGTTAACTACATCATGGGACTCTCCTTCATCACAGAAGGCGCTATTCCCTACGCCGCAGGTCATCCGCTCCAGGTTATCCCGAGCTGTATTGTAGGCTCTGCCGCGGCAGGCGCACTCTCGGCAATTTTCCAGTGCAAGCTTATGGCTCCTCACGGCGGCGTATTCGTATTCGCTACAATGCAGGGCACATGGATGTTCTACATTCTCGCGCTCCTTATCGGCGCGGTGCTCGGTATGATTATGCTCGCTATCCTCAAAAAACCCGTTGACAAAGAAAAATAATTAAATCTTAAAATAACTCAAACCCAAGGGCGGAGCCGGCCGCTCCGCCCATAACACTTTAGCAAAGGAGAATTAATTATGGTATCCAAAAAAGTAACACTCGTAAACGCTCAGGGCTTCCATATGCGCCCGGCTTCTGTATTTGCTCAGGCTATGGCAAAGTACACTTCAAGCGTAACAATTAAATTCAACGGCAACGACTACAACGCAAAGAGCCTGCTCAACATCATCGCGGCTTGCATTAAGTGCGGCAGCGAAATCGAGCTTGTTTGCGACGGCCCCGACGAGAACGACGCTCTTGCCGAAGCTGTACAGATGATTGAGAGCGGTTTGGGCGAATAAGTGCCGGTGGGCAAAACCGCAATTTTCAACCAATAAACACACCACAACGAGGTGATTACAATGCTAAATGGTATCGGCGCTTCCGAAGGTATCGGCATCGGAAGAGTTATGATTATCAAGGAACAAACCCTTGAATACACCCCGAAAGAGGTTACCGATATTGAAGCCGAGCTTGAACGCTTCAGAGGCTCGGTTGACAAGTTTTGCGATAACACCATGGCTCAGGCTGACGCGATACGCCAGTCCACAGGCGAAAAGGAAGCTGAGATTTTGCTCGGCCACATCGCAATTATCCGCGACCCGTTTATGGGCGGCGAGATTGAAAATCTGATTAAGGCAAATCAGTGCGCAGAATCTGCCGTTGAGCAGATTTGCAAAATGTTTATAGATATGTTCTCGGCAACCGGCGACGACCTCACAATGCAGCGCGCAGCCGACGTAAAGGACATCCGCGACGGACTTTTGTCAATCCTTTTGGGCGTTGAGGAAGTTAAAATCAGCGACGCACCGGCAGGCACGGTTCTCGTTTGCAGAGAGCTCACACCGTCTATGACAGCCGGAATTAAGAAGGAGAACATCGTAGGTATCATCACCGAAACCGGCAGCAAGACCTCGCACTCCGCAATCCTTGCGAGAGCGCTTGAAATCCCCGCGGTGCTCAGCGTTCCGAACGCAGTAGCACAGCTTTCATCAGGTGAGCAGGTAATTGTTGACGGCGACAACGGCGAGGTTATCACAGCTCCCGATCAGGCTCAGATTGACGAGTATACCGCAAAGCGCGAGGCGTTTTTAAGGGAACGCCGCGAGCTTGAAAACTACAGAGGAAAGGCAACTGCCAATGCCGACGGCACTGAGTATGAGCTTTTCTGCAACATCGGAACTCCCAAGGACGCCGTTAAGGCTGTTGACGCCGACGGCGAGGGCGTTGGTCTTTTCAGAACAGAATTCCTGTTTATGGACAGAAGCTCACTTCCCACCGAGGACGAGCAGTTTGACGCTTACAAGCAGGCTTCGCTCATCCTTAAGGGCAAGCCGTTGATTATCAGAACTCTCGACATCGGCGGCGACAAGGAAATCCCCTACCTCGGTCTTGAGAAAGAGGAAAATCCGTTTATGGGCTTCCGCGCAATCCGCTACTGCCTTAAGAACCGCGATATGTTCAAGTCGCAGATTAAGGCTATTCTAAGAGCGAGCGCGTTCGGAGACATCCGCATTATGTTCCCCCTCATCACAGCAGTTGAGGAGCTCAGAGAGGGCAAGGCTCTTGTTGAGGAAGCAAAGGCTGACCTCAAGGCTTCTGGCATTGACTTTGACGAGAACATTCAGGTTGGCGTTATGACCGAGACGGCGGCGTCCGGCGTTATTGCGGACTTGCTTGCCGACGAGGCGGACTTCTTCAGCATCGGCACAAACGATTTGACAGGCTACACAATGGCTGCCGACAGAGGAAACAGCGACGTTGAGTACCTCTACTCGCCGTTCCAGCCCAGCGTGCTGAGAATGATCAGACGCATTATCGCCTGCGCGAGAAACAAAGGTATTCCTGTAGGTATGTGCGGCGAGGCTGCGGCTAACCCGGCTATGATTCCGTTGCTTATCTCCTTCGGTCTTACAGAGTTCAGCGTATCCGCTCCGTCCGTTTTGAAGGTTAGAAAAAACATTGCCAAATGGACAAAGGCAGAGGCTGACGCCGTGACCGAAAAGGTTATGAGCTTTACAACGGAAAAAGAAATTACAGACTATCTCAACACGGTGATTTAATCATATTCTCTCCTTTTTAAAATTTCGCACGCAGAGGCAGACCATCGGTCTGCCTCTGTTTTTTTATAAAAATAAACGAATTTAAAGCCTCCCCCGTCGCGTTAAACTACGGTGGAGGCTTTCGGGCGACCGCGAGGTGATTCCCCTGTTAGGGGAAATGGGCGTAGCCCAAAAGGGTTGCCGACGTGCTAAGGTCTCCCCTACAACTGTAAAGGAAATGTTGGCGGTATTTCCCGGGCGGACACATGGGTCCGCCCCTACGGTGTAATTGAATGTTTGGTTTTAATTGAAATGTTGGCAATAT